>Ga0172362_10002089_pt1 | contig 17327 bp, 13 predicted proteins | sample LakKivs1_kivu2a2_FD_114534 | JGI IMG/M metagenome (GOLD analysis project Ga0172362, IMG submission 114534) | Sediment microbial communities from Lake Kivu, Rwanda - Sediment s1_kivu2a2 | ecosystem: Environmental > Aquatic > Freshwater > Lake > Sediment | place: Rwanda: Western Province, Lake...
CCTGTCATTTTCCCATTGAGCATGTCAACATAGTCGGTATCCTTCATTTTAACTGATATGGTTGGGTTTTGATGATTCCCTGTTTTTACATCTAGTTTTTTATCTTTTATTGTTAGATACCAGTCTCCTCCATTATCCCCAGTTATGTTTAGTTGTACAACGGCGTCTATACCAGCTGCTTTGTTTGGGTCAAATTTTGCTGGTAAAACTTTTTCAAAAAACTCTTTTGGTGTTTTTACGTCCATAAGATTTACCTCCCTGTGGTTGAATAATGTCTTCTGTATTTAACGTTTCCTAGATTTTAATAACCTACTTAGTTTTGTGAAAATTATTATCTTTTCAACAAAAACTTTTAATTGCAATATTTATTTTTAAAAAAGTTTAATAAACTCTTAATGTTTTGTATGTTAATGGGGAGAAATGTCTTATATCAATAGATTTAAAACACTATTTCATCGTCCATCTGATTCCGTTCAAGAAATTATTAGTAATCCTTCTTTTTTAAAAACATCAACAATAATCATCATCTGTACCATTGTTTATACAACAATCGCAGAACTTGGTTTATTTAATAGTATCATGCCTCATTTTATCGCAGCTTATTCAATTATTTTAACAATTATCTGGTTTTTACCAACATTTATTTCAATGGTTTTTTTCAAAATTATTAGGAGAAAATTCAACACTGAATCATACATTGAGGCAAATGCTTTATTAATTTTCTCGGTTATTACTTTAGGATTTATTTTTTTATTAATTTTTATGATATATAGTAATTTTTTTGCTGATCCAAAAAGAACAGCTTACTTTGCAATGGTGTATTATAATCAATGGTACCCGCTAGCACTGGTTGGAGTAATTGGAGCGATTTTGATTATTCATCGAGTTATAAAAATTGGGAGAATTATTGTTAAAGCAAAGATATACCAAATAATTATTATTTGGTTATTGGCAGCATTAATCTCCATCTATATAGCTTACTTGATTTTCAGGGGATGGTTATGAAATTAATTAGTTTAAAACCCTACACTCCACTTACAATATTCATTCTTGTTTTAATCCTAGTTATGTGGTTAACCTATGTACCATATCCAAATATCATAAGATTAACCGATTCAGATTATCCAAATGAGCAGGTTCCTACAATAGTAACATCTGACGGGAATTTTTCGATCTCATCATCTTTTGAAAAAGTTTGGATAAATGGACAAGAATTAAAAATTGAACAAGGAATCGTTGAAATGCCAGACGATTTTTCACCTGGATGGTATAATATAACTCTTCAGATAAATGGATATAATATTACACGTAATAATTCAATATATGTTACACCAATTAGCCTTGATGATTTTACTTTCATTCAAGTAACAGATGTTCATACCCCTTGTTACAGTGGAGCAGATATATACGAAAGAAAAAATGTTTTTAATTTAGTAAACGACATGGGACCTGCCTTTGTTGTTGACACAGGGGATATGACAGATTATGGTTTAGAGGAACAGTATGTCTACTATGATTGGATTACATCTGATCTTGAAATGCCGCTTTACAAAATACCTGGTAACATGGAAACATATTCTGATCCACACCTGGAAAGATACGCACGTCATCTAGGTCCAAGTAATTACTTTTTTTATTTTGGAAAAACACTTTTTATAGCTAGCGCTGCTCTCCATTCACCCAGATCATGGGGTGGATTTGATGATGCACAAATAAAATGGATAAATGATACTTTATCAAAAGAAGCAGATCTTAAATTTTTACTAAATCATATCACAATTGCTGCGAAGCAGGGACGTGACTATAATTATGTACCATGGGGTTGGAAAGATGGTCATTTCAGCCAAATTGAAGAAGGCTATAATGAAATAGTAAAAATATTGACAAATGAAAAAGCTAATGTACTCTCAGGACATTGGCATGGTTACTCTGATAAATTTCAATACAAAGGAGCAACTTTTTATAATACACCAAGTGTAACAAGAATGTCAGGTATTAAAGAAGGACCAAGATTTAGACTTTTTCAGATACAAAACAATACAATAATTTATGATAACGTAATAATATACGAGAAACTTCACATAACAAGAGAATACACAACAAATAATACCCAGGTTAAAATAATAATAAACAATCAAGAAGGATTTTCTGTCCCATTAAATATACACGTAAAACTCTTTCCATCAATACTTCCATATGTAACAAATCAAGGAAAAATCATAAAGTACACCTCAACAGGGGATGTCTGGGTGAAATATAACGCACCTATTGGAATAAGTGAAATAGAAATTATACCAACTATATAAAAAAAATTTTTATTGGTTTTTCCCACTGGATAAATATTTTATAAACGAGTCTGCAAGAAACTCTATTGCTCCACCCACGACACAAAACAAGAGACAAACAATAGCATCTAATGCCTTGTTTCCAAAAAGTGTTGTAAAATCAAATTTTATAATAAGATTCAGAGGACCAAGTATAAATGATAAACCTATAAGACCTGTTACCATAAAAAAAGTCGCGAATCCTTTTAGAACCATAAAACCAATGATTCTTTTATCTGCTACTTGTGAAAATAAAACATCTTTAATATTTATTTTACTCATCTGTTTTTCATACCTCCCCATTAACTATTCTTAAATAACACTATAGGGAACTTATTTCTGTTTAAATAAGTATGTTAAAAAAAATATTTTTTCAGAAAAATTTATCAACAAACAATAATATCAAAATATTATGTCATTTTCTCAAATTACCCCAGAAGATTATTTGAAGCGAATTGAAAAAACAAAAAAAATGATGAAAGAAAAAGAACTAGGTCTTCTTATCGTGTTCTCTGATGCTTGGAGACATGGGAATTGCCGGTACCTCACAGGTATTAAACCTTATCCTGGTTTTTTTTCTGATGTACCTGGTTATAACCAGGCTTTAATAACTATACCAGCTGATGGTGATCCTACACTTTTTTGGTGTGACCATACAATTCACTGGGCGAAAAGAGGAATATGTGGTATACTATCTGAGGAACCATGGATTGATGTTAAACCTTGGTCTGAGATAGATAATGTAATTAGGGATCTAACAACTAAGAATAAAATAAAAAACATTGGTTTTGAAGGCAAAGATATTATCCCATGGCCAGTGTACGAGTTAATGAAAACCTCTTTTGAGACTGAGCCTGTTGAAACAAATATCGTTAAGACTCAAAGACGAATAAAAGACGATAAAGAAATAAAATTATTAGAAATTGCTTCAAACATAAATGACCGGATTTGTGAAGAACTTGTAAAGGGTATAATTAAACGTGGTGTAACAGAAAAATCAATACAACGGAAAATAGAGGAACTTGGTCATTCTATGGGTGCTGAATATGTCGATGCAAACTTTATGGAATCAAGAAATGTTGGCTGGGGGCATGCCACTGATAGAAAAATAAGGGATGGGGATATTATTTCACTACATGTAATTCTTCAATATGAGGGGTATTGCTCTGATAATGACAGAATCATGGGTATTGGTAAGATTACTAAAAAAGAAAAAGAACTAGCTGAAATAACAAAAGAGGCTTTGAAGAATTATTTAAAAGCTGTGAAACCTGGTGCAGAGGCAATGGAAGCAATTATTGCTGCAGTTAGCACACATGAATACGTAGAGGCTGGGGAAGAGGGTGCTGGTGCTAGTGGTCATGGTATAGGACTTGAGGGTGAGGAAGAACTGATAAACGAATGGGTTTTTGAAAAAGGAATGGTGTTTACTGCTACTGCTGGTGCTTATAATAAAGAAATAAAAACAACATGGGCAACAGAGGACGTGGTTGTTGTTACAGACAAGGGAGCCAAGCTTTTAACTAAATTCCCAATAGACTATATTATACCATAATAAAATCATTTTTCAATAATAATTCTTATATACTTAACAACTTATTTTAAAAAAAGAAAAGGGGGAGTAGTATGAAGAAATATATGAGAGTAAATTTAGTATTAATGATGGTTTTTTTATTTGTTTTTTCATCTTTTTATTCAGTTGCATCTAATTCTACAAAAACAAATGATTTGATAAATAATGGGCCGTGTAACGGATACACCTTGCTTTGTTCTGATACCTTTCAAACTTTTTTAATAGACATGGATGGTAAGATTATTCATAATTGGTCACTAATGGGTTTCCCAGCAAAGATGCTACCAGATGGCTCAATAATTGCAGGAATTGAATATAATAGTTTGGATGAGGCAAAATATATTGCTCAAGAGGACTGGAATGGAAATATTGTTTGGCAGTTTAATAATTGGACAAGCGGTGGTTGGGCAAGACAGCATCATGATTTTGAGAGAGAGGGAAACCCTGTTGGTTATTATTCTCCAGGTCAAAATTTTGTTGACAAAGGAAAAACATTGGTTCTTGCTCGTACCACTCTAACCAACAGATCCATTAGCTTCTGGCCGTTGGATGACGAGGTTATATATGAGGTGGATTGGCAGGGAAATCTAACAGGTTTTGTTTGGCATGCAAATGATCACTATAAAGAGATGGGATTTGATTTAAGGGCAAAAATAGGAATTTATTTCCAACCAATGACTTACTTGTTCAGATCCACGTTTCAAGGATGGCTTCATATAAATGCAATTTCAGAACTTGGAGAAAACCATTGGTATGATGAGGGTGATAGTAGATTCAACCCAAGAAATATAATCCTTGATTCTCGCCAGGCAAGTTATATAGCTATTATTGATAGAGAAACCGGTAAGATTGTCTGGAGAGTCGGACCAGAGTATTCAAAAAATACTGAACCTGGGAAAAAAATAGGTCAAATCATTGGTCAGCATCAAGCCCATATGATTCCAAAAGGTCTTCCTGGTGAGGGGAACATACTTGTGTTTGATAATGGTGGATACGCAGGGTACGGCATCTTGGGCTTTCCATGTCGTCATTTAAGATTTTATTCAAGAGTAATTGAATTCAATCCTATTACATATGAGGTTATATGGGAATATGAAAAGAAAGATGGGCCACAAGATCAAAGATTTTATAGTGATCGCATTAGTGGAGCACAGCGACTAATAAATGGTAACACCCTTATTTGTGAGGGTAACACAGGAAGAATCTTTGAGGTAAACCCACAAAAAGAAGTTGTCTGGCAATATATTAACCCAGGACCTAATGGTGACTTTACAAATAATAGCGCATACCGAGCATATAGAGTCCCCCCGGAATGGGTACCGGGAAATCCTTCAGGTTATGACTCTTGGGAATAAATCCTAAAAAAACAATAAAACCCTTATAAATTCAGCTAAAACTTTTGTAAATTTTATATATTATTATCTTGCAGGGGAAGGGATTTGAACCCATGATTACCGGTATTATTCTGATTGATAGATAATAATTACTCCTGTTGGAAATAAAAAGAGCACAATGTACAAATTCTTATATATTCATAAATTATGTTAATTATCAATAAATAAATATTTTTAAGGGAGGAAAAAATATCTCGAAAAAGAAAATCGCAGTAATTTTCGTTTGTATGCTATTGATAATATCTTGTGTGAGTTTTTTACTTATTACAAAATCAGAAAACAAACCTACTTTGAACACAAGTGAGACAAAAAATCCTTCTGAAAATTTGATGAATGGTAGTTGGTATGAAGTTAAAAATAATATTCCTATTCTTCATCTGAATGGCTCTTATTACCAAATGGGGTATCAACAAGGTTTTTTAATAAAAGAGAGAATACTCCAATATTATCGAGCACTATTGGCTTATTTTGAGAGCAATAAATTTTCTTACGGGCGACTTTTAAATATATGGAATTCAACTTTTCATAACATACCAAAGTGCTATATTGATGAAATGCATGGGATTGCTGACGGTGCAAATATATCCTTTGAATATGTTGCTGTTGAAAATATTATGTGTTTGGTTTTATATTATTTATGGTCAGCACCAGCAGGTTGTACTGCTATTGCTGCGTGGGGTCCTGCGACACGTGATGGACGATTATATCATATGAGAAGTAATGATTTTGATAGAATTATGAGAGATCCAGAAACAGGTGCTGGTATATGGGATACAGCGGTTTTGTTTGTGAGAACACCAACGGATGCCTATGCCTCAGTTTCACCAGAGTTTCCAGGATTAGCATGTACGTGGAACGGAATAAACGAACATAAAATATCAATAGGAGAAGCATATTGCCGCACAAAAGATATTACATTTGATGGAATAGGTGAAGCATTTAGGATTAGAATGGCACTTGATACAGCAGATTCAGCAGAAGATGCAATAAATATCTTGGATTCTAATAGAGCAGAGGGATGTAATATTATCGTATCTGATGGGAACATTCCAACAGCGTATATTCTTGAGCAGACAGCAAATCATTCGTATATTGGCTCATGGGATAGCAAAACAGAATCTAATCGACCATGTTGGAAAATAAACCATGTTATCAGAAGAGGCAATTTTTTTGAAAATCTTGAGTTGATAAAAACCCAGCCGTATAAATTCACTCCACGTTTATGGACCTTCCGTTTTTTATTAAAAAATATTTTTGGTTTTAAGAATGTTAACGACACTTGGAATTTAGCCTGGAAATGGTTAGTATATAAGGCTTTAAGTAAAGGGATAATGAAAAATTGGGGTGAACTTGACCTTACTACAACCATGCAACTAACAAGGAATACGTATGATTATAACTATGATATTTTTTGGAAATACTATGGTAAAAAAACTGATTGGTATTCATCTGAATCTGGTCTTATTCCTTGCTGGCAATGGGTTGCTTGCCCTGAGAACGGTGATTTCTTGTTATCCATGGCACATAAGGAGACCTCAGCACATAAGATGCCAACTGTATTGTTCAACATCTATGATTTAATAGATGCTATGCCTCCTTAAAAAAAGTGCAGGGGAAGGGATTTGAACATCTGGAGTTAAAAAACAATAAATATCTTATATCATTGCAAACATTTTTTCAAATACTTAACACACTTTAGAAGTTCCTCTTCAGCATCACCAATAACTGCACATTCCAAAGCCATATATTTTTTATAACCAATTTTTTTAAGAGATTTAAAGATTGATTTAAAATCAATGTGTCCATATCCTGGTAATAAACGGTTGTTTTCAGCAAGATGAACATGATAAATATAATCACCTGCTTTCTCAATGGTTTCATTAATATTTTTTTCTTCAATGTTTAACTCACAGGAATCAACCATGATTTTCACATTCTCAATACCTACTTCGTCACAGATTTGTATCGCGCTCTCTACTGTGTTGAAAAAATGGTTCTCATATCTATTGACTGGTTCAAGTGCTAAAATCGCACCAACATCCTTAGCATATTTTCCGGCATCCTTTATCATATCAATAAGTAACTTCTTTTCAAACTCACTAGGAGTCGGTTTTTCAAAGATTGGTATAACACTCTGTGGTCCTTCCTCAACAGCAAAAAAAGTAACAGCATCTATATCAGCTGCAACACGTAAACTATCCTTTATCAGTTTACCACGAATCTTTGCTGCCTCCTCACTATCCAAAGGAGAAACACTAGCGGGTCCTGAAACAACCACAGATGATGGTTTAACTTTATAAGAACCTGCAAGGTTATTTATCTCCTTAGTTTTTGCTTTTAGATCATCTTCTTCCATTAACCAAAATTCAATACCTTCAAAACCATATTTCTCAAGATTTTTGAATTTCTCTTCTATCTCAAAACCAGGTGCTATTACATCGACACATGATAATTTCATTTATTTTCCCCCATTCAATCTTATTCCCCTCACGCAATATAATATATTTATATTTTCTTGAATTATTTTTTAGAAAACTTTTTTAAAAAACAATATATCTTATATTTCATCGGGTGGCTTTATGACTGAATTTATTTTTATGGAAACATATAATGATATGACCAAATCTGATGCTATTAAGGTTTACAAGGAAATACGTGACACAAAACTCAAGTTCATAGGTTTTAAAGACATTGGTTTACCAATCGAAAAACTAAAAGAACTACATTCTATGATGAAAAAAGATGGTAGAACAACATTTTTAGAAGTTGTTAGTGCATCAGAAAAAGATACTATCCGTTCAACAAAAGTTGCTTTGGAACTTGGTGTTGATTATTTGATCGGAGGTACATATATTGAATCAACGCTTCCTCTTATAAAAAATACAAAAATTAAATATTTCCCTTATGTTGGAAAAATCGTTGATCACCCCTGTAAACTACGAGGGTCAATTGAGGAGATGGTAGAGGATACAAAGAAAGTTAAAAAAATGGGTATACCTGGTATTAACCTCTTAGCATACCGGTATAATGCTGATGTTGAAAAATTAATGGAAAAAGTAGGTGATGTTGGTATTCCGATGATTGTTGCAGGTAGTATAGATAGCTTTGAACGTGTTAGAGAGATGAAAAAACTAGATGTATGGGCGTTTACTATTGGTGGAGCAATATTTGATAAAAAATTTGTGTCAAATGGTAGTCTTAAAGATAATATTAACGCGGTTTTAAAAGAAATTAAATGATTAGCTAATGGGGGAAGGAATAAATTTGTCTTTACCATTAAAAGGCAGAGCAGGAAAACTTGCTTACGCATTTGGTTCGATTGGTGATACAGGATTCTATCAAATAATTATGATGTGGTCGCTGCCTTTTCTAATTGGAAAGGAACTTCTTCATCTTGATTATTGGCTTGCTTGTATTGCTATTGGTCTCACTTTTGGAGTTTGGAATGCAATAAATGATCCAATTGTAGGGGCAATGTCAGATAAGATTCGTACGAGATTTGGACGTAGAAAACCATTTATAGCCATTGGTGCCCCACTCTCCATATTATTTTTAGTACTTCTATTTACCCCTCCAACTGGAGGAAAATCTCTAGCACAACCATTTGATTTATGGATATTTTTCTACATATTTATAGTGCTATTTTGTTGGGCATGGGCGTATACGATGGCTGCAGTTCCCTGGTTTGCTTTATACCCGGAAATATGGGAAGGTGTAAAAGATAGAAGTGAGGTAGTAATGTATAGGCAAATTTTTGCTATAATCGGTGGTGCTTTGGCGGTAGCTGCTTTCCCGATAATAGTAGCAAGTTTCTCAAAAACAGAATCTGATTTTACTGGATGGATTTTAGCAGCAGCAATTCTTGGGACTATCTTCGCAGGTGCTTATTTATTATCATTAATAGGTGTTAGAGAACGAAAAGAGTTTGTTATAGATAAGTCACCTCCGATGGCTAAATCAATAATCATGACTTTTAAAAATAAAACACTTCGCACATACGTAGTTATGGATTTAATGACCTGGTGTATGACTGGTTGGTTATCTACCACTATGCCCTTTTTTGCTAAAAACTGCCTTGGATTAAACGAAACAGATGCTTTTATGTTAATGGCACCTTCTATGCTTGGTATTCTTACATTTTTTATTTTATGGAGAAAAATCTACATGATGTATGGTCCAAAAATCACACTTGGGGCAGCAACCATAGGTTTCGCACTTGCTTTTTTACCATGTCTATTCGTCCAAAACGTTATACAAGGAGCCATATGGGCTTTCTCCGTGGGAGCTTGTATGGCAGGCATTGTTTTAGCAAGAGAAGTTATGATGGGTGATGTAGTCGATGAAGACGAAATTAAAACAGGGCTTAGGAGAGAAGGTTCTTATTTCGGAGCATTTGGGGCAATCGAAAAAATGTCATTTCTTATAGTACCACTAAGTTGTGCAACGATTTTTCAATTTATTGGCTACGACTTACCTAACCCAAATCCTAATCTTATAAATATAGGGCTTAGAACCGGCATTGTAGTATTCACCGTTATTTTCGCAATAATAATGTTAATATTTTTACGGATTTATCCAATAGGAAAAGAAAAAGCAGCTAAGATAAGCAAAGAAATCCAGAAACTCCATAAGGAAAAAGTTAAAAGAATAAAGAAACAAGCTAGTTAAGAAAAACAACATCTAAAGAATTAGTTTTCAGGTTTTTCAAGAGTGAATAATCCGCAAAGATCATCATAAAGTTTCACATATTTTTTATATGTGTTTTTGTAAACATTTATGTTTTCTTTTTTAGGTTCAAACACTTTCTTTATTTTTACCATATTTTTAGATGCATCTTTTACACTATCATACATACCAACTGCTTTACCAGCAAGAATAGCTGCACCAAGACATGCTGCTTCTTCGTTTTCAGTGCGAAGAATAGTTTTCCTTGTTATGTCTGCTTTGATTTGATTCCAAATATCACTTCTTGCGCCACCACCAAGTACTCTTATTTCATTCACCGGAATATTTAGTTCTTCTAGCACATCAATGTTTCTTCTAACAATACAAGCAATTGATTCCATTATTGCCCTAGCGAAATGAGCTTTTGTATGCTTAAGTGTGAAACCATAAAACACTCCTTTTGCTTTTGGGTTAGCCTCAGGTGCCATAGCCCCCTGCAGATGTGGCAGCATGACTAGTCCCTCGCACCCGGGTGATATTTTTGCAACCTCATTTCCAATTAAATCATAGGCATCAATTCCTCTGGTTTTTGCAATCTTCATTTCATCCTTACAAAACTGATCTCTGTACCATCTTAGCACCATACCACCAGTTGTAAAGGTATGTGCCATATAGGTATCTGGGATACCATGATAATGAATAGGCATTCTACCTTGTTTATCAAAAACAGGTTTCTTCAGAGTAGCACATATTGCTAATGCAGCACCAGTATTCTCCGAAAAAACACCTGGTTCAAAGTTACCTACTCCTATCGCTCCTGCCGCTTGATCCAACACTCCTGTTGAAACAATTGTTTTACTTGACAGTCCTAGTTCTTTAGCAACATCTTGTTTAATGTTTCCAACAGGTTCACCTGATTCTCTGATAGATGGTAACTGGCTATTGGAAATATGTAGATAGTCTAACATCTCATCCCAATATTTTTTTGTAGAAATATCCCAATACAATGTTGAACAGAGTAAAGAGCCCTCAGCTACAATTTCACCAGTCATCCTGTAAATCAGGTAATCTTCAAGCAACAGATACTTGCTTACTTTATCAAAAACATTTTTTTCATTTTTTTTAATCCAAAGAATCTTTGATGCAGGCCATGTGGGAACAATCTTTACTTGTCCTGTTGTTTTATATGATAAACCATCAACATCAAATTCTTTTGATAAAATTTCTGCTTCTTTCTGTGCCCTATTATCTAACCAGATTATTGCATTTCGCAAAGGTGAGCCTTTTTTATCGATCATCAACAAGGTTTCTCCTTGAACTGAAAGACCTAGTGCTTTGATATCATGGGGATTTACTTTGGTTTTCTGTAAAACGTTTTTTATCCCAGATTTGAATGCTTTCCAAAATATTTCAGCTGGTAATTCAACAGCTAATGATGTGGGGGTTAACAACTCATATTCGTATGTAGAAATCCCTATTAGCCTTCCTTGTTCATCAAAAAGAGAAGTTTTAAAAGCTGTGGTTCCTGCATCAATACTTAATATATAATCCATAATTTTATCCCTCATAGAAACAATTTTTTTTAATCATCAGGGGGTGCTAAAGCCCAGCAAACTAACACAGGTTCTTTACTTTTGTTAATAAGTTTATGTGGTTCCCCTATAGGGATGATAACAGCATCGCCTTCTTCTAAATTTTTACTTTCTTTGGAAAACTTGCATGTTACTTTCCCTTTAGCGATAAAGAAGATTTCTTCACCATGTTTATGGCCTAGGTCAACCGTTCCTTCTTTTCCTGGTTCAAGGTATGAGGTGCCAAATACGATTTTATTGTTTTTAACATAAAGATTACATTTTTCGTCTCCTTCAAAAAACTCTTTTGTATTTTTAAGTTTTACAACCTTTATTTCATTCATTGTTTTTTAGCCTCCCCTGTAATAAATCATATTTATGTTTGATACTTAAAATTTTTTAAACAAACGCTTAGTTTATTATTTATAGATGTAACAAATTACTTATATAACCTAAAATAATATATTTATTATAATAAAAAAGATTAAAAATACATAAATTATGTAAGTATTATATAATTTAGGGGAAAATCAGATATAGTATGAGCTTTAAAAAAAGTGTAATACTTGGTGTTTTTCTACTCCTTTTGTTTTCTATGATTAATACCCCTGTTTCTTCACAGTCTAATATATCCTGGTGGGATCAAAACTATTCATATAGACAGGAGATAGATGTTCCAATTGATACTAGTATTGATCTAGCTAAATATCAACCGGTTGACATCAGAATAACCTTTAAAGACCCTTGTTTTGCTGAGAATGCAGATGAACATTCAGTTCGCGTTTGCTGTTGGGATGGAAGAACCTGGTATGAGCTAGAATCACAAATTTATGATCTTGAACATAGTGATGATTCACATATTAAAGCTTGTAGCATTGTTTTTCTAATACCTGAGTTTGCAAATGGCAAAGAAAAATACTATGTGTACTATGATGATAGTGAAAAACAAAGTACTGATTATCCTGATCATGTTGCAGTAACCAAGGAACATTATTATTATGAGCCGATCCCTGGGCAAAAAGCTGATTTTGATTACTATAAGATAACGGATGAAGGTTTTTGTGTGTACGGTATTGGTATCTCAGGAATGATGATGACAGAATATGGCTCTCAAATGATTTTCAGACAAAGTAAAGGTCAAAAAGATTTAAGTTATAGTTATTGGGATAGATTAGCTTCCTTCTGTTTTCAATATGTAGATAGAAGCCTACCAGCAGGCAAAGATACTATTACTACTCGTATGAGTCTTATTTCAAATGAAATTTATTACGATGGAAATCTTATGGTCTGCTTTGGGATTATAAGCACAAACTCTAGAAGCGATGCAAAGACAACTAATCTTTACAAATATTATTACTCCCCGATAGACATCAAAAGAATATGTGTTAATGTCAAACATGAAACATTAAAAGACATCCGAGTTGCTGCAGAAGAACAACTAGATGGAGAATATGCATTTACAAGTGGTTTTAAAACAAGAAGCGAGGCAAACATTTTTTTGAACACTGGTGAAATATTACCTTATATCCATTTTTATGACAAAGATGAAACAATACAAGAAATCATGGCGGATACCGATCCAAAATCAAGGGATGAGGAATGGTTAATCTCTGTTGAGGATAACAGTGATTTAGGGAGCAGGGCATGGGTCTCACCAGATAGTGGTGAAAGTGGAAAAGCGCATGCTTTAATTTTTTCGTCTAACAGTGTTGTGAAATCAGGTACAGACGAGCAAGATGGTATTCAGCTAAAAGGCAGTCAAAAACAAGAAGCAGATATACCTGGTTTACAGGCTTATTCATCTGGTGTAGGATGTTTTAGAAATGCATATACTCCTGGTAGCTCACCTGATCTTTCTATTCCTTCAAATCTCGTGGTTCAGTTCGACGGAGAATTCTACACAACAGAAATCAAAAGTTATAATGATGTTCAAGCAGAGGCAGGTATTTTCCAAACCCTTGCCAAAAACCGACCCGCGCTTGGTGGAAACGTTAGTGGTGCAGAAGAAAAAGGGGAAAAATACACTCTAAAAGTTTTAACTCATTTTGCTCCATCATTCCCAATGGGTTCACTACTCTCCACGTATACAGGGAAAAACTTTTCCTGCACCTATGCAGAGTTATATAAAAATGAAAGCCTACTATCAACTGGTGTATGCGGTAGATTATCACTAGCTGGCGATATGAATCTTGATTTTACAAACACAACCATATTTCAGAAAATTAAGATGATTATTGGTCTTTTTGATTGGAGAAACATATCATTTTACAAAAAAATTGTTTTCCCAGAGCTTCCACCTGGAAAATATGTTGTTAAAATCTACGTTAAAAAAGGAAATCAGAGCAAATATGTTGGAGTAGAAACAATTGATTTAAAAGAGAATACCACAAAAAATATCTATTGTACTAAACAGGGAACAATAAAAATCAGTCTTACTGATCAAAATGATAAAGGTGTTCCAAACGCACAATGTTATTTATTATTAGATGGAGGAATTGTTGCAAAATTAACAACTAATGAAAACAAGGAATTTGTAATCCCTGCACCAAGAGGAAAATACCAGCTTAAAATCATGTATAATGGTTTTAAAATAAGTGAAAAAGACATAAAGATTGGTTTAAAACAGAAACAAGAAAATTTTGAAATAATTCTTTCAAAACTTCAACTCTTGGTTAAGGATAAACTTGGATTACCACCAGGTATCAAAATTAAACCATATATATCAAGTGATGAAATGGAAACACCTCTAAAGATATACCCCCAGGAGGAAAAACCAGGTGTTTACAATTTCATAAATCTTCCTTCAGCAACCTATAAAATACAGATCTCTTACAAATCATTTCTTGATGAAAAAACAGTCAGGATTCCTGATGATGGTAACACTGTTAATATGGTTTTTTCACCGATATTTGAGTTTAAAACACATATTTTTGACTCAAGAGGAAACCCATTAGAAAACACAAATATAAAAATCAAAAGAGAAGGAATAACATTAGAGAGCAAAACAGATAAAAACGGGATAGCAACCTTTAATGTACCTGGAGGAAGTTACACAGTTACAGCATATGATAATGAAAAAATTATTGTAGAAAAACAACTTGAAGTTTCCAGAGATGAAAGCACATATCTTGTTACAACAAAAGAGCCTATGCTCCCCATGATCATGATCATTGCCTCAATCCTCATAATTATCATGGGAGTAATACTTATTCTTTTACGAAAAATTTCTCTTCCATCCTTCTTGAAATTACTCGCACTCGCATTAATCATTATCGCCCTGGTTATGCCGTGGTGGGAGCTTTCTGGGTCTAACACTGATCATTCTGTTGAACGATCAACTAAAGCGTTTCTTATACCACAAACCATGGTCACAAAAACAACTTCTGGAAGTGTTGTTGATGCGGAGTTAGCAAATGTTCCAGCGGAGTTCACAACTTTTATTTTTGCGGTGATGATAGTAGTCATTGCTGCTGGTCTTCTTCTTTTTGGTAGTATACTTGTTAAAAAATATAGAAAAACATCCATTGGATTGACTATCCTTGGTATCATCCTCTTAATAATTACTGTAGGGGTATTCACCTATGCATTCTCAGAGTTAACTGAGGTGGGACTTGGAAGTTTACAAGGCTCTGGAACTTTAAATGTCTTAAAACCAGGTACCAATGAATATGTTGATCTCTCAGGGAACTGGGGATTATCCACTGGTGTCTATCTTGTAATAGCAGCAATCATCTTAGTACTCATCGCCAGTATCATAGGATTTTTATCTGCTAAAAAGAAAAGGAAAAAACAACGTTAAACCAGTTATTATCCGATAGAAAAACGATTTTTTTATTTAAAATTCTTTTTTCATTTCATACATCATACGTTGATAATCTACACCATCTGCTGGAAGAGATTTTACTTCACTTAGTATAGATGATAGTACGAACACTCTGCAGATTTTTTCTACTGTTTCAGCTAAATGAAATGCTTGTTCTAGGTTTTTACCACAACAAACAGCACCATGGTTTGCTAGTAGTAAAGCATTCTTATCACCAAGTTTTTCAAGTATGTTGTTTGCTAGTTCATCACTCCCTGGTAACGCGTAGTCAGCAACTACTAGTTCACCACCTATATCTGAGAACATTTCATCAAGAAAAACAGGAACAGTTTTTTTACTTGCTGCTACAGCAAGTGCGTAAACAGAGTGACTATGAACAATACCACCAACATCCTCCCGGTTTTTGTATATAGAGAGATGAAAAGGTGTTTCTGAGGACGGGTTACGTCCTGTTTCCTCAGCTTCTCCAGCAAAATTCACAAGGATGATATCCTTTGTTTTAATTTCTTCATACGGGATACTACTTGGTGTTATCAACATTTTTTCTTTTCCTGGGACGCGACAGCTGATATTCCCTGAGGTACCATGTGTCATTTCTTTACGGAACATTTTCAATCCAGCGTCTACAACTTGTTTTCTTAGATTCTCATATTCCATACTTTATTCACCATTATTTTTTCTTATAATTTACCTATTCTATCATACCATTCTTTCCAAGTGGTATAGCATCTTTCATACGTTTCTACTTTTTCTGTTTCTGGTTTTACATTTTTTTGTAATTCAACCATTTCTTTTAATGCATCTTTAAAATCATTGTATATACCAGAGCCTACTGCTGCGCATATTGCACAACCTATTGCTGTTCCATCACTGTCTTTTGTTGCTAAAACGTTTTTCCCAGTTACACCTGCAAGTATCTCTAACCATAATTTGCTCCGGGTCATCCCACCAGTAACCTTCAGTTCATCATTTTTTTTGTTTGCAATGGATTCTATCTGCTCGATGTTACCCCTAATAGCATATGATACGTTTTCAAGTGTTGACCTTATGATATGACCAAATGTAGCAGGACTAGTGTTCATCGGATGACCTGGTTGTGGGAATGTAAATATCCCGGGTCTTACAACTGCGAGTTCATTTATGTTAAAGATCTCTGCACCAAGAGATGCGATCATATCATCAGACCCCGGTGGGATTTTTAATGCAAGTTTTTCCATGTATGTATATGTTTCTTGTTCTTCTTTTCCTAGTAATTCCTTGAAGTTATCATTTAGCCAGCTATAAGAAAGACCACCCATCTGCCCATTACCTTCTAGTATCCATTTACCAGGTATGACATGGCAGCCTGTCCAGATCTTTCGTTCTTCATCAACAACTGGTTTTGGTAACACCATCATGATTGGTGTTGAAGTACCAGCTACCGCGCAAATATCATTATCATTAACCGCTGAACAAGCAAGTAAACCAAGCTGGGTATCACCACCACCAAGAGAAACAGGTATACCAGGTTTAAGATTCATTTTTTTTGCAACATCATTAGTAAGTTCACCGAATTGTTCACCAGCGTTATGGATCTTGGGTAAATCAACACTGTCTAAACCTAGTGTATCAACTACATTTGTTAACCATTTTTTTTTCTCTAAATCAAATAGCATGGTAGCAGATGCAAGAGAGGGTTCAGTTGCGATAACACCAGTAAGCCTGTAGTTTAACCAATCGCCAGTGCACATAGCATGTTTTATTGTTTTGAAAACCTCTGGTTTTTCTTCTTTAAACCATAATAAACGTGAGGGCATGTACATAAGTGGTGGCCACTGACCAGTAAGTTTATAGAGGTCAACACCAGCTTTTTCTTCTACTGTATCTTGATAAAACAATCCTCTGACATCAGTGTTTGAACCTGCGTAAACTTCTTTCCCGTTTTTATCTAAAAAAACATTAGAATGTCTCATGCTAGCTGTACTGATTCCTAGTACG
>Ga0172362_10002094_pt1 | contig 17311 bp, 19 predicted proteins | sample LakKivs1_kivu2a2_FD_114534 | JGI IMG/M metagenome (GOLD analysis project Ga0172362, IMG submission 114534) | Sediment microbial communities from Lake Kivu, Rwanda - Sediment s1_kivu2a2 | ecosystem: Environmental > Aquatic > Freshwater > Lake > Sediment | place: Rwanda: Western Province, Lake...
ACGTCGAATTCGGCGGCGAGTTATATGGAAGCGGGTAAGCCGAAAATGATCCCTTCAGCAGAAGGGACAACTTTGGTTGGCGGAAAAGCATTTCCGTCTTATGTGGCATTTACCAAGGAGGGAGAATTATTGGTGGGTGAGCCGGCCCGTCGTCAGGCAGTGGTAAATCCCGAGGGAACAGTTACGGCGGCAAAAAGAAAAATGGGCACTGATTATATTTATAAAGTTCATGGCAAAGAATACAAACCTGAACAGATTTCTGCTTTTATTTTGCAAAAAGTCAAAAAAGACGCGGAAATGTATTTGGGTCAGAAAGTAGAAAAAGCAGTGATTACTGTGCCAGCTTATTTCAACGATGCTCAACGTCAGGCAACCAAAGACGCTGGTTCAATCGCTGGCTTGGAAGTAATCAGATTAGTGAATGAGCCGACTGCCGCTTGCTTGGCTTATGGTTTGGATAAAATAAAATCCAAAGACCAGCAAGTTTTGATTTTTGATTTTGGCGCTGGAACTCTGGACGTAACGATAATGAATTTTGGCCAGGGGGTTTTTGAAGTGCGTTCAACTTCGGGTGATACGCAATTGGGCGGAACCGATATGGATGAAGTGATTATTGATTACATTATTTCCGAATTCAAGAAAAAGGAAGGCGTTGATTTGAAAAACGACAAAATGGCAATGCAAAGAGTCAAAGAAGGAGGGGAGAAAGCAAAAATCGAACTTTCTTCGGTTTTGGAAACAGAAATTAATTTGCCTTTCATTACCGCAACTTCCGAAGGATCGAAGCATATGATTATGAAAATTACTCGGGCAAAATTGGAAGAATTGGTTGAGCCGATTATCAAGAAATGTCAGAAACCCTTGGAACAGGCATTGGAAGATGCCAAACTTCAACCCAGAGAAATTGAGAAAGTAATTTTGGTTGGTGGACCAACGCGAATGCCGATGGTTCAGAAATTCATTGAAAATATTTTTGGTTCAAAAATTGAAAGGGGAGTTGACCCAATGGAATGTGTGGCCATGGGCGCAGCAATTCAGGGCGCGATTTTGGCTGGCGAGGAAGAAGTGAAAGAAATTTTGCTTCTGGATGTTACACCTTTAACTTTGGGAATCGAAACTCTGGGCGCAGTAATGACTCCTTTGATTACCAGAAATACCACTATTCCGACTTCTAAATCCCAGATATTTTCTACCGCTGCTGACAATCAACCTTCAGTAGAAATTCACGTTTTGCAGGGTGAAAGACCAATGGCAGCCGATAATCGAACTTTGGGCAGATTTATGCTTGATGGAATTCCTCCGGCTCCGCGTGGCATTCCCCAGATTGAAGTAACTTTTGACCTTGATGCCAATGGAATTTTAAATGTGAAAGCCAGAGATAAAGCCACCAATAAAGAGCAATCAATCAGGATTGAGAGCGCATCGGGCCTACCCAAAGACGAGATTGATAAAATGAAGCGCGAAGCAGATACCCACGCTGAGGAAGATAGAAAAAAGAGGGAAGTGATTGATGCCAGAAATATGGCTGATACTTTGGTTTATACCACGGAAAAGACAATCAAAGAATTTGGTGGTAAGATTAAAGAAGAGGACAAAAAAGAAATTGAAGAAAAAATTGCAGCATTGAAAAAAGTTAAAGACAGCGGAACTTTAGAAGAAATTAAAAAAGCTTCAGACGAATTGTCTCAAGCTATTCAGAAAGTTGGTACCGAACTCTATAAAGCACAACAGGAAGCCCAGAAAAAAGATGAAGGTCCGGATTTAAAAACCGGCGAAGGGGATAAGAAATAAATTAACCTTGATGCCTAAATTGTATAAAGAAATAATTCTCGGTTTTGCCGTGATATTGTTCGGTGTTTTTTGTTGGTACTTTTTAAGGTACGTTTTTTATATTGGCAATTTGACTACGGGTTGTTGGATAGCTGGTGGCATTCTTTTTATCTTATGGGGAATTGTTTTGTGCTTGGCAATGCTTTTAATTAGAGATAAAAGGATTTTATTTGGCTCGTTTTTAATTACTATACTTTTATTCGGTTTATTTTTTAATAACGAGCCATTTTACTATCTAGTTTGCTTGATTATTCTTTTTGTGGCTTTTGTTTCAGCTAATGACAGAATTAGAAGAGAAGAAAATGTTCAGGTCAATTTAAATTTCTGGCGGATTTGGAAAAGGGGACTGCCGATTTTTATGACCGCCTTGATTTTACTTATTTCCGTGGTTTATTATTTTTCGCCCCATATCGAAAAATTTCAACATAAACAAATTACTGTTCCTCGGAAATTTTTTAATACTATTATTGCACCATTAGAGGGTGTTATCATTTCACGTCTCGAAGGACAGATTAAAGACTTAGATGTAGAAGCTTCCAAAATTTTAACCCCTCAGCAAATAGCAGATTTAAAACAAAAATATGGCATTGAAATTCAAAAAAATGAAACGATTAAGGATTTCCTCTACGCTCTGATAAATTATCAGTTAAATAACGTAAGCGATCCCTATAAGCAGTTCATCCCCATTGGTTTGGCAATCGCAATGTTTCTTGGTCTAAAATTTATCAGTTTATTTTATGTGGCTTTTGTAATTTTATTCAGCTGGCTTGTATTAAGAATATTAATACTTTTGAAATTTGCCAGAATTGAGACAGAGACCAGAGAAGTAGAGACCATAAAGTTATGAGCAAAGATTATTATAAAATATTAGGCATTGATAAAGGCGCCTCAAAAGAAGAGATTAAGCGGGCTTATCGAGAGCTCGCTCAAAAGTATCATCCCGATAAAAAAGGCGGGGATGAAAAAAGGTTTAAGGAAATTAACGAAGCATATCAAGTGCTTTCGGATGACAATAAACGTCAGCAATATGACCAATTTGGCACGACTTTTGAGGGATTCTCCGCCCGAGGCGGACCAGCCTGGGGCTGGCAGGATTTTTCTGGGCAGGGATTTAATTTTGATGATTTATTTTCCTTTTTCGGTCAGGGCTTTGAAGGACAAAGAGGGTTTTATAGTCAAAGAATCAATTTGGAGGATTTGCTTTCTAATATGTTCGGAGATATTTTTGCTGGAGCTGGTTTTACCAGAAGAAAATCCAGAGGCAAGAATATGACGCTAGATATGGAAATTGATTTCAAGGATGCTCTCCGAGGCATTGAAAGAGATGTAAATTTCGATGACCACGGGATTAAACTGAAAATAAAAGTAAAAGTTCCTAAAAATTTATCCAAAGAAGAAGAAAAGTTGATTAAGAGACTGAAAGAAGAATAGACCGCTCGGATTTATTTGTACGAAGACACACGTCGGCGCCCCAGCGAGGCGCCGCGTTCTTTCTCGCCCTCGCTCGTCCCGCAATGCGGGACACCATGCCCGCTCGGGCTTTGAGAGGTCTTCTTAACAAATAAATCTTCGCTAAGAGCAAAAAAGTACGTTTACTCAAAATCTAATTTATTGTATACTGAAATTGTTATGTCGCAATTAGCCGTAATGAATTTGAATATTACAAGTTGGGAATTAGTGATTTTATTGTTTTTGATTGGCGGAGGATTTTTATTGGGATTACTATTGGGTCGAAACAGAATTTTTCTTCTATTGCTCGGCAGCTATATTTCTTTTGCGTTGATGTCGGTTATTCCATTTAAAAAACTTTTTCCTAATTTTTTCGAGAATGAAGAAAATTTTGTGGTTACGATTGTAAGCTATTTGGTTTTGATTGGTATAGTTTATTTTCTTCTTTCCCGTTCGTTGAGAAAATCGCTTCGGAAAGCAGCGAATAAGTCGATATTTCAAGTATTTTTTCTCAGCGTATTCTTTATTGGTGTTGTGTTGAGTGTGGTGTTTCTGTTTTTCCCCAAGGATTTAATTAAGGCTTTTAGCCCAATAATATTAAAAATTTTTAATACCTCAACAGCACGTATTTTGTGGTTAGTTATTCCTTTAATTTTTATAGGAATTTTTAAAGGTCGGGAAGTGGCAATAAAAAAATAATTTTAATTTTATGAAACTGAATAAAAGAGCATTCGCTTTGACTAATGCTATTCTCTGGGCTTTGATAGTTTTTGTGGCTACGATTTATGTACTGATAAAGGGTGGTGGGAACACTCTGGTTTTGCTCCAACAGTTTTTCTGGGGATATAATATCAGTTTTGGTGGCGCAATTTTAGGTTTAATTTATGGGTTTGTTTGGGGCTTTATTTATGGCTGGATTTTTGCTTGGTTGTATAACCTGATTGGCAAGGAAAAAACGGAGGGAGGACAGTAGGAATTTACTATAATCCCTCTCCAACCACGCAGTCGCCGAGAGGTGAATTACTTTTTTATATCCAGGCGCTGCTATTGCTCGCTAAGTCATATTTTGGCTGTGATAAAACACGGTTCTTGGTGGATTTAGCTGTGCAATGGTTTCCGAGGAATATAGTAAATTCCTTTCTAAATATAGATGGAAAAGAAAAAAGTTATTGTTGCGATGAGCGGGGGCGTGGATAGTTCGACTGCCACCGCTCTTTTAAAAGAAAGAGGCTATGACGTAGTTGGCGTTTTTATTTTGATGCACGAAAATGGTAATCCCAAAGATGCGAGGAGGGTCGCTCAGAAATTAAAAATTCCATTTAAGATTTTAAATGTGAAAAGAGAGTTTAAGAAAAAAGTGATTGATTATTTGGTTAGGGAATATAAAAAGGGCAATACACCGAATCCTTGTATTGAATGCAATAAACATATAAAGTTTAAGTTTTTATTTCAGGAAATGAATAAATTAAAAGCCGATTTTATTGCCACCGGCCATTATGCAAGAAATAAAAATGGGAAACTTTTAATTGCCAGAGATAAACAAAAAGATCAGTCGTATTTTTTGTGGCAGTTGAATCAGAAGCAAATAGCCAAGATAATTTTTCCAATAGGGGATTATACAAAAGAAGAAATTAGGCAAATGGCGAAAAAATTTAAGTTGCCTGTCTTTGAGAAAAAAGACAGCCAAGAGATTTGTTTTATTGATACTTGTATTGAGGATTTTTTGAGAAAATATATTAAGCCTCAAAAGGGACCGATTATTACGACTGAAGGCAGAAAAATAGGCGAACACGAAGGGCTCGAATTTTATACTATTGGGCAAAGAAAAGGAATTAAAGTCGGCGGTATCGGACCCTTTTATGTTGTTCAAAAAGATTTTAAAAATAATGCTTTGATTGTTTCCAATTCCCAAAAAGATTTATTACAAAAAGAAATGATAGTGAAAAAAATAAATTGGATTTCGGGTAAATTATTTAGCGGGAAGTGCAGGGTAAAAATTCGCTCCATGGCGCAAATCGTTTCTTGTAGGATTTTCAAAATTCAAAATTCAAAATTCAAAATTAAATTTTTAAAGCCGCAGAGAGCAATTACCTCTGGCCAAAGCGCGGTATTATATAAAAATAATCAAATTTTAGGAGGTGGAATAATATGTTAGAAATTTTCAAAAAACGACATTCGGTAAGAAGTTTTCAGGACAAAGAAGTGGAAGATGAGAAATTGAAAGAGATTTTAGAAGCGGCGAATTCTGCGCCGTCTGCCGGGAATTTAGAAGCCAGAGAAATTGTAGTAATAAAAGATTTAGAAATAAAAAAAGCCGTGGCAGAGGCGGCTTTTGAGCAATATTTTATTGCTGAGGCGTCAATTGTTTTGATTTTCTTTGCTTTGCCAGAAAAATCAGGAAAGAAATATGGAGAACGCGGGAGAAATCTTTATTCGATTCAGGATGCCACAATTTCTGCTTCTTTTGCCTGGCTTCAGGCAGTTGATTTAGGTCTATCCTGCTGTTGGGTCGGCGCATTTGATGATGAAGAGGTAAAAGAAATTTTAAAAGTTTCCCAGGATTTTCACCCCGTCGCCATTTTACCCATCGGCTATTCAGCAGAGTAATATTTTGGTTTATAATAAATTTATATGACCACGCGCGAACTGAAGGAAAAATATTTGAAGTTTTTTGAGCAAAAGGGACATAGGGTGATTCCTGGAGCGTCTTTGATTCCGGAAAACGACCCCACGGCTTTATTTATTTCAGCTGGGATGCATCCTTTGGTACCATATCTTTTGGGAGAAAAACATCCTATGGGGAAAAGATTGGTTAATGTCCAAAAATCAATCAGAACCAGCGATATTGATGAAGTTGGAGATGATGTGCATTTAACTTTTTTTGAAATGCTGGGGAACTGGTCACTCGGCGATTATTGGAAAAAAGAAGCCATTGAAATGAGCTGGGAATTTTTAACCGACAAAAAATGGCTGGGACTGGATAAAGATAAAATATCTATTACTTGTTTTGAGGGCGACTCCGAAGTGAAAAAAGACGAGGAATCAGCGAAAATTTGGGAATCAATGGGAATTCCGAAAAACAGAATTAAGTTTTTGGGAAGAAAGGATAATTGGTGGGGGCCGGCTGGAAAAACTGGTCCTTGTGGTCCAGACACGGAAATGTTTTATGATCCACGCCCGACTTCGCAAGACGAAGTCGTTGCGGGCGGGGGAGTAGAAATCTGGAATGATGTTTTTATGGAATACAATAAAAAAATCCAAAATCCAAATGCCAAAATCCAAACATTTGAATATGGGCCATTAAAACAGAAAAATGTTGATACTGGGATGGGCGTGGAAAGAACAGTTGCAGTTTTGAATGGCAAGAAAAGTGTTTTTGATGTTGAGCCATTGAAATCAATTCTTGGAGCAGTTAAAAAATTGGCGACAAATTATGATGAGCGGCCAGCGCGAATCATTACCGACCATTTGCGGGCTGCAACCTTTATTCTAGGTGATGAAAAGGGGATTGTGCCGTCTAACGTTGAGCAAGGTTATGTTTTGCGTAGATTGATTCGTCGAGCAATCCGCTACGGTAAAAAAATCGGTATTGAAAAACCATTTACTCACGAAATTGCTAAACTAGTTATTGAGTTGATGGGTGATGAGTATCCGGAATTGGAGAAAAATAAAGATTTTGTAATTGAACAATTAGTGCAAGAGGAAGAAAGATTTAATAAGACGCTGGAAAAGGGTTTAAAAGAGTTTGAAGAAGGTACGGATCCTTTTATTCTTTTTACAACTTATGGTTTTCCCATTGAAATGACTGAAGAATTAGCTAAGGAGAAAGGCATAAAAATTGACAGGAAAAAGTTTGAACAAGAATTTAAAAAACACCAGGAACTTTCTCGTACTGCGATTGCTGGGAGATTTAAATCCGGATTGGCAGATCATTCAGAGCAGGTGACGAAATTACATACTGCTACCCATCTATTATTGGCTGCTTTGAGAAAAGTTTTGGGAAACCACGTTTATCAAAAAGGTTCCAATATTACAGCTGAGAGATTGCGCTTGGATTTTTCTCATTCGGAAAAATTAACCCCAGAACAGATTAAAAAAGTTGAAGATATTGTTAATGAGCAAATTAAAAAAGATTTACCAGTTTCTTGTTGCGAAGTTTCCTTAGAAGAGGCGAAAAAGATGATGGCAATGGGAGTTTTTGAATCAAAGTATGGAGATAAAGTCAAAGTTTATACAGTAGGAGATAAAGAAAATCCTTTTTCTTGCGAAATTTGTGCTGGACCACATATCAAATCAACAGCTGAACTTGGTCATTTCAAAATTTTGAAAGAAGAAGCAAGTTCGGCCGGAATTAGAAGAATTAGGGCAATTTTGGAATAAAAAATTTTTTTGTTATAATTTAATCAATGGGATTTTTTAAGAAAGATTTTAAAAATAAAAAAAATCTTGTAGTTTTAGATATTGGTAGCCAATTTATAAAGGCCTTGTGGTTAGAGGTCGACAAAGAAGAGAATAAGGGAACTCTATTAAGTTGGACTAAAGAAAATTTTGTTGATGATTTTGAAAAACTTTGCGCTAATTGTCAGAAAGCAATAAAAAAATTAGAGAAAAAAACTGGTCGTAAAGCCGAAGAACTTTTTCTGGGAATAGGCGGAGACATATTAAGAGGAACAAGCACCAGTTTTTGTTATAAAAGAGAAGAACGTCGTCAAAAGATTGATTTAACCGAATTGAAATATTTTGTTCAGAAGACCCAGTGGAAGGCATTTGAAAAAATAAGAAAAGAATTTTCTTTACAAACCGGGCTTCCTGAAACAGAAGTGAGATTGGTTAACGCCCATATTATTGATATTAAAGTAGATAATGTTCACCTTGCCAACCCTTTGGGTTTCCAGGGACAAAATGTTTGTTTAAGTATTTTTAACAATTACACCTCGCTTAAATTGTTGGAAGATTTAGTAAGATTAGCCTCTTGGCTGGGATTAGGTTTGGTGGGTATTAGTTCTCCTGCTTATGCCTTATTTCATTGTCTGGAATTGGGCCCATCTTTTAAAGAAGATATTTTAATTATTGATTTAGGTGGAAAAATTACTGAAGCCACTTTAATCAAAAAACAAGGAGAATTATTGGAAACAAGAAATTTCAATTTAGGGGGTTATTTATTTACTAAGACAATTGCTGAGTTTCTGGATTTGGGTTCCGATGAAGCAGAAATGGTGAAAGTTAAATATAGTAAGGACGAAGTAAGTCCTGAAGCCAAGAAAAGATTAGACAGATTATTCAGCGCCAATCTTACTTCCTGGGTTGGGGGAGTAAAAGTTGTTTTAGATGAACTTTTTAAGAATTGTAAATCTTTTCCCTCCCAAATTTTTCTTTGCGGAGGAGGGAGTAATTTGCCACCCATAAAAGATGTTTTAAAAAGAAAAGGAAATTTTAAGGTAAGCCCCATTTTTTCCCGAGAATTTAGTAAAATAAAAAATAAAACAAAATTTGAGGAAATTCCTTCATTGGCTTTAGCTGCTTTAGCCTTAGAATCGCCAGAAGCAAGCGAATTTTCAGCCATTTTAAAAAGAGCAGTGAGGTTGATTCAGGGATAAATTATGGAAAATTTTTATTTAGAGCAAAACGAAGAATTATTTTCAATAATTGACCGAATAAGAAAAAGCCGAGACAGGCGGATTACTTTAGTAATTCCAGCTGGTTCGTCTGTCTTGAGGAGCATCATTAATCTTAAGATTCTGAAAGAAGAAGCAATTTCAATAGGCAAGGATGTTTCTATAGTCACGGCTGATAATTTGATTAAGAAATTGGCCCAGCAAGTGAATCTGATAGTTTTAGACAGAATTCAAGAAGAAACGCAATTAGTTAATAAATCAAGTGAGGAGAAAAGACAAATAGAATTTGAGAGAAAGTTAGGATCGAGAAAGAGAATCATTTCTGATATTATTAGACCAGCTGAACCAGTTAGACCAGTTCCCAAAGAGCCGGTTTTTACTCCTGAGCCAGAAATAGAGAGAGTTGAGGAAATGCCTAAACCCAAAGATTTTGGAGAAGAATTTAGGGATTTGGGAGAAAAAGAAGAGCAATTCGATGAACTGTTTAGAAAGCAGGAAAAAAAGAAAGAAGAAGAAATACTTTATCAGCCAGAACCAATAAAAGAAAAACCTTCTTTCAGATTTTTTACCGCCAAGCGGATTATAGGTTTATTAATCTTCTTAATTTTGGTTGGCGGGGGATTTGCTTTATATTTTATTTTACCCAGAGCTCAAATTATTATTAATCCCAAAAAAGAAGATATTCGCTTAGAAACAGAAATTACAGCCGATAAAAGCATTAATTCGATTGATTTTAAAAATAACAAGATTCCAGGCCAAGTTTTTCAGATAGAAACAGAAGATTCGAGAAAGTTTCCAACTACTGGCGAAAAAGAAGTTGAAGAAAAAGCCAAAGGGACAATAATGGTTTACAATCAATATAGTTCAAGCGAACAAACTCTGGTTAAAACAACAAGATTTCTTTCTGAAAATGGTAAAATTTTTAGATTAACTGAAACAGTGGTAATTCCAGGAGCAAGCATAGAAGAAGGGAAAATTATCCCCAGCAGCAAAGAGGTGACCGTGGAAGCAGATGAACCAGGCGAAGCTTATAATATTGGTCCTTCTAAATTTACTATTCCTGGTTTTGAGGGCACAGCCAAATATGCGGGATTTTATGGTCAATCAACTGAGGCAATGGCTGGAGGGGCAAAAGGAAAGATGAAGGTCGCCACCAAGCAGGATATAGAAGGAGCGACCCAGATTGTTTCGGCTGAACTTAAAAATAAAGTTAAGGATGAGTTCAATAAAAAAATTCCGAGCGATTTGAAGATTTTAGACAATAGTCAGGTTTTAGAGGTCATAGCCTCAGATTCTACTTTAGAAGCCGATGAGCCGGGTAAGGAATTTACTATTACCGTAAAAGCAAGGGCCTGGGGATTAGCTTTTAAGGAAGAAGATGCCCTTTCTTTGATAAAAGAGAATATTAAAGAGAAAATTTCTCAAGATAAAATTTTAATTCCCTCAAGTCTAAAAATTGATTATAAAAATGTAAAAACCGATTCAGCTCAAGGCAAGACTAATTTTACCGCCCAGATAGAAGGCAAGGCAGCCTGGAATATTGATGAAAATAAGCTCAAAAAAGATTTGGCGGGTAAGGATGAAGTGGAGGTAAGAAGATATCTTTCTTCTTTGGTAGAGATTGAAACCGCCAAAGTCATATTTTGGCCATTTTGGGTTAAAAAAATCCCGACAAATAAGAACAAGATTAAGATAACAATTAATTTAGATTAGTCCTTGACGTTTCATATATGTTAAGATATACTTCAAAAACATGAAAAAAGAAGCAATTAGGAAAGAAGGCGTGGTTATTGAGGGATTGCCGAGTGCTAATTTTAAAGTTAAATTAGATGACGGTCAGGAGGTTCTTGCTCATATTTCTGGGAAAATGAGAATCAACTTTATTAAGATTTTACCCGGGGACAGAGTAACCGTAGAGTTAAGTCCCTATGACAATACAAAAGGAAGGATTGTTTATAGAGAAAAATAAACATTATGAAGGTTAGAACGTCGGTAAAAAGAATTTGCAATAAATGTAAAATAGTTCGACGTAAAGGTCGGATTTATGTTATTTGTTCAAATCCGAAACATAAACAACGTCAAGGATAAATTTTATTATGGTTAGAATTGCGGGAGTCAATATCCCCGATAAAAAAAGAATAGAAATTGCTTTAACCTATATTTATGGCATAGGCCATTCTTTGAGTAAAAAAATTTTAAATGACAGCGGGATCAATCCCGATATCAGAACCGAGAAACTTTCTGAGGAACAAATTAATAAATTAAGGCAAGCTCTTGAGGGAAAGAGTTTTAAAATAGAAGGAGATTTAAGGAGAGAAAAAATGATGAATATTAAACGTTTAAAAGAGATAGGTTGCTATCGGGGAATCCGTCATATTAAGGGTTTGCCGGTCCGGGGTCAACAGACCAGAACCAATACCCGAACTGTCAGAGGAAATGTCAGAAAAACAATGGGTAGTGGTCGTAGAAAATTAGAGAAAACCTAAATCTATGGGAAAGAAAAAAGTTATTAAAGAAACAACCGAAGAAATTTTGAAAGAAGGCGAAGTTAGAGAGGCCACGATTAAGAAAAAAAAGGAAGTTAAGGCTAAAAATTTAGAAGTAGCTAATGCTTATATTCAAGCAACTTATAATAATACTATCGTGACAATTACTGATTTGAATGGCGAAGTAGTGGCTTCAGAAAGCGCTGGAGCAGTTGGTTTTAAGGGACCGAAAAAAGCCACCCCCTTTGCCGCTACTAAAGTAATAGATTCTTTAATGAATAAAATCCAGAGATTACTGCTTAAAGAAGTAAATGTGTATGTTAAAGGCGTTGGTTCGGGCAGAGAAGCGGCTATCAGAGCCCTGGTTGCTAATGGTTTAGAAATTTTATCGCTCAAAGATATTACCCCCATTCCTCACAACGGCTGTCGTCCACCCAAACCAAGAAGGGTATAGAAATTATGAAAGATCCAGTTTGTAAAAAATGTCGACGCGCGGGGCAAAAACTCTTTTTGAAAGGAGAGCGTTGTTTTACCCCCAAATGTGCCATGGTTAAAAAGCCCTATGCTCCCGGTGTTCATGGCCGAAAAAGAAGGCGAGGTTTAACCGAATACGGAACCCAGTTAGCCGAGAAGCAGAAATTAAAAAAAATCTACGGCGTCAAGGAAACCCAGTTAAAAAAATATTTCAAAGAAGCAGCCAAAGCCAGGGGCGTGGCTACTAACATTCTTTTAACCAAACTGGAAACGAGAATGGACAATGTAATTTTTCGTTTGGGTTTAGTCGAATCGAGAGCTAAAGCTCGTCAAATTGTTAGTCATGGCCATATTTTGTTAAATAACCGAAGGGTGAACATACCCTCTATTCATGTTAAAAAAGGAGACTTGATTAAGATAAAGAAATCAAGCTTAAATAAACCTCTGTTTAGTAATTTAGAGACAAAATTAAAGAAATATAATCCACCAACTTGGCTTTCTCTGGATAAAAAAGAACTTGCTGCTTCTGTTTTGGCCCTGCCAAGCGCCGAAGAAATGGAAATCCCAGCTGATTTACAAATGATTGTGGAATATTACAGCCGATAAAAATTAATAATTAACTTTTAATAAAATTATGAATCACAAAATTTCTTTACCTCAAAAACCTAAAATTATTAAAAAAGGGGAAAATCAAGCAATTTTTGAAATAGATGGTTGTTACCCTGGTTATGGATTAACTTTGGGCAATGCTTTTAGGCGGGTGCTTTTGTCATCTTTGCCTGGAGCAGCTATTACCGCGGTTAAAATAAAAGGAGTAAGCCATGAATTTTCAACCATTCCTCACATCTTAGAGGACGTTATCCATATTATTCTTAATTTGAAACAGATTAGATTTAAGGTTAATGCTCCTGAGTCATTACCTTTAAAGGTAAGTTTAAAAGTGGTTGGCGAAAAAGAGGTTAAAGCCAAGGATATTAAGTTAACAGCTGAATTAGAAATTATTAATAGAGACGCTCATATTGCTACTTTGACTGATAAAAAAGCTAAATTAGAAATGGAGATTGAAATTCAGAATGGTTTGGGCTATATGCCCGTAGAGCAAAGAAAAAAGGAGAAACTGGAAATTGGAGCTATTGCCGTTGATGCTATTTTTGGCCCCATTAGAAAGATAAACTATGAAGTGGAAAATATGCGGGTAGGGGACAGGACCGATTTTAATCGTTTAAAGATTGATATTGAAACTGATGGAAGTATAACCCCAGAAGAAGCGTTTAGCAAAGCAGCTGATATTCTGGTTGATCATTTTCAGGTTTTTTCCAGTCCCAAAGAGATTAAAGAAAAAGAAGAGACCAAAAAAGAAGTAAAGAAGGCCAAACCGAAAAAGGTTAGGAGAGTAATTAAGAAGAAAAGAACCAAGAAATGAGACATCGGAAAAAGAGACAAAAATTAACTAAAACCATTGGCCAACGCAGGGCTCTTCTGCGGTCTTTAATATCTTCTATAATTCTTAAAGAAAGAATTATTACTACCGAAGGTAAAGCCAAAAAGATAAAACCATTTTTAGAAAAATATATTTCCCGAGCCAAAGAAGACACCCTGGCTAATCGCCGGTTTTTATTAAGAGAATTTTCATCAAAAGTGGTTAATAAATTAATAAAGGAATTGGGTCCTCGTTACAAGACAAGGTCGGGCGGTTACTCTCGACTGATTAAAATTAATTTACGGAAGAATGATGCCGCCCAAATGGCGATAATAGAATTAATAAAATAAATGAGTGCTGGAATTTATAAATTTGATGCTTCAGGAAAAATCCTCGGTCGCTTGGCCACCGAGGTAGCTATTATTTTACGGGGCAAGAATCAGGCCAAATTTTTACCCTATAAACTTAGCAATAATAAGGTGGTAGTTTTTAATATTGCCAAATTAACGGTAACGGGCAAAAAACTTGAGGACAAAAGATATATTCGTCATTCGGGCTATCTTGGTGGAATCAGGTCAATTAGATTTAAAGATTTATTTAAAAAAAATCCCAATGAGGTATTTAAAAAAGCAGTTTATAGAATGCTTCCCAAAAACAAATTAAGAGATAAAATGATTAAAAATCTTAAATTATATGCCGGAGAAATCAAAGAGTAAAAAATCGCCCAAAGCGGCCAAAAAATTAAAGAAGACTAAAATTGTTAAGGTGCCTGAACCAGAGAAAGAAGAAATTGAAGAAGCTCCCCCTGAAATGGTTAAGGGTTATTTTGAGGCAGTGGGCAGGAGGAAAACAGCCATTGCCAGGGTAAGACTTTTTACTTCTAGTCCAGCTCAATCAATTGGCGAAGGGAATTTAGTCATTAATGACCGACCTTACAAGAATTATTTTCCTACTCTAATTTTACAAAGGATAGTAGAAAGTCCCTTTGTCCGTTTAAAATCAATGAATAGATTTAGAGCTACGGTGAAAGTAAAAGGTGGTGGGCCAGGCGCCCAAGCTGAGGCAATTAGGCACGGTCTTTCTCGGACTCTAGTTCTTTTTGATAATAATTTTAGAAAGAAATTAAAGAAATCCGGTTATCTTACCCGTGATTCCCGAGAGGTAGAGAGAAAGAAGTTTGGTTTCAAAAAAGCCCGAAGAGGACCCCAATGGAGCAAGAGATAAAGAAGCGAAAGAACCCCGCCTCAGCGGGGTTTATTATTGACAGATATATTTTTGTTTTGTATAATATAAAAACATGAAAAGAATTGTGGCAAAAACCCATAAAGCGATTTTTCCCTCCCGGCATAATGATTATCAGCCGCTTATTTTACGACCAAAGAATTTATTTATTTTGGCCGTAATTTTATTAGTTTTAAAATTTTTAGTTTTTTCTTGGTTTTTCTATTACCCCAAAACTTCTCAATTTGCGGTTGTTACCAGTTCTGAATTAATTGAATTAGCCAATCAAGAACGAGTAGCCAAAGGTCTCCCGGCTTTAAAATTAAATGACAAATTAGTTCAAGCTGCCCAGCAAAAAGCCCAGGATATGTTAATTAATAACTATTTTGCCCATACCAGCCCCTTAGGAGTAACTCCTTGGCATTGGTTTGATGTGGTTGGCTATAATTATGTAGCAGCCGGAGAAAATTTGGCCAAAGATTTTACTGATAGTCAATTTCTTCATCAAGCTTGGATGAATTCTCCTTCTCACCGAGATAATATTTTGAATAATAATTATCAAGAAATAGGTATAGCCGTGGTTGAGGGAGAAATGAATGGAGGAAACACTGTTTTAGCGGTTCAGATGTTTGGTAAAGTGGCTGCGGCTGCTACTACTCCCAAGGAAACGAAAAAGCCAGAAATCAAACAACCAACCCCGGCCGAGGTAGGAAGCGTAAGCCCCGAGCAGGAAATTACTACTCCTTCAGTTGGTGGAACAGCGGTTTCCCAACCGCCCCAGACAAAGAATGTTTTAACCACTACTAATGAAAAATCCGAACCAGTGGTTAATGACATTTACTTTATTATTGCCGGATTCTTAGCCTTAGTTTTATTATTAACTATTTTTATAAATATCAGGGTTCAATATCCAAAATTGATTTTTACTTCAATAGCGATTATTCTATTGATTGCTGCTATTGCTTCTTTCAATAGTCAGGCATTTTTGAATAGTGGTATTGACATAATTTAATAAATTATGACACCTTTTAATATGAAGGAGGGTTTAATCTTCCTTTTTTTATTTGTAATTATTTTTGCATTTTGTCTTTTTATTTTTAATGGTCGTTTCATTTATGCCCAATTAAAGTATCGTTTTTTGGGTCCACCTCCGATTAGTTCGGAAACAGAGATCATCAAGGAACAAAATTCCTTTGTCAAAATCGACACAAAAGAAGAATCAGATCAAATTCCTCGGCGGATATTAATTCCTGCTTTAGGCATAGAAGCTCCGATTGTGTGGCCAGAAGACAACAATGAATCATCTCTTCAAATGGCCTTAGAAAAAGGAGTAGCCTTTTGGCCGGAATCATCTCTACTTGGAGAAAGGGGGACAATAATTATTCTGGGTCATAGTTCGGCATATCCCTGGTATAGGGGAAATTACGGTTCAATTTTTAGTTTAATTAATAAGCTTAATCTCGGAGATGAAATCTCTCTTTTTTCTCAGGATAAAAGATATATTTATCGGGTAGTTGAAAAAGAAATTCAACTGCCGGCTAATTTAAGTATAGCTAACCAAGATAATCAATCTATCCTTTACATTCTCAGTTGTTGGCCCATTAACACCAATTGGAAAAGAATAGCCGTTAAAGCAATTTCTATTGACAATATTTAAATAAAATGCTATTTTTATAATAAATCTAATAAATTTAATAAAACTTATGAAAAAACAAAATTTTTATTTTTCTAATCAATTGACTGGCAAGACAGTATCATTTTTGACTACTGTCAGTATTTTAATTTCTGTTTTCACCCCATTATCTTCAGTTAAGGCGGCTGAGTGGTATGACAGCGGCTGGATTAACGTTAGTGATTTGAGATTTCACGCTGATAATGTCTATAATGAATGTTCAAACATAGGACCAATAGCAATTCTTACATCCGACTATAATGGTACACCGTGGCACGCTTGGGTTGATTTAAATGCTCCAGCTGGAAATTACACCATAGATATGGAGTTGGGATATACCCATAAAAGCACCAATCCTCCCCAGTCAGACGAGACAATCAGAGTTTATTCCAAAGCCGGAATCAGCAACACAACTCCTCCTACGACCTATGCGGACGTTGCTGATGTTCCAGATATGGGGGATTATATTTCCGATAATTGCGATGATCTCGCCGCTGCTTTGAGAGTTTATCAAAATGTTGTTTCAAGAACAATGCAATTTCTGGCTAATGGAGATTTGTTTCTTCAGGGCACCGGTTCGAGCATAAGAGTGAAGGCAATAAGAGTGAGCGGTTATAAAGAAGAGCCCGCTGCCCCGCTTCTGGTTATTAATAAAACAGTGAATAAAAGCAATACGGTTCCGGAAGAAGAAGTTGTTTATACCTTAAACTATGCTAATATCGGAAATGCTGCTGCTACTGGTGTTGTAGTAAAGGATTCTCTCAATTATATTAACCAGCAATACCTTACTTTTGTCAGCGCCACCCCGGCTCCAAGCTCGGGAACAGATACTTGGAATATCGGCAATTTAAGCCCTGGTCAATCCGGACAGATAATGATTACCGCTAGGGTTATCACCTCTGTTCCGGTTGGAACCACGGAAATCAAGAACAGGGCCAGTATTCAAAGCAATGAACTTGCCCTCCAATACAGCAATTGTGCCAATTTCTTTGTAACCAGGTCCGGTAATCCCAACCTCAGTATTACTAAAACCGTAAGTAAAACCTCTGCCGCACCTGGCGAGGAAATTACTTATACTTTAAATTATCAGAATATCGGTCAGGGAACAGCGACCAATGTAGTGGTTAGCGATCCCTTTGATAAT
>Ga0172362_10002096_pt1 | contig 17300 bp, 12 predicted proteins | sample LakKivs1_kivu2a2_FD_114534 | JGI IMG/M metagenome (GOLD analysis project Ga0172362, IMG submission 114534) | Sediment microbial communities from Lake Kivu, Rwanda - Sediment s1_kivu2a2 | ecosystem: Environmental > Aquatic > Freshwater > Lake > Sediment | place: Rwanda: Western Province, Lake...
CGCGTGGTCGCATCGCGGCTCTTCAACCTGGTCGTGCGGCGGTCGTCGGGTGTCGAGCTGCACGATCTCAACTGCGGCTTCAAGGCGTACCGTCGCTCGGTCGCGCAGGACATCCGCATCTACGGCGAGCTGCACAGGTTCATCCCCGTGATCGCTGCCTGGAAGGGCTACACCGTCGGGGAGATCGAGGTCGCGCACCGTCCGCGCCGCTTCGGCCGCTCACGGTACGGCTGGGGGCGGGCGTTCCGCGGCATGATGGACCTCGTGACGGTGATGTTCCTCACCCGCTTCGATGCGCGCCCGGCGCACTTCTTCAGCCTGCCGGGCGTCTTTCTCATGAGCGTGGGACTCGCCGTGCTGACGTACATCACCTACCTGCGGTTCACGTACGGCGAGATCCTCGGGCGCCACCCGCTGCTCGCCTTCGGCGTGCTGTCCGTGCTCGCGGGGTTGCAGCTCTTCACGAGCGGGCTCCTCGGCGAGATGCTCGCGGCGGAGTCCGAGCGGGACGACGCCTCCGTCGTGCGCGAGCGCGTCGGCTAGGTTCAACGGCCCAGCAGGCCGCGCAGCGCGCCCCGCACGCCGGTTGCGGCGTCGCGTTCGGCGGCCTCGGCGCGAAGGCGATCGACCTCCTCGCGGAGCGCGAGGATGCGATCGTACGCGACGTGCAGCATGAGCTCCGGGTACTTGCGCTGCTCCTCGTCGGAGAGGGTCGCGCCGAGCGGGCGGAAGGGATCGGGCGCGATGCGCGGCGACACCTCCTGCGTGAGCGTCCCGGGAATGCGCGGGATCGCGTCGTCGAGCAGCTCGAGGGGAGAATCGCCGCCGCCCTTGCGCGCGATCGCGGCCACGGTGTGCGGGAAGAGCGGATTGCCCTGCGAGAACACGCGCCGCGGCGACAGGTCCTTGACCAGCATGTCGAATCCCTGCGGCGTGAAGCGCCAGTAGTCGCTCGGATGGTCGTGCACCGGAGTGTCCATGCACGACGTGATCACGCAGAAGCCCTCCGGACGCAGCACGCGCCGCGCCTGCTGCAGCGCTCGGATCGGGTCGACGACGTGCTCGAGCGTTTCCAGCATCAGGATCGTCCCGACGCTGCCGTCGGCGAAGGACAGCGCGTGGACGTCCTCGACGCGGTCCACGCCGGGCCCCGGGCGCGCGTCGCAGCCGACGAACTGCTTCCCCGGGAAGAGCGGGCGCAGGTCGGAGGGGTAGGGCTGGTTCGCGACCTGGAACGAGCCGATCTCCACGATGGGCTCCGGGAGATCGACCAGTGACGCGATCACGCGGACCAGCTCGAGGACGTTGCCGCGCACGATCAGTCCTTTCTCTCGAGCCGGACGCGGGCATCCCGCCGTGCGACCTCGAGTAGCCGGTCGATGAGCTACCGCCGGCCCTCAGATCACTCCTTCAGGTCACTCCTTCAGGCACGCGCAGGGGCCCACCACGCAGCGCCCCTCCTCGACGAGCGTCCCGGCCCATTTCCAGCCAGCCTCCTGGCGATCGCAGGGGGTTTCGGCTCGGCGCGGGTCTGGCGGGATGTCGGCCGGCGGCTGGACTTCGAGCGGGGGCAGCGTGACCGCGGGCCGAGGCGGGCTCGCGGTAGGCGCGGCCGCCGTCGCGCTGGCGCGAGTCGCGGCCGGTGCCTGCGGTGCGGCCTCCTTCGGCGCTTCCGCTTCCGGCTTGGCGCAGCCGAGCCAGGTGAGGGCGAGCGCGAGCGCCACCACGGTGCAGATTCTCATGTCCACCTCCTCGTCATCCGGACCACGTTACCGTGCCGGCACGGTAGGGTGCCAGTGCTCGGTCGTCGCCCACGGTACCTTTCGCCAACGGCACCTGCGCTCGCGCGGATCAGCGTGGACCGGGGCGACGGCGATAGAGGCGAGCCTCGGCGCCCGGGACCTCGATGCGGTCGAAGTTCTGCTCGAACATCGCGAGCCAGCGCGAGTCCTCGCCGAGCAGATCGGGAAACGGGACGTAGACGTACGCCGCGCGGTCGAGGGCGTCGGAGATCTGCCGGGCGCCTGCCACGTTGTCCCCCCGGGCGAACACCCGGGATACGGCGCGCGCCGGAACGAAGGTCGTGCCGCGCCGGTCGCAGGAGTACAGGATCGTACCGCCTCGATCGGCGAGCACGAACACCTCGTCGTGCGGTCGCGTCTTCTGCTGCACCATCGCGCAGTCGCGAGCGATGCTCGCGTAGCGCTCGGGTACCGCCAGCGCCGCGCGGATCTGCGCGGCGGCCACGATCGTCAGCAAGAGCAAAATGATCGTCGTTGCAACCGCCGGTCGGGATGGCGCGAGTCGTCGCGCGACGGCGAGCGTGCCGCGGCCGATCAGCAGCGCGGCCACCGGGATCATCGCGAGCTGATAGTACTCGGTGCCGCGGGCGGCATCGTCGAAGAGTCGCGTGTCGAACACCAGGCACTGCGCGATCACACCGCTGCCCCAGGCGAGTAGCGCCAGCTCGACGAGCCCGAGGCGCCGCCGGTCGAGAACGAATCCTGCTCCGGCGATCAGCAGCCCGAGCGGTGTGAAGACCATCAGCACGAGCTGGCGCAGCAGCTCGAGGTAGAGCGCCGGCTCGAGGAGCGCGGCCGCCGAGAACCAGCCTTGCAAGCTCGTTGCTCCCGGCGCGGGGTACTGTCGATGCACGGCTGCCGCATGCAGGTACCACGCGGCCGCGAACGCGGAACCCGCCGCGATCGCGCATGCGGCGGTCACGATCCAGCGCAGCGCCGGACGCACGGGTTCCCCCCCTGCCCGCGCGAGCAGCAGGACGCAGGCCGCGGGGCCGAGCCAGAAGACGGCGTGCGGCTTGAGCAGGAGGGTCGCCCCGAACGCCGCTGCGCAAGCGGCGACGCGCGACGTCCCGGGCTTCTCGCGCAAGCGCAGCAGGGTGAGCAGGGCGCCCAGGGAGAACGTCACCATGGTCGCGTCGGTCATGAAGGCGCGGGCGTAGGTGAATGCCAGCGGTGCCACGATCCACCACGCGACGGCGACGACGAGCGCGTCAGGTGGCAGCGCGCGACGCAGAATCGCCGCGAGGATGGGGACTCCCGCCAGCCACCCGGCTACCGACAGTAGCCGGCCGATCCGCTCGTCCACGCCGCCGACCGCATGATACGCGAGCGCCGCGGCTGCGGGCAGCAGCGGAGCCTCCTTCACGAAGTACCCGGGCTTGCCGATGTCGTCCACGATGGGCCGCAGCACGCTGCCGCGGCCCCGATAGAGGTTGCGGGCGATCATGGCCGTGTGGGTCTGCTTGCCGGCCGCCCCCTCCAGCAGGATCTGGTCGGCGAGCAGCAGGTGTGCGGTCGCGCCGAGGGTCAACAGCACGAGGAGGGCCGTCCCGGTCTGGCGTCCGTACCGTTCTCGGCGCCCGCGAAGGACGGAACCGGCATTCCGTTCCGTCTGACGCGGCATGCGTGGCGCGGCCATTGTGGCGCCGAACGTAGCAAGAGGTCCCCCTGGGCGGCCACGTTCTCGCGCGCCGGGGTCCCCAAGGGGCCGCGTGATCGCAGTTTTCGCCGGGCGGGCTGAAAGATTTCGCTTAAGGCGAACGTCTCTCATGCCGATGCGCTTCCGTACTGCCGACCGCGACCCCGCGGACTGGCGGCTGCGAGTGGCGATGCGGTAGGGAACGTCGAGAATGTGCCACGACCCTTGCGTTTTGGTGATCAGTCGGGTAGCTGACAAAGCCCAGCGTTGACGTCAGCGATGAAGTTGGCTCCCGGGGGCGGGGCACGTCTTTCTTGGCCGCGAGGCGAACATACCTTTGGGCCATGCTGTCGGTCTTCGCGATCGCCGGCTTGGCAGGCTTTGCGGGTTGGAGGTACGCCATCTGGCCTCTCAACCAGCACTCGGAGGTGGCTCTAGCGCGAAGAGCACAGCAGTTCTGGGACCTGAAGCTCTCGGGGGACAGCCTAGGCGCGTACGACTACATGGCAGAGTCCTACCGTCGCAGGGTCACAGCGACCGGGTTCGGCCGCGAGGGGTCGGGACTCGTGGTCCATACCGGCGCAAAGGTCCAGGGCGTGCGTGTGGACGAGAAGGGCGGCGAGGTCGAGGTCGAGTTGAAGCACATCTTTAAGAAGGAGCATTTCGACCGGGCCGAGACCACTTCGCAGGTCAAGGAGCGCTGGGTTTTTGAGAACGGTGGCTGGTATCGCTGGCCAATGGGCTCTTGAGGGTTGAAACGATCGGGGATCTCGGTGTACAACAGACGGCACCCGCTGAACGGCGGGGAAACGACGGTTGTCGCCTGTTGCGAGGTGTTGGGTAAGGCAAGCGCAGCGAAAGCTGTAGACCTGAACGAAGTGGGCCGTGGGCTTCGACAGTCCGAAGGAGACCGCCAGCCCGCCAGTTCGAGAGGTTTGACGCTCTCCTGAGAGGAGGATCTCATGAAGGAGGAGGTAGGAATGAAGCGTAGGGGCGCACTAGGCGCACTAGCAGGATGGGTCGTGGTCGGGATGCTCGTGTGTACCGGGACGTCCGCCTTCGGGCAGGCCGAGGACATCTACGAGAACACCAGCGGGTTGACGTGGAACGGCGTCATCGGCACCGGTGGTGCGAACTTCCCGCTCCTCGCAGGTGGCTTCGCTCAGGCTGGTCGTTCGAACGCAAACGCCACCCTGAACCCGAACGGGATCGGCCAGTACCTGTTCGGCCAGTACTATGACGTTCGTGCGGTGGACGGCGACGCGCAGGTGACCAACATCGCGATCGTCAACACCAACTCGAACAACGGCAACCTCCCGACCTGTACGCAGACCGACGTGCTCCAGGGCCGGGACGGCGAGAACTGCTTCTTCGACCAGTCGACCGACATCGACCTGCCGAAGGGCGGCATCCTCGCCAAGGTCCGTTTCCGCGAGTCGCGCTACAGCACTGAGGTGCTCGACTTCAACATCGCCCTGTCCTGCGGCGAGGTGTGGACCGCGCGCGTTCAGCTCGGCGCCGACGGCTTCCCCCGCCTGGTCTCCGAGCACCTGGTCGTCACCAGCGCGACCGGCAACTTCGGCGTCGGTGGCACCCTGCGCACTCGCCCGGCGTTCAACCCGGCCGAGGGCGGCACGCCGGCCCAGTTCCGCTTCGCGGGTAGCGCCCCGAGCAACCTCGTCCCCGCGGACGCGGCGCGCGGCTACATCGAGGTGATCGGCATCTCGGATCTCCCCTGCGAGCCCGTCGACGAGGACGGCAACCCGACCGAGATCGACCTCGAGGACGGCAACCAGTGGAACGTCTACCCCGGGACCTGGATGGCGACCAACGCGCTTGCGGCGGAGGCGATCCTGGTTCGCGCGGCGTCGGGTAACGCGTTCGGCTACGCCTTCACGGCGATCAGCCGTTACCGGCCGGTGCTCTCGCTGGGCACGCAAGGCCTCAACAAGGGCACCCCGTCGATCCAGATGTCGGCGATCTTCGGCAACGAGACGCCGAACATCGACAACTGCGTCGGGTTCGACCTCAACTTCAACCCGTTCACGGGACCGCCGTCCTGCGTGCGTCAGTTCAACCTGGCGCTGCACAAGAGCCGCCTGGTTGGTCAGTACGACATCAGCCCGACGACGGCTGGCAAGACCAACTTCATCCTCACCATGCCGACCAAGTACCGCAACTGCAACGTCAGCCCGATTGGCGCGCTGAGCAAGGCGTACGCCGGTCCGTTCGGCACCCCGTTCCAGTGCGTCGCAAACCCCGGCGAGGAAGTGACGTGCACGCTGTACGATCGCCTCGAGAACCTGGCGGAGGGTGGCTTCACCTCGCCGTCGGAGACCGAGCGCTGCTTCCTGCCGCGTGAGCTCACGATCTTCGGTCTGCCTGGCTCGATCAACGCCGACGACATCCTGTCGCTGGCCGACACGTTCGAGACCCCGGCCGGCTGGCTCGCGATCCAGCTGGACGACGACGTCCAGGGCCAGGTCCTGCACCGCGAGATCTTCCCGAACGCGATCACGCACGACATCCTCGGCGGGCGCGTTCAGGGCTACCGCGGTCTGCCGATCATCGGCATGAAGCTGCAGGAGTACACGAACGGCGCCGTCGGTGGCGCGTACGGTCTGCTGATCCCGATGCAGGCCGACGATCCGGTTCTCTTCCCCGGCCAGAGCTGATCTAGCCCGGAAGCAGATCGGGGTCGCTTGACCCGAGAGGGGGAGTCGCCGCAAGGCGGCTCCCCCTTTTCTCATGCTGCAGCAAGAATCCTGGGCTCTCCGAGCCGATCGCGTCGGCAAGGTCTACCACGTCGTGCCGAGTCTGCGCCCGTTGCTGAACGGCGGCCCAAAGGGACCTGACGACAGCAACTGCGTGAAGGCCCTCACGGACGTCTCTCTCGAGGTCGCAAGGGGCGAGGCGATCGCTCTCATCGGTGCAAACGGCGCGGGCAAGAGCACGTTCCTGCGGATTCTCGCGGGACTCTCCCGGCCGACCTCGGGCTCGGTCGTGCGGCGGGCGCGCCTCGGGACGCTCCTCGAGCTCGGTGCGGGCCTGGTCGATGAATGGACCGGAGAGAGCAACGCGCGGAGTGCGCTTGCCCTGCAGGGCGCTTCTTCGGCGCGCCTGGCAGAGGTCGCGCGCTTCGCGGAGATCGGCCGGTTCTTCGCCGAGCCCGTCCGGACCTACTCGACGGGAATGCGCCTTCGGCTCGCGTATGCGCTCGCCATCGGTCTCGAGCCGGAGATGATGATCGCCGACGAGGTCGTCGCCGTGGGTGACGAGGGGTTCCAGCGCCGATGCGCTCTGGAGCTGCAGGGGTTTCTCGGACGCGGTGGGACGCTGGTTCTCGCGACGCACAACCTCTACCTCGCCGAGAAGCTCTGCCAGAGGGCGATGTGGCTGGAGGGAGGGGTCGTTCGCGCTTGCGGCCCGACGCAGGACGTGACGCGGACCTACCGCGACGCGATCCGGTCGCCGCGGCGCGATCAGGCCCGGCCGCGCCCGGAGGATCTCGACCGGATCGATCCTGTGGTTTCGGACGCTGTCCGGCTCTCCGCGACGGTTCGTGGCGCGGAGGGCACCGTACCGAACGTCGTCACTACGGGAGGTCCGTGGCGGATCGAGCTCGCTGGCGCGGCTGGCAGCGACAGCCACGCCGACCTCCGCGCCGACATCCGGCGTGCCGATGGAACGCTCGTGGCCCGCATCGACGAGCTGCGCTGGCCGGGGACCGAACTTGCCGCGTGCCCGCTGCTGCCGGGCCGCTACGTGGTCGAGGTGGGCGGCGTCGGTTCACGAGGCGATGACGACGACGTTCTCGTGCGCCAGGAGCTGCTCGTGCGCGGCGCTCGCCGCGAACTCGGCAACGTCGTGCTGGAGCACGAGTGGGCCTGATCCCGGCCACCCGCGGTCGCGTGCTCGTGGAGGCGGCGATTGCACATCGCAGGCTGCTGATCGAGCTCGTGCGGCGAGAGGTTCGGGCGCGATTCGCGGGGGCGCGGTTCGGCCTGGTCTGGTCGCTCATCAATCCGGCCGTCCAGCTCGCCGCGTACGGGCTCATCTTCGGCTACGTCTACGCCGACCCGTCGCGACCTCGCGGCACCGTGACCGCGACGCTCTTCTGCGGCCTGTGGCCGTGGTGGGCATTCCAGGAAGCGGCGCTGCGCGGGACCGCCGCCCTGGTGGAGCAGGCAAGCCTGCTGCGCCGTCTGCCCATGCCCGCGACGTTGCCGGTCCTCGCAGCCTCGATCGCATCGGTCGGGATCCAGATGCTCGGCTTCGCGCTGTTCCTGCTGGTCTTCGCGTCGATCGGCGTCATCGAGCCCCGTGCCGCGTGGCTTCTGCTGCCGGTCGTGCTCGCGTTGCACGTGGCGCTGACCACGGGGCTCGCGCTCTTCCTGGCTCCGCTCTACCTCGTCGTGCGCGACGTCATGCACGCCGTGTCGCTGGGGCTGATGGTGGGATTCTTCCTCTCGCCCGTCCTCTACCAGCTCAGTGACCTGCCGCCGTTCGCTCGCGGCATCGCGTCGCTGAACCCGCTCGCCGGACTGCTCGGTCTGGTGCGCTCCGTCGTCCTTGGTGCCGAGCTTCCCCCGTGGGTGAGCCTCGTTTCCCTCGCAGGAGCCATCGTCGCCGCCTGGCACTGGGGAGAGCGCCTCGTGTCGCGGATCGACGGCCGCATCGACGAGTACTGCTGACCGGAGCCGCGTCCTGTCGGGCACGCCCTAGCGGTAGCAGGACAAAAAAAGGGGGTGCGGATCGCCTCCGCACCCCCTTGGGTCGCTTGCTGCGCCGGAGCGGCTCAGTAGTACGCGATGTTCACGTCGTAGCGCGAGCAGCCCTCTCTCAGGTGCAGCTTCACGCGCCAGCGACCGGGCGAAACGAACGGCGGCACTCCCGGCTGCGAGCCATTCGAGAAGTACTCGAGGCCCGTCGGCGAGATGGCGGTCATCTCCACGTCGCTGCAGCTCGCGTTACCCTTGTTCGTCGTGTTGATCTCGAAGAAGGGGCTGCGCGTCGCCGGGAGATCCACACACCACACGTGGTCCTTGCCCTGGGTGAGAACCACGTTGCTCAGCGTCCACTGCGTGTTGCTGACCTTCTGGAAGAAGCCGTCAGGGCACGCGCCGGAGACCGTCGACCTGGGCGTGGGCGTCGGGGTGATCGGCCCCCCGGTCGGTTGCGGCGTCGGTGTCGGAACGATCGGCGGCAGCATGACGTCGATCAGCTGGTCGCAGGTGTCTTCGAGCCGCCACTCGCGGCCGGTCTCGGTCTTGTAGAGGTTCAGCCGCCCGCAATCGACGTACTCGGGAGAGCCGTCGGTGTTGATGCCGATCTGGACGCGGAACGCGCCGCTGTTCCGGACCAGCACGCTGTCCTGAGCGGACGCCAGGTCAGACGCTGCAAGCAACAGCACCGCCGCACACGTAGCCCTAAGCCACATCCTCTCACTCATAGCTCCACCTCACTGCTCCGGGCCCACGTGGCCACAGTTGCGATTGTTTAAGTAGCCCTCACCGGAACGGGATGTCAACCTCGTCCAGTCAACCAGGAACGCGCGCATCGGCTCACCCCGTGAGCCACCGTGATCGCCCCGAGCCGCTGCTGCCGCCTCGGCATTCACCTGGCGGGGATTCGCTAGCAAGATCCAGGCTGGAGCGAGAGGACCGCCGTTGCTGGGCTTACCCGGCGCGTTGCGTGTCCGGTGCGACGGAAAGTTGCCGGTGCGTCAGCGTCTCACCGGGTCGGACAACGGGCCGCTGGAATCCCGGACGGGGGACCACTAAGAGGACGCCGGCGAAGCGGGCATTTCTCGCCCGTCTGGAGGGAAGAAGATGTCTCGCAACGATCTGCGCCGTGTCCTCGGGGCGACAGCCGCTCTCGTAGCGCTCGCCGCTGCGCCGGCCATGGCAGCCGATGGCGAGGCGGTTCTGCGCATCGGTGACCAGACGGCGGACGCCGCGCAGATCACCCAGGAATTCACCTGGAGCCCCCCGGCGCTGCTCAGTGAGGTCCGCCGGAACGACAACTCGATGCGTCTGCTCGCCGTCGACTGGTATTCGAACAAGCTGATCGCGAAGGCGGCCGTCGACGACGGGATACTCGACAAGATGCCCGGGCTCGCGAGCGCGGCCGAGTCGCTGCGCACCAAGATGATCGCCGGCCGGGTCACGCCGCGGTACGTGACCGAGCACTTCAAGAGCGACGAGCAGGAGCTCAAGCAGTTCATGACGATGAACGAGCAGCTCTGCCAGGCGCCGACGGCGTACCGGGTCGCGCGCGTCGGCGTCGTCGTCGGGCGCAAGGCGAGCGAGCCGGAGCTGCAGGGTGCCAGGGCCCGCATCGACGACGTGAAGAAGCGCATCGCCGCCGGCGAGTCGTTCGCCACCATCGCCGACGAGGCATCCGACCTGACGGCGAAGGCGCCGGGCGGCGAGATCGGCTGGCTCACGGACGAGGAGGTCGAGCGAACCGAAGGCAAGGAGACGATCACCGGCCTTCGGAAGGATCAGACCAGCGACGTCGTCCGGACGACCGAGGGCTTCGTGATCTACAAGCTCCTCGACCGGAAGGACGCGCGGAAGCTGACCTTCGAGGAGTGCCGCGGCGCTCTCGAGCGGGTGATGAACGAGCGCTACAAGGCGCAGATCGTGCGCGACTGGCTCGACCAGCTCGCCAAGCGGTACAACGCGTCGCTCAACGTCGATGCCTTCGCGACCGCGGTTCGAGCGGTGCCCATCGACCCGAACTGGCTCGAGCGGCAGGCTGCCAAGGAAGAGGGTGGGCTCGCCGCCGCGCCCTGAGCACGACGTGCCCCGCCTCGCGGAGGTGCTTGGCGCCGCACCCCCGCCCGCGCTGGTCGCGCACGGTATCGGCAAGGTTTATCGCCGGGAGCCCGGCGCTCTTGCGTCGCTGTTCCGGGCGGAGTCCGTCCGCCCGGCGGGCGGCTTCGATGCGCTACGCGACGTCTCCTTCACCCTCGCGCACGGGCAGTCCCTCGGCGTGATCGGACGAAACGGTGCCGGAAAGTCGACTCTGCTCCGCATCCTCGCCGGAGTGGCGCGCCCGTCCGCGGGCCGGGTAGAGACGCTCGCGCGCGTCTCGTGCCTGCTCGACCTGGGCGTCGGGTTCCACGCGCTCGAGACTGGTCGTGGCAACGCGGAGACCGCGCTCGTCCTGCAGGCCGGTCTGACGCGGCGCGAAGCCAGCGCACGTGCGCGCGAGGTCGCGGAGTTCGCCGATCTCGGCGAGTTCTTCGAGCGTCCGATCCGCACCTACTCCGACGGCATGCGCCTCCGGCTCGCGTTCGCGACCATCACCGTCCTCGACCCGGAGGTGCTGATCACCGACGAGATTCTCGCGGTCGGCGACGGCGGCTTCCAGGAACGCTGCAACGCCTGGTTCGATCGCTTTCTCGGACGTGGCGGCGGGCTCGTGCTCTGCTCGCACGATCTGGGGCAGATCCAGCGTCTCTGCGACCGCACGCTGTGGCTCGACGGTGGCGTCGTGCGCGAGATCGGCGATTCCCGAGACGTCGTGCGGCACTACCGCGAGGCGATGGGCACCGCGGCAGCGGGTGGCGAGGAGGGCGGCGGTGAGGCGGGTCGGGTGCATGCCGTCGGGCATGCCGCGGGGCTCGCGTTCGAGGTCGTGGACCTCCGTCTCGAGCGCGAGGACGGGGGGGACGCGCGCCTCCTGCCGCGCGACGCGACGATCCTGGTGACCGCCGACGTGCAAGCGCCCGCCGGCGTCCCGCAGATCTGCATCGGCATCACGCGCGACGACCTGACACCGGTGTACGGCGTCGCGAGCGACATGGACGGCGCGAGGCCCGTCGATCTCGGCTCGGGCCGCCATCGCTACCGGCTCCGCTTCCCGCGCCTGCCGCTCACCGCCGGCACCTACCGGCTGCGCGCGCACGCGCTCGACGAGACCGGCACGCGGCTGTACGACACCGTCGAGCTCACCTTCGGCGTGGAGGGCGACGATGAGGACGCAGGCTTGATCCGGCTCGCTGGAACCGGAGCATCCCGGGGTGCGCGATGACGCCCGCGATGGTGATCGCGGCGCGCACGACACGATCGGGATCGCGCCGATGATCGTACGCCTGGAGCGGCGCGTGCGCACGGGCGCCACGTCGTGACGGATTCGGTGGCCGCGCTCGGTCCGCTCGCGGTGGTGGCACTCGTCGCGGCGATCGCGGTGCTGCGACCGTCGTGGACGTTCCCGCTCGTCATCGTCGCGGTGCCGCTCCGGTTGCCCGTCTTCCCGGAGGTGGAGCTCGCGACGCTGGCCCTCGTGGGCGCGGCCGCAGGTCGCCTGCCCGCCATCGTGGCGACGCTCGCGAAGCAACCCGGGCTCACCGCCGCGACACTCGCTTTGCCGCTCTGGTTCCTGCTGTCCGCAGTGTGGGCGCGGCAGGCGACGTTCGTTTTCCCTGCAGCGGCAAGGTGGCTCACGGTCTGGCTCGCCTTCGCCCTCGCCGCGTCCGACGACACGCTGTCGCCGCGGCGTGTGGTGCAGGCGGCGCTCGTCTCGATGGTCCCCTCCGCCGCCTGGGCCTTCGCCGAACGTCTCCGGCTCGTCGCGCCGCTGGGTGATGAGCGCGTCCTGCGCAATCGCGCGATCGACCTCGTCTTCATGGTGCGTGGCCGGGCGCTCTTCTGGCATCCGAACAGGCTCGCCGAGTTCGCGGAGCAGATCGGGTTGCTACTCGTCGGCATCGGACTCGGCGGGACCGCGCGCTCGCTCTGCGGCGCCGGAGTGCTGGTCGCGATGCTCGGCGTGTGGGCAACCGACTCGAAGGCCGGTATGGCGACGATGATCGGCGGGACCCTGGTCGTCACCGCGTGGCTCCGCATGTCGACCGCGGCACGGCGGCGTGCTGCTCTGAGTGGCACCGTGGCCCTCGTCGCGGCCGCGCTCGGTGTTGCCTACTGGGCCTTCGTCGCGCACGGCGGCGTCGGGACGCGGTGGATCGTCTACCGCTACGCGTGGGACGTGTTCGTCGAGCACCCGGTCCTCGGGATCGGCGGCGGCAACTGGGCGCTTGCCATCGGATCGGCGCCGCTCGGCGTGAGCCGCTTCTGGTTCCGCTCGCACGCGCACTCGCTGCCGCTGCAGCTCGCGGTGGAGGTCGGGCTCGTCGGTGTCGCCCTCGCGGGGCTCCTGTTCGCCGCGCCGCTGTGGGTGGCGTGGCGCCGGCTCCCGGCGACCGCCGAGGCATGGCGCGGCGTCGCGCATGGCGCGATCGCGGGCGTCCTGGGCCTTCTCGCCCACAACCTGGTCCACTACTTCCTTCGCGACGCGGCCGACGGCATCGTGACCGGCCTGCTGCTCGGTCTCGCAGTCGGAGCATCGGCTCGCCGCGATGCCGCGACCGTCGCCGTGCGCGACGTGGCCGTGCCCGCGGCCGGCTGAGCGCGTGCGTCTCGCGATCGTCGGCCCGCTGCATCCCCTGCGCGGCGGCATTGCGCTGCACGGTGCGGAGATGGCGATCGCGGCGCAGTCCGCCGGGCACGACGTCCGCGTGCTGTCGTACACCCGGCTCTACCCGGGGCTCGTCTTCCCCGGCCGGACGCAGCTCGACCCGGACCCGGAGCCGGCGGCGCTGTGCGCGATCGAGCGCGGCGCGCTGCTGGATTCGTGCGCGCCCGCGAGCTGGCGTCGCGCGGCGAGATGGCTCGCGTCCTGGAGGCCCGACGTCGTTCTCGTGCAGCGCTGGCACCCGTTTTTCGCGCCGGCGCTCGCGACCGTCGCACGAGCGCTTCGCGGCCGGAGCGTGCGCGTCGTGTGGATGGTGCACAACGCGCTGCCGCACGAGGGGAGCGCGCTCGCCTGGCGACCGCTCGCGCGGCTCGGCTATTCGGCGCGCGACGTATGCTTGACGCACGCCGGGAGCGAGCTGCGGGCGCTCGAGGCGCTCGGCGCGCGGTGCGAGATCCGTCGCGTGCCGCACCCGGCGCCGGCGGCGACGACCGTCGCGCGTGTCGCCGAGTCCCGCGCGCGCACGGAGCTCGGCCTCGCGGAGGGAGAAGTGCTCTTCGTCTTCGTCGGCTACGTACGGGAGTACAAGGGCGTCGACGTGCTGCTCGAGGCGCTCGCGCGGCTCGGTGAGTCCGGACCGGGCTGGCGCGCGGTCATCGCCGGAGAGTGGTACGTCGACCGTACGGCGGCGGATCGCGCGGTCGCGGCCCCCCCGCTCGCCGGCCGGGTGCGGATCGACGACCGCTACCTGCCGGCCGAGGACGTCGCGCGCTACCTCGCCGCCGCCACCGTCGTCGTGCTGCCGTACCGTTCGGGAACGCAATCCGGTGTCGTCCCGCTGGCCTACGCGCACGGCCGTGGCGTGGTGACCACGCGGGTCGGTGGGCTCGACGAGGCGGTGCGCGAGGGCGAGACCGGTCTGCTCGTCGCGCCCGGCGACCCGTCCGCACTCGCGGACGCGCTCGAGCGCGTGCGGCAGGGGCTGCGCTTCTCGCCCGCCGCGATCGACGCCATGCGCGAAGGGGCGGGCTGGGCAGCCTTCGTGCGCCTCCTCGAGCAGATCGCGCGCGAGCGCACCGGCAGCGCCCAGCCGGCTCGCTAGAGATCCGCCGGCCCTCTCTCGAGCGCATCGCGATCGGCCCGCGCCGCCGCGTTGTCCGGGTCAAGCGTCAAGACCATGTCCAGCAGCTCGGCGCTCTGCTCGCGGTCGCCGCGCCACGCGGCCGCACGTCCCTGGCGGTGGAGAAGAACGACCTGGTTACGCGCGGTGCGCTCGGCGTTGGCCGTCGCGGCCGCCGCTGCGTCCGAGTTCCCGAGCGCGGTCTCCGCCTGGGCGAGCAGCCCCCAGCCTTCGACCCAGTTGGCGTTGCGCTCACGGAGGTAGCGCTCGAGCGCCGGTACCGCTTCCTCGTGCCGGCCGGTGGCGACGGCCAGGCGGCCTTCGAACTGCAGCAGCTCGGGATCGTACGTGACGACCGGTGTCGTGAGCAGCGGCTGGAGCTGCGTGCGCGCATCCTCCGCACGATCGAGCGCTGCGAGCGCCCGGACGCGGAGCGCCGCGGCGCGCAGGTCGTCGGGGCGAATCGCGAGGGCCGCGTCGGCGCTCGCCAGAGCTGCTTCGGGACGATCGGCTTCGATCGCGACCTCGCCGCGGACGATCAGCACCTCGGTGTCGCGAGGGGCGAGCGCCACCGCCTGGTCGAGGGACGCCATCACGTCGTCGGTCGACAGACGGCCCTCCTGGTCGATCTCGCGCGCGACCAGCACGGCCGCGGCGATCGCCGGACCGTTGGGGCCGCCGACCGTTGCGCGTTCGAGGATTCTCGTCGCGATGTCCGCCGAGCCGCGGCGCTGCGCATACGCCAGCGCGAGCCGTCCGAGGCGATCGGGGTCGAGCGGCGCGCCGACCTGCTCGAGGAGCGGTAGCCCGCCGAGCGGTGCCAGCTCCGCGAACGCCGCCCAGTTCGGCAGGACGGTCTCGACGTGCAGCATGCGCGGCGTGTCGAGCTCGATGCGCAGATTGTCGTCGGCATTCACGGCGTCGGCGCGCGCGCCGAGCGCCTCGACGTGCTCGGGCAGCAGACCGATCAGGCTCCAGAGGTCCTCGGTCGAGAACGTTCCGACGCGCTGCAGATCGGCGCGCACCGCGGGATCGAGCTGTTCCCAGTGCGGCAGATCGTCGCGCTCGAGAGGGCGGTCGCTCGCGAGCAGCAGCATGTCGGGACTGTTCCGTCCGTGGGCGAAGGCGTACACGAAGCCGAACTCGCTCCGTACCGCGGCGAGGATCGACGCGAGCGCCTGCGGCTCGAGCGAGTACAGCTGGACCCACTGCAGGAGCCTGCCGCCGGGTTCGAGCGCGTCGTGCGCGATCCGGAAGAACTCGCGCGTGAACAGGTTCGAGACGCCGCTCATCCACGGGTTCGACGGCTCGGAGATGATCACGTCGTAGCGCTCGCCGGACGACGCGAGGTGGGCCCGCGCATCGTCGAGGATCAGCGTGACGCGGGGATCCTCCAGCGGGCGGCCGCTCTGTGCGTCGAAGAAGCGCGACGCCTCGACGATCGCGGGCTCGATCTCGACCGCGTCGATGCGCTCGACCTCGCGATGGCGTGCGACCGATCCCGTCGTCACGCCGGACGCGTAGCCGATCACCAGAACCTTCTTCGCAGGGGGCCCGAACAGGAGGGGAACCTGGCCGAGCAGGACCTGCGTCGGCATGTCGATGAAGTCGGACGCGTCGATCTTGCCATTGACGCGCAGCATGGTGACTGCACCGTCGCGCTCCACCGAGACGGTCGAGTTCAGGCCGTCCCGGTAGTAGAGCAGATCCTGGTCGCGGAGGCCCTGCAGCGGCTGGAAGGGCAGGCCGAAGTCGAGCTCGCTCTCCGGGCTGCGGAACACGCCGCGCGTGAGCGCGGTCCGGTCGAACGGAATCGGCACGATGCAGAGCAGGGCCGCGGCGGCCAGCGCCGCGAGTCCGGGGACGGCGGATCGCCGGTCGCGGCGCGTGACGAGCAGGAGCACGCCCGTCACGCCGAGGTTGACGATCGCACCGAGCGCGAGCGTGTCGCGCAGCCCGAGCAGCGGGATGAAGACGAATCCGGTGCAGAACGCCCCGGTCGCGGAGCCCACCGTGTTCGCGAAGTAGACCTTGCCGACGGCCTCGCCGGCGTCGTCCGTGCCGTGCGCCAGCAGGCGTGTGACGAGCGGAAACAGCCCGCCGAGGATCAGCGTCGGCGGCAGCATGGCGAGCATCGACAGCCCGATCTGTGCGACCGGCAGGTGCGCGGTCTCGAGGCCTCTGGTGAAGATCCAGGTGAGCAGCAGGGCCGGCAAGTGGGGCAGGGCGAGCGTCGTCACCAGGCCGAGGACGGCGAGTGCGGCGAGCCCGACCTCGAGCAGCAGGAGCGGTTGCGCGGTGCGGTCGATCCAGCGCCGGAACAGCAGGCTGCCGGCGGCGATGCCGGTGAGAAACGATCCCAGCATCGACGAGAACGCGTAGATCGACGAGCCCAGGACGACGGCCAGCGCCCGCGTCCAAGCGACCTCGTAGAGCAGCGCCGTGAACCCGACGGTGGCATAGGTTGCGAGCAGCGCACCGACCGGCAGGAGCGGCGCGCCGGCGTCCCGCGCGCCGCCGACGATCTCGGCAGCTCCCTCGGGTGCCGCGCGCCAGGCAGCGACGCGGGGGGCGACCGCGCGCAGAGCGAGCACCCCGACCGCGACGTCGAGCAGCGCGCCGAACGCGTTGGTGCGCGCCAGGCCGAGCGTCGGAAAGAGCGCGAAGGTCGCGAGGAAGACGCCGGCCACGGCGCCGAAGGTGTTGAGGCCGTAGAGGAGCCCGGTGTTGCTCGCCACGCGCGGATCGCGGCGCACGAGCGCGGCGACGAGGATGGGCAGGGTCGCTCCCATCAGAACCGTCGGCACGAGCAGCAGCAGCAGGGCGACCAGGAAGCGGAGCAGCGCCGCCGGCCAGAAGGACAGGCCGTGCAGCAGGCTGCGGTCGAGCTGCGGCAGGGCGAGCAGCAGCCAGGGGACGGCCAGGGCATAGGCGCCGATCGCGATCTCGATCCAGCCGTAGGCTCGAACGCCGTCGCGGATGCGGCCGGACAGGCGGCCGCCGGCGAGTCCGCCGATGCCGAGCCCGAGCATGTACGCCACCAGGATGGTGCTCGCGGCGAGCGTCGTCGACCCGAAGATCAGTCGGAGCTGGCGGGTCCATACGACCTCCAGGGCGAGGCTGCCCATGCCCGAGAGGAAGAAGCAGAGGGCCAGGAGGCGCAGCCCGGGCAGCGGGGAGGTGTCGCTCTGAGGTCGGGATTGGGCCACGGAAGGGGACTCGCGATGGCGGGTCCTAGCACGGCCGTCCCGTGCCG
>Ga0172362_10002100_pt1 | contig 17278 bp, 16 predicted proteins | sample LakKivs1_kivu2a2_FD_114534 | JGI IMG/M metagenome (GOLD analysis project Ga0172362, IMG submission 114534) | Sediment microbial communities from Lake Kivu, Rwanda - Sediment s1_kivu2a2 | ecosystem: Environmental > Aquatic > Freshwater > Lake > Sediment | place: Rwanda: Western Province, Lake...
ACGCGAAGAGCGCGGGCAGTTATGTAACTGGTCCGTAACAACTGCGGAATCGTACCGCCTCTCGGCAAGCAGGGTGGAGCCTCGGCTGAGAACGCTGCGGAAGGACAGCGGGCCGAGCGGAGGGGCGCGCAAGGCCAGTGCGCAAAGCCACCGGTCCGCCTCCCTGCCCCATTGGAAAAAGAACGCGCCACGGAAGACCGCTTTCTTTCGGGCTAGTCTCGAGGGGCGCCCGCGCGGATTGCGTAGATGAAGCCATCCCAACTACTGACGTAGACAACGCCGCCGACGATGACGGGGGCGGCGTGGATTTGGCCGCCCGTGGTGAAACGCCAGAGTTCCTCTTTCTTCTTGCAGTCAACTGCGTAGAGGTTGCCGTCCTCGCAGCCGAAGTAGACGATTGCATCGGCAACCGCCGGCCGTCCAAGGGGAGAATCGGCGGCCTCGAGGCGCCATTTTTGAGCGCCGGTGCCGGCATCGAGGGCGAGGAGCGAACCGTCTTCGACGCCAACGTAGAGGACGCCGTCGGCGATTGCCGGCGAGGCGGACGCGGGGGATTCGAGATCGACGCGCCATTTTTCGGAACCCTTTGCTGCATCGAGGGCATAGAGCATCCGAAAGCCGCAGTAGACGACACCGCCGGAAACGATGGGGGCGGATTCGAGGCGGTTTTTCAATTCGATGCGCCAGATCTCGTCTCCCGTCTGGGCATTGAGGGCGACAATGCCGCCGTCGGCAGTGCCCACATAGACGCTGGAGCCGGCAATCACAGGGACACAGTTTATGCCGCCGGAGACTTCTTTGCTCCACCAGGCCGTACCCCTTTCGGCTTCGAAGGCGGAGACGGCACCGTCGGGCTCGGCGAAACAGACGATGCCTGCGTCCATGGCGAAGAAATTGGCGGCGCCGCCGACCTTGTTCCGCCAGACTGCGATACCCGAGAACGTCCCCACCACATTGACGAAACCTCCCGAGTCGCTCAGCGCCGTGACTTCCTCGCCCACCTGCGGGCTCGACTCGGGCTTGAGCTCCAACTGGGCACGCCACTTCCTTTGGCGCGTCGCGAGGTCCACAGCATAGAGACAGTATCCGTGGCTCCAGAGGCGAAAGGGCGCGAACTCCTCGCGCGCGTAATAGAGAACGCCGTCGGCGAACGTCGGCTCGCTTTCGGGGTCGGAGCCGATCTGGAGTTTCCACAGGAGCGCGCCGGGGTCGACCTCGAGGGAGTCGGAGTCCGAGGCGGCGGCGCCGATGCAGAAAAGCAGAGCCGGCAGGAACAGCGCCACTCTTGACAACGCAGTGCGGTTCATGGTCGAACCTCCTCTTGTCTACGAAAACCGCGGCGCCCCTGCGGGGCGAACCGAGAAAATGCCCCTGCGGATTTTTCATGGCAACCGAGGGGCGGCTGTTGATATGATTGCAAAAAAGGCGCCGGATTGCAAGGGGAACTCATGGGCGAAGGCTGGCCGTCAAGGCGCAAGTACATTTCGATGAACGTGACGTTTTTCGCGGCGCTTGCGGCGTTTGCGATAGTTTTGATCGCGGTGCTTTTGTACAAACCGGGCGAGGCGACGGCAGCGGACGTGAAGCGGCTCGCGGTCGGCATGACGCCGGACGAGGTCACCGCGATACTCGGGGAGCCCAACATAAGCGTCCAGAGCAGGGTGGTTCCCGGGAACCCCGAGGAGACGTGGACGTATTACCTGGCCGGCAGCCACTGGAGCGTAAAGAGGCAGACCTGGCAACTCAAGTTCTACCACGGGCAGCTTGACTCGTGGTGGATGATGAAGTAGCGCGGGAAGTCACTGTGGCGGTGGCCGCGACCAGATGCTGAGGCGAACGCGGCCGCCCTTGGCGAAATTGATACCCTCCACCGAACCCACGTAGTTGAAGTCCGACATCTGCAGGAATTCCATTACGGAACGCTCTCGGGCCGAGACGACAAGGATATCGGGGAAACCGGGGGCGTCGAAATCCTCGAGGGCGGCGGGCGCGGGGGGGAACCTCGCGCCGTCAAGGTAGAAGACAAGGCTCGGTTCCTTGAAGCCGATGAGGCCGACGGCGGGCCTGGAGGGGAATTCGCGGGCGGCCTTTGCGACGATCGACGCGGCCTCTTTCGACGGGCTGTAGGCGGCAAGCACCGGCAGGGCCCAGGCGGAGAGTACAAGAAGCCAGGCGAAGACGGTGATTATCCCGGCGGCGACAGCGAAGGGCCTGAAGCGCCGTTGGAGGATTACGCACCAGGTCATTCCGGCCAAGAGGACGAGGCCGGCCGCGGCGAGAGGCTCAACGGCGTTGTGGAGACCGTAGAGGAAGGCGGCCACCGGCATGCCGACGGCGATGACGACAGCCATGACAAGGGTGGAGGCCATGCCCCAGATGAGGCGCGGGTCGCGACGAGCCTCTGCGGTTACGAGGAAGGCCGCGACGAGGATGGAAAGCGCCGGGAAGGTCGGCAGCGCGTAGTGGACCATCTTGGTCCTGACGAGTTCCAGGACGATCCACAGGCCCCCCGCCCAGGAAAGAAGGAAGATCTCCCGCGGCCAGTTGCGCAGGCCCCTGACGGCGTCGCAGACCGCGCCGGGCGCGAAGAAGGCCCAGGGGAAGAACGTCACGAAAAGCGTCGCAACGTAGAAGCCGGGGAAGCCCTCGTGGCCCTCAAACGCCCGCTCGGAACGGGCGATGACGTGTCTTGCGAGGGCGACGCGGAGGAACTCTCCGCCGGTTTTCTCCTGCACGGCAAGGAGCCAGGGGGTAAGGATGAGGATGAAGAGCGGGATGCCCCAGGGCCAGGCCATTCGGCCGAGAAACGAGCGGTCGCGGGAGATGGCCGTCATGAGGAAGACCGCGGCGAAGACGGCGGCGAGTGCCACGGGGCCCTTGGTAAGCACGGCCAAGGACAGGGAGGCCCAGAAAAGCACTTTCCACTTGTTGTGGCAGGGGCCCTCGTAGATGCGCCACAAGCCGGTGAACGAGAGGAGCAGCAACAGCAACAGGAGGGCGTCTACGGTGCACTGTTTCGACTCGGCGACCATGACGGGCGCGCCGGCGAGTATGGCCGCGGCGATGAGGGCCTTTCGTTCATCAGAGAGCATGCGCCGCGCGAGGAGAAAGCAGGCGACGACCGAGAGCGCGCCGAACACAGCGCTCGGGAAGCGGGCGCCGAATTCGTCGGGGCCGAAGACGGCCATTGCGGCGGCCATGAAGTAGTACGCAAGGACCGGCTTATCGTAGCGGACCTCGCCGTTGAGGCGCGGGACGACGAAGTCGCGGGTGGACAGCATTTCACGCGCGGCCTGGGCAAAGCGCGGTTCGTCACGGTCGAAAAGGGGCGACTGGGAATTACCCACGAGGTAGAACGCAAACGACAGGGCCGCGAGGGCCCAGAGGGCGCGCTGGGCGCGCGGCGCGGCGTCGGTCTGGCAATTTGCTTGCGTCACGGCACGGGCAACCTTAGTATGTTCGCTCGTTGGAGAAAAGAATATCGCATCACGCCCAAAAGTCCAACTATTAAGCGGGAGGGGCCGTGACTCTGGGGACGGGGCAATTGCGCGCGAACACATCCGGCGGGGGCCGGCGCGACGGGCTGGCTGCGGTTGCCGTGCTCGGATTGGCGCTGGCGCTGCTTTACCTTTTCGTGGACGTGCCTCTTGCGCGCGCGTGCGCGTGGATACCCGCCGAGCGGCCGAGGGCCCTCTATTCGTTTATCGTACTGCCGGCCAACCAATACGGACAGGGTTTTTCGATAGCGCTCGTCATCGCGCTCATGCTCACGATGAGCCCGTCGAAGCGCAAGGAGACAATTCAGCTCGTCATCGGGGTGGCCCTGGCCGCGGGCGCCGTGCATTTCCTGAAGATGACGACGGGGAGGGCGCGACCGGAGACGCTCTTTGCGGGCGGGGAGAGTTGGAGGGTTTTGGAGGGATGGCGCAACGTAGCGTACACGTCGTTCCCATCGGCGCACACGACGACGGCGTTCGCCCTGACGGCGGCGCTCTCGTCGGCGCACCCGAAGGGGCGCTGGGTGTTCTACGTGTTGGGGTGCCTGTGCGGGATAACGCGGGTGGTGACGATGCAGCATTTCGCGTCGGACGTCGTCGCGGGGGCGGCGCTCGGGATGTGGCTGGGATACGGGGCGTGTCGGTGGAAATGGGCCGAAACCGTCGCGGGTGACATCGCTTTCCTGCGAAGGGATGCTCGAGCGTTGAAGGGCGAGGGACGAGGCGACATCCAGATCGAAGGGCCGGGACCGGCCGAAAGCGCGGAGTGCGAGGATATACTGCGGGCGCTTCCCGGGTGGTTCGGAGTTGAAACGGCCCTGGTTCAGTACGCGCGGGACGTCCGGCACATGCCGACCTTCGTGGCGCGGCACAACGGGCGGGCCGTGGGTTTCGTCACCATCGAGCAGCACAACGAGTATTCGGCCGAGATACACGTAATCGCCGTGCGGCCGGAATCGAGGAGGCAGGGTACGGGCAAGGCACTGCTCGGTCGAGCGGAACAACACCTTGTCGAGAACGGCACGGAATACCTGCAAGTGAAGACGCTTGCCCCTTCGCATCCCGATGAGGGCTACGGGGAAACGCGGGCGTTCTACGAGGCGATGGGCTTTCGGCCGCTCGAAGAGATCAAGGGGATCTGGAACAGCAACAACCCGTGCCTCGTGATGGTCAAGAGACTGCCCGCGCGATAGCTAACGCCCGGCAAGCGGACTCACAAGGGGCTCTTCGGCGCGCGCGAGACGAGGACGACGCAAGTACGAGCACTGGGGAAAGGGAGGCACGAGATGGAAAGAGAGGTTTTCCACATCATACCGGCCGGGGCGGGGCCGATATGGCTTTTCGGGGTTGTGGCGCTCGTGGTGGCGGCGATGGCAGGGATGCTCGGGTTCATGGTCTACTCCTCGAGGCACGCGACGTTCGAGGTGACACAGAAGGGACTGCGCATCAGGGGGGACATATACGGGCGGATGATTCCCATCGAATCGATCGTGCTCGACAAGGCGAGGAAGACGGACCTCCTCGTGGAGCATCACCTGCAGCCGATCGTGCGAACAAACGGCGCGGGACTGCCGGGCTACAGCGCGGGCTGGTTCAGGCTGCGCGACGGCGAGAAGGCGCTCATATTCGTGACGGACAGGACGAGGGTTGCGTACGTGCCGACGAAAAACGGTTATTCGGTCATGATGAGCGTCGAGGATCCGGGCGGGCTCGCGGCGGCCATTCGCAAGGCCGCGACGCAGCAGTAAGGCGGCCCTGGTCAAGCCGTGCGCGTTGAGTGTTAGGCGCTTTCGCATCGGGATGTTACGCGCATTGCGCGTGGATATCCCAAATGGCAGGAACCGCTCTACCGGTGGGGGGTCTATACTGATGGGACGGCGCCGCAGAACGGCGTTTTATTGCGCGGAGAATCAGGAGGACACAGATGTTCGGCAAGTCATATAAGCTGTTCAAGATGTTCGGATTCGAAGTCAAGATAGACCTAAGCTGGCTGATCATCCTGGTGCTGGTGGTGTGGTCGCTGGCCGGGGCGGTGTTCCCGGAAGAATACAAGGGGTACACGCGGCAGGTGTATTTCGTCATGGGGCTCGTGGGGGCGTTTGGGCTGTTCTTCTCGATAGTCTTTCACGAACTGTGTCACAGCCTCGTGGCGCGGCGGTACGGGTTGCCGATGAAGGGGATAACGCTTTTCCTCTTCGGCGGGGTGGCGGAGATGTCGGACGAACCGCCGAACCCGAAGGCGGAGTTCATGATGGCGGCGGCGGGGCCGCTCTCGAGCATCGTGCTGGCGGTGGCGCTTTCGGCGGTGTCGCTGGTCGGGGGGAGACTCGGGTGGGCACCGGTCGTGTCGGGGATGTTCAAGTGGCTCGGGATACTGAACGGGTATCTCGCGGCGTTCAACCTGATACCCGGATTTCCGCTCGACGGAGGGAGGGTGTTGAGGTCCATACTGTGGCACACGAGACACAACTTGAGGAGCGCAACGCAGACGGCATCGAGGGTGGGGCTTGTCTTCGGGGGACTCCTGATAGCACTGGGCTTTCTGTACCTCCTTTTGCTGCGCAGTCTGGGCGGGATGTGGTGGATACTCATCGGGATGTTTCTGCGGGGTGCGGCGCGGCAGGGGTACCAGAGCGTTCTGATCAGGCAGGCGCTTTCCGGTGAGAAGGTGAGGCGGTTCATGAGCTCGGACCCCATGGCGGTGCCCGGGTCATTGCCGCTGAGGCAACTTGTCGACGACTACATTTACAGGTACCACTTCAAGATGTTTCCGGTACTCGAGGGAGACCGTCTTTCGGGCTGCATCAGCACGCGGGAAGTAAGGGATGTGCCGCAGGACCAGTGGCAGACGCGGACGGTGGGGGAGGTCGTAAGGCCCTGTTCGATGGAGAACACTATTTCCGCCGATGAGGACACGATGAAGGCGCTCGTGCGGATGAACAGCACGGGGACGAGCAGGCTGATGGTCGTGGATGACGGGCGGCTCGTGGGGATATTGTCACTCAAAGACCTGCTGAGGTTTCTGGCGCTCAAGATGGAACTCGAGGGAGAAGACGCGAGCAAAGCGGCCCGAAGCCGGTCAGTATTGGAGCAGTAACGAAGCGGTGTTACCTTTACGGGGGGAATTGAGTTGGTGGCGGGGGCGGGACTTGAACCCGCGACCCGCGGCTTATGAGTCCGCTGCTCTACCAACTGAGCTACCCCGCCACGGAAGGGAGAATTATAGCGGGAGCAAGGTAGGTGTCAATTGCGAACGGCGAGCAGCGCCTTTCAGGGGGTTTGTCGCTCGCCGGGCGGGGCATTCGAGCCGGGCAGGCGTCGCACCTGCATGCCTCGATAGACAAGCAGAACAACGAGTCCGACGATGAAGAGGACAATCGCGAGGTTTACCGCCCAGCGCGGCGTGTCGTACGTCAAGCGAAGGAAGGAGGATTCGGCCGACCAGGCGCGCCAGCGAAGGTTAACGACGGCAAGATTTACGGCGCCTATTGCCGCGACGGCGCCGACGCCCGCATGGTAGATGAGACTCCGGTTCTTCAGCGTTACGCACACGCACGCAACGAAGGCCACCGCCGCGGCGCCGCAGGCAGCGAGCGGCGTTACCCAGTCGTGCATCTTCAGAGACACGGGCACAATCCAGACGATAGGGCCGAATATCGACCCTCCGAACATCCACAAGACCTGCGGTGGGGTCATGCGCTGAAGATTGTCAGCACGGCGGTCGGACGACTGCGACAGGGAGGGCGGCGATTCAGTGCCGTCCTCGCACCGGATCCGGCGCTGGCGGGAGTTCACCCAGAAAATGAGGGTCAACAGGCCCGCGACATAGCAGGCCCAGATTGTGACCTGCCAGGCGAATGACGCGAACGCTTTCCGGGAGAAAAGGACGAGCAGGAATTCAAGAGCAATCAACACCAGGACATAGATCCAGACGATGAAGGACACCTTTATCATGAAACTGCGCTCACGAGGGGAGCGCGTGCTTTTTATGCTCGCACGCGTACCGATGATGCCGCCGGCAAGCCCCACGAGGGAACCGACCATTGCGCCGGCAAGACCGCCGGCGAGAAGACCCTTGGACGCAGACGCCCCCTTTGCGGTTACCGCGGCCGCCGAGGCCGTCTGGGGGCCAGCGGCCGGCAGAGTGGCGATGACACCGGCGGCAAAGAACGCCGTTGGCCCCGTGCGGGAGAGGGCGCTTTCGACGAAGGCGGCGACTTCGCGTTTGAGGAGGCGCCGGCCGCGGGAGAGGCGCTGCTTGACGGCGTCTTCGGTGAGGTCCAGGGCCCCTGCGACTGCGGCAACCGAGTGGCCTTCACGATAGTAGAGTATGAGAGGTTCCCTATAGGTTTCGGGAACGGCGTCGAGTGCCTGCCGGAGAATGCGCTCCTCTTCTCTGGTGATCGCGCGGTCGGCGCCGGCAGGTTCGATGCTTTCGCGAGCGAGGGCGCTCTCGTTGGGGGCCGCACGACTGAGGACATCGCGGTCCCTCTCTCGCCTGTGAGAATATGTGAGGTTACGCGCGATGCCGCAGAGCCACTGCTTGAGCTTCGCCGAGTCGCGGAGTTGGGCGAGTCTTGTCCACGCCGTGACGAACGTCTCCTGGGCGAGGTCCTCGCTGGAGGAGAGGTCGCCGACGCCGCTGTAACATATCGCCGACACGAGTGCTTGATAGCGTTCCACTATCCGGCTGAACGCTTGTCTATCGCCGCCGAGAGCGAGTTTACAGAGTTCGGCATCATCTAACATGAGCACCCCTTCCTGGATACGTCGACAAAGTCCCAGTTTATAACACAAGTGTCATCCCGACGCCAGCGAGTGACAGAGTTTTCGGCTTCGGCGCCGCGCCTTATGACATTGCTTGACGCGGATGAGCAACTTGGGAACAATCTGGCGCGGAGGTGAGGATGCCGGACGAGATAGTACACGTTGAGGCGACGAGAGTCGAAGAGGCGCCGAGTAGGCCGAGACTTCTGTGGCGGGCGGCGCTCGTGGTTGTGCTTTTGGGCGCAATCGGACTTGCGGTCTGGCTCTTCAAGTCGCTAGTGCTGCCCCTCGTGGTCGCGGCGCTTTTTGCCGCTGCGTCCACCGCCAAGGCGCAGAGGCGGCGTTCGGCATGGCGCGCCAGAGGTGGCAGGGTAGAGTCCGTAGGCGTGACGACCTACGTGCGATTTCTCGCGGCATGGTTTTTCGGGATACTCGCCTTGTTGCCCTTTGCGGTTCTTTTAGGTATAGCGGCCGTCATCGGGATAGCCATTATCGTTGTGGTTGCGATACTCGCACTTGTGGCCAACCTCTTCGGGGTGGAGTAGGCCGCGCTTGACACGCACTAGGCGGAATCTAACGAACAGACGCAGGGCACAGAAGGAAGTATGACTACTTGTCATATCGCTCTCCTGTGGCGTTGCCACCCCCTCTACCCGAGGCCGATCTTCCCAAGGATACGCTCGAGGTCTCGGGCGGTGTAGTATTCGATGACGATGCGACCGCGGCGCTTGCCAGCGGCGACGTCGACCTTGGTGGCAAAGTGGCGGCGCAGACGTTCCTCGAGGTCGAGGACCTCTGGGGACTTGGCCTTTCGGACGCGGGGGCGGCCTCGCCTCTTGGGAGCGGTGAAGGCTTCCACTTCACGGACGGAGAGCCCCTCTTCGACCACTCGCCTTGCGACCTGGGTCATGAGGTCCGGGGACTTGAGGGCAAGAAGCGCCTTGGCGTGCCCCGCGGTGACGGAGCCGGCTCGGACCCAGTCCTGAACCTCGGCCGGCAGCTCGAGAAGGCGCAGCGTGTTGGCGACGGTGCTTCGCTCCTGGCCGACGCGTCCGGCGGCCTCCTCTTGGGTGAGGTTGAAGGTCGTCATCAGTTGTTTGTAGGCAAGGGCGCGGTCAATGGGGTTGAGATCCTCGCGCTGGATGTTCTCAATGAGGGCGAGTTCGAGGGCCTGCTGGTCGTCGGCTTGGCGCACGATTGCTGGGATGACTTCGAGGCCGAGTTCGGAGGCGGCGCGCCAGCGGCGTTCGCCGGCGATGAGTTCATAACCGGAGGACGCCGGGCGCACGACGACGGGCTGGAGGATGCCGTCACGCGAGACGGAGGCCTTGAGGTTTTCGAAGGCGTCGCCACCCATATCGCGGCGCGGCTGGAAGCGGCTGGGCCGGATCTGCCTCAAGGGCAGGTGAAGGATTTCATCGGCGACGTAATTGGCGTCGCCCTCCAGGAGGCTGTCAAATCCTCGTCCCAACTTCTTCTCTTGAGCCACTTAAGACCTCCCTTGTGAGACTGGCATAGGCAAATGCCCCGCGGCTGCGCGGGGCGTACTCGAATATGGTCTTCGCGAAACTCGACGCCTCCGTCAGGGCCACGTCGCGTGCAATAACGGAGTTGAAGACCTCGCCCTTGAAATGGAGGCGGACCTCCCTCTGAACTTCGCGGTTTATGTCCACATCAGGATCAAACATCGTCAGCAGGATCCCGTATATCTCAAGCGCCGGGTTGGGGCCCTTTCTTATGGACCTGGCGGCGCCGATCATCTGCGCAAGCCCCTCCATGGCGAAGTACTCGCACTGAAGGGGGATTAGGACTTGGTCGGCAGCGACGAGGGCATTAGCGGTGAAGAGGCCTATTGACGGCGGACAGTCGATGAGGATGTACTCGAAGGCTTCCCGGTGGGTCACGAGGGCCCGTTTGAGGCGAAAATCCCTGTCCGGCGCCGCGGAGACCATCTTTCCGACGGCGTGGAGTGATGGTGACGCCGACAACAACGACAGGCGCGGCATGCGGGTCACGGTGCAGCGGACGGGGGTTTCGGCGGACACGAGGTAGTGGTTTTGGGGAGGCGTGTTCTCGGGGCGGATGCCGACGCCGGAGGTAGCGTTTGCCTGGGGATCGAAGTCGATTAGAAGCACCTCGCGGCCAGCGAGCGCAAGTCCGCGTGCGAGGTTTATGGCGGTGGTGGTCTTGCCGACCCCGCCTTTCTGGTTGGCGATTGCTACGACGAGGCCCATCTGTCTCCCCGTTGTTCCACGTGGAACATCGGGCACGCGGCCTTGCCAGAGGCGCCGGTCAAGCCTCCGGACGGCGGTTTCGTGTTCCACGTGGAACATTATATGGGGAAAGAGGCGCAGAGCAAAAAAAATCGCCTTGATTTGGCGTTTGGCGCGCCTATAATCTGCATCCCCCAGGTGCCCTGCGGCGGGACGGGGGAGCGGCGTTATGGCAAGGGCGGAAGTTCTCTACTACGGGGACGTGCAGGGGGTGGGCTTCCGGTTCACGGCTCGTAGCGTGGCGGCGGGCTTTGCCGTAGCGGGCTACGTACGCAACAGGGCCGACGGAAGGGTTGAGGTTGCGGTCGAGGGGACGAGGGCGGAAATAGAGGCCTTTCTCGGCGAGTTGTCTTCCGCCATGGCGCACCATATAAGTGACGTCCAGGTGACCTGGAGCGAGTCCACTGGGGAATTTAAGGGTTTTTCGGTACGTTTTTAGCAGGAGTAACCATGAGAAGCCTGACCGTGGCGCTTACCACCTTTCAGGAGTCAGTTCGTCAACCGGTTTTCTATGCGCTGCTGGTCTTGGGGACGATTTTGCTCATTTTCTCATACCTCATGCCGACTTTCACGGTCGGAACCGAGGAAGTGAAGTTCATCCGTGACGTGGGGCTGGGGACTTACACCCTGTGCATACTCCTTTTGGGGATATTCAGCGCGGCGAACCTCATAACAACGGAGATCGAGAACAAGACGGCGATGACGGTGATGTCCAAACCCTTGCGCAGGCATGAGTTTGTGATAGGCAAGTTCCTTGGAATAGCCTTCGCGGTCACGTTTTTAGCGGTGCTTATCACGGTGGTATTCATAGTGGTCACGATAGCGAAGGTCGCCGGCGGGGACATAGTTATAAGGCAGATTGCTTACGCCGGGATTTGGCCTGAGGTGAGCGTCCTTTTCCCGGGGCTGATTCTGGGGCTTTTCGAGACACTGGTCCTAACGACGCTCAGTGTGGCCCTCTCGACCAGGCTGCCGATGATCCTCAACGTGTCGATTTCGTTCGGGCTCTTTGTCATCGCGAGCATCTCCGGCCCGGTGGTCGACTATCTCGGCGAGAAGAAGAGCAGCGTCGTCCCGGTTGCCAAGTTTTTCTACTACATCCTGCCCAATTTTCAGAGCAATACCGAGACCTACAGCGCGATCGGCCTCGGGCGCGACGTCCCCTGGGGACTGGTCGGCCTCACGGTCATGTACAGCGCCCTGTATATGGGCGCCGCGATCTCTGTGGCGATTCTTCTTTTCCAGGACAGGGAATTGGGGTAAAGGCCGGGCAAGACACGTGCGATACGGCGTATTCGGCGACGTCCACTCCAATCTCGAGGCTCTCGATGCCGTCCTCCAGGGGCTCGATACCGAGCGCTGCGATGAAATCCTCTGCCTGGGCGACATAATAGGGTACGGCGCAAACCCCAAGGAATGCCTCGACCGCATCCAGAGTCGCGGCATAGCAACCATAGCGGGCAATCACGACCTGGCGGCTGTCGGTCGATTCGACGTAGATTGCTTCAATTCCGCGGCGCGGGAGGCGATTCTGTACAGTATCTCGCGTCTTTCGCCGGCGGACCTCGAGTACTTGGGCGCCCTGCCCCTTCTTAAAGAGACGAATGACCTGACGATTGCGCACTCGTCACCGCGAAAGCCAGAGAATTTCGACTACATCTTTACCGTCTCCCATGCGGAGGAGGTTTTCCACGACGTCCCGTATTCGCTCACCTTCATCGGGCACAGTCACATACCCCTCGTGTTCTTCCAGGACCCGGGGACAACTGACTATTCATTCGCAAGCGAGTTCTACCTGCGCCGGAGCCGGCGGATAATCTTCAACTGCGGCAGCGTCGGCCAGCCCCGTGACGGCAACCCAGACGCTTGTTACGTCGTCTTTGATACCAACATCGCCAAGATCCGCCTTAGCCGGGTGTCGTACGATGTCGAGAAGGCCGCCCAGAAGATCCTTGACGCCGGCCTGCCCTCCATTCTCGCCGAGCGACTATACAAGGGTTACTAATTCGGCATCCTTCTCGGCCCACAGTCACCTGTCCCCTCAACTGCCTCCAACCTCACTTGCGTACGCTGCTCTCTAAGTTGCTGTATATATCGTCAACTAATTTCACGTGTCACAGAATAACATTACGGGCTGCAATATCAGTTTCGGGGCAGCATGATGCGCACGATAGGATGGCAGTGCGAAGATGCGGAGCATTACAATGCGTATCACGAGCAAAGGCTTAGTAATCGCCGCTCAGGTAACGGCGCAGACCGCGGCGCCAGTTTGGGATGTCCTCGCCGAGGAGGCGCTCTGCCTTGCCGACGTCGAGCGCGCAGTTGCGCGGCCTTGTCGCGGGGCGGGGGAAATCGGCCGTGGTACACGGTGTCACGGATGCCTTTATGCCGGCGAGGCGGACCGCTTCGACCGCGAGGTCGAACCACGTGCAGGACCCCGAGCCGGCGACGTGATATACGCCCGTCGCGTCGCGGAGGATGAGTTTCCAAAGGTACTCGGCGAGCACCGCGGTGAACGTGGGGCTGCCGGCCTGATCATCAACGACTTTCAGGGCACCTTTGTCGCGGGCAAGGTTCAGGATGGTGTCGACGAAGTTCTTCCCGTTGGGGCCGTAAAGCCAGGCAGTGCGGACGATTAAGTGCTTAGGTGCGACGGCGATGATAGCCCTTTCGCCGGCGAGTTTCGACGCGGCGTAGACCGAGAGCGGGTTTGGCTCGTCGTCCTCCCGATAGGGACCTGGGTGACGACCGTCGAAAATGAAGTCGGTCGAGATGTGCACGAGAAGCGCCCCGGAGGCCTTTGCCGCCTGGGCAATGATCTCAGGGCCCTTTGCGTTGACTCTGAAAGCACTTTGGCTGTCCGTCTCGGCGCCGTCGACGTTTGTATAAGCGGCACAGTTTATGACGAGGCCCGGGCGCTCGCGGCGGAAGACATCTTCCACGGAAGGCGGGTTGCAAATGTCGATCTCGGGGAGGTCGTAGAGAGCCAGCGGAAAGTCGGCTCCGTGCGGAGCCGACGGTATATACTTGGCCAGGAACGAGCCGAGCATGCCTCGACTGCCGAGCAATAGACAGGTTTTCATTTCTTTTGGCCCCGGCCGACAGCGGGTTTTGACTCTGCCGCCTGGGGAACATCGAGGAGACCGCGGATTTCCCAGGCCGTTTCCCTTTTCAGCGCCTCCAAGGCGAGGACCCTGCATTCGTTGAGATCGATGGTGCGGACGAGTTCCTTAATCGGCAGGATGAAGGCGGGGGCCATAGACAACTGGCGGAATCCCATGCCGAGAAGCAGTCGGGCGGCGAGGGGATCGCCGGCGATTTCGCCGCAGATGGATATGGGCTTTTTGGCGCGGCGCGCGGCGCCAGAGAGCATGCGCAGTATACGCAGCACCGCCGGGTGGAAGGTGTCGAAGAACGGGGCGAGCGATTCGCTGTTGCGGTTGATCGCGAGGATGTACTGGGTGAGGTCGTTGGTACCGACGGACAGGAAATCGACTTCCTTGACGAGCATGTCGACGATCACGACGGCCGCGGGGACTTCGATCATGATGCCCTGCTTTATGGATTTGTCGAAGGGGATCTTCTCGCGCGCGAGTTCGTTTTTGACCTCTTCGACGAGCATCTTGGCCATGCGGAGCTCCTCTATGCCGGAGACGACGGGGTAGAGGATGGACGCCGAGCCGTACTTCGAGGCCCTCAGGATGGCGCGCAACTGCGTCTTGAAGACATCCTTGTGCCGCAGCAAGAGCCTCAGGCCGCGCCAGCCGAGATAGGGGTTGGTGTCCTGGGGGATGGACATGTAAGGAGGGAATTTGTCGCCTCCGACGTCGAGCGTGCGTATGGCGACGTTTTTTGGGGCGACGCGTTCGACGACCTGGCGGTAGAGTTCGAACTGTTCCTGTTCTGAAGGGACTTCGCGTTCGGAGAGGAAGGGGAACTCGGTGCGGAAGAGGCCGATGCCGTCGGCGTTGGTTTTGATGACGGCGCCGACCTCGTTGGCCTTGCCGATATTGGCGAAGAGTTCGATGCGCTCGCCGTCGGTGGTGAGGGCGGGCAGGTCGGCAAGTTTGGCGAGGACGCGCTTGCGGGCGTCGGCCTTGGATTTGAGCCTGCGGTAGTGTTCGAGCGTGTCCCTGGGGGGGTTGACGTAGACGAGGCCGGTGGAGCCGTCGACGACGATGACATCGGACGGTTGGAGGGCGTCGGTGAGGCCGTGGACGGCGCCGACGGCCGGGACCTCAAGGGACCTGGCGATTATCGCAGCGTGGCTGGTAGGACCGAGTTTCTCCGCGACGAAGCCGAGGATTTTGGAGCGGTCGATCCTGACGGTCACTGCGGGCGACATGTCCTCGGCGACGACGACGACTTTTTCCTCGAGGCTCCACAGTTCGCCGGAGCGGTCGAGCATGAGTTTGGCGAGGATCTGTTTGCCGACGTCGCGGATGTCGGACGCGCGCTCCTTGACGACTTTGCCGGAGAGCGCTTCGAGGAGCGTACTGAACTTGGCGATGGTCAGGGACAGCGCTTTTTCGACGTTGTATTTTTCCTCGACGATGTGGCGTTCGACTTCGCCCAGGAGCGCGGGGTCGTCCAGGACAGAGAGATGCACGCGGAATATATCGGCTTCGGCGGAGCCGAGGTCCTCTTCGATCTTCGTGATGAGACGGCGAAGGTCATCGCGCGTCTGAGTGAGCGCGTGTTTGAAGCGCGCGAGTTCGGCGTCGACGCGGGACGGCGGGACGCGGTACTCCGGGATTTCTTCGGGGCCGCTCTCGGTAAAGACCGCGCCCTTACCGATGGCGATGCCAGGGGAGATGGGGAAACCCCTGTACTCGAGTGACCTTACCCGGTCTTTCCTGGCCACTGTTGTTTCCCTTCGACGGCGTTCGGGGCCGGAGTTACCCGACGACCGTATGATATTGCGAAGTTTGCCGGCACTCAAGCGATAAAAACGCGCGGAGACGAAATAAAATTCTCGAAGAACGCGGTCCCCGGCAGAAAGACCCGCCACAGGCAGGTGCAGCTGCGACGTAATTCATTACGACACCTACACATGCATCCATAAGGACTGCGGCCTGGGGAGGAGTCTGGCCTTACACGACATAGTCCCCATAAGAGGTTACACCATCGGTCAAACCGGCGCGTAACACATTGTAAAGTAGGGACATGTGCGGATAGCAGCACACGTTGAGCGGGCAAAGGAATATTGCCATTGGGCTGCAAGCCAGTTTGTCATGCGGCCTACGCGCCCTCCGCGTTCGTTTCGGAGACCCCGGCTCAACGATTGAAGAGCGCGGTCTTGCGTATTTTGTTCCGAGATTAGCACGGGGGGGCATCGAGCAAACGCGTGTATTCTTGACAACGCGGCGTCGGAGCAGATGTGCGGCGTGACGAGGGCGCGAGCGGAGGGGAAGCAAGCGCGTTAGCGCTCGGGCGGTGGGGCTTCAGCGGCTGCGGGTTGACACAAGTGCGCTGCGTGGTATCATACTGCAGCGAAATTGGGGAATAGTGCAACGGTAGCACGCCTGACTCTGGATCAGGTAATCTTGGTTCGAATCCAAGTTCCCCAGCCAAGCAGGCGAAGGCCGCCGGGGAAATCCGGCGGCTTTTTTTGTTCTTGCGCAGGGGGGCAGGCAGTACGATTGTACAGGGGCAACCACACTTTTAGGAGGCCAAGCGATGTGGAGGAGATATACGTCCGTGATTATGGGCGCGACGGCGGTGGCGCTTTTGGGGGCGGCGTTTCTCTGGGCCGAGACCGAGGTCGCCGCAAAGCCTGAGTTGACGAAACTGCCGGAGCCGGCGCTCGTGGGAAAGATGAGCGTCGAGGAGGCGATATCGAAGAGGCGGTCTATCCGGTCGCTTTCCGAGGAAGCACTCACGATGGAGCAGGTATCGCAACTCGTGTGGGCGGCGCAGGGGATAACGCAGAAAGAGAGGGGCCTGCGGACGGCGCCTTCGGCGAGGGCGATTTATCCGCTCACGGTGTACGCGGTAATGAAGGATGCGGCGTACAAGTACGTGCCTGCGGAGCACGCGCTCGAGAAGGTGAAAGACGGGGATTTGCGTTCTCAATTGGCCAGGCAGCGGACGGTGACCTCGGCGCCGCTGACGCTTGTGATAGCAGCCGATTACGCGAAGATGGGCGGCGGGTCAGCGCACACCTGGACGGACTTCGAGGCGGGCTGCGTGGGCGAGAACGTCTTTCTCCAGGGCGTGGCGATGGGGCTGGGGTCCGTGCCGGTGGGGGGAATGGACCCCGCAAAGGTAGCTGAGGTGCTCGGTTGTCCTGCGAATGAGACGGTAGTCATCCTGATTCCACTGGGGAAACCCGCGGCATAGGATCTGGGAATACAATTGCTTTCGGTCTGCAAGGCCACGGCCGCCGGAGGACTTCCGGCGGCTTTTCTTTTTGCTGGAGTTGGCAAACACGCGGGGCTATAAAGGGGAGAGAAGGCTATCGGAGAGGAGAGATGAGCGATGGCAAGGAGAACGTTGGTAGTATTGGTCGCGGCAGCGTGCCTGGCCGTGGCGGCCGGTGAGTGGACGATGGGAGCGGGAACTGCCGTGCCGGCAAGGCCGGAGGTCATGAAGCTGTCCGAGCCGGCGCTTGTGGGGACAGTGAGCGTCGAGGAAGCGATCGCGAAGCGGCGTTCGGTGCGGTCGTTTTCGGACGAGGCGCTCACGATGGAACAGTTGTCGCAGCTTGTATGGGCGGCACAGGGGATGACGGACAAGACC
>Ga0172362_10002101_pt1 | contig 17273 bp, 14 predicted proteins | sample LakKivs1_kivu2a2_FD_114534 | JGI IMG/M metagenome (GOLD analysis project Ga0172362, IMG submission 114534) | Sediment microbial communities from Lake Kivu, Rwanda - Sediment s1_kivu2a2 | ecosystem: Environmental > Aquatic > Freshwater > Lake > Sediment | place: Rwanda: Western Province, Lake...
AACCATGGCCTTAGTGATACCACTAACAGTACCAGTGAAAGTGGGGCTAGCAAGAGGAGCTTTAGCATCAAGAGCAGACTGAGTTGCAGTTGAAATAGGCTTGCTAGCATCTGTAGTGTTGTCAACATTGCCAAGACCAACCATGGCCTTAGTGATACCACTAACAGTTCCAGTGAAAGTGGGGCTAGCAAGAGGGGCCTTAGTAGAGATCTGTGTTTGAATGGTAGTTGCCAAATCAGCTTCATCAGCCAATAAAGCAGATAATGCTTGAATAGTAGCATAAGTATCGGGGACTGAATTTACCAAAGCATTCACAGTAGTATTAACATATGTTTCAGTCGCAAAATTTGGTAAATCTGCGGTATTTACTTTCAAGTTAAGTGCAGACTGAGTTGCAGTTGAAATTGGTTTAGCCAAATCAGCAGTATTATCGACGTTGCCGAGTCCGACCATAGCCTTAGTGATACCAGCAACAGTTCCAGTGAAAGTTGGGCTAGCAAGAGGGGCCTTAAGTGCCAATTGGGTGGAAGTAGCAGTGGAAACTGGTTTGTCAACATCTGCGGTGTTATCGACATTGCCAAGACTGATCATAGCTTTAGTAATACCACCGACAGTTCCAGTGAAAGTTGGGTTATTGATTGGGGCTTTAAGTGCCAATTGGGTAGAGGTAGCAGTGGAAACTGGTTTGTTCAAATCAGTAGTGTTATCGACATTGCCGAGACCGACCATAGCCTTAGTGATACCAGCAACAGTTCCAGTGAAAGTGGGGCTAGCAAGAGGTGCCTTAAGAGCCAATTGGGTAGAGGTAGCAGTGGAAACTGGTTTGTTCAAATCAGTAGTGTTATCGACATTGCCGAGACCGACCATAGCCTTAGTGATACCACTAACAGTTCCAGTGAAAGTGGGGCTAGCAAGAGGAGCTTTAGCATCAAGAGCAGACTGAGTTGCAGTTGAAATAGGCTTGCCAGCATCTGTAGTGTTGTCAACATTGCCAAGACCAACCATGGCCTTAGTGATACCACTAACAGTACCAGTGAAGGTTGGACTAGCAAGAGGGGCCTTAAGTGCCAATTGGGTAGAGGTAGCAGTGGAAACTGGTTTGTTCAAATCTGAAGTATTATCGACGTTACCGAGGCCAACCATTCCCTTAGTAATACCATTAACAGTTCCAGTGAAAGTGGGACTGGCAAGATTTGCCTTCAAATCAAGAGCTGATTGAGTAGCAGAGGAAACAGGTTTATTAGCATCAGATGTGTTATTAACTTGGTCTAACCCGACACTAGTTTTAGTAATTCCAGTGATGGAGGTTGCTCCAGTGAGGTTAACATTTCCCGTTAAGAGCGGATTATTGATTGTGGTAGAAGCCATTTTATAATATTTAAAAATATTATAAAATTAAAATTCTGGAATATTAAAAATATCCTAAATAATAAAACGCACAAAAAAAACAACAACTTTGCTTTTATTTTTATTCTATTTATAAATATGCACATTTGCGATTATTATATAAAATTATATGACGAATATGATGAAATAAATAAAAAAATTGAACAAGCATATTGTAATCCGAATGTTCAAAATGAATTAACTAAAGGTAATGAAAATAAAGATGAAATAGGTGGGGAAGAAATACTTGATCCTAAACCAGCCTGGAAAAATGAAAATAGTAAATGGATCAAAAAAATATATCTTAAAATGCTTTTCATTTATCATCCTGATAAAAACATCAAGCCAAATGAAACAATATTTACAAATATAAAAAACACATATGACAACGATGATTTTTCTCTTTTATTTTATTATTTCATAAGAGAAAGATCAAATCCATATATTGAGACTATTTTTAAGGAAATATCTAATGCCACCTATTTTATAGCTTCACTTGAATCACTTTCAAATCATATAATTGATAAAATAAATACTATGCGAAATAGCGTGATTTATTTGGAATATGTTGAAAAATAAATAATTTATAATTAGTTTTTAATTTTTAGGAATGATTGATTTGGAATATTTTATTTCCATATTTTTGTTCACATTGAACAAAAATGAAATATGCATTTGACATGGTTTTTTACGATCAATATCTGAATTATATCTAAGAATGTTTTCATAATATTCAAGAAATTCATGATCCAAATCGAGAAGCTCTTGTAGAGTTCTTGGAATCTGATCATATCTAATCATTCCAATTCTTTTCAAGGGATGTTGGTTAACACTCCAATAACCACCTATTTCAACCGTAAAATAGATATCTTTGTCAAAAAAGGGTTCCAACTTATCGAAATTTTCAATCAATATTTGATCCATGTATTTTTCATTTGTCTAGTTATAATCTGAAAAAATATCAATTTTTTTTATAAACAATCATTTGTTGACAACATTCGCGCAATCTTCTCCAAAAATAAACATCCGCATCAAGAGATGCTTTTTTCCAAACCTTCCATTCTGTATTGTAACATTCTTCAGTTTGTCCTTTACCAATCAGTTGTTCATCTGTAGAAGTTGTTGAAGTAAAAAGTTCAATCTTACCAGAATTTACATTCAGAAGAGCTACTTTATTCATTTGGACATCTTGATTGATATCTTCACTCATTGCCAGAATGACAATATAATCTTTTGGACTATTTCCATTGATATATCCTTGAATTGGGTTTGGGGTACAGATATTGTTCAGATCCACTTCATCAATTTCTAGTTCTGTCATGGTGGTATATAATTCATTGGGAGCTTCAGTTGGTATATGTAATTCCGCCAAATCAGTAATATCATAATCCTTCTGCCTACCTGTAATCTTGTTCTCACCCTTGATTTTGTAAATACCAGCGGGAGCAGGTAGTCCACAATGTTTCTTCTTTTGAACAATTTCCATTTTTATATTTTTGGAAAGAAATACAAATTATTTAATCAATTTTTTTTAGTGAAAAATTGATTTTTTTTAATTTACACAAAAGAATAAAAAAACTTGAACATGTCTGACGAAGAAAAAGTAGGTGATATCTGGTATATTATTGATGACGATACATTGTATTTTAATGAAAAATATGGACCAGGAAGAACGATTGAAGTAATTGGTTATTTTCCAAAAAGTAAAAAATTTACTCATATAAATATTGGAAATAGTACTAGTTTTCCGATTGAAATTCTAAATGAAAATATTAAAAAAATTCATTTTAATTTTGAATTTAGTTTAAGCTTGGATAATTTACCATCATACATAGAAGAATTAAATTTTTGTGATGGAGATACTGAATTAAATATTTATTCTTCTTACAACAGACCGATGGATAATTTAACTTTTGGAATAAAAAAGATTTATTTTGGAACAGAATTCAATCAGCCTTTGGATAAATTACCCGAATCAGTGGAATATATCTCGTTAAAAGGTATTTTTAATCAGCCTTTGGATAAATTACCAAAAAGTATTCGGGAAATTTCTTTTTACCCTTGGATATATGGTGGAGATGGGGAACAAAATGAATCTATATTTAATCAGCCAATTGATAAATTACCAGAGGGATTAGAGATATTAAATCTAAAATGCCCGAAGTTTAATCATCCACTTGATAATTTACCAAACAGTCTTCGTGAATTAAATATATATTCATTCAACTTAGATTATCCGCTTGATAATTTACCTGAAAATCTTGAAAAACTCTCTCTTAAATTAGGTTATGATAGGTATGAATATCAGCATCCATTAGATTGTTTACCACATGGTATTAGGGAACTTGTGCTTAATTTCTATATTATTTATCCACTTGATAATTTACCAAATAATCTTGAAAAAATAAAATTGAGATCGATGAATTTTCCGATCTATAATTTACCGAACAGTATCCGTAAAATTAAGATTGATACATTTGATCTACCTATTAGAAAACTCCCTACAAACATTGAAAAAATATTTATTGAGAGATTTAATAATTTAATCGATATTAGTGATCCTATTTCAGATGTATATATGAATGGTTGTAAAAAAAAAGATATTACATTTATGTTGGGAGATTTATATAATCAACCAGTTGAAAATTTCCCGGAAGGAGTGAACTCGGTTATATTTGGATACACATTCAATCAGCCAATTGATAATCTAAAGGAAGGAATAAAGAAGATTAAATTAGGTGACACATTCGATCAACCGATTGTTAAAACTCCATCTACACTTTTATCCATAACTTTTGGAAAAAATTTTGATCAAAGTATTAATAATCTTTCAAAAAATATTACTAATATTTATTTCGGCAAAAAATTCAATCAACCAATTATTGACGAAGATGGAAACAGTATTTTACCACCTCAATTGAAAGTTCTTTTTTTCGGTGATAATTTCAATCAACCACTTGGCATTCTTCCTAAAACAATAACAACAATTGGATTTGGATCATATTTTGATCAATCTATTGACGAATTACATGAGGGTATTCGATTTATATTTTTTGGTATAAAAGTTTCCCAGCATAAAAAGAAAATTTATATTAATGAAATGAGTCGTAAAATAAAATTTGGAAATAATTCTAAAACCATTGAAAAAATACCAAGTACAGTTGAAAGAATTTACGGATGTTTTCAAAAAAATTCTGTTTTTGAAAAATATTCTGATCGTATTTCACATCATTGTGACTTCGATAAATTGTATGGAGAGGATAATAATATTTTATAGAATATTATTGATCTTTTATGATAATTTTTATAATATTTACCACCATTGACCAGAGCAAGCATCCACTCCAGCCATTACACCGTGGTAAAGAGCCATACCACCATCAACTGCACCCATCAAATCATTTCCACTTTTAAAGTCTTCATATGATTTGTATCCATCAACACCAGCCTCAATTCCATTTCCGACTGCTCCGTCAATTAAACCTCCAGCGATCTCTAAACCTGTTTCGACAAGTTCCTTATTCACCATTTTATAATATGCGTAGAGAAAAAAAGTTTTAAGCTTAAATACTTAAAAATTATTGTATTCACAAATAAAATAAAAAATACAAATATAAAATTAGTTTTTTGCATTAAACTGTAAGAAATTTGTGTGTGTTTATGAGCACTAATTAAGTGAAAGATATTACTCTTGTAAAAGATTGGAAAGTATAAAAAAATATGTGAATTTTCGTTCGGAATAATTATACAAATAATAAATTATAAATTTGTTTGTAAAAATAATCTTATATAATATAAAATGAGTGATCCTATCCCTCCGGTTATTACTTTTCGTGTTACCAATTTACTAGACACTAACACATTTGGTACATTTAGATATGCAATTAATCAAACAAATACAAGTTTTAATTTTTCTTTTATTGTTTTTGATGTTAAGGGAATTATTAAACTTACTTCTGATCTTCCAAAAATAAAAAAAATATGTTTAATAAATGGTACAAATGTTCCTTCCTTTGTTGCTCCAACAATAGAAATTGATTGCAATGGATATCGAGGCCTAGTTTTGGATTGTGGAGCAAATAATTGTACAATTATTGGTTTATCTGTTACAAACTCAAAGTATAATGGTATTTTGATTAAAAGTAATGGCAACTCAATAATACAGTGTTATATTGGTGTTGATATCAATGGAAATGTCAAGGGAAATCAGGGGAATGGTATTTTAATTTGTGGAGGCAATGCGAATGTCATTGGAGCGAATCCACTTGCTAATTCAGGACTCGCATCAAATGTTATCTCAGGAAATAGAGAGAATGGAATCGCCCTATTTCGTGCATCGGGAAATACAATTCAGGCGAATTTTATTGGCACTGATTCAACTGGTCTTAAATCTTATCCGAATAACAAAAATGGTATTTTCGTCAATAATTACAGTTTGTATAATCAGATTGGTGGAACAATTTATACTAATAGCCAAGGAGTTACTAACAATCCTTCTGGAAGTAAAGGAACAGTGCCTATTGTTAACATCTTTCCACCTTTGGGAAATCTTATCTCTGGAAATATTGGTAATGGTGTTCTTATTAGTGGATTTAGTAACAATAATACATTAAATGGAAATTTTATTGGAACCGATGTTAGTGGTGTAAAGGCACTCGGAAATAGTAGTAATGGTGTTTTTATTGATGGAAGTACTAATAATCAATTAATTGGATGCACGGCCACTGAAAATCCATTTGTTTATTACAATGTTTGTTCAGGAAATGCCTTAAATGGTATATATATTTATAATTCTACGAATATCACGGTACAAGGAAATTTCTTTGGTTGCGCCGCGAACAATGCGTCAACATTGCCAAATGGTTATAATGGTATTTCGGTTGGAGGATCTTCCGCAAACATTATTCTAGGAGGTCCTATTCCACTGGGAAATGTTTGTGCTGGAAACATGTTATCGGGTGTGTCAATCGACGATTTTTCTGCATTTACAACAAATTACAATAATTTTTGTGGTTTATATGCATTTGGAGGACCAGCAGGAAATAAAAAGAATGGAATCACAATTACTTCTCCGGGATTTCAGAATTTAATAACTACTTGTGTAACGTCTGGGAATGGTGAGAATGGCATTGAATTGTCTGGAAAATGCTCAAATGTAACAATTGCAACTGTTATTTCAGGATTAGATACAAAAGGACAAGCACTTATGCCAAATGGAAAGCATGGATTATTGATTAAAGATTCCGCTAATAATATAGTTATTGGAACAAGGGAACCCTCTGTTATTCCAAGAGCCACATTTTCAGGAAATACAGGTAATGGTATATATATTACTGATAGTGCTAACAATGTACAAGTTAACCTTACTTTTATTGGTTTGAATTCATCAGGTCAAAATACCAGTCTTGGAAATAAGTTAGATGGTATTCGAATTGATGGAAATGCCAATAAGAATTTTGTTGGTGTTAGTACAGCATCACGGGATTTTACTAATTTTGTTTCCGCAAATAATGCAATCGGTATTGAGTTAACTGGAAATTCTAGTAACAATACTGTCCAGTATAATTATGTTGGCATTGCCTTTGATGGAACACCTGCTCCAAATAAACTCGGACAAATCAGCAATACTTCTTCTCAATCCTCCACAAATATCGTCCAAAATAATATTACTCCATAAAATGGATATTTTTCACCCCCCTTTAAAAAATATTAAAAATAAATCGCATTTTATTTTTAGTTTTTTTAACATTGATTTATTGTAAAACGTTTTGTTCTGAATAAAAATAATTCACGGAAATATTAAAAATTTGATTTATTTTGGGAGTATTTCTTCAGGAGACACCAATATGGAGGAATGGATTCAGGAACAATTCCGGTTTAATCGAACAATTTACCTACATAATAACAAATATGAACTCAAATGTGCGATCAATCCAGGACGATATAAAAAATCATTATTTTATTTTTTACAGGATGAATTTGATCCGTCAAATGATCAATTAAGTGCAAGCAAGATGGAGATTAAAAACATGATGATTGGTTATCAATTCTGCAATTATTACCCTTCCGAAAAAGCCCCGATTGATTTACCAATTGTATTCCAATTTTTGGAAGAATTTAAAAATCTGATGTTTGAACCTCGGTACAATAAGATAAAGGAACTGAAAAATATATCAGAGGATATTCTGGAAGAAATCTGGAAACAATTTTATTCCGATCTTTTTGCAGAACGAATCCAAAAATTATATGAAATAATACAATTCAGTCTTGATTCCTACTATGAAAAATATTACATTTACTGTTTGCTCTGTTGGATTGAAAAGAATTTTTTCAGATTACTAGAAAAAATCGATTTGAATAATCCAAAAGTAAAACTCGCTCTAATAAAAATAAATTCCAATATTTTGGAAGTGAAATCTCGAGAATTTAGTTATGAACATAATTGCATGCAATTTTGCGAATTGTCTAAAAAATGGAACAAATATATTGACCCATTTTTTTAGTGTCTTATTTTACTTATAAAAAAAAGGATAAATTTAATAGAAAATTTCCATTCTTGTCATAAATAGCCAGGGTTCTAGGTTTGATCTTGAGATTGCTTGTTTTTAATTGGATAAACTTGAAGAATATGACATTTTTTTTATTTTATTTTTTACAATATATATAATATATAATATAAATAATATACAATATATATCGTATAAAATAGTTAGATAGTATAGTGATAGTAAAATGATTATTTTTTTAGAATATAAAAAATAATATTATGTATTTTAATGTTGACTTTAGAAAATTTAAAAAAAATAGCATTCCCCATACATAAAAACCAATATATTTCTCATGAGCATATTAAAGGGAAATGGGACAATATTCAATGGCTTTTTAATATCTATCGTAATAAAAATTTCAAAAAAGGCAAGAACTTAGTATCTGTTTCCTACTTTTTACTCATGGAAATTGATGAAGTATATTCTTTTGCTCGTGGGAAATCTCTTCAAAATTACCAGAAAAATCACATTGAAAAAATAAAGATTTATAATCGAGGAATCAATGATATTATAAAAAAAAGTGCACGAAGTGATCTCGACATTACTGTTCGCGTATATTGTGACTTTACAACAATTAATATTCTTCAACGATTTTTGAAATTTCCAAATGTAGAATTATATTATTATTTCGTTCCCAAATTTTTTGACACGACAAGACTTTCCCATATTGGATTTTTTGGAACTGTTATGCGCTATCTTCCACTTTTCAATCTTAAAAATCACAACGAGAATGACTGGGAAACCGTTACTATTTCCGATATTGACACCATATTTTTAACAGAATATGCTCTCCTTAGTTACTACGTTAAAAATCCAAAACTTCCAAATATTATGTTTAAGAACCGCGCATGTTACTACGTTTCTTCTCGCATTCTTGCACAAGATCTTCCCATTCCCGAAATAAGTGTTATCAGTTCTTTCATTATCCAGAGGGATACACAGGACAGTAAGATATTTTTCGATTTTTTACAGAATTGTTTACTCGATGGTTGCGATATTTATAAAAACGCGATCGGCAAATATTTACCATTTAATTTGAAAGAACGACCGATGCAAGGGCGATTGGAATATGGAGTAGATGAATATTTTATGAATGTTTTTTTCATTCCCAAATGTTATTTGGACAAAAATTTACCAATTGCGGAAGCATTTGTAGCCGATAAATATTTTGGAGTGAATAGTTGGCTTTTCATTGTTATGTCTGACAAAGATTTGAAAATTAAAAATCCAAAACTAATGGAGGAATTTTTGTATTTTGTAGCCAAATTATTTTTTCCAGTTGGATATAAATTTCCCAAATATAAAGATGTGAAAGAGCTAATCAATATTGTTGGAGATAAATTCTACAATGACCAAATATATCGTATTCAATTTCCAATTGAAAAGTATGAAGCAGTGGAAAATTTTGTTAAGAAACATGATCCAGAGGAATTAAATATGGATCCCAGGATAATGAGTTGTTTCAAGCGTGGAAAGGAAAGATATCCCGATTCCACTGTTATCAAAATAGTTTATCCTGATCCAAAATATCCAAAATTTATTGAAAAAACTGTTGACATAATTCCTCACAAAAATAAACATGACTAATTTTCAATTAAAATATCATATATTTTAATGATTACTTTAGAAAATTTAAAAAAAATCGTTAGCCCAATACATTTGAATAATATTACTATGGAAAGATTTCAGGGAAGGTGGGACAATGTTCAATGGATGTTCAACATTTATAAGAATAGTCAATTTAAGAAAGGAAAGAATCTTGTTTCACTCTCCTATTTTCTTCTAAGAGAAATCGATGATGTTTATTCATTTGCTCGTGGAAAAAAATTGGAAGAATACAAAAAAGAACATGCACAAAAAATCCAGACCTATAATAAGGGTCTCAAAACAATTATCAATACATGTTCCAAAAGTAATCTCGACATAACCGTCCGCATATATTGTGATATTACAACAATTGATTTATTGCAAGATTTTTTACGTTTTCCAAATGTCGAATTATTCTACTATTTTATTCCAAAACTATTTGAAGGAGAGACAATGAGCCATTACGGATTTTTAGGAACATTGCTTCGATATCTCCCACTTTTTAAAACAGATTTTCATAACTCCGGAGAATGGGAAACAGTTAGTATCAATGATATTGACACTGTTTACATAACTGAATTTACACTCATCAATTACTACATTAAAACACCGAAACTTCCAAACATTCTATATTTAAATCGCGCTTGTTATTACGTTGCCCCACGCATCCTTCATCAAAATACATTGATCCCAGAATTGAGTGTTATTAGTTCTTTTATAATTCAACGGGAACCCCAGGACTTCGCAGTATTCCTGGATTTTTTGAGTAATTGCATTATCAGAGAATGTGAGAAATATAAGAAATTGTTGAACAAATATTTGCCGTTTGATTTGAAGGAAAAACCATTCGGTGGGCGTTTGGAATATGGAGTAGATGAATATTTTATGAACGTGTTTTTCATTCGTCGTTGTTATTTGGATAAAAATTTACCGATTGCTGAAGGATTCAATCGCGATAATACTTTTGGAATTGTTAACTGGTTATTCATTTTGACAAATGAGAAAGATTTGAAGATTAACAATCCAAAACTACTCAGCGAGTTTTTACATCTCATCGTAGACCTTTTTTTTCCAAAAGATTATTCCTTTCCAAAAACCGAAAATCTTCCAGAAATCATAAATATAATCGGTAACGACTTTTGGAATATGAGAATAAATAAAAAAGAATTTTCTCTAGAAACATACCGAAAAATTGTTGATTTTATTAAAAAATACGGTCCGGAAGAATTGAATATTGATCCACGGATCATGCCTTGTTTTGAGCGTTCTCTAACTCGACATATAAATTCACTTGTGATCAAGGTTGTAAAACCTGATCCAACATATCCAAAATATACTGAAAAAACATACGAAATTATAAGGTATAAGAATCCTCGTAAAAATTGATAACTAAAATACCTGACTCATTTGTGATAAAAAAAATTATGTTCACTAAAAAAGAAATAAGTCGAAGCATTATTGCCTGGTTTACAGTTCTACCACTTTTTTGGGTTTACAATGGAATCATTTTCTATTATGGAACGAAAGTCAATAACAGTGATTGTGAAAATTCATTCAGAATTTATGATTGCACTGTTGCCCTCCTTGTTTTTCTAACGGTAGCAAATTTTGGTTTTACATTACAATTATTCTATATGATTAGCTATTTCAAAGAGCTTACACAAATAGGAAACGGAAGATCGTACGATCTATCTGATCAACATATTCTCTTTATTCGATCATGGTCTTGCTGTTTGTATTTGTTGTGTTCAATTCCTTCTCAAATATTATTTTTCAGAAGTAGTTTAATGAGTGGATCCAAAACAGTTTGTACCACGGAAGATTCTGAATTATTATTCAGGCTAATTATATATGGATTTATTTGGATCGGATTTTTATTATATATTGTTATTATCATTAGTTTTCTTCGATTATTTTTTTCAACATTTGGAGAAATAATCAAAGAAGCCGACTTATGTGATTGTGTAAAAACATTCAAAATAAGATCTTCATCCGCAATAACTCCCTCATCTCCACACGAAAAAAAAAACCAAACAGAAGAAGTATCCATTCCAATCGGCTCGATCAAAAATGAGCAAAAACCATTCACTTGTATTATTTGCATGAGTAACCAGATTGATACAATTATTTTCCCCTGTTTCCATCTTTGTATGTGTAATGATTGTTACAAACAATTTTCTAACAATCAATGTCCTTGTTGTAAAAAAAATATAAATGAAGTAAAAACGATTTATCTTGCGCCCCTTGAAAATAACAATAATTATAATTTTCCCACTGGATATTAACAATTTCCAGAATGATTTGGTCATGGTATTTTATTTCCTTAAGAACCGTTGGTCGAAAATAATCTTTAACAGTTGAAATATGAACATCCGATTTCACCGCAAAATATTTTTCAGATTCACCTAATTTCACTCCATTCTGATCCAGTATCCAAATGTTTTCAAAAAAACGGAAATGACCTGTAAAATAGGCAAAATGATCATTGATCACATGCACTTTTAGATTGTATATTTCCTCAGGAAGCTGGTAAATTTTTTCAAGCCTGGTTTCGTTGAAAACTAAAAGAAAATGTGCATCCCAACTTCCATCCAAATTTTCCATGATTTCTCGTGTACGATAACTGAACCAGGAGTTACCATACTGAGCTCCATAAGTAACATAAAATAACGAAGTTTTTTCATGTTGTATTGTCGAAATGCATCGTATTTCGGAGATATCTCCTTTTTTTCGGTTGTGCTCAAAAATTTCGCGACATATTTCATTAATGCCCTGGATTTCAAGTGTTGGGTAAAGACGATCTTTTGTCATCAATTCCCAGAGCTTTTTACGTTCAACATCTGGAACTTTTTCCCATGTTCGGGAAAATAAAAATTCCGTCAGTTTTGCTTCTTCAACAGGATCCAAAAAAGTAGAAGTCATTTCGCTTATTGTGTGATAATACTTTCACATGCAGAATATATTATTATCAATTTTTTTCAATGAATCACCCCAAGTGATTTTTGCTGATGACATCTTCGATGCAAAACCTGCAAATTATCATACGTTGTAGGTCCACCACTTGCCCAGGGTACAATGTGATCTCCATCATATTTGTCATACTCTTCAGCAAACTTATTCTGCATATAATCCCGAATAGTTGTCAAACGGTGCATCCCATCAAAAACATCTTCTATGTCCTCATTACGATGTGGAGCAACCCAAATCGGATTAATCGCATATCCTTTCAAGATACTTTCAATCAGCTTTGTCTTCATTTTTTCATCCCAGCATTCATATTCGCGTTGAAAAGCTGGCTTTAATTCCAAATAACATGTTCCATGACTTTCACAATAATTTTTATCCGCTCTCCAAATTATGGAACCAAGTGTTTCAGTTTTCGACTGCATTTCATTTGATAAATTTATTAAAAACGGAAAAAAATGATTTTTTTTATTAATGTTTCTAACCAAAAAAAAGAACAATGAGTTTTACAGAAACACTTGCGAACATTCGAAACGAATATGAAAGTGCAATTAAAGCACTTGAGGTTAGTATCGCCAAAAAGAAGGAGGAATATAGTAATAAAATTATTGAAGTAAATTTGGCAATTGAGAGTGGTTTTGAGAATATGGAAGAATATAATTTATGGAAAAAACTCGACCAAACTTGTGAGGAATTTTTAACAATAGAAGCCAAAAGATTGGCACATATCCCCAAACTTAAAATCAGCAAAATTCAGTCAAAACAAGATTATTATGAAAAAGCATGTGACGCTATCAAGCTATTCTCTCCAAAAGCGAAACAGCCCTTAAAATGGGTAACAATCACCAAAAAAATCAAGGAAGGTAAAATGAAACCCGATGAAATTTTAGCAATTGTTGAGAAAGTAATTGAACAAGGAATTGAAGCCCATTATGAGAATTTATATGCAGAAGCATGTGAATCAGGATGCCGAGTATTTTGTCAATGTGGCAGTATTTTACATTTACCATCAAATCGTTGTGAAAATGGAACCAAACATTATTTTCGTCGCGAAGAACTTGATGAGGATTTTCTTCATTGGGACTATAATGATTTTTCGGAAGAACCACCGATTATTGTTGACTAAATAATTATTATAAAATAGATATCAATTTATTTATCTTTCCATTCATTAATTTCTTTCCGCATAGTGATAATCAATTCTTTCATCCGATCCCCTCCATAACTCAACAACAACTCCACTATTTTTACAATTTCCCTTCTTTTTTCTATTCCAATCAAACAATCAGAAAATCGAAGGGGTGCAAGGTTGTTTTTTATATTATATTTTTTTTAAGTTATAAATCCCAAGACAAACAAATAAATTCGTATAAATTTCACATATTTATTGATGTAAAGAATTGAAAAAATATCAAACTCTTTTTTAGGTAAAAATCAAAATTTTTACTTACTATTTCAAGATATTTTTTATTTTTTTTATTTTGTATGTGATTTCTATTCACATATTATTGATTTACGTTTTGTTTGTTTTTGGAATACAATCATCCATAGAATTCTAATATTTTTACAAAATATTAGAATAAGATATGAAAACTATGATCTATTTTTAAGATGGAAATGTTCCCAATCAATATTTGTTTAATATCGAAAATTTTTCTTGTTTTTTTATAAATGTTTCTCCACAATCACTCTAACTGGATCCAATGCACTTTCATTCAATATTTTTGCCAATGTTTCCTTCGGCGATAATTTCACTTTCACCTTTGTAACCTCTCCATTTTCATCAACTACTTCTACTTCATCCACTAGTTCACCCGAAAAAATAAACTTCAATAAAGCCGGTGAATAGCCACTCAACATCGATACTCCCGGTACTCCTGCCTCTGCCGGAAATCCCACAGTATTTGCCCGAACATTCCAGAAAATAATTTGCGGTGGTTCAATACCATGTCCATACATTCTTTCACCGAATTTCTTAAACATATTTTTAATGTTGTCGTAGGCGCATCCCCAATCTCTATTTCTTCCTCTTGAAAAATAATCCGTGTTATGAGTTGCTTCATTAAATTGCATATCAGAAACAACCAGCAAACTTTGCGGGATTTCATCCTCTTTCAAACGATTTTTCTCAATAACATCCACAATGAGTCTCATTGCACCTTCGAAATTAGTTGATCCTCCCCAAGATGCTCCTTTCAATGATTCCACTTTTTGAGAAAATGTTTTTAGATCCTTCAAACTGTGAAAACAAGGGTTTGTGTCAAAAGTCATAACCATATCTCTGAAAGATTCATGTGCTAATTGTGAAACTAAAATACCGAAACCAATTGATACCATCATTGGAGTTCCATTCATTGATCCCGACACATCTGACATAATTACACATTTAGTCAAATCGAAATTCTTACTTCCAGTTACTTCAATCCTCTTCTGGATTTGTTCCTGTACATTCTTAACTAAACTATCCCACTGTGAATTAACAACTGCCTTGACAGCAATTGAGACTTCCTTTTCAAATACCTTCTCCACCAACTCATTTGGGTTTAATTGTCCTCCCTTCACTCCCTTCATCAAATTTTTAATCAGATTTTCACGACAATCCTTGCGATCAATGCTATCTGGATGCCTGAGATTTCCTTTTTTATCCTCATCCAAAAACGCACGTGTATTACGTGAAAGACATAATGAAGTCACCTTTCCAAAATTAATTTCTGCCCATCGATTCGCACACATTTTCACCTCTGGAATATCTAACGCCCTTCTTAAAGCAACCAGCTTTTTACGCATGTTCATCTCCGCATAATTTCTTGACCTAGATGAAGATTGTTTATTAGCCGGACTATAAATTCTGTCAGCTAATTCCTGGAAAAAACGGTTCTCTATTTTTGATTTTATAGTAATCACCTTTCTTAACGGTAATTTTTCTTCTTTCGGTGGACGTTCAGGGACAATTATTTCACATGTTGTCTCCGATTCTGAATCCGACTCAGAAGACCAAACCGGAACATCATCGTATTTTTTTTTGTCTTCTGGTTTCTCCTTTTTTGCCCAACATTTTTTGGGGGCAAAGTATTTCGCCAATAACGAAATTTTTGGAACTCCTTCGGATTTTTCCAGTTCCTGAATATCCAATCGCAATTGTTTCTCCAAAATATCATTAATCTTCTTAAACAAATCAGGGTTTTCTCCAAACTTAGTTGTGTAATAATAATATAATGCTCGTAGATCTTTCCAGTAACCATATTGTGGAATTAATTCCAGTAATTCAAAACATATTTCAGTATATATCTCAATTAATTTCGAAAACATAATGTAAAACAATTTCTTCTCACCTTTCCCACCACGACACCATCTAGTCTGGAATGCTACTACAAATAAATTCTTGATCTCCTCACGGTTTTTACCTTCCAAAATCTTTTCCATTTCTCCAAACAATGCCTCTTCATTTTTATTTCGCACCAATCCAAAAAATAAGCCAACCAAATTATCCCCCAAACCTTCCAGGGATAACGCAGGATGATTATTCTCCCCGATAACTTTAGAAGTATCTTCAATTATTTCTGCCATTTTTGAAATATATTAAAAAACTTTTAAACCAATTTTTTTTTCAGTGCGTAAAAAGGGCTTAAAGAAAATGTTATATATATTGTTAGGAGCGGACAGCATTTTTAAGAGATATATAAATAATATAAATGAATCGGGTAGCATTTTAAAAAAATAATAAGAGATTATAACCAACGGATTCAAGCACACCCCCCACCCGGCTCCTCGCACCACAAAAAATAAAAATATAATTATATTTATATTCTAAAAAACCTAAAAAACCTAAAAAAACTAAAAGGAACCTAACAGCATTTTCCCAAAAGATCACTAGTACTTTAAACTTTTCTGCTCAAATAAGGGGTTCCAGCACATATCACAAACATTGTTTGTGATATCCTATAATTTGTTTATTATTGAATGTCCAGTGATAAATTTATTTTTGAATTGATAATTATTTGCAAAATACATTTCAGTTGTTTCAAGAACCATTATTATTATTATACCTACAAAATACTAAAAAAAATCATTTTTTTTGTTTTTTCAGAAAAAATAAATTGTTATATAATGTTATATGAGATGCATTAATTGTATGTTATTGCTTCTAAGCCTCTCTTTTGTTGCTTCAATACCTATAAAAATTGGTGAAAAGGAAACAACTGTTGAGGAAAAGATTATGCCTGTTGTAAATAGCACAGAGGAGGAAATCATAGTGTTTCCAAAGAGTGAACTTCCGATTGAGGAAGTAGTAGTAGTGGTTAAGAAACCAGAGGAATCCACTGAAAGCTTTACTGGACCTCCTTTAAAGAAATCTAATAGAAAACTTCTTGAAATCGAGGATGTAGAAGAAGAAACTGAGGAGGATTTCATGTTAGATCCCGAAGAAGAAATGTACCCTGAATCAAATATTCATGATGAATTTTTAAGACCAGGTGCAAGCCCAGCTCCAATCCCTGTTAACAGTCCAGCTGGAAAACAAATGGTGAAACTTCAGCAACAGCAACAGAAATCAGCAAAAACAGAATGGAATTCACCAGCGATTGTTACTGGAACTGCTGGAGAAGGAAAAGTTCAAATGAGAGTGAAGGGAGGTATTAGACCAGTCGTGGCTTGGGTTCCAGCAACAAATAAGAAAGGATTAGTGGATGAAGAAGAAGACGGATCTATGCAATATGGATCTCGTAGATTATTATCTAAAAAGAAAGCTCCTAAACCTGCTCCTAAACCTGCTCCTAAACCTGCTCCTAA
>Ga0172362_10002102_pt1 | contig 17272 bp, 14 predicted proteins | sample LakKivs1_kivu2a2_FD_114534 | JGI IMG/M metagenome (GOLD analysis project Ga0172362, IMG submission 114534) | Sediment microbial communities from Lake Kivu, Rwanda - Sediment s1_kivu2a2 | ecosystem: Environmental > Aquatic > Freshwater > Lake > Sediment | place: Rwanda: Western Province, Lake...
AAGACGTCGTAAACCAGACCCAGTCTGGGAGCCAGTTTGTCCTTGAAGTCAAACTTGATGGGGGTTATGTCATAGGCCGGGTCGAAGGATGGAATGTATTCATACTCAGTCCTGAGACCGAAGTTGAGGGTTAGCCGGTTGCCGATAGTCCAGGAATCCTGCAGGTAAAGAGCCCAGTTGTTGCTGTGGATATTCCAGGCCCAGCCATAAGGATAGGAACCGTAACCATGTCTGATGATGTAATATCCGTAGTCGCCGCGGCCATCAGGATATTCTGGGGGTTTAATGGAACAAGATCGGTTCCAGTAGAGGTTAATACGTGGAGCGTCCGGAGTATAGCCATAATTCTCGTGCAGCCAGATGAACTGGACACCGGCTTTCCAGGCATGCTCACCGGCTAAGTGCATGTAATAGGTGGCATCCAGGTTGGAACTGACTTTTTCCCTGAGCTCACTCTTCAGGTTAAGCCAGGTAGCGGAATTGGCCCAGCCGGCATAATGGACCAGGTCGGGTCTGCCCATGTCCTCATACAGACTCTGATAAATTGTATTGGGATAGCTGAAATAGTAGGTCGGCCCGGCCGGGGGTTTAATACCCTGGTTGCCAATATCCTGCCTGTGCCAGCCAGCTCTTAAAGAAACCAGCAGGTTGTTGGTTCCAGAATAGTCGGCGGTGAAAGCGGCGGAGAAGTTCGGATAGTCATAACCGTCCTGATAATAAGGAGTGTCAGGGTTGTCGGTTCCGTTGATGCTGGGAATGGAGCCTTTGTATCTGTAGAAATTGTTAACATAGCTGGCGGAGATTCTCAGCCCGGTCATCGGGGCAGCTGTTAACTTGATGGAAGCGTTGTCGTATCTATACCAAGTGAGAAAATTGTAGTAGGGCCCTTCTCTCTGGTTAAAATCGCGCAGAGCGGTGGTCTGGGAATAGATGGGGTTAAAGGAGCCAAAGAACCACAGCCTGTCCTTGATGATATAACCGCCGAGGCTGAAAACGCCTTCCATCCGGTAATATCTGTCTCTGGCTTTCCCGCCGTCAAAGAACAGGTCGTCGTCGTTGACGTATTCATAGTGCTGGCGAGTCGGGTCATAAGGGTCAAGCCGCAGATAGTCTCTCGCTTTGCCCTGCATCCAGAGTTTGTTGTTCTCGTAGAAACCGATAACATCGCCGTGGAAGGTGTTGCCTCCAGAACGGGTGACAACGTTCACCACGCCCCCCATGGAGCCGCCGAACTCGGCGTTGTAACCGGAAGCGGTGACTTTTAGTTCGTCAACCAGTTCCAGCACCACGTTCTGAGCTCTGGTTCCGACGTGGATTTCGGTAACGTTGGTGCCGTCGACATACCACATATTCTCGGCGCCGGAAGCACCGTCAACCGAAATACCGCCAGCGATGCCTTCACTGGAAACACCGGGCACCGTGGTGATCAAAGATTCAAAATTACGGCCACGGGGCAGGCTCAGGAAGGTTTCTTTGGTCAGAACAGCACCCTTAACCGTGCTCTTAACGTCGATTAGCGGGCTCTGTCCGACAACTGTTACCTGTTCCTCGATGGCTGCCGGTTCCATGGTGACGTTAACCACGATGGTCTGAGACAGCTGGAGGATGATGTCCTTTCTGACCAGGGTTTTGAAACCTGGCAGGGAGAAAACCAGTTCATAAGTTCCGGAAGGAAGAGCCAGCAACCGGAAGGTGCCGGTGGCATCGGTCACGGTAGCAGCTTTTCCGACCAGTCTGGGGCTGGTAGCTTCGAGCGTCACGCCCGGAAGGGGATTACCCTGGTCATCAGTGACCTTTCCGGTAATCTTGCCCTCGGGGTTGATCTGGGCGAAAGCTGTGCCACCAGCCAGCAAGACGAGCAAAACAAGAATCAGAAGTTTGTTCCTCATTCGAATCACTTCTCCTTTCGAATGATTTTTAATCCCTTCACCCTGGGATGGAGTTAAGCCATCCCGGCCCATAATTTAACCATAAAAAGTCACTAACCTTTCTGTTTATCACCTCCTTAGATATCAATTTTGTAAACATCATCGCTTATCTTATATAGCAATTATCGTGCCAAATCATTCTTAATTTAAGTATCTGAAAATAAATGGTTTAAAATCTCGGTCGGGCAAGATAATCCATATTTTTGAATTGTTGTTCAAAAAGTTGAATTATCTGCTTCCCCCTCTTCGACAAAGATATTTTGATGGTGGGCGATAGAGGATTTGAACCTCTGACTTCTACCGTGTGAAGGTAGCACTCTGCCACTGAGTTAATCGCCCACCCAGCTGAATTAATTTTATCCAAATCAATTTGTCTGTCAACCGGAAATCTGCCGTCCGAGAACTATAGACAGGTCGGACCTGCAACCAATGCTTATCTGACGGCCCGGCCCCAATTGTGCTTTTCTCGGTTTGCTTATTCTTTACCGAATTTTAATTGGAGCGGGATAGACTTAGTTGGTCTAAATGTCTGGGTGAAGATTAACGGCCGGTGGCTGTCAGATCCTGGCAGCAGAGGCGACCGATTGAAACAGACCGCACCCGGTTCTTTCTTTTATTTAAATTCTTATTTATTTGAGTTGTCACTTCATTCAGGGTTGTCCTGGCCACCTCTAAGATATTGGCGCCTCCTCCCAAGCCCTGATTACCGCTATCATGGCTAACACCGCTGGTAGCTTCCCAGGCTCAAAAGAGGCGGGGTTTATGTATCCTGTCATCTGGGTGTCGGCATTATGATTTTAGCTAATAATTTTAACAAAACTTTTACCGGAGGAAGCCCTGCTTTTTCAAGTGCCAGCCTGATAAATCCCTTCGCTTCTTCAACACCCATCCCAACAGCTGGCTGACCACCACGCCGCCTCCAGATACTGCCCTTACCCTGGATACCATGTCTGTGCCTGAAAGAAAAATTTATTTGACAGGAAATTTTTTTAGCTTTATAAATAAATCAGCGAAAACATTATGGGTATCAAGCGCTGTCCCTACTGCCGGGCTCTGATTTCCGACCGGGATCAGTACTGTAAGAATTGCGGCACCCAGCTGCTTTTCCCTGAGGACGAAGAAATAGAAGAAGAAATCCCGGGAGATAAAATCACTGAAGATGACCGGCAGAGGGAGAGTTCAGAATCCCTGACCGAAGAGCGGCTGGAAGAAGAACTGGAAAAGGAAATTGAACTGGAAGAAGAACCTGACGCTGAACCGGATAAGGAAAAGGAAGAAGAGATAGATAGATCGACAGAAGAGATTATTGCTGAAAAAGATACGGCTCTTCTGGAAGAGTCCGAGATTGAAAGAATTGACTCTTCTGCCCGCAAAAAAGCAAAGTCGAAGAGCCCTTTGTTGACCGGTGAAGAAAAGCCGCTTTTCCCCGGGGACAAAGAAGCTGAAGCCAGCGAAAAAGAATACCCGGCTCCCCCCAGAACTGAAGATTATCTGGTGGAAAAAATAAAGAAAGAAATTCTATCCGAGAGCGAACCGGAGCCTGAAGAGCCGGCCGAACCCGGACCGGGAGTGGTTACCCGGATAGTGGAAGAGATACAGCGGAAAGAGGCCCAGGAAGAAGCGGCTGAGACTACGCCCGAAGTTCACCCCGGACTGGTCACCCGGATGGTAGAAGAACTGGAGCTGGAGGAGAAAAGGGCGGCGGCCGAATCGTACGAAATAGAAAGCGAGGAGGAAGAGGAGCCTCTGCCTCCCACATTTGAATCAGCCGAGCTGGACAGAATCGGAGCCACGACTGAGCTCGGCAAGAGAGAAGTCGAAGATTTTTTCAGGGTGCTGGAAGAAAAAGAAAAGGAACACCTGAAAGAAAGGGTGAAGACCGCAGCCACAGACACCGGGGAAACGGGTGAGGTCCCTTCCTGGATAAAAGAGGTTAAAACGGCCTCGACCGAATTATTATCCAAGACCGCTGAAAGCGGAGAAGCAGGAACTCCGGAAAAGGTTGAAGCCGAAAGGGATGAGCTCTGGCTGGAGGAGGAGGAAGAAACAGCCACTGAGCCGACCATGGGTTTTCCGGAAAAGCTGACCCGGAGCGGAATAAAGGCGGCCGAAGTCGAGGAAGAAACAATCGGAGAAGAGGACATGGAGCTCGAAGAAGAAGTAGAAATAGAAAGCGGCCGCGGAGATGTTTTCAGGAAAATGCCGGAACCGGCGTCCGGAGAGGCCATTCCCGCGGGCGGTCTTCAGGCCAGCCTGAGCCGAACCCTGCCGCCTCTGGGCTTCAAGAACTTTGTCAAAGCCAAGATATTTGACCTTCTATTCCTGGTTATGTTCTGGCTGGTTTCGATCTGGATAGCAGCCAGGTCGATGCAGACCACCATTTTTAAGCTCTTCGGTCTGGCCGGCAGCGGGCTGCTGCTGTATCTGTTGATCCTTACCTTTTTCTACTTTTTCCTGTTTTACTTCTTCATCGGAGAAACCCTGGGCGACCGCTTATTCCGGGAGAGTGAGGAAGAAGAGAACAGCCTCTGAATTGCGGTCAGTGAGGTGCGGAGCGCTCAGCCCGGGAATGCGCTTTATCTCCTTGAATCAATGTCCTGAAGAAACACGATTTTAAGATGATAAAAAAGGAAATCTTCCATAAGACTCAAAATGCTGGAGAGTACGGGCTGACTAGAAATTAAGGTCTTGCGGCCAGAGTTCCAAGCAAATCTGAGAAAGACTGACAGCCAGGTTCCATTATCTTTGTTCTGAGAGACCAGAATTTGTTGTTAGCCGAAGAGAAGATTGTTACACCCGGAAAGAAGGGGAGATTTTTTTGCCTCTTTTGGCGGCGGAGCGTCTATTCCGCAGCCGGAGTTTCTATCGTTCATAAAGAGGGCCTATAATTATGAAGACGGGATTTTAGCTGGCGATGAAACGGGTAATCAGCGCTTCCAGAAGAACTGACCTGGTAGCTTTCTATCCGGACTGGTTGGCCGGCTGTCTAAATAAACGCCAGGCCGTCTTTTTTCATCATGGGAAAAGATCTGACTTCAAGGTAGACCTCAGCCCCGAAGGGGTACATACCCTGGTTCTCTGGTCCAAAAACTTTCAACCTTTGCTGGAAAATCGTCACGGGCTAAGAGAGGCGATAGCCGATTATTCTCAGGTTTATTTTCATTTCACCATAACCGGCCTGGGGGGATCGTTCATCGAAAAGCTGGCTCCGGATACAGCCGCGGCTCTCAAACAAATTCCCCATTTACTGGAAATAGCCGGACGGCCGGAAAGGATTTCCATCAGGTTCGACCCGATAGTTTTCTGGCGGGAAAGCGGGCTGCTCAAAACAAACCTGGATTTCTTCTCCCTACTGGCCAGGGAAATAAGTCGCCTGGGTATAACGACCGTCCGATTCAGTTTTGCCCAGTGGTACAAGAAAGCCGTAGCCAGAGCCAGAAAAGCGGGGCTTGAATATTATGAGCCGGAGCTGGAAGAAAAGAAACGTGTGGTCAGAAATCTGGTCGAAATTGCCTCTGAATACCGGCTGGAACTCTGGAGTTGCTGTCAGGCGGACCTGGCCGGGATTCCCGGGATAAGGGCTTCGGCCTGCATTGACGGGGAGTTGCTTTCAAGACTCCATCCACAGGGAGAACCGGCCGCAACCAGAAAGGACCCGACTCAGAGAAAAGATTGTCTGTGCACTGAATCGATTGACATAGGCAGCTATACCCAGAGCTGTCCGGCGGCCTGCGTTTACTGCTACGCCAATCCACGACTCAGAACCATTTAGGGCGACAGCCGGCAGATAGAAAGCGGGTGAGGTTCCGGCCCGGCTGTCGGAGACCAATCCAGATAGAGAGAAAGTTATGATACCGATCAATCCTGGCCCCGGTCCTGAACTCATCAATATATGAAGCTTCATTCATATATTGATGAGGCAGGAGTCAATTCCCGTCAGGCAGACAAATCTATGTTCGCTGATTTCCTGAAGGCCAGCCTGATATGGCCAGCCGATTTAATCAGATTCCCAGAGCCAGCCTTTCGGCCAGGGCGGAAGGCAGATTGGCGGTCAGGATCTTTTTCTGGCTTTCCTTCAGGTCATATTCAACCCGGTAGAATTTTATCCGGCGCTGTTCGGCATCATATATAGCATAGGCCGCCTTCGGATTGCGGTCGCGGGGCTGACCAACCGAGCCCGGGTTGACGAGATAACGGGCTCCTTTTTCCAGCTTGATTTCAAAAGGATTTTCCTGAACGAAGATCCCTTCCACGGTCTGGTCTTTTTCTATATAGACAAAGGGAAAATGAGTATGACCGAAAAGGCAGAGCTGGGTATCAAAGTAGCCGAAGGCTTCAACGGCATCGAATTCTCCGAATATGTAATAATCTTCATCGAACGGCGAACCGTGACAGATGGTGATGTTTTTGTGGACGACCACTGGCCCTTTAGCCAGGCCGGTCAGCAGGTGGATGTATTTTTTGGTCAGGGTTTTTCTGGTCCACTGAATGGCGGCGGCGGCAATGGGGTTGAAGGTCTGAATGGAATCCAGGCCGCAAACTGCCTTGTCATGGTTTCCCCGAACCATGACCAGATGCTTCAGCGACTGGACTGTCTGGATGACCTCGTTGGGCGAGGCTCCGTAGCCGACCAGGTCGCCGAGGAAAATATAATGGTCGATTTTTTTCCGGCTGGCGTGTTCCAGCACCGCTTCCAGAGCTTCGAAATTGCCGTGAATGTCTGAAAATATCAGGTAGCGCATCAGTTTTGATTCCTGCAGGAATGAAAAAGGTTTTCGGCGAAGTAGGAGCTCCGGACCAGGGGCCCGGCCACAACCTGTCGGAAACCGATTTCCAGAGCGTAATCCCTCCAGCCGGCGAATTCCTCTGGGGTGTAATAACGGGCCACCGGTACCTGGCCGGGTCCCGGCTGAAGATACTGACCGAGAGTTAGCAGCAGACAGCCCGCTTCCCTGAGGTCATGAAGTGCTCGCTTCAAATCATCGGCTGTTTCGCCCAGCCCGACCATCAGACCGGATTTGGTTGTGGCTCCATATTCTGCGGCTCTTTTCAGGAGACGCAGCGAGCGGAAATAACCGGCTTCCGGGCGGTTAATCCGGGGATAGAGTTCCTGGGTCGTTTCCAGGTTGTGGCTCAGAACATCCGGTCCAGCTTTCAGCACGCTCAACAGCGCGGATTCGTCTCCGCGAAAATCCGGGATGAGGACTTCCACTCTGGTTTCGGGACAGTTTTCCTGGATCAATCTGATAGTCCGGACAAATTGTCCGGCTCCGCCGTCCGGCAGGTCATCTCTGGTGACCGAGGTGATGACCGCGTAGCGCAGGCCCATTTCTCGTACCGCTTCCAGGACGGCTTCTGGCTCTCGCTCGTCAGGAGGCAGAGGACTTCCCTTGGTCACGGCGCAGAAACCGCAATTTCTGGTGCAGACGTTTCCCAGAATGAGAAAAGTGGCTGTCCGCCGCTCCCAGCATTCGCCAATGTTGGGACAGCGGGCGCTCTGGCAGATAGTATTCAGGCCACGGCTTCTTAGAAGTTCAGAAATCTGGAAAAAAGTTTCGCCGGAAGGCAGCCGGACCTTAAGCCAATCGGGCTTTTTTAAATGGTTCAATCCCCTGACTCTTTTTCCAAAATTCAGGCTAATAAGGAAGACTTTCCTGAAAGGAGCTTAATATTCGAAGCCGCGTTCTCTTCTCAGTCTGCGGCGCATCCTTTTCCGGGCCTGGGCTTCTTTCAGCCGTCGCTTCTCTCCGGGCTTCAGATAAACCGAATGCTTCTTGATCTCCTTGATGATTGCTTCCTGCTGAACTTTTCTTTTGAACCGCCTGAGTGCCGATTCCAGACTTTCTCCGTCTTCAACAACCACAAAAGCCACTAAATTTCACCTCCTAACTTCTGGAAAGTCATTGATTTTTATACTCGATTGCCTCGCTTTTGTCAAGAAAAGCAGCATTGGGCAGTGGCATTTCCACTTTCTTGATTATCCGATCCCAATCCGTCCCGGATTTGTGAACTGCAGTTGGATGGAGACGCGCCTTGTTACCCTCTGGGTATGATTTTTGCTGAGTTTTGGTAATTTTAAGAGCCGGGGAAAAAAATCCTATCGCCCCCCGCCACCCTCCTTCTATTATCACTGTCAGTCGTGCCCCCCGGGAATTTTCCTCGATCAGCGAAGCCGCCCACCGGCCTGCCTGACGAGCGCTCTGGCCCCGATGGTCAGTGGGTCGATGAGAGGGACGGCCAGCCGGTCCGGTTTGAGAGCCAGAGGGATTTCGGTGCAGCCGGCAATGACGGCCCTGGCTCCGGCTTCGACCAGCTCGCCGGCCACTTCTCTCAGGAGTCTTGAGGAACGACCTCCGCTGAACCCGGCCTTGATTCCTTTTTTCCCGTAAACAGCTTCCATGATTTTTCGCTGGCTCTCCGGTCCGGGCTCAAGGACTTTAATTTTCTGGCGTCTGAAGGCTTTCTGAAAGAGGCCGGTCGCCACAGTGCCCTCTGTGGCCAGAAGACCAACGGTTCTGATTTCCGGCAGGCTGGCTCTGGTCCAGCGGGCGGTTTCAGCCGGCAGGTCCAGCAGTCTCAGGCATGTTTTTTTTCTGAGTTCGGGCAAAAAATGGTGAGCCGTAATGCAGGGAATTGCCACCAGCTCGGCTCCAGCTCTTTCCAGGACTTTAAGAGCTTCAATCATCCGGGGCAGAGGATTTTCTCCACCGTATAATATGGCTTTCGTCCTGTCCGGAATCCGGGGCCAGTTGCAGACGATTATGCTGAGATGTTCCTGGTCGCAGGAGGCGGCGGTATTCTTGATTACCAGCTCAAAAAAACGAGCGGTGGCTTCCGGACCCATTCCTCCGAGTATGCCGGCGATTTTTGTAGCCTTTTTACTCATGCCTTAATTTCTCCAGCCAGAATTTCAGTCTGTCGAGAGGCAGGGCTTCAGCCCGGTGTCCATCCTTTCCGGTCATGGTCCGGGCCCTGAACAGAGAATTCAGGATGGCTTCTTCAGATGCTTCGGCCGCCGCCTGAAACAGGGCCGACATGGCTTCATTTCTGACCACTTCAATCTTCTGGGTCAGGCTCCGTTCGCCATGGGCCAGCCGGACTCCGGGAGCAGTGGAAAAGGCGATGGCGTAGTCGCCGCTGCCATTGGAATAAAAGCCCCCGGTTCTGGGAATGCCGAGAAGAGCCCTTTTGGCCAGCCTTTTCAGGTTCCGGCTATCAAGGGGAGCGTCGGTAGCCACCACTATCAGGCAGGAACCATCTCCGCGGGGAGAGGTCAGTCCGGGCACAGCCCCGGTTTCTTTTTTCAACAATTCTTCAACCTGAAGACCTTTGATCTGAAGCACGCCGCCGAAGTTGGTCTGGACCAGGATCCCGACCGTCCAGCCGCCGCGGCCCGGGGGTAAGCGTCTGGAGGCAGTTCCGATGCCTCCCTTAAAACTGAAGCAGGTGGTTCCGGTGCCGGCTCCGACCGCACCTTCTTCCACCGGTCCTCCGGCGGCAGCGTTTATGGCTTCCAGCACATGTTCCTTTTTTACAGCCCTGGCCCGGATATCGTTCAACCAGCCATCGTTCGTTTCCCCGACTACCGGGTTAACTGATTCCACCCTCTCGTTTCCCGGCAGAGATAGAATGTAATCGACCAGAGCACCCGCTGCTTCCGGCACGCTCAGAGTGTTGGTCAGGATGATGGGCGTTTCCAGGTAACCCAGCTCTTCAACCTGGGTGTAACCGGTGAGCTTGCCGTAACCATTGGCCACATAAATGCCGGCCGGAACCTTTTCCTGGAATACATTGCCGGGATGGGGAATAATGGCCGTGACACCGGTCCGGATTCGGTCTCCCTGAATAATCGTTTTATGTCCCACCCGGACTCCGGGGACGTCGGTGATGGCATTGAGGGGACCTGTTTCCAGCACCCCGATTTTAAGCCCGAATTCCCGGACCCGGGGAGGCTGTTCTTCTGAATAAAGACTGGAAAAAAGGATTATCTGGGATATCAGAAAGGAAAAAGCAAGCATTTTCATAACCGGCTCCTGATTACAATCGGTGAATCACAATATTATTTTATGAATTTTGGAGTCACAGTTTAAGCAGTTTCGCGAAAACCGAAAACGGGTTGTGGTTATGAATCAGGCCTTCCTTAAAAATAATGTGATTTTCTGGCAGCTGAAAGGGTCCATCGGGAAGGCTCAGTCAGTCAACGGCCGGGTGCCGAGATTATCGCTGATGTCCGGTTTTTCTGAACCGAAAGCGGGCTGTTGTGGCCTCCGGGTTAAATCGTTGTTCTCAAAAAAATAAAGTCGCCGGCCAGGCTCTGCCAGATTCATGTAAATCTGGCCCTGAACGACGCAGTGTTCAGGTGGATTATCCGGTGAAGCAGGGATCAATTCGGGGCTGGTCTTTCGTCCCGACCATTTGCGCTCTTGATTAATACCCCGGAGTTGATTATAAAAATGTGAAATGCTTGCTAAGGAAAAGTTTCTGACAGTTGCTCAGCTCAATCGCCATCCCTGGCTGGTTCACGGTTTCGGTCTGGCCGGATTCGGCCTGGATGACCTGGCGGGGGAGCCAGAACTTTCTTCTTTTCGGGCGGTTGTAATGAAACAGCTGCATTCGGACCGGGTATTCTGGATTGATGGCCTCCCCCCGACTAAGCTGGCCGGGGATGGGCTGGCAACAGCTTCGGCCGGACTGCTGCTGATTATAAAAACAGCTGACTGCCTGCCCGTTTTCCTGGTGGACAGGCAAAATCGGGCAGTGGCGGCCGTCCACTGCGGCTGGCGGAGCACCTCCAAGAAAATACTTGTCTCGGCTTTCGCCCTGATGCGTGAGAAATCTGGCAGCCGGCCGGAAAACCTTCTGGCTGCGTTCGGCCCGTGTATCGAACAGAAATGCTATGAGGTTGGCCCTGAAGTTGTGGAGAGCTTCTCTGCTGCCGGTTTCGATACCGGGCGGATTTTTATTCCTGCTCTGAATAAAGATAAATTTTATCTCGACCTGATAGCGGCCAATCACCTGCTCCTGACCGGGGAAATCGGGCTGCCACCCGAAAATATTTTTCAGGTGGGGGCCTGCACTTTCTGTTCGAGCGACCTGCATTCCTACCGTCGCGACCACCAGACAGAACAGCGTCTTATAAATTTTATCGGCTTGAAATAATATTTCTGCCCGGTCTCCGGAAGGCGGGTGGGGACCTGACCTTAGAGCGGGGCGGCGGTTATCATCTTGCCGGCAAGAGCCCGGGGAAGACAGTGCCGGAAAATTGCCAGACGATTCTTTTCGGGCAAATTGAAACAGGATTCGGGTCATCGCGCCAGAAATCAACTTTACTTTCCGTGACCGGCGCCTGTTCCAGGTCCGGACTCTCACAGAGGCAGACAGTCCGGCAGCGTTAAAGAGGCTTGATTGATTTAAAATATTATTTTGGTTAATATAGAAAAACATTTTTTGTTTTTTATTTATCGCGGCCAGGAGAATTAGATGGAACTGAAACCTAAGCCCGTGGGCGAAGTGGATATTCCGGGTATCCCGGTTTTCAAAAAAGGCAAGGTCAGAAATGTTTTTGACCTGGGCGATAAACTCCTGATTGTGTCCACCGACCGGATTTCAGCCTTTGACTTCGTTCTTCCTTCCCTGATCCCGCACAAGGGAAAGGTTCTGACCCAGATTTCCAGATTCTGGTTTGACTATACCTACCTGGTTTGTCCCAATCACCTGATTTCCACCGACTTGACTGATTTTCCAGCGGAACTTCGCAATTATGCGGATATCCTGGGAAAAAGGTCGATGCTGGTCAAAAAAACCAGGGTCATTCCGGTCGAATGCGTGGTCAGGGGCTATCTTTCTGGCTCGGGCTGGAAGGAATATCAGGAAACCGGAAAAGTCTGTGGAATAAAACTTCCCCGTGGGCTTCAGGAATCTTCCCGCCTGGATGAACCGATCTTCACCCCTTCCACCAAGGCCGAGGTCGGACACGATGAAAATATCACTTTCAAGGAAATGGAGAAAATAGCCGGAGAGGAGCTGGCCGAAAAGATAAGGAAAGTAAGTCTCGAACTTTATCAGAAAGCCAGCCTCTATGCCATTTCCAGGGGAATAATCCTGGCTGACACCAAGTTCGAATTTGGCCTGGATGAAAATGGCGAACTTCTCCTGATTGACGAGCTGTTTACGCCCGATTCTTCCCGTTTCTGGCCTCTGGCTGAGTACGCTCCGGGCAAGGGGCAGCCCAGCCTGGATAAACAGTTTGTCCGGGATTATCTGATCAGCACTGGCTGGGACAGGAAGACTCCTCCACCTCCGTCCTTGCCAGAAGACATTATCGAACAGACCTCCCGGCGTTACCTTGAAATTTATCAGCTTCTGACGGGTAAATCTGATTTGCCCTGAGGCTTTGAGATAAATATAGATTATTTAAGATTATTTCATTGGGACTATGATAGACGGACCGGTTGACCTTCACCTTCATTCTTCTTTCAGCTGCGACGGAGACTATTCGCCCGAGGATCTGGTCAGGATGGCCAGGGAAGAAGGATTTCGGGCAATTGCCATAGCTGACCACGACACGGTAGATGCCTATCCTGAAGCTATTGAAGCCGGGGAAAAACAGGGCCTGGAAGTTATTCCCAGCATTGAGGTCACGACCGTTTTCGATGCCCGCGAGTTCCACCTGATGCTGCCCTTTGTCAACTGGGAGAGCGAAACCATAAGGCACATAATTTCCAGGATGGAAAGCTCGCGGGTGGAGGAAGCCCGGACCAGAGTGGCCAGGCTCAGGGAGAATGGACTGGAAATCGACTGGGAAGAAGTCTGGGAGAAATCAGGCCAGACTCCTCCTCTTGGGGTCAAGATTGCCCAGATTGTTCTGGACAAGCCAGAAAGCCGGCAGAACCAGGAGCTGCGGAAATACTACGATGAAGAATTCCAGCCGAAAGCTCCTTACCTGTTCTACCAGGATTTTTTTGCCGAGGGAGCTCCGGCTTATGTCCCGAAACGGCACATTTCACTGGAGGAAGTGCTGAGTCTGGCTCCCCTCACCGGCGGGGTGCCGGTTCTGTCGCATCCCGGAGCCTACTTTCAGAGGACAACGAGGGCTGATTTATTATTTCTGAAAGAGCTCGGACTCCAGGGTTTGGAAGTCTACACTTCTTACCACGACCCGAAAGAAACTGAATATTACCTGGAACTGGCCCGGGAACTGGACCTGGTAGCCACCGCCGGTTCTGATTTTCACGGGCGCATCAAGCCCGGGGTAAAATTCGGCTTGATAAAAAATGGCAATTATTCTATGGTGGAAAAGTTGAGGGAGAGAAGGGCCTGATGTCCATTCATCTAAACTGGCTGGACACCCTGCTGCTGGTCATTCTTCTGGTTACCTTTATAATCGGACTGGTCAAGGGGTTTATCCGCCAGATAATTGGACTGCTGGCGGTCGTGGCCGGTCTGGTCCTGGCTTCCCGCTATTATGGCTGGCTTTCCTGGAAGCTGTTCAACCGGATTGAATCGGATTTCTGGAGAAACGGACTCAGCTTTCTGATAATCTTTTTCGCCGTGGTTCTGGCTGGCTGGCTGTTGGGCTTTCTGCTCAGCAAATTGATGAAGGGCACGCTCAGCCTGGCCAACCATCTGCTGGGCGGAGCCCTGGGACTTTTGAAGGGGGTGCTGATCGGGGCGGTTATAATTTTTGCCATGCTCAGCTTCAACTTTCAAAACGAGGCCATAATTGGCTCCCGGCTGGCGCCGTCCATGGTCAGAATCTCCCGGGCTCTGGTTCTGTTGATTCCCCAGAATCTAAAAGAACGTTTTGGCGATACGGTCAAAAGGTATGAGGGTAAAGGAGGACGGCATGAGCAAAAAATTTGAAGAACTTACCATCCACCAGAAGCTGGAATCGCTGATTCGTGATATGGTCGATAAAGAAATCCACCTCAAAGAAGCCCTGGCTGAATTTGAGAAGATTTATCTGGAAACCGCCGCCTCCAGGTACCGGGCCAATAAATCCAGGATGGCCCAGGCCCTCGGCATACACCGCAATACCCTTCACAATCGTTTTAAGGCCCTGAAAATCAAGAGAAAAAAATAGCAGTCCGGGGTTGTGACTGCTAAAAATTTATTCAAAAAATCTTGACAACTTTTCTGTCATATTTTATAATTAGCACTCTAAAAATCAGACTGCTAAATTCAATGTAAGGAGGTTTTTCATGAAGATTCAACCCCTTTATGACCGTGTTCTTTTGAGGAGAATTGAAGAACAGGAAGTGAAGAGGGGGAACATCATCATCCCCGACACCGCCAAGGAGAAACCCCAGGAAGCTGAGGTTATCGAGGTTGGCAAGGGGAGGGTGACCGAAGACGGGAAAGTTGTTCCCCTGACCGTTAAGAAGGGCGATCGCGTGCTCATAGGTAAGTACAGCGGCACCGAAGTGACTATTGACGGTGTTGAGCATGTCATCGTCCGCGAAGACGAAATTCTGGCAGTCATAACCAAGTAACAGAAAAGGAGGTAGACTATGGCTAAACAAATAATCGTTGGAGACGAAGCCAGGCAGGCTTTGCTGAGAGGCGTCAACATTCTGAGCAACGTGGTCAAGGCCACCCTGGGACCACGGGGCAAAAACGTCATCCTGGATAAAAAGTTCGGTTCCCCCACCAGCACCAAGGACGGAGTGACGGTGGCCAAGGAAATCGAACTGAAAGACCCCTGGGAGAATATGGGAGCCCAGGTGGTTAAGGAAGTGGCTTCCAAGACTTCTGACGTGGCTGGCGACGGAACCACCACCGCCACTGTTCTGGCCCAGATCATCTATGCCGAAGGTATCAAGCATGTGACTGCCGGCCGGAATCCCAACCTGATCAAGAAGGGAATCGACCGGGCAGTGGAAGAAGTGGTCAAAGAGCTCAAGAGCATGAGCCGGGAAGTTACCGGTGAGATGATCGCCCAGGTTGGCGCCATTTCCGCTAACAACGATGAATCCATCGGCAAGATCATTGCTGAAGCGATGGAGAAAGTCGGTAAGGACGGTGTTATCACAGTAGAAGAGGCCAAAGGTCTGGAAACTACCCTGGAATTTGTCGAGGGTATGCAGTTCGACCGCGGCTATCTCTCTCCCTATTTCATCACCGACCCGGAGAGGATGGAATGCGTGCTGGAAAATCCTCTGATCCTGCTCCATGAGAAGAAGATTTCCAACCTGAGGGAATTCCTGCCGCTGCTGGAAAGCGTGGCCAAGATGGGCCGGGCCCTGCTGGTGGTGGCTGAAGAAGTGGAGGGCGAAGCCCTGGCCACCCTGGTGGTCAACAAGCTCAAAGGCACCCTGATGTGCTGTGCGGTCAAGGCTCCCGGCTTTGGCGATAGACGGAAAGCCATGCTGGAGGACATCGCCATCCTGACCGGCGGCAAGGTCATTACCGAAGACATCGGGGTCAAGCTGGAAAACGTAACCATGGACTGGCTGGGTGAAGCGGCCAAGGTGGTGGTTGACAAGGACAATACCACCATCGTCGAGGGTAAGGGCAAGCACAGCGAAATCCAGGCCAGAATAAAGCAGATCCGCACCCAGATCGAAGAAACCACTTCCGACTACGACCGCGAAAAACTTCAGGAAAGACTGGCCAAGATGGTTGGCGGCGTGGCCCTGATCAAGGTCGGCGCGGCCACCGAGACCGAACTTAAAGAGAAGAAGGCCCGGGTGGAAGATGCCATGCATGCCACCAAAGCGGCTGTTGAAGAGGGCATCGTCCCCGGCGGCGGAGTAGCCCTGCTGCGCTGCCAGAAAGCCCTGGAAAAACTGAACCTGGACAGCGATATGCAGATCGGACTTCAGATCATCCGCCGGGCGATCGAGGAGCCGCTGCGCCAGATTGCCGAAAACGCCGGACATGAGGGATCGATTGTGGTGGAGAAAGTCCGGGAAATGAAGCAGGATTTCGGATTCAACGCCCTGACTGAAAAATACGAAGACATGATCAAGGCTGGAATCGTTGACCCGACCAAAGTTGTCCGCACTGCCCTCCAGAATGCGGCCAGCATTGCCGGATTGCTCCTGACCACCGAAGGCTGCGTGACTGAAATTCCCGAGGAAGAGAAAAAGCCTTCCTATCCCACTCCGCCCAGCGACATGTATTGATAACTGAAAAAAGCGGAAGTTAACGACGGGGCCGCTTTCGGGTTAACTGAAAGCGGCCTTTCTTTTTTTTGAGCCCGCCCGCCGCCCTGTGGTATATTAAGCCCGTTGAAAGTGGCCAGTCGCAGAAAATTCTGATGAAAATTCTCGACCGTTATCTTCTGCGGGAAATTGTCCCTGCCCTCCTCATTTCCCTGGGTTTTATCATCCTGGTCCTCCTGATGGGTGAACTGTTCTACCTGACCGAGATTTTTCTGACCAGGGAGGTGCCGCTGAGGATTATTCTCAGAGTTCTGTTTTTCCTTCTGCCCTCGATACTGGCCCTGGCGCTTCCTCTGGCTTTTATTTCCGGGGTGCTGGGTGGACTCGGGCGCCTGTCCGGCGACCGTGAGACGGAAGCCCTGCGATTGCTGGGCATAAGTCCGGGGCGGGTGCTCAAGCCAGTTCTGTTTTTGGGGGCCGGCTTTTTTCTGATCTGTCTGATTTTTACCTTCTGGCTGACCCCGGCTTCCAACTACCGCTGGCTTCAGACCATGGTTAATTCTGTCCTGGGCCAGGTCAGGCTGGACCTGGAGCCGGGCCGATTTCTGGAATCGATACCCGGGAAAGTCCTTTACCTGGGAAAAATTGAGGCTGACAGCCTGTGGCAGGATGTATTGCTCTATCAAAAAGATGAAACAGGCGGAGTGGAAATGGTTGCCGCCAGGGAAGCCAGGCTGGAGCTCCAGCCTGACCGGCGGGAAGCCTGGATTATGCTGGAGAAGGGCAGAAGTTACCGGCTTCGTCCCGAAAACCCCGACAGTCTGAGTCTGGTGGAGTTTGAAAGAAGCCGCCAGAACCTGGACCTCAGGGGCCTAAGACAGAGCTTTTCTCTGGAAAAAAGGAGCCGCGAAAAAAATATCAGAGAACTCTGGAGGGAGCGGAAACTTTTATCCGTCCGGAACAGTCCGGAAAGGCGCCTGACCCTGCTTGAAATTCATAAAAGACTGAGCCTGCCGGCCACCTGCCTGCTGTTTGTTTTCCTGGGTGTGGGGCTTGGATGGCGGCGCTGGCCGGGAGGGCGGCTGGGAGGCTACGGACTGAGCCTGCTGTTAATTATTGCCTATTATTTTCTCCTGGTGACCGGGGAGCAGAAGGCCCTGCGGGGGAGCCTGGCGCCCTGGCTGGCCATGTGGCTGCCCAATCTGATCATCCTGATTGCCGGTCTGTATTTCTTTTTTC
>Ga0172362_10002104_pt1 | contig 17269 bp, 14 predicted proteins | sample LakKivs1_kivu2a2_FD_114534 | JGI IMG/M metagenome (GOLD analysis project Ga0172362, IMG submission 114534) | Sediment microbial communities from Lake Kivu, Rwanda - Sediment s1_kivu2a2 | ecosystem: Environmental > Aquatic > Freshwater > Lake > Sediment | place: Rwanda: Western Province, Lake...
CCTAATTTCTTAGCATAGGTAGATATTCTGTCTCTTAGTTCAAAAGCAGATTTTTCTGTAAAAGTACAAAGTAAGATTTCACTAGGTTTAGCAAGCCCTTGCAGAAGAATATTTAATGTCCTCAAAACAAGAACAAAAGTTTTACCTGAGCCGGGACCAGCAATAATAAGCATAGGTCCTTCTGTAATTGAAATTGCCTCTTTTTGAGGACCATTTTCATTAAGTTCCTTGAATTCTTTCAAAATTGAGGGATGAATTTTCTGTTTCATTACACTGTGCATAACAAAAAAGTGTGTAATTAAACATTCTATCTTATCAATAAAGTAAAAACCATGCTAAATTAAGCCTTTTTCTTGGAAGCTAATAAATCCGTTTTCTCCAATAATTACATGGTCAAGCACATTAATACCTATCAAGCCTCCAGCATTGACTAACATCTTTGTTACCTCTTTATCTTCTGGGCTTGGGTCACAACTCCCACTTGGATGATTATGAACCAAGATAACCGATTGAGAATTTGCTTTAATTGCAGGATTAAAAACTTCTCGAGGGTGAACCAACGAAGCATCCAAAATGCCTATAGATACTAGAGACTCATCAATAATCCTGTTATCTGTATCCAAAAATAATGCATAAAAATGTTCTTTCTTTTTATCCTTCAATTCATCTACATAATGATTGTATACGTCCTTTGCAGTCTTTATTTTCTTAGTAAATCCATGTTTTTTGAGTTTATTAGTGCGTCGGACGATTTCAAACATCGCTTGAACACGTATCGCATGAATGTCTCTTTTGAATTCTCGTTTAAGTTCTGGTAAAGATAAATCCGCAAGTTTGTTAAAATTATATGTGGCAAGCACGCGATTTGACAAATCAACAGCATTTTCTTTTCCATAACCCTCTCCTAACACAGCTGCTAAAAGTTCCGCATCGTTTAAAGCTGAAACACCTTTCTGCTTCACCCTTGCCCACGGTTGATTAAACCAAGGCATCTCCTTGATTTTCATAAGAAATAAAACTATTTATTATTACTTATATTTTTTGCTCTATTTTAATACATAATAGAAGAAAAAATGCTCTTTTTTATTTAGAACTTCCATCCCTCACTTCGGCACATCTCAATCATGGTAATACAGTCAATATTGTACTCTTTACACACCAACGGTATTTTAACTCTTGAACCATGTAAACGTTCTTCAGATACAACAATCCGCTTTTTAATTGTAGGATCCAACGTTTTTTGAGGGTCTCTTGCAAGCTCTATTGCCAATGCAATAACAAAGGGATCTGCACAAGGAGTATCGCTATCTGATTTAGCCAAAGAAGGATATTTTGTTAGAATTTCTTTTACAATCTTAATCTGATTTGCATCTAAATCCCGAAATAACTTTTTTTGCTTCTGTGCCCATTTCCTCAAATCATCATCTTGAGTCATAAAACATAATAGTTTTTACCGGCTTTGCACATAAACTTTTCATAGCCGTATCTTGCACATAAACTCCTCAGGTATCACCTCCTTAAAATCTATCTTAATCCCAATCTCGAACATTTCCTGAATTAATACACAAATGTTGTGAACTAAACATTTGCACATAATCTCATTGATCTGTGCTATGTCTTTCTTTGTTCTGAGGTTGCATCCTTGTTTCCGTTTCATCATTGAAAAGACGCTTTCTGCATTGCTTCGTTTATGGTAATGTCTCAGAAAATCCTCTTTATTATCTCTGTAGTATCGAAACATTACATTCCAAATCATAAATCCTTTTGCTTTTCCATTAGCACTTTTCTTAAAAGGAATGAACGGTATTGCTCCGATACCACTTACTAACCCAAGATTAGCACGAGATGAATATCCTTTATCGGCTGTCACTTCTTTAATATCGAAATATTTTGCTGTATTGTGAAGAAGATCTGGAAACATAATGCTATCGTGGATATGACCATCGGTGACTTCCACGCTTGTTATAATGTTTGTTTTTACTCCTGAAAACATATGTGCTTTCTTGAACAATCTCCTTTCAGATCGTTTCTCCCTGACATCTAACCATCGTTCAAATAATGAAGTGCTGAAACCACTTGCATCAACTGTAAAGTTTTCTTCTACCTGTTTCAATGGCAATGCCGAAACAGTAATGAGTTCTTTGAAAACTTGTGTCAATGCAGGATTATTCAGATACTTCAAGATGGTATTGAAATGTGGAACGTGAGAGATATATCCGAGTTGTTTTGCCATTTGTATATCCGATTCCGTTCTACGACTACTGAAATCAAGATAGGTTTTCAAACAAATAGAAAAGATCATCTCTCCGATATTCGCAGGTGGTCTACCATTCCCTTTGTATTCCTGTGGGGGAATGTTGGCGGTAAGTTCGTTCAACAGTTCCATGAAAAGTATTTTTTCTTGTGTTTGTGCCTGATTGTAGGCAATCCAATCTTGTGGATAAGTCTTATTACTACCATTGTTTATTTCTTCGCTCGGGGCTGTGATACTCATAATATCATGGCTCCAGACCATCAGGGTGTTAGTAGCACTCTGGTGGTCATTAATTTCACATTTTTGAATTGTAATTTTTACAGGAGAAACTCTCCGAGACTGTAAGGAGTGTCTCTCCTTATATACTCCTGGGTGGGGTGACTGAAAGTACTCCTGTAGCAACAGGAGGAAATAGAATTTTAAACATGAAGTTTATTATAATCGAATAGCAGTTGACATTGATAGAATGACAAAACCGTACAAATTAAAAATTGAAGATATGTATAAAATAGCCTCACAAAGAGGAGGAAAATGCCTTTCACAAGAATATTTGGGAGTTCTAACCAAATTAAGGTGGCAATGTAATAAAGGTCATGTATGGGATGCAAATCCTCATGATATTCAGAGAGGGACTTGGTGTCCAATATGCGCTGGAACAATTAAACTGACTATTGAAGAAATGCACCGGATAGCAAAGGAACGCAGTGGAAAGTGTTTATCAAAAAAATATGTTAATGCCCAAACAAAACTCAAATGGCAATGCAAAGAAGGTCACATTTGGGAAGCAACGCCGAATAGTATCAAAGTAGGTAGTTGGTGTCCATATTGTGCTGGATATTATCAGACCATTAAAGATATGCAACAACTTGCAAAAGATCAAAGAGGAAAATGCCTCTCAAAAAAATACAACAATGCAATAACCAAACTTAAATGGCAATGTGCGGAAAGGCACGTATTTTTGATGAGTCCTTCGAGTGTAAAATCTGGGACATGGCGCCCAGTTTGTGGGAGGAAAAAATTAGCGAATTCTCTTCGATTAACCATTGAAGATATGCAAGAGATAGCGGAAAAACGCAAGGGAAAATGTCTATCCAATACATATGTTGATGCAAATACTAAACTCCTTTGGCAGTGCAGAAACGGGCACACCTGGGAGGCAACTCCAGGTCACGTAAAAAATGGTACATGGTGTCCTATATGCGGGGGAACAGTTAAACTTACTATCGAAGAAATGCAAAATATAGCTAACAAACACGGTGGAAAATGTCTATCAAAAAAATACATAGATGCTAACACTAAACTTCAATGGCAATGCTCAGAAGGTCATATTTGGGAAGCAATACCGAACAGCATCAGGTTAGGCACTTGGTGTCCATATTGTGTTGGTCGTCATCAAACTATCAAAGATATGCAACAACTTGCAGAAGATCGAGGAGGAAAATGTTTATCAAAAGAATATGCCACTACTTCAAAAAAATTAAAATGGCAGTGTAGCGAAGGGCATGTATGGGATGCAACACCAAATGGTATTAAATCGGGTCATTGGTGCCCTATTTGTTCAAGTAGATTAAATGAAAAAATCTGCCGACGATATTTTGAATTGATATTCAACAAACATTTCCCGAAAAAAAGACATCCTTGGTTGAATAATCTTGAACTCGATGGCTACTGTAAAGATTTACAATTAGCTTTTGAATATCAAGGATTACAACATTATAAAAAAATTTTTCCACATCAAAATCTGAAGAAACAACGACAACGAGATCGATCAAAAAAATTACTTTGTAAAAAACATAATGTTACCTTAATAATTATTCCTTATAATATCAAACCACCAAATATTCAAAAATATATAATTCAACAATGTAAAATTAAAAAAGTGAATCTCCCTAAAAAAATTTCTCTGATTGATCCAGATTTTCTCAATATTTACACACCAGGTTATTTAGATGAGTTACGCGAAATAGCGAAAGAAAGAAGTGGAAAATGTTTATCTAATTCATATCTGGGGAGTGATATGAAATTGAAATGGCAATGTTCCGAAGGACACATCTTTCAGATGAGACCTGCTAACGTAAAAATTGGAAATTGGTGCCCAAAATGCACTGAGAAATGAGAATAAATCATTAAATCAAGATCTCTAAGAGAAAAATCTGGTATGTCTTCTCTTGTTTCTCTTATACATTCAGCTGCTCCACCTTCTATACTTTCAAAACCAGTTGATCCATAATCAAAAGGAGTTGTAGCTCCGCCTATTATACAAACCTTCCTTGACACGTCTAACACCTCATCGACATGAGACGAAAAATTTTTTATTTAACCCCCCGTCTCACTAAAAAACCGTAATAAGATAGTAATTGAAAAATTTTTTGTTTATTTTTTTCGTTTATTGCCGTATAAGTTATTTTCCAATTACCATTCCAGCTGGATCTATTTCTTTAAGTATTTTAAGTTCATCCTTTGAAGGAGGTTTTGTGATAGATACCTCTTTGGGAATTACTATATCAAATCCACTGTTTTCTTTGATCATATCGATGTTTATACCAGGATGTAAAGATACAAGCTTCATTTTTTTTGATTTCTCATCAAACCCAAAAACCCCTAATTGTGTTATTACTCTATATGGCCCGCTACCTTTTGGTAAACCTTTTTTTTCCCGTGAGCCATATCCCTCAAGATATCCTGGAGTTGTGAGAAAATCTACTTTTTCAACAAAACGATATTTATCTTGTCTCATGATAATTATTGTTTTATTGCAAAGTGTGCCAACATCATTTGCACCACCACTACCAGGCAATCTAGTTTTTGGATGCTCATATGGACCAATAACCGTCGTGTTTATATTTCCATATTTATCTATTTGAGCAGCCCCTAAAAATCCATAATCGATGTACCCTGCTTGAGCCATAGACATTGAATCATGCATACTTGATGCAGCAATAGCCATATGAAACGTTCTTGAGTCACCAACTGAAATTGGTAAGACCGGGATCTCAGGACCTATTCCTCCTGCCTCAAAAAACAATAGTAGATTTGGTGCATGGGTACGCTTGGCAAGCATTGCTGCTATCATGGGTAATCCTGTTCCTACAAAAACTGATTTTTTGTCTTCTAAGGTGTTTGATGCTACACAGGCAAGCAGTTCTGTTGAAGAATACTCTTCTTTTGTTTTTTGTTTTCCATCTGATTTTTTTATCCATGGCGCACTCATTGGTTCCTCAAGTTTTTCTATTCTTTTTAGTTGTGTTAGTTTCTTTGATCCGCCAATTCTTTCTAAATATTCTTTAAAATTATCAACACTATAAACATATTTTTCTAAATATTGCGTGACTCCCTCATCTGTTTTTGAAAGTGATAACCATTCACCTATGTGATCTTCATCAAAAAAATATAGATACGGCATTTGACAAGGATGTGAACCAAATGGTTCTTCTATTACAGCATCTACCAGATAATATGGTATAACTGTTTTGTAAGGCTCTCGTCTAATAGTTTTATTTTCAATAATTTTTTCAGTTGTTATAATTAGCCGTCTAGCTGCTCTTGAAAGTTCAAAATCCTCAACAGTTATACCATCAATTTGAGCATTTCCATACTTATCACATCTTGGTACATGAATAATTGCTACATCAGGGTAACACGCAGGAAGCAGACAAATTGGTTTGCCACTAAATGGGTCTTGTACTATTTTTGCTGAACTTTTATTAAAAGTATCGGTACCAAGCATCACCCGTGTAGGAATAAATGGTAATCCCATCATAGCAGCCAAAAATCGCCATTGGTAACCAGCATTACTTATCTCGCCAGTAACTTTGCATTTGCCAGTTTCAACTGCTCTACGTGATGAAGGTGATAGTCCTCTTAGTTCATGCCCAAATGAATATGCTACTTCAACTTTGTTTACGCATCCAGATCCTACAAGAAGGTCAAGATCATGTACTGCTGTTTTACCTGTTATTGCTAATTTTTGTTTTTTTTGTCTTATTATTTCATAAACTATAGGCATTGAAACTCTAACATGACCAAAACCACCCATTGCAATCAGAGTTTTATCTTTGATATAGGTTGATACAGCTTCTTGTGCTGTCATTTTTTTGTCTTTTAGTTCTCTATATTTATTTTTTTGAATCCATTGACGGTTAGTATCTGGATCATGCCATCCAATAAGTTCGCCTTTTCCTTGGCTTAATACATTCATTTAATTTTCACATCCTGATAATTTAGTTTTATTAATCCCCAATTTTTTGTCTGTATTGATTGAATATTAAAAAAAGCATCGAAAATGTAACAAAGAAATCGAAAACGTATCATTTTTTACTTTCTTTATAATATAATATATTTAAAGAAATAAGAAAAATCTTATAACAGGACCTATATTTGGGTTATAAATTCGAAAAGCAGGGGGAGAAAAAATTATGACTACAAAAAAAGAAATCGAAGATGTTTTAAACATGATTAAAGCAAAATTTGATGATCCTAAATTAAAACCACGTTTTGTTGGTTTTTCTAAAAACATGCAATTTACATTTCCTGATCTTAAAACAACTTATTTGATGAAAGTTAACAATGGAGTAGTACAATCAGTTTTAGAAGAAAACATTCCTACACCAGATATTCATGTGACAATAGAAAGCAGCATCTTCATTGATATTTTGAATAAAAAAACAAATCCTATGACTGCGTATCAAACAGGTAAACTAAAAGCAAAAGGTAACCTTAATGATCTTTTAAAGCTACAGAAATTGTTGTAAAAAAATTTGTTGAAGTATTAGTATAAATCAGATGGCTGTTGTTGTGTTTAAGATGGTAAAAATATGAAAGCATTTGTCACATCTCCATTTCATGAAGCAGGTTTTACGATACTTAAAAAATATATGACTATAGCATATGAAAACTGGCGTGAAACTGGTGTTCTATACCGTGATTCAACTGATTACATTACGAAGATTAAGAAAGAAAAAGCTGATGTTCTGATAACTGAAGGGGATATGATTGATGCAGATGTGTTGTCCTCATGTGATATAAAGATCATTGGTGTTTGTCGAGGTTACCCGGATAACGTGGATATGGAGATTGCTACAGAAAAGGGCATCCCTGTTTTTTTTACACCTGATAGAAATGCTGATGCTGTTGCTGATCTAACTGTTGGTTTGATGCTTTGCCAGCTGCGTCATATGACTGAGAGTGATAGAGTTTTAAAATCTGGTACTTTTTTTGTTGACTCTGGTGAAAAGCTAGCCGAAATATATCGGCGTTTCCTTGGTTGGGAGCTTGGTGGCAAAATCGTTGGTATCATAGGCCTTGGTGGTGTCGGCTACAGAGTTGCTAAAAGATTGAAATTTGGATTTGACACAAATATTTTGGTATATGATCCTTATGTTGATGAAAAAAAAGTAAAAGAAGTTGATGGTAAAAAAATAGATTTAGAAACACTACTTAAAAAATCTGATCTTGTGTCTCTTCATGCAAAGGTTACCGATGAAACCCTTGGCATGATTGGTGAGAAAGAGATTAAATTAATGAAATCAACTGCGTATTTTTTTAATACAGCTAGGGCTGCTCTTGTTGATGAAGATGCATTGTTTAACGCATTAAAAGAGAAACGCATTGCTGGTGCAGGTCTTGATGTTTTTGGTAGTGAACCCGTTGATTCGGATAACCGTTTCCTTGAACTTGATAATGTAACAGTTACTCCTCATTCTGGTGGTTCAACATTTGACTCAGAAATTAAGCAGTCGTTGATGATAGCTGAAGATATTGAAAAATATTTGAATAAGAAAAAACCAAAGTTTTTGAAAAATCCTGAGGTTATTAAAAAGTGAGAAAATATGAGCCAATATGTTTTAGCATTAGATTTTGGTCATGGCAGCGCGAGAGCTATTTTTGTTGATCTTGATAGTAAAAAACGTTTTTTCTCTCGTAAAGGATGGAATTATTACTCGCCAGAAAATGATACTTACAGAAAAGAATTTATCCCTGATGATTTTTTTAACACATTTTGTCATCTCGTAAGTGATCTAGTAAAAAAACATAAAATAAAATCAGAGGATGTCGTGGGAATTAGTACCGCTAGCATGAGACATTCCAATGTTTTTTTAGATAAAAATGGGAAAGAAGTTTACGCTGGTTCAAACACAGATGTTAGGGGTTTATTTTATCAAGATGCAGTCGAAGAAAAAGCCGGAGTTGATCTTTATAAACTTACTGGTCAGTGGCCACCACTAATGTTCATGCCTTCTAGGTTGCTATGGTTTAAAGAAGAAAAACCAGAAGTTTTCAAAAATATAAAACATGCGATGACTACCGGTGATTGGCTGAATTATAGGCTTACCGGTGCTATCGTAACTGAACCGTCTCTTGCATCTGCTACAATGTTATTTGATTTGGAGAAAAGAAGATGGTTATCTAGTGTAGTTGATGCACTAGGTTTAGATAGCGTAGATTTACCTGAAGTTCATAATGCTGGGGAACAATTTGGTGAGCTTAAAAGTGATGTTGCAAAAAAAATGAATCTTGGAAAAGGGATACCTGTTTCTCTTGGTGGTGGTGATACCCAGCTTGGTTTACTTGCTTGTTCAGCCGTTAATGATAATGATATTTGTGTGGTAGCTGGTACTTCAACACCAATTATGATGGTATTGCCAAAACCAGCTATTGATGAGAAGCGTAGGATTTGGACAGGTTGCCATGTAATCCCTGGTAAATGGATGCTTGAGGGTAACGGTCAGATGGGTGGTCTTTCTTATAGTTGGCTGAATGATAATTTTAAGAATTTATTAGGAAAAAAGGAGCAAGAAACATATGCATATATGGAGAAGCTTGCATCAAAGATCTCTCCTGGTTCTGATGATATGATTGCATCTCTTGGCGCAGAGATTTTTGACATAAATGAACTATCAGTTGTAAGACCAGGAATATTTACTTTCCCGCAGCCAGGTCATCCGATGAATACTAGTCCAGCGACATTTGGTCATTTCATACGTTCGACACTTGAGAATGTATCTTATGCTATTAGGGGTAATATTGAGCAAATAGAATCAATTGCAAATAAAAAGAATGATGAGTTGAAAGTTTGCGGTGGTATGAGTAGAAGTAAATTATGGTTAGAAATATTATCTGGTGTAACCCAAAAAAATGTTTTGGCAACAAAAGATAGTGATGGAACAGCAATAGGTTGTGCGATATGCGCGGCAGTTGGTTCTGGTATTTATAATGATTTTAAAGGCGCGTTAAAAGAAATGGTTGAGTTACAAAATATTGTAACGCCAAAGACAGAACTTGTAGAAATTTATGAAAGATCTTATAATACCTGGAAAGAATGGTATGATAGAATAGGTAAACTGTAGAAAAAAAGGTGAATAAATATGGAGTATGAAACTCTAAGAAAACAAGTTGTTGCTGCTGGATTAAAAATGTTTCGTATGGGGATGACACATGGTTCTTCTGGAAACATTAGCTGTCGTGTTCCAGATAAAGAAAAAATGCTGATAACTCCAAGTAATATTCCTTATGAAGAAATTAAAACAAAAGATATTATCCTTGTGAATTTTGCTGGTGAAGCTGAGGAAACAGGACGTAATCCATCCTCAGAAACACCTTTTCATTTAGCTATTTACAAAAACCGAGGGGATGTTAGTGCTATTGTTCATAGTCACTCTGTTTATTCACTTGCTGTTGCAACAAGTCACAAAACAGTTCCAGTTTTTCTTGATGAAATGTTTTCAGATATCGGCGGAGAAATCGTAGTTGCCGATTATGGTTTGCCCGGAGGTGATGAGTTAGCAAAAAATATATTAGCAAAATTAGAAGATAAGAATGCTGTGCTTCTAGCAAATCATGGTGCTGTTTGTTGTGGTAAAAACTTAAAAGAAGCATTTCACTTGGCTGAAACAGTTGAAAGAATTTGTAAAATTTTTGTTCTTTCGTCAGTGCTTAGTGAAGTAAAACCTCTTCCGGCAGATGGTGTAGATTATCAACGCATGATGTATGAGATGAAAAAAGAATTTTAATGATTTGTTTTTTTCAATCTATGATATATGTTTTCAAAAATAATAGCTATAAACCACATTATAACTGTTAGTATGACAATATAAAACCCATATGACAGACCCCAAGATGCTGAGATTTCAACATATTCTTTTGAATTTGGTGTTAAGATCTCAAGAGTATCTGATCCTTGTAGACTTCCAAGACCAACTTTTGTAAGCTCTCCAAATGCATAAGCAAAAATACTAATTGTTAAAATTAAAAGAATTATTCCAAATACTTGAAGAATAACTGATGCTCTTTTACGTTTCTTAAGTAAAATACTACCTAATGTAGGTAGAATACTTACTGCTGCAACAATTGTTATAGCAAATAGAAAAGTTGTAAACTCAGCTGGAACGTTTGCCAGCTCAGATTCTTGTACATTGTTAGATGTAGTTGTTGTAATCATAGTTTGAGGAAGTAGATATGTATTAGTTGTTCTTTGTACAGATGAAGCATTTGATCCATATAGCTGCCACCATGGCAGAACCAATGCTACTATTATTAGTGCAACACCTAAGATTTTTAAGAATGTTTTAAAGCTTATTTTTTTGAAGATAACAAGTGCCAATGAAAGAAGAATTAATACTCCTGCTACTGTCATCATAATAATGGGAAAAATTGGTTCTTTTGATGTAACTAGATATGTTGTTTCATCTCTTAGCACATCAACTGTTTTTTCTCCGATACTATTCTCATTATCATAAGTTTTTATAGTGTATGATCCTGCTGGTATTTCAAAAACTGTTATTCCTTCATTGTCCGTTGTGCCATCTAATATTTTATTCTCTCTGCTCAGGCTTATTTTTGTATCTGCAAGAGGAATCCCTCGCGCATCAAAAGCATTTACACTAAATTTGAAAACAGCTGAGAAAACCATACTAATCGTGTTGTCAGTAGGGATCTTGACTGTTTTTTCATCAAGATAGTTTTTGTAAGAAATCTGTATTTTATATGTTGCTGATGGAAGATTTATGAAATTGTAAACACCTGATTTTTCTTCTTGTGATTGAATATTTACTGGTGTTTCCATTTCATCGCTAGTCATAATAGGAGCGATCTTTATACCAGGTGGTAAATCAAGCTTATCTTTTACCATTAATTTAAGGTTTGAAAGTGTAAGTTTAATTTTTTCTTCTTTTTGTAGTAAACCTATTCTTACTTCTTTTTCATGTATTTTAAAACCATTGTAAAAGATTCTCAGATGATAATTACCTGCTGGCGCAGCAATTACAGTTTCTTCTTTTTCAATGGTTGTCGCTTCTTCAATACTCATGTCTTCAAGAATTAAATGACACTGTGCATTTGGCACAGAGTTACCGTTTTGGTCATTAACAATGATTTTTATTTCTCCTTGTCGACGACAAAAAATATGGGTTGTGGTATCCTCTTTTAAATCAATGGTTTGCACTCCAACATATTTGTTTCCATCTCTAGTTTTAATGTAGATTTTTATAACATAATTTCCAGGGGAAAGCTCCGGGAAAACAACTTTTTTGAAAAGTGTAATATTCCTCCAATCAAAAAGACCAAAAATCATCTTGATTGTCTGAAATATTGTTTTATTTTCAAAATCAAGATTCATATCACCAGCTAATGATAATCTACCACATATACCAGTTGATATTAGACTTTCATTTTTATACAACTCTGCATAGGTACAGGAAAAGTTTTTCCCTGTAAAAGTAGAAAGCAGTGAACCCATTGGAAATGATGGAGCAAAATGAGTTAAAACTTTTAGAGTGTATTTTTTACCTTCTTTTTCTTCTACACCAGTAACGTTTCCACCAAGTGCCGGTCGGTTTTTGATAAGTGATTGGAACAGAACTGCTTCGTTTTCTACATCTTTGTAACTATTTATTTCAGTGGTGAAAAATTCTGCATCAAATTCAGCACGAAAATCAGATGGTATTAAAAGATCAAATGAACCACCAGAGGTATATGCATTTCTGAAACATCCTACTCCTGAGGAATATGCTTTTAAGCCTGGGATATCTGCTTCTTGTTTTTGACTACCTTTTATTTGAATGCCATCTTGTTCCTCTTTACCTGATTTCACAACACTATTGGAGGAAAAAATCAGGGCATGCGCTTTTCCTGTTTCACCATTATCAGTGCAAACCCAAGGATGACTTCCAAGATCACTATCATCTTCAACTGATATTAACCATTCTTCGTTTCTTGCGGTAGGATTTGTATCTGCTTGTACTTGTTGTACAGTTTCATCTTTATCATAAAAATGAAGATAGGGTAATATTTCACCAGTGTTTAGGAAAGTGTTTGCTTCGCTTCTTGTTTTAAACCCTGTTGTAAATCCAAACTCTCCGTCGATTTTTTCTTTTTCAGATACTTGGATATCTTTTAAAATCTCATGTTTTACATTTACACAAATTCTTTTGATATCTATTGGAGAATAATAATATTTGTAAATATCAGTTGTTTTTGCAGTCTCTCTTGAGTTGGTACTTACAATACCAAACTGTAACATCAGGTTTCCATCGACGAAGATTTCATTGGAGAGTAGTTTCATACGTGTGGTAATAGTATCCTGGCCTACTGGTAGGCTTGTATCTACATATTGAAAACAGAACGAAGCAAGTCTATCCCAGTATCTATAACTTAAATCTTTCTGGCCTTTACTTTGTCTGAAGATCATCTGAGAGGCATATTCGGTCATCATCATTCCTTGTAGACCAATGCCATAGACGCAAAAGCCTTCATCCATTATTTTATAATAATCAAAATCAGCTTTTTGACCAGGGATTGGTTCATAATAGTAATGCTCTTTTGTAACAGAGACATGATCTGGATAATCAACCTTTGGTTTTTCAGCATCATCATAATAAACATAGTATGATTCATCACCGTTTGCTTCTTCAGGTATTAAGAAAACAATGCTGCATGCTTTTATATGTGTATCATCTGATTTATCAAGATCGTATATTTGTGATTCTAATTCATACCAATTTTTTAAATCCCAAAAACAAACTCGAATAGAGTGTTCGTCTGTGTTTTTAGCAAAACAAGGATCGTTAAAGGTTATCCTGATATCAATTGGTTGATATTTGGCTATTTCAAGGCTGGTATCAATTGGAACAGTTATTTCCTGTCTATAGGAATAACTTTGATCCCACCAAGATACATTAGACTGTGAAGAAGCAGGGATATTGATTATAGAAAATAGAAGAATTAGAAAAATACTAATTATTCCAATTTTTCTGGAAATCATAATATATCGAATTTCCCCTTATGCAAATAATAATTTAAATCTCTTATTTAATTTTATCTATTATTTATATTATACAAAGGATATATAAGTAATTTGTTACACAAATAATACCTAATAATTAACGATTTACATATTAATCTAAAAAATTTTAAGTATCGGACATAAATATGATTTACTGCAGGGGAGGCTAAAACCAATGAGCAAAATAAAGGTTGTAAAACTTGAAAATACAAAAGAGTTTTTTGAAGGAGGCGAAAAATGTAATCTTTACGTTAAAAACAATAAAATAGTATTTGGCACCTCATATCTTGAACCAGGAAAAGAAGGAACAGTTGACCCTGGTCATAAATATGGAGAAGAAATCTTCTTTATCGCTAAGGGAAAGGTAACATGTAAATTTTCCAAAGAAAGCAAGAATCTAGAAGAAGGAGATGCCGTTATCATACCTATCAGTGAACCACATAAACTAATCAATAAAAGCAAACAACCAGTACTTGTTTGTTGGGCTTTATCACCACCAGATGATTAAAAAAATTATTTTAACGAGGGATAAACTATGGATTATATATTAAGTATTGATGCAGGAACTACAGCATTTAAAACCTCTCTTTTTGATGAGCAGGGTAGATTACTTGGGATTTCTACCCATGAATACGAGTTGTTAACCCCTACATCATTATCTGTTGAGTTACCAGCTGAAACGTTTTGGAATGCTTTTAAATTTGGAATAAAAGATGTGTTAAAAAAAACAAAGGTAACCCCTAATGGTATCCGTGCATTAGGGTTATCCGTTCAAGGGGAGACCTTGTTGATGATTGACAAAAAAGGCAACCCATTGCGAAATGCAATAATATGGTTAGATAACAGAGCACAGAAAGAAGCTGATGTTTTATCAAAAGAATTTGATCCTGATGGACTTTCCTACAAAATTACTGGTCAAGTTAAGATAGTTCCTACTTGGCCTGCATCCAAAATTCTTTGGGTTAAAAACCATGAAAAAAATGTTTTTGACAAAGTATACAAATATCTCTTATTAGAGGATTATTTAATCTATCGGCTGACTGGTGAATTTGTAGCTGAGGGATCTTTACTATGTTCAACATTATATTGGAATATTTCCACAAAAAAATATTGGGATGAAATGTTAGAATATTTGCGTATTTCTAATGGTCAATTACCATCTATCAAAGAGTCAGGTGAGCCTGTTGGAAACATTAAACAAGAGGTTGCTAAAGAACTAGGATTGTCAAGTAAAACAATTGTATCAACTGGAGTATTAGATCAAGCAGCAGGAGCAATAGGTGTAGGTAACTTTGAACCAGGTGTCTTTTCAGAAAATACAGGTGCTGCGCTGGCGATATGTGCTACGCTAAAAAAACCAGTTTTTGACAAGCGAGGTAGAATGCCTATTCATTATCATGGCATCCCAGATACATACATGGCGCATACATTTACAACTGGTGGCATGGTATTGCGATGGTATAGGGACCAGTTTTGTAAGGATGAAATAAAGATTGCAAAAACTAGGGGAATTGATGCTTATGATCTGATAGGTGAGGGAGTTGCAAAAGTACCGCCAGGATGCGAGGGACTAGTTATGCTTCCGCATCTGCAAGGAGCTATGGCGCCGGAAGCAAACCCAAAAGCCAAGGGCGTGTTTTATGGTTTCACGCTTAAACATACAAAAGCTCATTTCGCTAGAGCGATAATGGAGTCTATTGCTTGTATTGTTAGAAGAAACATTGATGTGCTTGAGGAACTAAATATTCCAGTAAATGAAATCAGAGTACTTGGTGGTGGAGCGCGAAGTGATATCTGGAATCAAATCAAAGCAGATATCACAAGGAAAACTATTGTTCGCACTGAAAACGAGGAAGCAGCATGCCTTGGCGCAGCTATTCTTGCTGGTAAAGCAGTTGGTATATACAATAGCGTAAAAGAAGCAGCTAATAATATGGTAAAAATAAAGAAAAAATTTGAACCAAAAAAAGAAAACATAGATGTTTACAAAGAAACATATAAAAAATATGTGCAACTTTATGATGATCTTTGCGGGTTGTTCACTATTGAAAAACCTGAAACCTAATTTTTTAGATGTCGTTTTTCTTAACTAGTTTCTTTCTTTATTCTTTTAATTTTTTCTGCATGGAGTTTCTGGATTTCTTTACTTATCATAGCAGCTTTTTCTTTACCTATTGGATAAATCCGTAAAAATAGTAACATTATTATTGCGAAAATAGCGGTGAATACTACAAGGCCAGATCTAAAACCTATATCTATAACCCCCGAATCAGAATTAGGTAAACCGTAGCCAATAAATTGGAAAACCACTGCGCAACTTAATGGTACAATAAGAAACGAGATTTTTTCAATTGCCCCAAACGCCCCAAAATAAGAACCTTCTCTCCTAAGTCCTGTTTTAATTTCATCTTCATCAATTACATCACCCATCATAACTTCCCTAGCTAAAACAATACCTGCCATAGTAGCCCCCACAGAGAAAGCCCATATGGCTCCTTGTATAACGTTTTGTACGAATAGACAAGGTAAAAAAGCAAGTGCGAAACCTATGGTTGCTGCGCCAAGGGTTATTTTTGGGCCATATATCATATAGATTTTTCTCCATACAATAAAAAATGTAAGAATACCAAGCATAGATGGTGCCATTAGCATAAACGCATCTGTTGCGTTTAATCTAAGGCAGTTCTCGGCAAAAAAAGGCATAGTGGTAGATAACCAACCAGTCATACACCATGTCATTAAATCAATAATTACATATGTTCGAAGTGTTTTATTTTTAAAAGTCATAATTATTGATTTAGCCATTGGAGGTGACTTATCTACTACGAATTCTTTTCGTTCTTTAACCCCTATTAATGAGAACAGATATGCACCTGCAAAGATAGTCCCAAGAATTGCTGCGGCTAAAACCCATCCAGTAAAATCACCTTCTGTTTTTGATAGATTCCCAACTAGTATTGGAAAAGCAGCTACCGCTAAAGCACCACCGATTATCGCAAAAATTTGCCTATACATTACTACTTCACTTCTATCTTTCACACTTTCCCATATTTCTGGATACAAAGCAAACCAGGTAACCGCAGCCATTGTATATGTCCATGCCCAAAAACTTAATATTATGAGTATGTAGAGGAATATCCATAAATCAAATGGTTCAACTAAAGGTTTACCTCCTGATGGAGGCATAAAAAGAAGTACTAAAAATAATATAGCAAGTGGCGCACCAATTGCAATAAATGGTTTTCTTCGTCCAAATCTTGTACGAGTTCGATCTGACAATGCTCCTACTATTGGATCATTTATTGCATTCCACACTCCAAAAGTGAGACCAATAGCAATACAAGCAAGCCAATAATCAAGATGAAGAAGTTCCTTTCCAATTAAAAAAGGGAGCAGCCACATCATAATTATTTGATAAAATCCTGTATCACCAATAGAACCAAATGCATAAGCTAATTTTCCAGCTCTACCTTTTAATGGTAAAGACAAATTTGATTCCTCCCCATGTTAAATAATCATTTGATTTCTTTTAAAACCGCATTGATATTATCTTTAAGGCTACCATTTGGTACAAATTTTTTATCAAATATTGCTCCACCAATTGTAAACGCCCATACATCCAGTTCTTTCATTTTTTGAACACGTTCAAAACTATCTATACTACCTGCAACAATCATCGACAAACCAACCGCACCTACTTTTTCCATCAATGTTTCCACATCACCATTATACCGGTA
>Ga0172362_10002105_pt1 | contig 17262 bp, 18 predicted proteins | sample LakKivs1_kivu2a2_FD_114534 | JGI IMG/M metagenome (GOLD analysis project Ga0172362, IMG submission 114534) | Sediment microbial communities from Lake Kivu, Rwanda - Sediment s1_kivu2a2 | ecosystem: Environmental > Aquatic > Freshwater > Lake > Sediment | place: Rwanda: Western Province, Lake...
AAACAGCCATCAATGATTATACTAAATACTGTGAAAGGTAAAGGTGTGTCTTTCATGGAAAATAACGTCGACTTCCATGGTGTGGCACCCAACGAAATGGAACACAATTTGGCGATGAAAGAGCTTGATCTTCTTCAGAAAAAACTGGAGGCTTACACTTGAACAAAAAAGAGATGTTTAACCCCAGAAAAGCCTATGGGGAAACACTCATAGAGTTAGGTGCTAAACATCCCAATTTAGTGGTGCTAGATGCAGATTTATCTAAATCCACAAATACCATAATGTTTGCAAAGAAATATCCAAATAGATTTTTTGAAATGGGTATTGCTGAGGCAAACATGATCTCCGCTGCCGCAGGATTTGCATCTTGTGACAAAATACCTTTTGTAAGCACTTTTGCCGTTTTTGCAACAGGTAGGGTTTACGATCAAATACGCATGGATATAGCATACTCAGAGGCAAACGTAAAGATATTTGCAACGCATGGCGGCATAAGCGTAGGAAAAGATGGAGCAAGTCATCAAATGATAGAGGACATTGCACTTATGAGAGTCCTTCCAAATATGACCGTTCTTGCGCCAAGCGACGCTACTGAAACTAGAAAGATAGTGGAGCTAATGGCAGAAAATGTTGGTCCAATGTATGCACGTATAGGGCGAGCTGATGCTCCATTGACTTACACAAAAGAAGATTTGAAAGATATAAAAATTGGCAAGGGATTAACAGTTAGAGATGGATCGGATGTAAGTATTATCGCCTGTGGAACAATGGTTGATGCCGCACTTGATGCACACGAAACGCTAAAAAAACATAAGATTGCTGCCCGCGTCATTGACATGCATACGATAAAACCTTTGGATGAAAAGCTCGTACTCAAATGTGCTAAGGAAACGGGAGCAATAATTACCATTGAAGAGCATTCAATAATTGGTGGACTTGGGGGAGCAGTAGCAGAAGTGCTTGCTGAAGATGGATTTGATGGGAAATTTAAGAGGATGGGAGTAAAGGACATATTTTGTGAGTCGGGTGAGCCAAAGGACCTGCTTGAAAAATATGAGTTGAATGAAAAACATATTGTAAAAAATGTTCAAAATATACTTAAAAAATAAATTCTATTTTTAAGTTACAAATATTTTTATATTCTTATTGTATTTTGAAAGTGGGATGCCAAATGGATGAGATAACCCTATTTTTATCTATAGTGGTAGCTGGTTTTTCGTTGTTGTTAGCTATTGTTTCACTTGTAGCTTACTACAGACTAAAAGCCTCTAAACTTTTCCTAGTTGGATTAGCTTTTTTAGCATTTGTTGTTAAAGGTGCATTGGCTATTGCAGGGGTTCTAAATCAAGATAAATTAACATTAGGCATTGATTTTGTAATACTCTTTTTCCTTTATTTTGCAACAATCAAAAAATAAGTTATATCGGAGCGATTGATGGATAAAGAGGAAATTTTAGAACTTAAAACTAGAAGAAAAATCTACAATCATATATTGAAACATCCTGGTTTACATGAACGTGAGATTTCAAGGCAATTAGATATTCCTTTGAGCACATTGGATTATCATCTATTTTTTCTTAAGAAAAGGGAACTCATAACAGACAGAACAGATGAGCGATTTACAAGATATTATATTACGGGCGAAATTGGTACAAAGGATAAAAAAATAATTGCCATCCTTAGACAAAATGTATTTCGCAAAGTCATTGTATTCTTACTTCTAAATCCAGACTCTTTCCATAGAGACATATGCAGTCACGTAGGGTTGGCTCCATCTACAATAACCTTTCACTTGAATAGACTGGCTGAATCAGAGATAATCATTCGTGTTGAAATCGGCAGAGAAACAAAATACCACGTAGAAGAACCTGAACATGTATCTGATTTATTGATTACTTATCAAAAGAGTTTTTTTGATGATGCCGTAGATCGTTTTGTTGATTCATGGCTTGAAATGCATCCACGTTATCTTAGGAAAGCAAAGAAAAAAGAAGGAAGAGATCTTAGTCTTCTTTCCCTTTTCGGAACATTACAACTGCGGCGATAACCACCAAAACAACCGCAAAGACTACTGCGTATACCAAATATTGCGCGACTTGTTGAACGAAGAATTCTATTGTATGCTCACTGAAGTGCGGAACACTCACCAACAGTTGTGCTCCGTTTGAACCTAGAACAACGAGGTATTCTGGATTGGATCCATCATCATTTGGATTTAAAACATCATTAATATCATCTGCCATGCTGATAGATTCTCCATCGTATTTTACGAGAACTTGTGAGGATGGGCCAAATACTGAGCCATCTATATTTATAACAATTGTTTTTCCATTACCAGTTTCGTTTCCGCTTACAATAAATGATATGGCGTCTTTTCTAACATCCAAGTTTTTAATTTCCACTCCATTATAGAGAGAAATATTGTGTTGAAAGATATTAGATTCTACCTCAGATATATTTATCTCGCTACCAACATTTCCTATCGTAATGGCCTCATGTATGAGGATTGAAGTTATGTTAACGCCAACAGGTATCGTAATACTTGCACCTTCAAAATTAAAATCAAATTCAGTACCTTGATCAGAATATACAGTTACAACCTCTTTTATATTCTTAGTATAACCATCTTTAGTAGCAGTTAAACGATAAAAACCTGCAGAAAGATTATAAATCTCATAATATCCATTTGAATCAGTATAGGTTGAAAAAGTCTCTCCAGGTGGTGAATTGAAATATATCAGCACGCCCTCTATTGGTAATGTGCCATTTAACACATTACCATAAATCCAGCCGTAAGTTTCTGTAGGTTCATCATAATAACTACCATTAGACGTAGACAAATGAATATTAAGCATATTACCTAAATTAGCAAATACCAATATATCGGACCAAACAGTTGTATTATACCCTTCTTTTTTTGCTTCAACATCATAAGTTCCTGCTTCAAGAGATTTTATTTCATAATAACCCTCCAAATCAGTGTAAGCAGAACCTACAATCTCCCCAGAAGAGGTTTTAACTGTAACTAAAGCATTTTCTATTGGTCCCAATAAAACAAAAGATCCCTCCCCCATTGGTTTTCCTATTTCTACATTACCATAAATCCAACCACCGCCGTGTACCAAATTAAAATCAACCTCAGAACCAGCACCAATTACAACTGTTACATTCGGATGTTCACCGTTTGAGTAACCCTCTGGCCCGTTGACCGTTACCTGATAAGTACCAGATTCAATACATAAAATATAATAACCGTTTGGGTTTGTTACCCCATGATATATAATTTGCCCATCTATGCTTGGAATACTGATGAGCGCATCTTCCAATGGAAAAGTATCGCCATTGTCTGTACCCGTAACTGTAACATAGATCCAACCACCACTGTATTTTTGTGATAATATAAAATCAACCGTTGCACCTATGCCATCACCTGTTACTAATGCGCTAAGGCATTGGCCAGTTTGATAATAATCTATACTTGCCGTAATCTGATAGATGTCAGGTTCATTACATAAAATTGCATAAAAACCATTTATATCTGTGTAACAAGAATCTACAAATTCGCCGGAAGAAACACTAACAGTAATCAAAGTATCTTTTAATGCTTCGTTATTTTTGTTCGTAACTATACCACATATCCAACCACCGTTACCCGGATTCTGTGGTAAATTAAAATTAATATTTATACTTTCATTATATTTTATTTCAACATTCTGATTTATTTCATCATAACCAGTTTTCGTTACTTTTACACTATATGCACCAGGATCGACAGGGTAGAAGCTAAAAAATCCATCTGAATTAGAGTAATCAGAAATTACAAACTGCCCATCTAAAGTTGTAACAGTGACTAAGGCTCCTTCTAATCTATAGCTATAATTATAATAGGAATCTGCTATTCCATAAACCGTACCGTCAATGCCACCTTTGAGCATATCATCTGCTTTAACTTCATTTACTAGCATATTCAATTGCAGAAGAACTGCGAGTGCTATTCCAATCGTTATTATTTTTTGTGCTTTCATTTTTATCACTACAGAGGTATGGGTGAATTAAGATATATAAACAGTTTGGAACAAACATCGAACAATTAAATTAAAAATATGCTATAAAAATGAGCATTTCTTATTTATATGTCACAATTGTAAGAACGTCTCCATCTTGCAACACATGATCGAGACCAACCTTTTGAACGGCATGCTTAACAGATGGCCCTGAAACTGTAGCATATCTAAATTTACGTTTAAAGTCTCGATGAAGTTTTTTGCAAACATCATCGATATTATTTCCATTTTTAAGTATCATAGGTTCATTATAATCAGCTTGCTTACCAACTGGCTTCATATAAATTCGAATCAAATTCAGTCCAGAGAAAATTGTCTTTTTAAGATTTTCCAAACCAACACGATCTTTTGCAGAAATAGCTATTACATTCCAGCCTTTTTGTTTTATGTATACTAGTCTTGATTGTGTTTCTTTTTCAGACAACAGATCTTTTTTATTAATTATGACTAAAGCAGGAACATATACCCTATTTCCTATAAAAACGTCTATAAGTTGATCCTCTGTTATGTCTTCTCTTATTGTTATGTCTGCATTTATTATATACTCAGAAGAAATGGCTTTTATTACGTTTTCATTGAGATGCGTTAGTTTTGTTGTAGAATTAACTGTGATACCACCTTGTCCTTTTTTTGCCACAACGACATCTGGTTTTTTTTGATTTAATCTTAAACTTGCATCGTATAGTTCCCTTTCCATTAAATCTAAATGTTCCGGATGTTGGCCATCTACCATTAAAAGTATCATATCTACGTTTCTTATCGCTGAAAGTATCTCCCTGCCACGACCTTTCCCGTGTGCTGCACCTGTTATAAGACCAGGTAAATCCAAAAGTTGTATGTCTGCACCATTGTATTTCATCATGCCCGGTATGGTGTCCAGAGTTGTGAATTCATAATCTCCAACTCTACTTTTTGCTTCCGTGAGTTGATTTAAAAGAGTGCTTTTACCAATATTGGGAAATCCGATGATTCCAACTGTTGCATTGCCTGATTTTTTAACGGCAAAACCTTTTCCTTTTCCACCACTAGATTTTCTTTTTTCCATGGTGTCTCTTAGTTGCGCAAGTTTAGCCTTGAGTTTGCCGATATGATGCTCAGTAGCCTTGTTTTTTTGTGTTTTGAAGATTTCGTCTTCTATGTCTTTGATCTGTTTTTCTATCGAAGTTGTTTCCATAACTAGAATAGGCAAATATCAGAGGGTTTAATAAAAACAACTGTTACTTTTGTATATGCGTACCTGTTTCCCCATTAAGTGCTTCCCAGCCCTTTTCAACATTTGAGATTATAACATTTTTTCCACCATATTCAAGGAATCGTATGGCTGCAAGTATCTTTGGACCCATACTCCCTGGAGGAAAAAGCCCCTGCCCGTAATATTTTTTTAATTCTGGCAAAGATATCTTGTCTAACGGTTTTTGCTCAGGAGTGTTGTAATTCAAATAAACCTTCTCCACATTGGTTAGAATCAACAATAGCTCAGCATCTATTGCCTCAGCAAGCCTCTCAGCAGCTAAATCCTTATCAATAACTGCCTCAAGTCCATCCAAGCCCCAGCCTTCTTTTTCAATAACAGGCATACCGCCGCCGCCAGATGCTATAACAACAATTCCATCTTCTAGCATTTTTTTGATTATATTTCCTTCAACAATGGATTTTGGATCAGGAGATGGCGCAACTATTCTCCAACCATGGGGCTGACGTGTAAGTTGAAATCCCTCTTTTAAAAGCTCTAAAGCTTCTTTTTCATCATAAAATGGACCAATAGGTTTTGTAGGATTGGAAAAGGAGGGATCTTTTTCATCAACTAAAACTTGAGTTATCAAGGCGACAACAGGTTTGTCAATATTTGCTTTTTTCAAAGCATTAGACAAACATTGCTGTATCATGTAGCCTATGAGTCCTTCGCTCTCGGCAACACATATTCCCAGAGGCATTGCAGGGGTGACGTCTTTAGCTAGATCATTCTGGATTAATATGGAGCCAACCTGTGGCCCATTCCCGTGGGTTATTACTATATCCCAACCATCTTTTACCATTTTAACTATAGATTTACAAACCGCTCTAGTATTTGCAAACTGCTCGTAAATAGTACCTTTCTGGTCTTCTTTGATTAATGCATTCCCACCAAGTGCTATAATGGCTCTCCGGCTCATAGGAAAGGTGTAAAACATATACATCTATAAAAAGTATAACTATAACCTACCGCACAGTTATGAGTACAATTATTATATATGCAGATTACATTGTTTTTTTGAAAAAATGTTCCAAGACCAAAGAGAGAGACTTGTGGAAAAACTAAAGATGGCAGGTTACATCAAAACCAAAATTGTAGAAAAAGCATTTTTAGAAACTCCGCGAGAATTGTTTGTTCCTGAAAAATTAAAAGGTTATGCATATGCCGACACGCCTTTGGAAATAGGAAGCGGCCAAACAATATCTGCACCGCACATGGTTGCAATTATGTGTGAAGCTTTAGATATAAAAAAAGGACAAAAAATCCTGGAAATAGGGGCAGGTTCTGGTTATCACTCAGCCATTGTTTCCAAATTAATTGGTGATAAAGGGCATATATATACTATTGAACGATTTGCATCTCTTGCAGAAAACGCAAAGAAAAACCTTGAAAGTGCTGACATAAAAAATGTTACTGTTGAAATAGGCGACGGCTCTGAGGGCTTGCCAAAATATGCACCATACGACAGTATTTATGTAACCTGTGCAGCACCTTGCATACCTCAACTTTTATTAGATCAGTTAAAAGATACTGGAAAACTATTGATACCTGTTGGACAGTTTATTTCGAAACTTGAACTTGTAGAAAAAAAGAACAAAAAAATTTTTACAAAAGATCTTGGCGGGTGCGCATTTGTTCCGCTAGTTGGAAAACATGGATACTAGAGTTTATAACCTATATCTCTTAAGAAGTTCTTTCTCCAGGCAATCTCATCTTTATTTTCCAAGCCTTTTGGTGAGAATCCATCTATAACTCCCAGTACGCCTCTTCCGTTTTTTGATTCTGCCATTATAACCTTTGTAGGGTTTGCTGTTGCACAAAAAATAGAGCAAACCTCGGGAGTATTTTTTATCGCATTCAAAACATTTAACGGATAACAATCCTTCATAAATATGATAAAAGAATGGCCTGCGCCTATGTTTAATGCATTTTTTTCTGCGAGTTTCTTAAGATCTTTATCGTTTCCCTCGCTGCGTACCTTACATGCACCGCTTGCTTCGCAGAATGCTATACCAAACTTTCCGGTTGGTACCGAACCTACCATTGTTTCATAGATATCTTCAACAGATTTAATGAAATGAGTTTGACCTAAGATAAAATTCATGTCCTCTGGTTTTTCTATATCAACAGTTTTTAATTCGATATCCCCCATATACTCTTCCTCCAAAGACTAGAAGCAATTTTACAACATCACATATGTGTTATATAAACATTGTATAAAAACAATATATTATTAATTTTTATTTACTAGAAGTGTAGTTGTGCCATGTGGAACGACTAGCACTTTTGCATCTTTGCCAGCTATCCCAAATGCGACGTTTAAAGCATCATTTGCGTTAGCTGCATATCTGAATTTGAAAATATTTTCAACTTCATTTTTATCCATTGCAGAAACAAAGATAACTGGATGCTTTTCTATTGCTGCAAAATGATAGTATGCTTTGTGAGCGCCCATAATAAAATTTTTCTTGAGGGATGCTTCGACCTCTTTTGAGTTTTTGTGGTTTTTCAACCAATCGACATACATCTGGCTACCATGGCCATTTATGCATTCTGCAACCAAAATAATTACGCCTTTTTCATTTAAAACATGCATTGAATTATGTAAAGCCTTAATGGATTGATACAAGTCAATATCGTGAGGAGAGCCATCAGCAGAAACAACAATTATATCTGCTTTCTTTTCAACCTGTCTTTTGTACATCTCATCAACAAGCTTAACACCCGCATCCATAACAGATTCAGGTCTTCCCGCCCAAGCACCGATTATTCTATGACTAGAATTCAAAACAACACTTAACGCAAAGTCGCAACCAGCAAAATGCATTGCCTCATTCATTTCAAGATGAATTGGATTATCTTTCAATACACCTGTATGAGCATGCTCTTCAAACATGAGTTTATGATTAGCCTGAATAGTACTATTTGAAGAAATGCCAGGAAGAATACTTTTTCGTGTACCACCATAACCTGCAAAATAATGATATTCTATATCGCCAAGTAGTATCTTTACATCAGCGTCAGCATAGTCCCTTAGTATTTCTATATTGTTACCGCGTTTTGACTTACCAACAGATACGAATTCGCCATTTACACTATCATTGGATATAACGGTATAATTTCGAAAAACCTTGTCACCAACAATATCCTTCGTCATTTCAAAAGATGGTGGCTTATGAGTACCGCAACCAACAATTATTGTTACATCAGTGTCATTTACCCCTGCAATTTTAAGCTCTTCTAAAACAGGTGGCAATAATTCCTTATCTGGGCAAGGTCTTGTATAATCATCAACAACTATTGCAACTCGATCCCCTGGTTTTGCAATTTCAGAAAGTCGATCTGTGCCCATTGGATTTTCTAAAGCCTTTTTTAGCAAAGCTTGAGGCGGCTCTGGAATAACAAAATCCCTAGGTAAAATAACTCCCAATAAATTTTTAGCTGGGACATCCAAAGGTAATGTCCCTTTGCCATAGGGCAACTGAATTGACATTTTTTCTCTATCCATTTTATGACTTAGTATAATGTTTAGTCCATTTTTCCCATCTTGGAATACGGTTCAAATCCAACATGTTTTTCTGGCATTTGTTTTTGCAGAAATAAAGGACAGTACCATCTTTTTTTACATAAATCTTGCCAGTGCCTGGCTCTATTTCGTTTCCACAGAATGAACAGTTTCTTCTCTCCACCATATTACCTTGGTCCCCCAAGTTTCTTTGCTTCTCTCTGAGTTTCATTAAGCATCAAAATATCGCCTAATTGAACCGGTCCCATTACATTTCTAGTGATAATCTTACCCTTATCGATACCGTCTAAAACTCTCATTTTAACTTGGGAAGCTTCTCCGGCCATGCCGGTTCTTTCGATTATTTCTACTACCTCACAAGGAGTTCCTTCTATCATGTCTAACCCTGTTTTTTCAATGCTTCTATCTTTTTAACGATATTTTCGATTCCAGCTTTTTCTTTACCAGGATTAACTATAGCAACAGCGGCTGTACCGACGCTCAAACCTGCAGCATTTCCCAGTTCCTGTTTACTCGGAACGTATGTGTAAGGAATGTTCTTCTCTTCACACAAAACGGGCATGTGAGCAAGGATCTCTTCTGGAGTTACATCCTCGGCCATTACAACAAGTTTTGCCTGTCCACGTTCAACCTGCTTAGTTGCTTCATTTGCTCCTTTACCGATCTTCCCATTATCTCGAGCTTTTTCTACAAGATCATAGGCTAAATCCTGTACTTCTTTTGGTGCTTTAAATCTTACATACATTGCCATATTTTAGCCTCCTAAACTGAAGCTTTCATAGATAGCATTCCTCTGAGGAATGTAAGGTTTGGAATGTAGGTCACATATAAAAACCTTTTTCAGTGGAATTTTAAAGTGGCAAGGGTGTTCTTTCAACCTCTAGAGCATCGGCTGTTGGGTATTCTTCAATCATATAGCATTGCAATCCACGTTTTTTTAGAGTTGAAGCTATCTTTTCGAGAATCCAACTCCCCACCTCTATTCTATCCCTTTCTTTGTTCAAGAAGATATGGTTATTAGGTATTTTGAACTCTTTTTTTAAGGATAGATACAACTTTTGCAAAGAATCCTGGCTGTAGATTACACCTTTAATCAGAGTCCCTTCATCACTTATAATTTCGTAATCCTTGGCAACATTGCCTGCTCTGCGTTTGATTCTATTTGTAAGCTGAATGCCATCTTTAAAGGACGATGAACAATAGTGAACACCTATCTTCAGATCTTCTTTTGAAACCATATTTATAACATTTAGAGCAGATTTATGACTGCCATCAACCGCAGCTGAGATATCGTCTTTCACAGCATAGTTTCTAAGTGCTAATGCCTCACAGTTACGCTCAGAGTATTCCAGTTCATTCAAATTAACCCACTTACATCCTCTTTCATCTGCCCATTTAACTAAAGAAAACATATCCTGCTCCATTTTTGGCATCGCAGGAATTTCAAAGGCAACATCAGCGTCAGTTTCCAATGCATTATTTATTGAATGAACTATCGGGCTTTTTTCCAGTTTTTTCCAATCTTCTGGTGATGGATGAAACCTTATTTCATCTAGACCTGCAGATACTAAATCGCTCAAATGCTCTCCATTTTTGATTCCGGATGTATAGAGATGAATGTGAAAACTCTGTCCAAATGTTTTTTTTAGTAAGGCAATGTATTTCTTAGTTCGTTTCCAAACAACCAAAGGATCTCCGCCAGTAATACCTGCGCCTGTGGCATCAATATATTCTGCTTCGCGAATCAACTTTTTAGTATCTTTTTCATTATCAAGTTTCCATTCATCGGCAAAAATTCGATCCTTTCCGCCCTTTTCAAAGCTGAGGGGACAGTAGAAACATTTTGCAGGACAAAGACCAGTAATTAGCACTACAAGTTTTGAACCATCTGCACACATTTTGCACGCAGGTGAAAGTGGTGCAGTATAATCACTTTCATTTAACCAATGAAAAACTTTCTTCATTTTTTATCCCAGACCCTTGTTGGTTATATTAAAAAAAGCCTTTTTTCCCTCAGGCTGAGATCTATGTTTTACTATTGTTGCCCGTCTTTTACCAGTGCCAACTCTCTCCAGTTTAAGTATTGTTTTTGCCATGTGTTCTACGCCTTTTCCAGCAAAGGGTTTAACATCGTCATCTTCGGTGCTGTAAACTTGTCCAGCTATCAGTACATACAGATCCTTTTTACGTGCAGCCAGTTGAAGATTAGTTAATTGTCTATTCAAAGACCTACTTGCACCTTCTTCATCGTCGTCTAGTTTAATACGATAAAACATATTGAATGTATCAACCACTATCAATCCAACTTCATCCACTTCAATTGCATTGTATATCATTTTCTCTTGTTCTTCAAAGGATGTAGGAGCGAAAAAAAGAATATTGGATAAGATTTTTTTATAATCATATCCCTCACATATTTGATTTAGTCTTTCCCCAGATACACTCTCAGTATCAACATATGCAACTTTTTTCCCAGATGAGACGCATTCTCTAGATGCCTGCAAACAAAGATTTGTTTTACCACTACCTGCCTCACCATATATCTCAGTTATTGTATTGCTTTCAATTCCCCCACCCAATAGATCATCGAGAGGTTTGCACTTTAGCTGTAAACGCTTCATTTCAAAATCTGTCAGTATGATGTAGAATAAAAAGTTTTTTAAAATCAATATTGAAAACAGAAATTTTTTTCAACTAGCTATTTTTTTTTTGCGTTTTTTCGTCAATTTTTAGTACATAATTTCGACAAGTTTATATAGTAACTGTGACAAATATTAACATGAAAGATATTTTCTGTCATAAGAGAGGTGAAGAATGTCGGTAATTGTAGGGGGTAAGACCCATGGTGGAAAGGAAAGGGATAGAGCTTGAAAATAGAAGGGAGATATACAATTTCATCTCGAAACACCCTGGTTTACACCTAAGCGAACTCTCTAGAAAGTTGAATATATCAAAGAGTACCATCAGCTATCATCTCAACTATCTCCAAAAGCTTGGACTGATAGTGACAAAATCTGAGGGCAGATATGTCCGATTTTATATCGCAAACAAAGTTGGTGAAATAGATAAAAAACTACTTAGTCTACTCAGACAAGATGTTCCGTACAGAATAGTAATATTTTTACTGCTGAATCCAGACTCATCGCAAATAAAGATCAGCAAATATTTGAAGAGACATCCGACAACAGTATCTTTTCATCTGAGTAAGCTTGCAGATCTAGATATAATCGAAACCATTCCAAATTGCAATGAAATCAGATACAACATAAAGAATCCTCAATACATATATGAACTACTTACCAAATACGAAGACAGTTTTTTCGATAATGGAGTTAACAATATTTTTGTCTATAGCCCGGAACAAGGTTTCTGATTAAAATCTTAAAACTCTCTCTTTCAATATACAGGACTTACAAACATCTTGAGACGTCGGCTCGCCGCATCTAGAGCATTTATTTATGTCAGTAGCCGGGTATTTTTCTATTAACAAATCTTTGATATCATCATAACTATTCAAAATACCGTGTCGCGTACCAGGATATTTATATTCTAAATCATCGAGAATACCGCGAAAACTTCCACGTAATGCTCGATTTGAATAAGGGCATTCGGCATCATGATATTCAATATTTTTTACAATCGCATAAAGCATGACTTCTTTTTCAGGAATGGTGCGAAGTGGAAAAGAGCGGGGCACAAGTCCTGGTTGAATGTTTTTATGAGGGCCCAATCTAGCTAACTTTTGCATGTCGTCATTGACAAAGTTCATCAATATTGATTGAGCCATGTCATCCAAGTTGTGGCCTGTAACAAGTTTATTTGATCCTAATTCCTTTGACTTTGTATTCAAACAAAGTCTTCTGAAAACGCCACAATAACTGCACTCGCCCACTTCATCTTTTTTAGAAGCTATCTCATCCATTGTTTTTCCAACTAATTCTTTAAACGATACTATGTGGTGCTCTATTCCTAGCTTCTTGCAATTTCTACTTGCAATCTTTAGACTTTTGTCTCTATAGCCTTTTATTCCTTCATCGACAGTTATTGCATATAGGTCGATATTTGCTCTTTTGGAAAAAATATCATTAGTAATATGAAGAGCTGTCGTGCTGTCCTTACCACCGGACAACGCAATAGCTATCTTACAGTTGCCCTCTGTTTTTCCTTGTTTTTTTATATCCTTTTTAACCCTTCTTTCAAAATATTCGATAAAGTGATCTTTGCAAAGATGCGTTCCATTGTATCTTATAAACGTTATTGCAGGTTTCCTGCATTTGCTACAAGTCTTTGTCATTTAGAACCGAAGAAGAATATTTACTATATAAAATAACTTATTGAGGTGGAAGGTCATCAACTTTTATCTCAAAGGCTATGGAAGGGTGTTCCAAGCAAAATGTGGTAATTGTTTTTGGATGAAGCTCACCAAAAAAACCTATCTCCTTGTTATCGCAAACAACAGATGCGCATCTGCCTTTTACAAAAGCAGGATGGGGCCTATCTTTGATAGTATATTTTCTACCTGAATCCCTCATAACAGCTTCAACAATAGATTTGCACTCTGTGAAATTTGCCTTTGCATCGATTTTTACAGCAGCAAGATGATGGGTATTCTTGAAATCTTGATTTACTACTATGCCGAGTTCGAAAATTTGTTGTGGTAGCGGATGATGCTTGTTTTCACTCAATGTTTTTAAAAGAGAGGATATGAGACTGACACGAAGGCAAGAGTATTCTTCCCCTATTGGATTTTCTATCTGGGCCCTATCACCTACTTCTAAACCCAAGTTTTTGAACTCATCTATCTCATTTGAAATTGTAAATGTAGTAACCTCATTAAAACCAAGACCAATCATGATGTACCTGAGACTATCATATAAAACTCGTCTTGGTACGGATTTACCGAAGGTAAGCGCCTTTGGAAAATCAGACTCAAACTTATCAAAACCGTATCCGACAGCAACGTCTTCAACAAGATCAATATCATGCAAAATATCGATTCGCCATGCTGGTATACCAACATCGACCTTACCACTTTTTATGTTTGATGCGTCGTATCCCATTTTCTTTAGGCAATCGATTACCTTTTTCTCATCGATTTTTGTTCCAAGTATCTTATTCACATAATCTATCGATAATGTCCTCTTAGCAGGATTCAAATCTGGTGAGATCCAAGGTTTTCCATTGTAGGATACTGTAGTACTAAATATCTGCCCTCCCCTTTCAGCAAGTGCAGTTGTCACAATGTTTAATGCGCAATTTATGGCTTTTTTATCAGTTCCAGTCACATCTATGAATAAATCTGTTGTAAATGGTGTGACCTCGGTAAGACTGCCATTAATTATTGGTGGAAACGAAAGTACATTGTTGTTGGAATCAACGATCAGTGGATATCTATCGAAACCTTGCAACAAGTGTGCATAGTCAACGCCTTTCTCATGTTGTTTTAATATTTCACCCAAGGTCATCGATTCTACCTTGTTTAAAGGAACAAATTCAACAGAGGAGGGATCAACGGCTTTGTACGTAAAAGGTGGTTTTACAGGTTCAAAGTTGTGAACTCCAATAGCAACCTTTTTTCTATTTCTGCCAATTCCAAAATGAAGTTTTTCCTGTAAGTCCATAAGTGATGCTATCAATTCATCAGTCATAGTTACGTTTTTTACAAGAGCTGTACTAACAAAGGGTCGTACTTTTTCAACAGAAGGATCTACATTTAATACTAAATCTGATTTTTCGACATTATATTTTTTCAATCCAGTTTCAAAACCAAAAAATGCCTTTGATGCACGAGCGATACCCTCAACAGACGCAAGGTCAGGTCTATTTGGAAAAAACTCGATGCTTATTTCATCGCCTTCGACTTTATCGAAATCAGCTCCTATCATTGGAAGTTTCTCGATCACTTCCCCTTTAGATAGTTTATGACCAAGAAGATTTGCAAAGTCTTTGTAATCGAATGTTACAACTGGCATACAAAAGGGAATATTCTTTTGGTTTATTTTATTTTGGTGATAAAGGTTATTAAGAATTCCATTATTCCAGATGAAAACTGGAGAAAATAATGAATAAATTCAAACTAGTACTTTTTGACATGGATGGAACGCTCCTAAAAGACAAGGGAATCTTTGTAATTGCAGAAAAGAAAGGATTCTTGGATGAACTTATAAAGTTGTTTAAGGACGACTCGAGGGAATTTTATAAGAGAAGCATTGATATCGCAAAACTACAAAAAGGTTTTAGTAAAAAAGAATATTTGGAGATTTTTAGAACGGTTCCATTTCAAGATCACGCAAAAGAAGTAATTGATAAACTTAAAAATAAAAAAATTAAGACCGCTATTGTAACTGATAGCTACCAATTTTTAGTTAACGACCTAAAAGAAAGATTAGGAGTAGATTATGCATTTGGAAATGAGCTTGTAACAAATGGGGACACAATAACAGGAGAGTTGATAATGCATAATAAAAACCTTGAAGGAGAATTCTACACAGGCAAAATATATTCGATATGCAAAAGCCGTGTATTTGACCAACTCTGCAAAGAACTTCATATAACTGAAAAAGAAGTCATAGCCATAGGTGACGGTAGAATAGATATAGGTATGATAAAAAAAGCAGGACTAGGAATTGCAATAAATCCAATGGAAGAACTAAAGAAAAACGCAGACATTATAACAGATGACCTAAGAGCAATATTAGATTATATCTAATAGGTGAAAAAAATGAAGATACTCGCTGTTGCAGATTTCCATGGGTATCAATACAGACTAAATATCTTGCTAGAAAACATAAAAAAATACTCGCCAGAGCTAGTTGTAGTATGCGGCGATATCACACAATTTGGCCCTGGAGAGGTTGCAACAAATTTTCTAAACCAAATTCCAGTTGACACCATCGCTGTTCCAGGCAATATCGATAGTTCTGATGTACCGAAAGCAATTGAAAAAAGCAAAGCAAAAAATATTTCTCTGAAAAAATTTGAAAAAAACAAAATCTTATTTGTAGGAATCAGTGGAGATACACTTTCTCAAACAGATGCTAAAACCATCGAAAAATTACTGGATAAACAAAGTGTTTTAGTATCACATGCACCGCCACATGGTTTCCAGGACAAGGTGTTTATTGGCACACATATAGGCAACAAAGAAATAAGAAAAATTGTTGATAACTGCAAACCAAGACTAGTGATATGCGGGCATATACATGAGAATCCTGGTTTCACAAAGAATAAGTACACAACGGTTGTAAATTGCAGCATGGGCAAACGTGGAGAAGGGGCACTAATAGAGATAAACAAAAATATAACTGTAAAAATGCTAGATTGAAGTGAGTAGCCCCGAGCGGATTCGAACCGCTGTCAAGAGATCCAGAGTCTCCTATGATTGACCACTACACCACGGGGCTATTTTTTTGCGGTCTTACCAAATGTTTCGGGTTATGAAAACCAATCTCACTTATGTAATTTTCAATACCCTCCGAGGCAAGGCTAAAAACAAGAACGGCCATTTATTATTGGTATCAAAAAAGTGAAAATACTTTTGAAATCATCACTAGTATTAGAACGGCAGGACTAACATATCTTGCTGAGACGAAAACAGCTGAACGCCAATGCTCTGAATCACTAATCTCATTTGCCAATAACCTTTTATCCATAAACCAGGTGAATACAATAGCGATGAATAAAGCCATTATTGGTAAACCCATGTTTCCTAAACTCTCATCCATCAAATCAAGGACTTTCATACCTAAAACATTCAAATCAACAGCTGTATAACTTAACGCAGCAGGCAATCCAACTAAAAAAAGAAGACAAGTGAGTATCAAACTAGTTTTACGTCTAGACATCTTCTTATTTTCCATTACTACCGAGACGTTCACCTCCAACATTGCAATAGCTGAAGTGAGCGCAGCAAAAAACAGTAACAGAAAGAAAAAGATTGAAAAAATTTGACCATACGGCATCAAATTAAATGCAATAGGAAGAGTAGAAAACGCAAGTTCAGAGCCCATGGTTGTTTCTAAATTAAAGGTGAAAACAACAGGGAAAATGATAATACCAGCAAGCATAGCAACCATAAGATCAGAAAAAGTGATAATAAGCGAGGATCTAGGTATATTTGTTTTTTTATCAAGGTAACTACCATATGTGATAAGAACACCAAAACCTACAGATAAAGAAAAGAAAGCTTGACCAAAAGCTGCACTCCAAAGTAGAGGATCTGTTAATACTGAAAAATCTGGGCTAAACAAGAAATTTATTCCACTGCCAAAACCTGAGAGAGTGGTAGAAAAAATTGCCAAAGCAATAAGTATGATGAAGGAAAATGGGATTAGAATAGTTGTTAGCCGCTCAATTCCTTTTTTAACCCCAAAAGAAACAACAATTCCTGTTAAAAAAACAGAGACAAAAAAGTAAAGAAGAGGTTGATAGGAAGAAGT
>Ga0172362_10002106_pt1 | contig 17252 bp, 20 predicted proteins | sample LakKivs1_kivu2a2_FD_114534 | JGI IMG/M metagenome (GOLD analysis project Ga0172362, IMG submission 114534) | Sediment microbial communities from Lake Kivu, Rwanda - Sediment s1_kivu2a2 | ecosystem: Environmental > Aquatic > Freshwater > Lake > Sediment | place: Rwanda: Western Province, Lake...
GGCCAAGACGAACGGCTCCTTGTCGAGCAGGACCTTTGTCGCGGACTCCGGCGGGATGACGCGCTGGTAGTCCGGGAACTCGCCCTCGATGAGCCGCGAGATGAGCGTGATGCCGTCCATCTCGAAGAAGACCTGGTTGGGCCCGACCCCGACGGTGACCTCGCCTTCGTCCTGCAGATTGCGCAGTAGTTCTTGGACGGCCTTGTGGGGGACGATGATTTTGAGCTCCTTGCCGGCCCGCGCCTCCCGTTTTTTCTCGATGAGGGCGAGGCGCCGACCGTCTGTGCCGACGAATTTGACGACGCTGCCCGCCCCCCCATCTTTCAACTCGAATAAGAGGCCGTTCAAGACATAGCGCGTCTCTTCGTGGGAGATGGCGAAGGCGGTCAGTTGGAGCATTTGCTTCAGGGCCGCCTGTTCGAAGACCACCTCGTTGTCTTCTTTGAAATCGGGCAGTTTCGGGAACTCTTCTTTGGGAAGGCCCATCAACTTGAACCCACAGTTTTCCAATTGAATATCCACAACATTGTTCTTGCGCGTGGAGATGGCCACGACACCCGCCGGTAATTCCTTGATGATGTCGCTCAACCGCTTAGTGGAGACTGTGATGGCGCCCGGGTCGATGATTTCGGCGTTTAATAATAAAGAAATACCTATATCCAGGTCTGTTGTGGTCAACCGGATGTGGTTTTTTGTTGTATCGAAGAGGATGTTTGAAAGGATGGGCAGGACGCTCCTCGTCGCGATGACGTTACCCACCACCTGAATGCCTTTTAATAAGTCGGCTTTGTCGATCTTGATCTTCATTCACAACCCCCGGATGCTAAGAAGTATTATCTATTAAAACCGTATTAGTTGTAAAGAATTCGTGTTCTGTTAAAAACCCACTAACTCCAAACAATTCCGACACTTCAACAATTCACGCCCTCTGTATAACCTGTGCAAATCCTCAACCACCCTTAAAAAAGGCCAGTATTTTGTCCACGTCGTCGTGAAGGGTCTGGTTTGCCTTGATTTCCCTTTTGATCTTATTGACGGCATAGAGGACCGTCGTGTGGTCTTTGCCGCCAAACCCCATACCAATCTCAGGAAGGGACAATTGCGTCAACTCGCGCGCGAGATACATCGCCACCTGACGTGGCAACACCAGGTTCTTGACGCGGCGCCGGCTCTTCAGGTCTGTGGCCGGGATGTGATAGTATCCGCCGACGACGCGCAAGACGTCCTCCAGGGAGACCTGGCGCGCGCTTTCCACCAAGAGGTCCTTCAGGACGGCCTTGACCGAGTCAAGGGTGACGGCTTTCTCCTCCAAGAGCGAATACGCGATGACGCGCACCAGCGCGCCCTCCAACTCACGGATGTTCGTCTTGATTGTCTCCGCGATAAAATGGAGGGCCTCGTCGGGGAAATCAACGGACTCGCTCTCGATCTTCTTTTTCAGGATGGCCACGCGCGTCTCCAGATCTGGCGGCTGGATGTCGGCGACCAGGCCCCAGCCGAAGCGCGAGGCGAGGCGCTCCTCCAGCCGCTGGATCTCCTTCGGCGGCCGGTCCGAGGAGACGATGATCTGCTTGTGGCTGTCGTAGAGCGCGTTGAAGGTATGGAAGAACTCCTCCTGGGTCGCCTCCTTGCCGGCGATGAAGTGGATGTCATCGATCAGGAGAACGTCCACGTTGCGGAATTTTTCGCGGAAGGCCTTGGTCGAGCGGTCGCGGATGGCGTTGATGAGGTCGTTGGTGAAGCGCTCGGAGGTCGTGTAGTAGAAGCGCAGGCCCGGCTGGACGCTGCGCATGCGGTGGCAGATCGCCTGCATCAGATGCGTCTTGCCGAGCCCCACCTTTCCGTAGATGAAGAGCGGGTTGTAGGCCTTGGCAGGCGAGTCGGCGATGGAGACGCACGCGGCGTGGGTGAAGCGGTTCGACGGGCCGACGACAAAGCCCTCGAAGGTGTATTTCGGATTGAGGATGACCTCGTCGCGGGCCGCGGCCGCGGCGCTCGCCGGCGCTGCAGCGGACGAGCGGGCCGCCGGGCCCGACGGCGCGGCCGGCGCCAGGCCGGGATTGATGAGGTAGTCGAGATTCTTTACCGTCGAGGAATTTTTCAGCAGGTCGCGGATGGCGAGCTCGTAGTGTTGGGCGATCCAGTCCTTGTGGAAGTCGCTGGGGACCTCGAGGACAAGGGTCCGCGTCGTCTCCTCGACGCGCGCCTTGATGGGTTTGAGCCATGCCTCGAAGGCGGTGTCGCCGATGCGTTGGCGCATGGTCTGGCAGATCTCGGGCCAGGCCTCAGAGAGGGTCGTCATGATGTTTGCGAGGAGGCGCGAAGACCGTCAACAGCTTATCCACACAGTTCACAGGTTATCCACAGGGCGCTGATGGCTGGTGTGGGGACTCATTATAATGGCGCGCAAACAATAATGCAAGAAAATATTTTGGTCGCCGCTTTCCGGAGGCGGCCCCTTTCCTTTTCAGAGAGTAATCCGTATCTACCACAGATGGTTATGATTGAGAAAATTCTTGACAGCCCGTCGGCCTATGTTATAATTTTCCTTCTATGAAAAAGAATATCACGACGCCGTCCAAGATTGTGGCCAAGCGCCGCCACGGGTTCCGTCGTCGGATGCGCACCCGCGACGGCCGCAGGGTCTTGAAAGCCAGGCGCCGAAAAGGCAGATACCGGCTCGCGGTATAGGCTACATGACACGCCTGCTCGTGCGCCTCATCCTCCTGTATCAGAAGATCGCCTCCCCCCTCCTCCCTAGGTGTTGCCGGTTTGAGCCATCCTGTTCCGAATACGTCAAGGTCGCCCTCGAGCAACACGGTCTTTTCCGCGGTGGCCTGCTTGGCTTCAAGAGGCTTCTGAAGTGTTCCGCCTGGCACCCAGGCGGCTATGATCCGGTCAAATAACTCGAGCTGGTGCTCATGGAAAAGAGATTTTTCATTGCGTTGGTCCTATCGTTCTTGGCGATCAGTGTTTATTCCTGGCTGAAAGGGCCGCAACGCGTTGCAAATAAAAAGGTTACGAGTGTGCCAGCCGTGGCAGCGCGTTCGGCGGCACAGCTTGGTCAGGCCGATCAGCCTGGCCAGGTTGGTCAGCCAGAGCTGATTGGGAAACATGGCGAGGTCGAGACGCCCGCCCTTCCTGGACAACCCGATCAGACCAAAAAGCCAGGAGAGATTGGGCAGCCGGTTCTGCCTGGGCAGGTAACCCCTGGCGTTGCGGGAACGTTGGCCACCGAGACCGTGGCTCCTCCTCTCGCATCTGGCCCCGGTCGTCCCGACGCCCTTGTTGGCTCGTTTGAATCAAGCTTATTTAATGAGGAGGCGGCCGAAACCGCGACTTTCGAGACGGAGAAACTTGTCGTAACTATTTCAAAAATAGGTGGTTATATTAAGAATATTGACCTCAAGGACCCTCCGTCGCGGTTGAGTTTCTGCGGGGTCGGGGCAGTGCGCGCCTGGACAGGAGTGCCATTTGTGATGCGGCGCACTTCTGACGGGTTCGTGCTGGAGTACAGGACGTCCGCTGGCGGAGAGATTGTTAAAACATTTTCGTTCGACACCCCTCTCTCGCTTTCGTTCAGCGTCTCCTACAATGGCATAACTGATTTAAATTCAAATAATTATGACATTTTGATTGGTGCTGTCAGCGCTTCAAAATCTAAGGACCCCATCGGGTTGCGATATCTCGAACTCTCTTTTTATGGTACCGCCGTGGCGCGGCGGCCGTTGTATAGGATCCAGGGGCCGCTGGTCGAGTCTGCAGATCTGGGATGGCTCGGCTTGCGGGACAGGTACTTTTGCCTGGTCGTGGTTCCGGATGAGCCTGGGCTCGGTGGTGTTAAGGCAGAGCCTGTATCAGACTACAGGTTGGTTTGGGCGCCGGTGAAGTCCCTTCAATCGGTGAAGGCGAGAATATATTTTGGCCCTCAGGATGAGAAGGCGCTAAGGCGCTTTGAGGAGGGCGCGCAGCGGATTGTCAGCTACGGAACCTTCGACCTCATCGCCAAGCCGCTTTCGTTGTTACTTAAATTATTCCAAAGGGTTACAAAAAATTGGGGGTTGGCAATCATCGTGCTGACGATTATAGTTTACACCATCCTCTCCCCCCTCTCCTTGAAGAGCATGAAGTCTATGCGCCGGATGCAGGCGCTGCAACCGCAGGTGGAGGCGCTTAAGGAAAAGCTCAAAGACAACCCGCAGAAACTCAACGCCGAGATCATGGAGCTGTATCGACGCGAGCAGGTCAACCCATTCGGCGGGTGTCTCCCTATTTTTATGCAAATACCGGTATTCTATTCTTTGTATCAAGTTTTGGTGCGCAGCATTGAGCTCAAGGGCCAGAGGTTTTTATGGATCAAGGATCTTTCTGAGCCGGACCGGCTATTTCGCTTTGGGTTTAACCTGCCATTTGTGGGCAGCGACCTTAACTTATTGCCCATCTTGATGGCTGGTTTGATGGTTTTGCAACAGAAGATCACCATGAAGTCCTCGGTAGCGACTTCGCCCGAGATGGCCCAGCAGCAGAAGATCATGGGTATGGTGATGCCTGTCGTTTTTGGCGTCCTTTTTTATAACATCCAGTCCGGCCTAGTGCTATACTGGTTCACAAACAGTCTCCTGAGCGTGGTATTTCAATGGAAGGTAAACAAGAGCGTAACCGATACCAAATAGTGCACGAATTCGAGGGCCGGACCTTTGATGAGGCGGTCAAAAAGGCGCTCGACGCGCTCAAGGTCAGCCGCGAGGAGCTCGACGTCAAGGTGCTCTCCGAGGAAGAGAAGGGCCTTTTCGGTATGGCCGGCGGAAAACCCGCCCGTATCCGCGTCAAGTTAAAGAAAAAATAATTTCACTTGCTTTTTGATATCGTCGTTTGGTACAATGATTCCCATACAAAGACACTTTTTTGTGCAAAATTTTGAGTGTTCCCCGTGGAACAATTTATAACTCTTTGCAGCACAAAATGTTACAATAGCAGTTTTTGAATGGCAAAAATAATCGCGATCTGTAACCAAAAGGGCGGCACAGGAAAGACGACGACCTCAATAAACCTCGCCGTGTATTTGGCGCTCGAGGACAGGAGGGTCCTGCTCGTCGACGCCGACCCACAGGGCAATGCCACCAGCGGGCTGGGCATCGACAAGAATGCCGTTGAGAAATCGCTCTATGACCTGCTCATCAACGACGAGGACATCGCCGCCATCATCCAGAAGACCGCTGTCGAAAACCTCGACCTCGTCGCTTCCAACATCGACCTGATCGGCGCAGAGGTCGAGCTCGTCGACGCGGACGGCAGGGAGGGGCGCCTGAAAAAAGCGATCGCTCCCACGCTGGACAATTACGACTACGTCCTTATCGATTGCCCGCCTTCCCTCGGCCTGATTACCCTAAACGCTTTAGTAGCAGCAGGTTGCGTCATTATCCCTGTCCAGTGCGAGTACTACGCGCTCGAAGGCTTGGGCCAGCTGACCAACACCATCAATCTCGTCAGGGACAGCCTGAACCAGGCCCTGGAGATTGAGGGCGTCCTCCTGACTATGGCGGACTACCGCACCAACCTGACCCAGGAGGTCATCAACGAGACGAGGAACTTTTTCGGCGACCGGGTCTTTGACGCCATCATCCCGCGCAGCATCCGGCTCTCCGAGGCGCCGGGCTTCGGCAAGCCAATCCACTTTTACGACAAGAACTCCATCGGCGCTGAAAAGTACGCGGCGCTCGCTAAGGAGGTCTTGGCAAGATCAGAGGTAGTGTGCAAGGGCGAGGCAGGGGGCATAACTGTCGCGCCTGCTGGCGAGGGCGAGCAGCAGGAACAACAGAAGGAGCAAGCCCCCGCCTGAGACTTTTTGTCTGAGACTTTTTGACCGGGTCTTTCAGTCTCACCATTTGAGACTAAAAGATCAGGTCTTTCAGTCTCACTATTTGAGACTATTTGACCTGGTCATTTGGTCTCAATTTATACGGCAACGGGGGAGGGGGACAGGAGGAGCACGCCATGGGAAAGCAGGCGCTGGGAAGAGGGCTGTCGGCCCTGATATCGTCCGGCAAGAGCGTCGAGCAGGTGCTCAGGAAGGAGATCCCTATCGAGCCGCGGCTGTCCGCGGCGCGGCCTGAGACGCCGACGGGTGTCGGGTACGTGGAGGTGGCGCGCCTGTCGCCGAACCGCTTCCAGCCGCGCAAGCAGATCGACGACGCGCAGCTCAGAGAGCTCGCCGACTCCATCAAGGAAAAGGGGGTGTTGGCGCCGATCCTGGTGCGCCGCCGCCCCGACGGGGATTACGAGGTCATCGCCGGAGAAAGGCGTTTGCGCGCGGCGCAGCTCCTCAAACTCGAGCGCGTGCCCGTCGTGGTGCGCGACGTCTCGGACCAGGAGGCCCTCGTCCTGTCGATCATTGAAAACATCCAGCGCGAGGAACTCAACCCCATCGAGGAGGCGCAGGCCTTCAGCCGACTGATCGGGGATTTTTCCTTGACGCAAGAGGGCGTGGCGCAGGCCGTGAGCAAGGACCGCTCGACCGTCGCCAACATACTGCGGCTGCTCACGCTTCCCCAGGAGGTCCAGCGCGCCATCTCGGACGGCCTGCTTTCGTTTGGCCACGGCAAGGCGCTCCTGAGCCTCGACAGCGTCCCGCAGCAGATCCGCCTCACGCGGATGGTTTTGTCTAACTCGTTGTCTGTCAGAGAGTTAGAAGCCCAGATAGCACACACCAAGCCGATAAGACGCGCGGGCCTGCGCATCCCTAAGCCCAAGGACCCGCACGTCGTGGACCTGGAGAAGCGGCTCCAACAGAACCTGGGCACGCGCGTCAAGATCGTCGAGGGCAAGAAACGCGGGCGCATCCAGATCGAATATTTCTCGCCGCAGGACAGGGAACGGATTCTCTCGTTCCTGCTGCGAAAGGCGTAACGTTTTGTCGGAGCGCTGGCGCCACGAGTCAGGAGCGCCGGTCAGCGCGGCCGTCGAGAGCATAGGGGGTAGGTATGGACAAGAACGAGGCGACGCTGATCCTCATCAAGCCCGACGGGCTCAAGCGCTCGTTGACCGGCAACATTTTGACGCGTCTCTCCGAGACGAAGCTCGAGATCGTCGCGGCCAAGATGGTGCGCGTCACGCGCGAGCTCGCCGCCGAGCACTACCAGCACCTGAAGGACAAGCCCTTCTTCGAGGACGTCGTGCGCTACATCATGGGCGAGTTCCACGACCGGCGCAAGGTCATGGCCCTCGTCTACTGGGGCGAGGGCGCGATCAAGAAATGCCGCGAGCTCGCGGGCGGGACGAACCCGGAGGAGGCGGACTCCGTCTCCATCCGCGGCGCGTTCGGCCGCATCACGACGCGCGGCGTCTATGAGAACGTCATCCACGTCTCCGCCAACGCCGAGGACGCCGAGCGCGAGATCAAGCTGTGGTTCGAACCCGACGAGGTGATCGTCGACCTGTGGGAGACGACGCCCGTCGTCGAGAACAAGGAAAAGAGGGCCTGGATATGATCATCGGCATGACGGGTTTTGGACAGGCGGAGACGCGCGCTGACGGCGAGCGCTTCGTCGTGACGCTCAGGACGGTGAACCACCGGTATTTCGACACGTCCTTCCACCTGCCGCCGACGCTGGAACACCTGGAAGGGGTCTTCCGCGGGATCGTGCAAAACCGCATCCGGCGCGGCCGCGTCACCATCAGCGTCTCCCACGTCAACGAGGCCTCCGACGAGGTGATCCTGAACGAGGAGCTCGTCGGCAAATACGTCAAGGCGCTCCAGCGCGTGGGCCGCAAGATGGACCTGAAAGAAGGCATCGACCTCGCCTCGCTGGTCGCGTTGCCCGGCGTCCTGCGCTACCGCAAGCCCGAGCTCAAGATGACGATGCGCGAGCGGCTGGTCAAGGCCGCCTTCAAGGAGGCGGTCGCCAAGGTCGTCGCCATGCGCCGCCGCGAGGGCGAGGCCCTGGCGCGCGACCTGGCCAAGCGCATCGGCGTCATCGCCCGCCACATGGGCGCGATCCACCGGCGCGTGGACAAGGTGCGCGACGAGATGAAGGAGACGCTGCCGCCCGAGAACCTCGAGAGCGTCCTGCGCAGCACGGACGTCTCCGAGGAGATCACGCGCATCGACTTCCACCTGAAGGGATTTTTAAGGCACCTCAAAGGCAGCGGGTCAAAGGGCAAGGTCTTGGACTTCATCGGCCAGGAGCTGCAGCGCGAGATCAACACGCTCGGCGCCAAGGTGCAGGACAAGAACGTCGCGCACGACGCCGTCCTCATCAAGGACGAGATCGAGAAGATCCGCGAACAGGTGCAGAATGTCGAGTAGGAAGGCCGGCCGCGGCAGGTCAGAGGCCGCGCCGCGGGTGTGGATCGTGTCGGGGCCGTCGGGCTCCGGCAAGACGACGCTGTGCGAGGCCTTGTTGCGGGAGAGGTTCTGGCGGCGCCGGCTCTTGAAGTCCGTCTCCTACACGACGCGGCCGCTGCGCCGCGGCGAGCGGGCCGGCCGGGACTACGTGCGGGTCACGCCCCAGCGCTTTCGTGCGCTTAAGGCGCGCGGCGGGCTGCTGGAGTCCGAGAGGATATTCGGCAGTTATTACGGCACGCCGGCCCAGGTTCTCGACGACGCGCGCCGGGCCGGCAAGGACGTGCTCCTGTGCATCGACGTCAAGGGCGCGCAGACGGTGCGCCGCCGGTTGAAGAGACGGACGGCCTCCATCTTCGTGGTGCCGCCGACGGCCGAGGCCCTGACACAGCGCCTGAAGAAACGCTCCACGGAAGACAAAAAAGCGATCGTCACGCGGCTGAAGCGTGTTAAAATAGAACTCTCTTACGCGCGCTTTTACGATCACATTCTCGTCAACGGGGATTTTCGGGAAGCGCTGCGCCATTTAAAATCCATATTGCGGAGCGAACGCGGCGAGGAGACCCATGTACGTTCCTTTGGAAAAACTGATCGATAAGGCGGATAATAATATGTACCGTTTGGTCCACATGGCTGCCGCGCGCGCCATCCAGCTCGCGGACGGCGCGCCGCGGCTCGTGGAGACGCCGCAAGACATGAAGGTGACGACCGTCGCCATGCTCGAGATCGCGCAGGAGAAGGTTCGCGGGGCGTCGGGGGGCAAGGCTCCGAAGGCCGAGAAGGCCAAGAAAGAGGAAGCGTGAAGAAGCGGCCCTGCATCGTCGTCGGGATCACCGGCGGCATCGCGGCGTACAAGGTGCCGCAGCTGGTCGGCGCGCTGGATGAGGCCGGTTGCGACGTGCGCGTGGTGATGACCGAAGAGGCGCGGCACTTCGTCAGCCCGCTCGTCCTCGAGAAACTCTCCCGCAACCCCGTGGGCCGCGGGCTCTTTGACGAGGTCGAGATCTGGGACGTGGAGCACGTGGCGCTCGCCGACCTCGCCGACGCCGTCGTCATCGCGCCGGCCACCGCCAACATCATCGGCAAGATCGCCAACGGCATCTGCGACGACCTGCTGACGTGCGTCGTGGCGGCGACGGCCGCGCCTGTCCTGCTCGCGCCGGCGATGAACGACGCGATGTGGGCCAACAAGGCCGTCCAGGCGAACGTCGAGCAGCTGAAGAAGTGGCGCTATCAATTTATCGGCCCCGAGCGGGGCCGGCTGGCGTGCGGCCGCCGGGGCCTGGGCCGGATGACCGGCATCGACGCGATCGCGGCCGCGGCGCTGCGCCTGGCGCGGCGATAATTGACAATTTCGGCGCGATAGCCAAGCGGAAAGGCAGAGGTCTGCAAAACCTCTATGCGTCGGTTCGATTCCGACTCGCGCCTGATTTCCCGGCGCTTGAAGATTTATTTATCCCCGCGTCACCCTGATCCACCCCTCCCGCGACAAGGAGGGGACGGGGGATGCCGCATCAACGAAAAGAACTGAATCTAAAAGGGGCTGTTCTTTGGTATCTGGTGGGACTGATCACGACGGACGGCTGCTTGTCTCCCGACGGCCGCCATATCGACATCACAGCCAAGGACCGATCTTTTTTGGCCGGCCTTGTCCGGCTGTGCGGACTCAAGAACAAGGTCACAAAGAAAATGGGCCTTCGTGGCAAGACAAGTCACCATATTCAGTTCGCTAACCGCACTTTCTACGACTGGCTACTCTCCATCGGCCTCGTGCCGAGAAAGTCGAAGGTGCTGAAAGATATCGCCGTTGACGACGCCTTCTTCGCGGATTTTCTAAGAGGCGTTATCGACGGCGACGGCGGCATGCGACGTTGGATCCATCCCACGAACGGCGGAGAACAGTGGAATTTGCGGATTTCTTCCGGCTCGGCCGATTTTATCGCATGGCTGCAAGAAGAAATAAGTCGGCGGGTCGGATGCTCCGGGAAGCTATACAAGAACGAGAGCGGCGTTTTCCGTCTAAAATATGGAAAGATGGCGGCCCGCGAAATTATCCGGCGCTGTTATTATAAGAACTCATTTGCTTTGGCAAGAAAGCAGAGGCTTGCAGAAATGTGTTTGCTTTCGCGTTTGGGATGGCGACACAGCAAGTTGATTGGTTTTTGACAAGACGTTTCGGGCAAGTGGAGGAATGGGTATACTCGAGAGACTTAAAATCTCTTGGCCGTAAGGTCGTGAGGGTTCGACTCCCTCCTTGCCCACATTTGCCCTCTTTGGCTTAGCTGCAAATGTGTCCCTGTCGCGTCGGTCGTTCCAAGCGACGCGACAGGGGCCGATAGCGCTTGATGTCTTTGACATTTCAGGGCGCGTAGCTCAGTTGGTTAGAGTACCTCCTTGACATGGAGGGGGTCACAGGTTCGAGTCCTGTCGCGCCCAGATTTCCCTCGACTCGCCTTCGAGGGAATCTGTCCCTGGCCGGTTGCCTCTGGCAAGGCAAGGGGTCAGGGACAAAAATGCAGGGATGGCGGGAATGTGTCTCGGGCCGCCGCTTACGGGGCGGCTGGCCAGGGGCAAACAACATCTCCATGTGGACCGTCTACATCCTCAGGTGCAGGGATCGCTCTTTCTACACCGGCATCACGAATGATCTTAAGAGGCGCCTGAGACAGCACCGGTCCGGCAACGCCTCGAAGTTCACTCGCTGCCGTCTTCCGGTCAGGCTGGTCTATACCGAGCCCGCCGCTGACAGGGCGGAGGCCGGGCGACGGGAGCGGCGCATCAAGGGCATGACCAAAACGCAGAAGCGCCAGCTCCTCAGGAAAACGTGAGACCAAAAGGTCCGACCCTTCTGTCTTACGAAAATGAGACAAAAAGGTTCGACCTTTCTGTCTTACGAAAATGAGACAAAAAGGTTCGACCTTTTGGTCTCACATTTTGGTCTGAGGTTGTTCCTTATGGAACTGGAGATACTGAGGCATTCGTGTTCGCACGTGATGGCCGAGGCGGTCAAGGCGCTGTGGCCGCAGGTGAAGCTCGGCATCGGGCCGGCCATTGAGGACGGCTTCTACTACGATTTTGACAAGCCGGAGCCGTTCACGCCGGAGGACCTCGGCCGCATCGAGGCCAAGATGGTCGAGATCGTCAAGGCCGACATGCCGCTCACGCGCGAGGAGATGACCAAGAAAGACGCTGTCGCGCTCTTTGAGAAGATGGGGGAGACGTACAAGCTCGAGCTCCTGAAGGAGATCCCCGCCGAGAAGGTCTCCATCTACAGGACGGGCAAGGCCGGGTTCCTCGACCTGTGCCGCGGCCCCCACGTGGCCTCCACAGGCCAGATCAAGGCATTCAAACTCCTGTCCATCGCCGGCGCCTACTGGCACGGCATCGAGACCAACCCGATGCTGCAGCGCATCTACGGCACGGCGTTCGCGGACGAGAAGGACTTGAACGATTATCTCAACGTCCTCGAGGAGGCGAAGAAGCGCGACCACCGCAAATTGGGCAGGGAGCTTGAGCTCTTCGACATCTACCACGACGAGGCCGGCGCGGGCCTGGTCTTTTATCACCCGAACGGCGCGCTCCTGCGCCACATCCTCGAGGCGTACGAGAAAGAGGAGCACCTCAAGCGCGGCTACCAGATGGTCATCACCCCGCACATCCTTAAAGGCGGCCTCTGGCAGCGCTCCGGCCACATGGACTACTACCGCGAGAATATGTACGTCTTTGAGATCGACGACCAGGAGTACGCGGTCAAGCCCATGAACTGCCCGGGGCACATGCTCATCTACAAGTCCAAGACGCGCAGCTACCGCGACCTGCCCCTGCGCCTCTTTGAGCTGGGCACCGTCTGCCGCCGCGAGAAGAGCGGCGTCCTGCACGGCCTCCTGCGCGTGCGCAGCTTTACCCAGGACGACGCCCACATCTTCTGCACGGCGCAGCAGACGAAGGACGAGATCAAGGGCGTCCTCGACTTCGTCTTCGACGCGATGGCGCTCTTCGGCTTCAAGGACTTCAAGATCGAGGTCAGCACGCGGCCCTTGAAGTCCATCGGCACGGCCGAGGACTGGGACCGCGCCACGCGCGCCCTCAAGGAGTCGCTCGACGAGAAGAAACTCCGCTACGCCATCAACGAGGGGGAGGGCGCGTTCTACGGCCCCAAGATCGACATCAAGCTGCGCGACGCCATCGGCCGCTACTGGCAGTGCGCGACGGTGCAGTGCGACTTCGCCCTGCCCGAGAAGTTCGACCTGACGTACGTGATGCCCGACGGCAAGTACGGCCGGCCGGTGATGCTGCACCGCGTCATCTTCGGCTCGATCGAGCGCTTCATCGGCACGCTCATCGAGCACTACGCCGGGCAGTTCCCCCTGTGGCTGGCGCCGCAGCAGGCCGTGGTCATCCCGCTCAAGAGCGCGCTGGAAGATTACGCCCGCGGCGTCGCGGCCCAGCTGCGGGAGGCGGGCCTGCGCGTCGAGCTGGACGCGTCGTCGGAGACGCTCAACAAGAAGATCCGCAACGCCGAGCTCAAGAAGGTCCCGTACATGCTCGTCGTCGGGCCGCGCGAGGCCGCCAACGACAGCGTGTCGGTGCGCAGCAAGGCGGAGGGCGACCAGGGCGTCATGACGGTCGCCGAATTCGCAAAGAAGGCACGCCGCGAGATCGTTGCGCGCGTCGTCGCGGCGGCGTGAACATCAACCCCAACCCAGGAGGTGCCGTATTAAAAAGTTCATAAGAGTCAACGACAGAATTCGCGCCGCCGAGGTCCGCGTGATCGGGCCCAACGGCGAGCAACTCGGCATCGTCAATATCCACGGGGCCCTGGAGATGGCCGACAAGTTCGAGCTGGATCTCGTCGAGGTGGCCCCGCAGGTCAAGCCGCCGGTCTGCCGCATCATGGATTTCAACAAATACAAGTACGACCAGGAGAAGCGCGAACGCGAGGCCAAGAAGCACCAAAAACATTTTCACATCAAGGAAGTCCGCGTCCGGCCCAAGATCGCGGAACACGACTACGCGATCAAGCTCAAGCACGCGACGCAGTTCTTGCAGGGCGGCAACAAGGTCAAGGTCTCCCTGATGTTCCGCGGCCGCGAGATGGCTCACCGTGACCTCGGCCGCCGCGTCGTGGACCGCTTCTGCGCCGACCTGCAGGCCGTCGGCAGCGTCGAATATGGTCCGGTGATGGAAAGGCGCCTCATCAACACGATCATCACCCCCAAGTGAAAGGCAAAAGGAGTAAGCATGCTGAAGACGAACCGGGCGGTGCGCAAGCGCATCCGCTTCACGAAGAAGGGTAAGATCAAGCGCACGCGCGCCAACAAGGGCCACATCCTGACCAAGAAGTCGCGCAAGAGGAAACGGCGCCTGCGCCACGCCGCCCTGGTGAGCCGGGCGGACCGCGCGAGAGCAAGGAGGTATTTGCCTTATGGCTAGAGTCAAGCACAGCGTTTACACGCGGGCGCGCAAGAAGCGTGTCTTCAAGAAGGCAAAGGGTTACTACGGCGACCGGTCCCGCCGGTACCGGCTGGCACAAGAGACCGTGAACCGCGGCCTGCGCTTCGCCACGCGCGACCGCAAGGTGAAGAAGCGGATGTTCCGCGGGCTGTGGATCGTGCGCATCAATGCGGCGTGCCGCGAGCGCGGCCTGACGTATTCCCGGCTGATGAGCGGCCTTAAAAGGGCCAAGGTCGGCCTCGACCGGAAGGTCCTCGCCGACCTCGCCGTGAGCGACCCGCAGACGTTCGGCAAGATCGTCGATATCGCCAGGGGGTAGGTCATGTATGTCATTGTCGTCGGTTGCGGCCGCGTCGGCGGCCAGCTTGCGACGCTCCTCTCCACAGAGGGCCACAACGTCGTCGTCATCGACAAGGACCCGGCCGCCTTCAGGCGGCTGGGCAAGGCGTTTAACGGCGTCACGCTCATCGGCAATGGCTATGAGCTCGACGTCCTGAGGGGGGCGGGCGTCGAGAAGGCGGACGTCCTGTGCAGCCTGACCAACGGCGACAACACCAACATCATGACCTCCCAGGTGGCCAAGAAGATTTTCAGGGTGCCCCGCGTCATCGCGCGCGTCTATGATTCGGCGCGCGCCCACATCTACGAGTCCTTGGGTCTGGAGGTCTTGAGCGGCACCGTCCTCTTCGCCGCGATGATCCGCGACAAGCTCATCGATCGGCGCCTCTCGGGTTTCGTCATCGAAACCGGCGAGCTGGGCATCCTTGAGCTCGATGTCCCTGAGGCGCTCGTGGGCAAGACCGTGGCCGAGGTCGCCCTGGCCGACGCCTTCCGCGTCATCATCATCCTGCGCGCCGGGGAGGGGGGCCAAAAGAGCCTTATCCCGTCGCAAGAGACGCGCCTGGAGCGCGGGGACAGGGTCTATGGTATCGTGCGCATCGAGCATATCCGGAACGCCAAAAAACTCTTTCAGGTGGAAGATGATGAAGAACATCGCTAAGGGGTCTGCGTCACCGCGCAAGAGCCTGCACATCGCCATCGCCGGCGCCGGCAAGGTCGGGCATTTTCTCGCCCAGCGCCTGCTCGAGGACAGGCATACCGTCATCGTCATCGAGAAGGACGAGAAGACCTGCCGCGACCTGGCGCAGGAGTTAGACGCCCTCGTCATCCACGGCGACGCCTGCGAACCCCACTTCCTCGAGGAGGCGCGCATCGACCGCTGCGACGTCTTGGCCGCCGTGACCGGCGACGACGAGGACAACCTCGTCATCTGCCAGATCGCCAAGGAGCGCTTCGGCGTCAAGCGCACGGTCTGCCGCGTCAACGACCCCAAGAACGAGCGGACCTTTTCGGAGCTGGGCGTCGACATCCCCATCGACGCGACGAAGATCATCGCCAAGATCATCGAGGAAGAGGTCTCCTTCGCCGACTTCGTCACGCTGATGAGCTTCAAGCGCGGCAGGCTCGCCATCGTGCGCGTGGACCTCGCCCCCGATTCGCCGGCCGTGGGCAAGGACCTGGCCCGGCTCAACCTGCCGCCGGACTCGGTCCTCGTCTCCATCATCCGCAAAGACGAGGTCATCGTGCCGCGCGGCAACACGGCGCTCATGCCGGGGGATGACATTATCGCCCTGACGCTCGTCGAGAACGAGCAGCAGCTCCTCCAGGCGCTTTTAGGAGACCTGCGATGAAGGGCCTGCGCGTCGGCCTGGTCGTGGCCGGCATCCTCTTCGAATCGGCTTTTGTGGCGGCCCTGGGCCTCTGGCTGCTCTGCGTCTCTATCGCTGTCTTTGTGCTCTCGCCATGATTCTGCGTCCGCAGGCGCTCGACCTGCGCATCATCGCCCATTTTTTAGGTAAGATCGTCGTGCTCTTCGGCCTGACGATGACCTTGCCCATGGCCGTGGCCTTCGCCTTCGGCGAGCAGGTGCCGGTTTTCGATTTCGCCGTGGGCCTGCTCGCGGCGGTCTCGGCGGGCCTGGCGCTGATCGGCGCGGCGCGCCTGCCGCCGAAGACCGACATGCAGTGGGTGCACGGCATGGTCGTGGTCGCGGCGGCGTGGGTCGCGTGCATGTTCCTCGGCGCCGTGCCGATGGTCCTCTCGGGCCACTGGGGGTCGTATCTCGACGCGTGTTTCGAGGCGATGTCGGGGCTGGCCACGACGGGGCTCGTCCTCGTCCAGGACCTCGACCACCTGTCGTACGCCGTCAACTTCTGGCGCCACCTCCTGATGTTCCTCGGCGGTCAGGGGGTCATCGTCGTGGCGCTCTCGCTCCTCTTCCGCAACAGCCCCGGAGCCTTCCATCTCTACGTCGGGGAGGCGCGGGAAGAGAAGATCCTGCCCAACGTCATCGAGACCGCCCGGTTCATCTGGCTGGTCAGCCTGGTGTATTTCGTCCTCGGCACCGCGCTCCTGTCGGCGTGCGGCCGCTTCGCCGCGGGCCTGCCGTGGGCGGATGCCCTTTTTCACGGCGTCTGTATCTTCATGGCCGGCTTTGACACCGGCGGCTTCACCCCGCAGTCCCAGAACGTCATCTTCTATCAGAGCAGCGCCTTCGAGCTGGCGACGGTCGTCGTGATGGTGTGGGGCGCCATCAATTTCAACCTGCACTACGCCATCTGGACGGGCCGGCGCGCGGAGCTGGGACGCGACATCGAGGTGCGCACCTTCGCCGCGACGGCGACCCTGGCCACGGTGCTCGTCTCTCTCGGCCTGGCGCACAGCCGTGCGTACAGCGGCGCGTGGGGCCTTGTGCGCCGCGGCATATACCAGGTGCTTTCGGCGCACACGGGCACCGGGTTCCAGTCGATCTACGCGCCGGAGTTTCTGGCGAGTTGGGGGCCGCTGGCGAACGTGGGGCTCATTGTCGCGATGGCCCTGGGCGTGTGCGCCTGCTCGACGACCGGCGGCATCAAGCTGCTGCGCGTGGGGATCATCGCCAAGGCCCTGCGCGAGGACGTCAAGCGGTTTCTCGCCCCGGACTCCGCGCTCGTGACGACCCGGCTGCGCCACATGCGCGACGTCTTCCTCGACGACCGGATGGTGCGCTCGGCCGCGGTGATCATGTTGATGTATATGTTGCTGTATCTCGCGGGCGCGGTGGCGGGGTGCTTCTTTGGGTATGACTTTTTGGGCGCGTTGTTCGAGTCGACGTCGGCGGCGGGCAACGTCGGGCTCTCGTGCGGGCTGACGGCGCCGTTGATGCCCGCCGGGCTCAAGATCGTTTACATCGTGCAGATGTGGCTCGGTCGTCTCGAGTTCGTCGCCGCCTTCGTGATGATCGGATTCCTGTGGTCGTTCCTGCGCGGGAAGTAGCAATGAAGAAGACGTTGTTTTTTATCATCGGGCTGTTGGGGGTAGCGCTGGCGGCCGTGCCGCCGGCGGCAGGGCAACTCCTGACCGCCGAAGAGCTCTTCGCCGGCGCCCGCGGCCATGACGGCGAGGTCGTGGAGTTTGA
>Ga0172362_10002109_pt1 | contig 17233 bp, 13 predicted proteins | sample LakKivs1_kivu2a2_FD_114534 | JGI IMG/M metagenome (GOLD analysis project Ga0172362, IMG submission 114534) | Sediment microbial communities from Lake Kivu, Rwanda - Sediment s1_kivu2a2 | ecosystem: Environmental > Aquatic > Freshwater > Lake > Sediment | place: Rwanda: Western Province, Lake...
TATCCCTCGCCACGGCGTCATCCTCCGGCACCCGCCGCCAAGCGGGCGTGCAGCTGAGTCGAAACCAACTGCGCCGGATGATGACGCCTTCTTCACATTTCCACCAACTTCACGACACTACCCTCCCGCCCGAGCGCCGAAGGGACGCCCGCCCTTCACGATCTCTCTGGATAAGTTCGTCCCGCCCGCATACACCGAGGGGCCGGGAGCGACAGTTGGCTTTCCGTGGGCGCAGACCGCGACGATCAGGATCCATGCCCGGACCAAGCTCCGCTATGCGCTCGCGGATTACGCGAACACCTATTTCCCGGAACGAGGGCGAGACAATCCGGACTTCCCGTTGGTGATCAAGCTGAGGGCGATCTCGCCCGTTTCGCAGAACACTCTGTTCTCGCCCTCGATCTCGCAGTACTACGAGGGTGCGGCTGTGCCCTACGTCGATGGACAAGTCGTGGGATACGGCTGGCTCGAACACATGATCAACGACTGAGAATCGTACGGCGGGTCGAGCTCACCCGCTGTGGCCGGGGAGAACGGACCCCGGCGCCTCCTCACGGCGGGCACACCGTGCCGTCGGGTGGCAGCACGCCGTCGAGGAAGAACGCCTCGATGGCGTCGTCGACGCAGGAGCCGCCGCGGCCGTAGGCGATGTGGCCGTCACCCTGCCACTCGAGCAGGTGGCCGTGTCGCAGCATGCCGGCGAGCGCGCGCGCCCAGGCAACCGGAGTCGCGGGGTCGCCGGTAACTCCGACTACCAGGATGTCGCCCGACCCGGAGGCCGCGAACGGGGCCGGGGCGACATGCGAGCGGCGCGGCCACTCGATGCACTGCAACACCGACCAGGCGCGGCCGGCGCCGGTGAGCGGCGGCGCCGCCTGCCACTCGGCCGCCAGGATCGGCGTGCGGGCGGCGTCGCGTCCAACCTGGAGGTCGTGGCACAGGACGGCGAGGTACGGACTGTCGGCCGGATTGACGAGCAGGCCCGGCCCGTAGGCGGCGGCGAGCAGTGGCGCGAAGTCGCCGGCCAGGCTGGGGCCGAGCACGGCGCGCAGCGCCGGCCACCCGGCTTCGGGCGTGTACATCGACGACCCGATCAACTGCTGCGCACGGGAGCCGGAGAGGACGCGCTGGTCGGCGCCGACGTACGGCTCGGCGTCGAGCGCCGCGACGACGCTGGCGATCTGCGCCAGCGCGGCGTCCGGCTCGGCGGCGAGCGGGCAGTCGTCGTGCGTCGGGCAGTCGGCGACGAAACGTTCGATCGACGCCTGCTGGGCGAGCGCCTGGTCGTAGCGTAGCCGCTCGTACGAGTTCGCCGGGTTCATCGCCGAGTCGAGCACGACGCGGTCGGTGCGTTCGGGGAACATTTCGGCGTAGGTCGCGCCCAGGTAGGTGCCGTACGAGAAGCCGAGGTAGTCGAGCTGCTCCGCGCCCAGCGCGGCGCGCAGAACATCCATGTCGCGCGCCACGTCGCGGGTACCGAGGAAGGCCAGGTCGTCGCCGAAGGCGGTCTCGCAGGCCTCGCCGTGCTCGCGCGCCAGCGCAAAGGCCAGCGCCTGCTCCTGCGCGCTGGTGGGTGCGCTCACCTGGTCGCGGATTGCCGCCACCTGCATCGCGTCGAGGCATTGCAGCGCGGGCGTGCTGGCGCCGACACCACGCGGATCGAAGGTCACGATGTCGTAGCGCGTGCGCAGCGGATCGAAGAAGTCGTCGCTGGCCAACAGGTCGGGAATCCCGGCGATACCGGGCCCGCCCGGGTTGGTGACGATGACGCCGAGGTGCGCACCCGGACCGGTGGCGGGGGCAGGCGGGCGACGGCGATGGTCCACGCGGCGGCGCGAGGCGCGCGGTAGTCGCGCGGTACTCGCAGCGTGGCGCATTCGGCATCGGTCGGCGCCGTGCCGCCGCAGGGATGCCAGCTCAACGTCTGCTCGTAGTACTCGCGAAGCGCCGGGTCGACGTTCCCGGACGAAGAGCCGTCGCTGCAACCGGTGATCAGCAGCACGGCGGCGAGGGCGCCGAGGCGAAGGATGCATGGCGCGAGCATGCGGCACCATCCCGTCAGGAGTGGAGAAACGCAAACAGCCCCAGCCTGGTGGGGAAGCAGGTTGCGAGTGTTGGTGGGGTTCGTCGGCACGCTCCGTCGTCTACGTAAGCCAGGGGTCCGCGATCCTGATCGATCCCGGGAGTGCGGCCGCGGAGCCGCTGACTGCAACGCGCTGATCTGGTTGCGCGCCGGTCCCGAGGTGCTGATCCGCATCGAGGCGACCCCGATCGATCCTTCGAACCTCGGCCTGCTGTTCGCCGGCATGGACGTGGAGGGACCGCGGGTCAGGCCGTCCTGCGGTTGCGGTAGAGCTTCTCGTCCACCGCTTCCACCATGCGCTGCACGTCGTAGCGGCCGCCGAGAAACGCGTTGACCTTGCTCGCGACCGACGCCGGGTCGCGGATCGCCTCGTCGTAGCGGATCTCGAGGATCGACCAGTTGTCCTTCTTGCGCGCCATGATGCGCACCGCGGCGAGGTGGTTCCTGTAGGCCTCCGCCATCACCGCGTCGTCGGTGGTGTCCTGCTCGCCGCGGTGGACGAGCATCTTGTTCTGGCTCGCCAGCACCTCGTCGATGTCGCGGCGCATGAAGACGATGCGGTAGGCGTTGTCGTCGGGCAGGTCCTTCAGCAGGAAGGAGATGACCTTGAGCGCCTTGCCGCGCGCCTCGCGCACCCAGCTGCGGTCGGGGTCCTTCTCGAGGTCCTTGACGCGCTCGAGCTCGAAGTAGCCCTTCGGGTTGTCGACGTCGGCGGTGCGCACGGCATCGGTCATGATCGGGATGCCGGCCGCGTCGAGCATCTTCATCATCATCGACGTCCCGCTGCGCGGCAGGCCCGACACGATGACGATCGGCTCGCCGTACTTCGCCGGGCCGCCGCCGAGGAGGCCGCGGAGTGAGTCGAGAAGGGACATCGGGATCCTCGCTTCAGAGCGTCACGCCGAGCCGCTTGCGGAGCAGGAAGCCCGCCACCAGCGACGCGACGAAGAACCAGAGCAGGATGCCGCCTTCGCCGCTCGGGAACGGGTTCAGGTCGCGCTGCGGCGTGGCGAGCTTGATGGTCTCGAAGCTCGAGCCCGCGGGCAGCGCCGCCTCGCCGGGGTAGAGCAGCGCCTCCCAGGTGCGCGTGCGCAGCACCGGGACCTTTCGTGGGCCGTCGCCCACCGGGACGATCTTCTGCTCGACCGCGTCGCCGGCGCGGAGCGTGACCACGTGGTCGCCGTCCTCCAGCATGCGAAGGCGCCAGAGCACGCGACCGTCGGCGGTGCGCACGGGACCCGCCTCGACCGCGACCCCCGGTGGGAAGTCCGCCGTCACGTCGCGCGGCGCGATCTTCGTCCCCGGCGCGAGCGACACCTCGAGCAGCTGCACGTCGCCCTGCTCGAGCGGTGCGTACGCGTAGTGCGCGACGAGCTGTACGAGGACGATCGTCATCGGCACGATCATCACCAGCATCGGCACCACGTTGTGCCCGACGTAGCGCACGTTCTGCGCGAGGCCCTTCGCCGTCGAGCCGAGCACGCCGAGCACGTTCTCGCGGTACAGCACGACCTCGAGCAGGTTGACCATGATGCGCCGCTTCGCGTCGGCGATGCCCTTCTGGTTGCTGACCAGCTTGTAGATCAGCAATGCGACCACGCCGGCGAGGATCGGCCACAGGAGCAGGTCGAACCACGCCCAGCGGTGCCCGAACGGGGCGAGCGCCACGTCGAAGAGGCGGCTCGTGATCGCGTTGAAGGTCTGCACGTCGGGCGAAGCGGGCGGGGTGCCCGATCAGGAGATGTAGCCGAGCCCGCGCAGCTTGTTGCGAATGTCGTCGTCGCTCTTCGCGTCCTCGAAGTGGATCAGCTCTTTTTCCAGGACGTGCGTGACGAACTCCTCGACGGTCGCGTAGCCCGCCACGTCGGCGATCTTCTTCACGCGGTCGTACAGGTCACGCTCGAGCTTGAGCGACTGGGTCTTGCCGAGTCCGAACATTGCATCCTCCTACGGGGCGAAGACGTCCTTGCCCTCCATGCCCTGGGGCAGGGGGACACCATAGTGTGCGAGCAGGGTCGCCGTCACGTCGGGCAGTGCGTAGCCCGTCCGGGGCAGCTTCCGGCTGGTGAGGAGGACGCCCGGGACGACCTCGGGGTCCATCAAGTGGTTGCCGGACCAGCGCGACAGGTTGTCCTCGATCACGCTCTCGGAGATCTCGCCGAGGGTGCTCTCGTCCGAGCAGCCGTAGCCCGCGTCGTAGCCGACGACCATGTCGGGGGCCTCGGCCGCGCGCGGCCCGGAGTAGATCTTCTCCCCGAGGAAGGCCCGACGTACGACGCGCGCGTCGCCGTCCCGCCACGCCTCGAGCTTCGCGCCGATCTCGGCGAGCAGGGCCGCCGACTGCGCGGGGTCGACGATGCCCTCGGCCTCGCGGCCGCGCTCGTTCACGTAGAGCGCGTTGAAGCCCAGGCCGTAGGCGCGGGTCTTCGACCAGTCGACGTCGCCGGTGGTGATCCTGCCGGTCTGCTTGCCGTCCTTCAGGACGAGGTAGCCCTGGCCGCGCAGCCAGGCGTTCAGGTTGACCTTCCGCGTGTAGGGCTGGAAGCCGTGGTCGCTCATCACCAGCACCAGCGTGCCCTCGGGCACGCGCTCGAGGACGCCGGCGAGCAGCTGGTCGACGTGTCGGTAGTAACCCTCGATGTCCTCGCCGTGCGCCGCGACCGCGTGCGCATCGGCGGCGCGCGCGGGGTGCGGTGGTGCCGACGGGTCCTTCGGATCGCCGAGGCGCCACAGCATGTGGCACTGCAGGTCGATGTCCGACAGGTACATGAAGGTCAGGTCGCCGGGCGCGAAGCGGGTGAGCGCCAGGTCGAGCATGGCGGCGGTGTCCTGCTGCACGAGCGCGACCTGGCGCGCGTAGTCGTCGTCGTCGAAGATGCGATCCTTGAGCGCGTTCGTCTCCTCGGGCATGCCCTGCGTGTAGTAGTAGCCGAGCAGCGCGAACAGCTCGCTGGCGAACGTCGACGGCGTCGAGATGTCCTGCGCGGGATTCGCCGGCGAGATGTTCACCGGGCTCGCGTAGACCTCGAGGCCTGGACGCACCTGGCGCACATAGAAGCGCACGATGCCCTCGAGCGGCAGCAGGCTCGCGGGCAGTGGATGGAACTGCACCTGCAGCCAGCCCGACCACTCGCCGGCGCGCAGCAGCGCGCGGCTGTCGCCGACCTCGACCAGAACTGCGTCCGCCTCCGGGTCGACGCGAAACGTGACCGGGACCGTGAGGTGGTCGGCGTCGCCAGGGACGTGGCCCGGCGGCAGGCGGAAGACGTCCGGCGGACCCTTGAGGGTCGCGTGCACGGTGTCGGGTGTTCCGTCGAGGTCGTCGTCGGACAGGCTCACCTGCCGGATGTCGCCCTTCATGTGCTCGCGGCCCTGGACCGGGTACGTCGTGAACCACGAGTACGTGCCGTAGCCGCCACGCATGTCCACCGTTCCCATGCCGGAGAGGACTCTCGCGTCCGACGGCGGCGGCGGGTAGTTGCCCGGCATCCGGTAGACCTCGACGTCCACCTCGGCCGCCATCAGCGGATCCCAGAACGGAACGCCACCGCGCGTGTTCTGCGGCGTCGAGCCGCCGATCGGGATGTAGTAGCCGAACAGCGACACCGCGCTGCCGGGGTCCGCGGGGAGGGTCGCCGAGCTGATCGGCAGGTAGGTCTTCGGGTCGCGGTGCACGAAGTCGAACACGCCGTGCCCGCCGGGATTCATGCCGGTCACGAAGGTCGACCACGCGACCGGGCTCTGCGGCGGGTTCGCCGTGCCGAGGTTCTGGAAGCTGCCGGTCGCGGCGAGCTTCGCGAAGCTCGGCATCTTCCCCTCGTTCATCAGGCGCTGCAGGACGACCGGGTCCATGCCGTCGACGCCGAGGACGAAGATGCCGGGCTTGCCGTCCGACGCGCCGCCGGCTGCGCGTGCGCTCGGCGGCGCAGCGAGGCAACCGAGCAGCAGCAGGACCGCGAGCAGGAGCCCCGCGGCTCTACGCACGCGCGACCTCGCGCCGCTCGACGCGCGTGTCGGCGGCGGCTGCCGGATGGACCAGCGCGCCCGGCGCGGCACCCGACTGCGAGAGCGTCGCCGGGTCGAGCGCGCCCGCGACCTTCGCGCTCGCGCCGCCCTCGGCGAAGATCATCCGGCCCTGCATGTGGCGCCCGGGCTCCTGCCCGAAGAGGCGCATGACCGACGACGAGATGTCCGCGATGTGTGGCCGCTCGACGGTGATCGCCCGGTTGCAGAAGAACACGCCGGGCACGATCTCGGGGTCGACACAGTGGTCGCCCGACCAGCTCTTGGTGTTGTCGGAGAAGACCTCGGGCGTGACGGCGCCCGTCGCGCACTCCCACGAGTTGCGGTAGCCGCCCTCGTAGCCGACGAGCAGGTCGGGAGCGTCGTAGCGGTACGGTCCATCGGCCGAGGCGATCGCGGAGCGGACCTTCCGGATGCAGCGCTCGCCCGTCGCCGGATCGACGAGCGCCTCCAGCTTCTGCATCATCTCGGCGATCAGCGCGACGTACTCGTCGCCCTCCGGCACGATGCCGGATCGTTCGCGCCCCTTGCGGTTGACGAACAGGCCCGTCAATCCCAGGCTGAACGCGCGCGTGCGCGACCAGTCGACCTTCTCGAACCAGTCGCCGCTCGTCGCAGCGCCGTCCTTCAGGACGAGGTAGCCCTCGTCGCGCAGCCAGGTGTTGAGATTGACGCCGCGGCGAAAGTTCGTGAAGCCGTGGTCGCTCATCGCGATGACGACGGTCTCGGGGTCGTCGCCGAGCCGGTCGAGCAGCTTGCCGACCATGCCGTCCATGCGCTCGTACGTGCGCGCGATGGCGCCGGCGTAGGCCGAGGACTCCTTGTCGCGGTTCGCCGGGTGGGTCGGGTCGAGGTAGCGGTAGAACATGTGCTGGATGCGGTCCGTCGTGTCGAACACCGTCGTGACGAGCCCCTGGCGGCGGTGCTCGAGCGCGTCGAAGAACATCTGCTCGCGCTCGTCGCAGATCAGCATCGCCTGGTCGAAGAAGGCCTTCTCGTCGATGACGCGCTCGTTGAGCGCCCAGGTGTCCTCGGCCAGGCCCAGCGTCGCGAAGGGGCCCTGCTTCTTTGCGAGGTAGACGCTGTAGATCTTCGGGTGGCTGATCGGCATCGCCGGATTCTCCGGGTCGATGTGGATCGGCGTCATGTAGAGGTTCACGTCCGGCTCGAGCGACATCAGGTAGAAGCGCACGATGCCGGTGATCTTGATGCCGAGCCCGGCGTCGAACGTGAGCGTGATCCACTCCGAGTAGCGCTGCAGCTCGAGCTGGATCGGCGCGCAACCGTCGATCTCGAGGCGCGCAGAGCTCCGGTCGTTCGCCTCGATCAGCGAGAAGGGCAGGGTGAGGCGGGGATGGCCCTTCTCGATGGAGTTGTCGGGCCCGACGATGCGGCTCCGGATGACTCCCTGCTTGTTGCGCCGCAGCACCGTCTGCTCGCCGCCGGTGAACGCGGCCTGTCCGGCGTCACCGCTCGCGGTCGAGAAGAAGCTGAACGTGCCCTGGCTGCCGCGGAGGTCCGGCACGCACATGCCCGACAGCAGCAGTCCGCGGAACGGCTCCGGCGGAAAGGTGATCGGCACGCGCTGGATGATCGAGTGGATGTGCTTGTCGCCGAGCAGCTTCCAGAACGGCGTGCCCTTGCGCAGCAGCCGGATCTTCGGCTTCTCGAGCGGGATCATGTAGCGCCCGATGTTGAGGACCTTCTTCGCGTCGCGGATCTCGGTGCTCGACAGCATCGGTGCGCAGGTGCACGGGTCGCGGGTGATGAAGTCGTAGATGCCGTGCCGCGACGGATCGGTCCCGGTCGAGAAGGTGGACCAGGCGATCGGTGACAGCGACGGGTTCGAGGTGTCGAGCGGCCGGAACACGCCGCGCTCGGCCAGGCGCTGGAAGTTCGGCAGTCGCCCTTCCTGCATGAAGCGCGTGGCGAGGCCCGGGTCCATGCCGTCGAGGCCGACGATGACCACGCGTTTCGCACTCGCGTTGCGAAACGGGTTGCCGACACGGATCAGCCGCCAGAGGGTGGTGACCGGCCAGAGCAGGATGATCAGCAGTGCCAGCCCGAGGGCCGCGACCACCATGAAGAGCGAGCCCGCGAACGCGAAGCCCGCGCCCGGGCCGATGTACGCGGAGGCGACCGACGGGGCGAAGAGCTGGATGGCGGTGAGCGCGAGGGTCAGGACGTGCGTCGCACGCGCCGCTCGCGGCTTCGGTTCTCGGCTCGTCATCGTGGGGTCGGGCTCGTCGCCTGGCTGTCGCCGTTGCACCGGCTGTGCCGCCGACGGTTTGCTCCCGGCAAACTTCGCATGGTACGCGTCGGGCGCGGCGCCGGGCAAGCTGGGTTCGGCGTGGCACACATGGAACACCGACTGGCGGGAAACCGCAGTGTATGCGTTGGCCCGTCCGCGGTCCACCGGGTGCCGCCCGCGGGTGGGCACACCGGTCCGGAGGCTCTCTGATGTCACGCTGGCTCATCGTCCTGTCACTCGTCGTGCTCTCCGCCTGCAAGGGCTCACTCGCCGACCACGAGAAGAACGCTCGCGCGGCGCTCGACGCCCGCGACTGGACGGGGGCGCGCAACATCTCCGAGCAGGCACTGGTCGGGGTGACCTCCGGTGACGACGCCGCCATGGCGTGGCGCCTGGAGCAGATCCGCCTCGACGCCCTGGCGAACGACAAGCAGGGGCAGGAGGTGATCGTCACGCTCGCCCGGCTCGGCGCGAACCAGTCCTACGCCCCGCAGATCACGCCGGCACTGTACCGCTCGCTTGCCGACAAGCTGAAGACCGCCGGTGACGTGGACGGGGCGATCGACGTGCTGGTCGCGGGCGACAAGAAGTTCCCGCAGGAGCACGAGCAGTTCGTGAAGGACATCGAGGGGCTGAAGAAGGGCAACCTCGATCCGGCGCAGGTCGAGCGGCTGAAGTCGCTGGGGTACCTCTGATTCCCGGTGCCCGGGCGGGCCGCTCCTGATCGGGAAGCGGGGGCGGGCCGTGGCGTGGCCCGGTCTCGCGCCGGAGCGCTCCGCCGGGGCTCACCCCAGCGGGACGCGCTCGACCCGGTCCCTGGTCCAGCGCACGATCTCCTCGAGCGTGTGCAGCTTGTACGGCTTCTCGTAGACGACGTGCTTGATGCCGTGCTCACGAGAGTCTTCAGGCAGTGGATGCACGGCGAGTGCGCGATGTAGACCGACGCGTCGCGCATGGCGGCACCGTCGCGCGCGGCCTGCGCGATGCGGGCGGTGTGCGGCACGTCGCGCGTGCCGGTGTCGATCTTCAGCGTGGCTCGCCGGGCACGAACGCGAGGCTGTAGGTCGCGAACGACAGCGCGGCCCAGCCGACGACGTACCCCAGGACCAGAGCCGAGCGCCATCGCGCGCGTCCGGCGAGGCCGTCGAGCCCGACGGCGGCGAGAACGGCGAGCGGGGTTGCGACGACCATCAGGTACGACGCCTTGGCGATCGAGCCGAAAGGCACCACGAGCCCCATCCACAGCGCGGCGAGCACCGCGCAGGCGACCAGCGCCGGCGCCAGCGCACGGGCCGGATCGCGCTTCGCGATCGTGACGCGGGCGGTCGCGATCCAGCCAGCGACGAGCGCGAGCGTCAGCGGTACCCCGAGCAGCGGACCGAGCGCGACGAGCGGGCTCCGCCACGGTGGCCGCTCGAGCTGTGCGTTGACGACGCCAGCGGCGAACGAATCCGCCCAGAGGCTCGAGTAGAGGCCGGCGACGAGCCCGTCGCTCGCGGCGAAGAAAGGCTCGCGGATCGCTCCGAGCACGCGGATCCAGTCATGGGGTGTGCGGAATCCCGGATCCTGCCACCACGCGGGTGTGGCGCGGCCATCCCAGTTGGCGACGAACGGATCGCCGAAGCGCGCCCACACGCGCGCGTAGTGCCAGCCTGCCGTCAGGATGAGCGCGGCCAGGACCGTCCCCGAGGCCGCGACGGCGCGACGCGGTCCACCGTCGCTGCGGATCAGCGCGGACCACGCGACGACGAGGATCATCACCGGAACCAGAAGCAGCGCCGACTGCTTGGTGAGCAGCGCCGCCCCGAGGGCGATGCCGAGCAGCAGCTCGCGCCCGAAGCCCGACGCGCCGTCGCACACGACGCGCAGGCAGGCGTGGAAGCAGACCGCGCCGAGCGCGATCGCGAGCACCTCGTTGCTCGGGAACTGGAAGACGTAGAGGAGAACCGGAAGGAACGCGGCGACCAGCATTCCGAGGATCTTCGGGCGCGGCGCGGCGGGGAACAGCAGGCCGAGCGACGCTGCGACGCTCGTCAAGTAGACGATGCCGAGCGCCAGATGAACCAGGCGCATCAGCAAGGCCCCCGGTCCGTCGAACGCGCCGACGCCGGCGACGCCGAGGAGCGCTGCCTGCAGCACGTAGTACAGCGGCGGGTGATACGTCTCCCAGCCGCGATCGGCGAGTGGCAGCGTGTGCGTGGTGCGGACGAGCTCGACGTACTCGAGGTGCCCCTCGGCGTCGAACCCCGTCGTGATCAGCAGGACGCGCGACGTGCCCGCCAGCAGCACACACCACGCCGCGATGCACGCGAAGAGCACCATGCGTGGCGCTCGCGGGGACTCGCCCTGCGGTCGCTCGGCGCTGGGCGCGGCGCCGCGCGATTCGCTTCGCACAGCGATCGCGCACAGGGCGACGAGCGCGGCAAACAGCAGCAGATCGGGGGTCGCCGAACGCGCGGTGCGGGCGAGGTCGAGCCGCGTCTGGGCGGGCACCGGAGCCCCCGCCGGGCGCAGCGGCGCGCGTGTCGCGTAGACCGCCTGCTGCTCGCCGCGTAGGGTCTCGACGCGCCACTGCTCGTCGGTCAGCAGCGGCGTGCCCGGCAGGTCCAGCGCGAGCCACAGCGCGGGCGGGCCCGCCGTGTTCTCGACCTGCACCGAGAGCGTGTTCTCCCCCGCACGAAGGAGGCGCGCCACGTCGGCGTCGACCTTCTGTTTCCAGTCGTCGCCGAGCCGAGTCGTGACGACGTGCTGCCCGTTGATCCGGACGTCGGCCGCGCGAAAGGCGCGCAAGTGCAGCCGCGCACTCGCCGGTGGGGTGTCGAGATCGAAGTTGCGCGAGAAGACGAGAGCGGTGGGCTGCACGGGCCTGGCCCGCAGCTGCGTCTGCCACGGTGCTACGATCCAGCCGGCCGGGGCGTACGGCCACAGGAAGGGCAGTGCGGGATCGGCAGCGAGGCGTTGCGCGAGGACGATCGCCAGGAGCCCAGCGACCGCGATGCCCGCTCTCGCCAGCATCCATCCGCCCCCGCGCCCACGCCACATCGTCCGGCTACGCTGGCACGGGATCGATCGCGAGTCGAGGTCTCCGGCTCACCCCAGCGGGACGTGCTCGAGCCGGACCTCGGTGTAGCGCACGATCTCCTCGAGCGTGTGCAGCTTGTACGGCTTCTCGTAGACGATGTGCTTGATGCCGGTGTTCACGAGCGTCTTCAGGCAGTGGATGCACGGCGAGTGCGTGATGTAGACCGACGCGTCGCGGATGGCGGCACCGTTGCGCGCCGCCTGCGCGATCGCGTTCATCTCGGCGTGGATCGTGCGCCAGCAGTTCTCCTCGGTCTCGCCCGAAGGGTTCTGCGTCTTGTAGACGAGACAGCCGACCTCGAGGCAGTGCGGCATCCCCGACGGCGAGCCGTTGTAGCCGGTCGCGAGGATGCTCTTGTCGCGTACGATGATCGCGCCGACCTTGGCCCGCGTGCACGTCGAGCGCTCGGCGACCTGACGCGTGATGGTCAGGAAGTACTCGTCCCAGGACAGCCTGCCCTTTTCCACGCCCGGACCTCTGTGCGTCGCCGCGCCCGATGTCAAGCGGGATGGAGGATCGCGACCGGCGCCGCCGGGGCGTCGGTCGCCCGCTCGGCGAAGCGGATGTCCATCGTCGGAGCGTCGCTGTCGAAGCGGCGCTTCTCGGGGCGCGGGGCGCGCTGCAGCTCGCGGCGCGTCGGCGCCGAGCCCGGCACGGCATCGAGGACGGACAGCGGCACCGGCATGAACGTGAGGACGAAGATGCCCACGGTGCACCACGCCCCGAACTTCCGGAACGGGTCGAGCGGGGTGTCGCTGTCCTGCGTATCGGGGTGATCCACGCGCAGGACGAAGCCGAGCAGGAAGGCCCACAGGAACCAGCCCTGCCAGCCGAGAAATCCGAGCGCGAGCACGACGAAGAAGAAGAGCCGGGCGATCTTGCGGTGAGTCCGGCCGAAGAGGGCGTAGACGACGTGCCCGCCGTCGAGCTGGCCGATCGGCAGCAGGTTCAGGAACGTGACGAAGATGCCGAACCAGCCGGCGAGCGCCACGGGGTGCAGCAGGATCGTCACGTCGTCCGGGTGGACGCCGAGGACGGTGCTCGACAGCGTCGAGAACAGAATCGAGCTGCCGAGCGACAGCCCACCCTCGAGCTCGCCCCCGAGCGGACGCACCTCGGACCAGTGAAGGCCGAGGATCACCGCCGGGACTGCGACCACGAAGCCCGCCCACGGACCCGCGGCGCCGACGTCGAACAGCGCCCGGCGGCTCCGTGGCATGCCGTGCATCTTGATGAAGGCACCGAACGTGCCGACGAGGAACGGCGGTCCGGGAATGAAGTAGGGCAGCGTCGCCGGGACGCGGTGCACCGCCGCGAGCGCGTAGTGGCCGAGCTCGTGGCAGAGCAGGATCAGCATCAGGGTGAAGGAGAACGGCAGCCCCTCGACCAGGCCGAGCGGGTTCGACAGCGGATCGACGCCCACGTTCAGCGCGCCGGCCATCGTCGTGGTGAGGAAAGTGCCGAGGAAGAGCGCGAGGTGCGTCGTGGTGGAGCTGCCGACGGACCGGGGCGGTGGAATCGGATACGGCGCCGTCCGGAGCGGTGGCAGCGGCGCGTAGGCCGGGACGAACGGTGCTTCGCGGATCTCCGACACGTGCGAGGGAGTGTAGCCGCATCCCCTCGAACACGGAAATCGCCGACTCGTGGTGCTTTGCCCCGGCCCGGGCGACGCGGCTGATTCCGGGATGGCGGGCGAGCGGGGTCGTCGGCGGACGGCTTACCCCGTGCCGCCCGGGCGGTGGCTCTCCGGGAAGAGCGTCCGATCGACGAGATCGCACAGCACGTGCGCCGCGACGATGTGCGTCTCCTGCACGCGCGCCGTCTCGCGTGTCGCCGAGACGTTCAGCAGGAAGTCGACCTGTTCGGCCATCGCACCGCCGTCGCCGCCCGTCATCCCGACGACGAAGCAGCCGACCTTGCCGCAGGCCTCGATCGCACGCAGGACGTTCGGCGAGTTGCCGCTGGTCGAGATCGCGATCGCGACGTCGCCGGCCGAGCCGAGCGCCTCGATCTGCTTCGAGAAGATCTGGTCGAAGCCGTAGTCGTTGCCGATCGACGTCAGCGCCGAGGTGTCGGTGGTGAGCGCGATCGCCGGCAGCGGGCGGCGCTCGATCCGGAAGCGGTTCACGAACTCGGCTGCGATGTGCTGCGCGTCGGCGGCGCTGCCGCCGTTGCCGAAGAGCAGGATCTTGTGGCCGTGCTGCAGCGCCTCGGCCATGAGCCGCGCGACGCGCTCGAGCGTCTCGCCGTGCTCGACGACGAAGCGCTCCTTGGCGGTGATCGAGGCGGCGAACGTTCGCCGGATGACGTCCTGCATGGCGGCTGGGATCATACGCGGACGGGCCTGTGCGCGCTACTGTCGCGCGCGGATTGACGCCCGCACCGGCTTCGCCGACCACGAAGGGATGCAGACGCAGGGCGTGTTCATTTGACGCGGCCGGCGCGGCGCGGGATCGTGCGCCCTCGCAGCCTGAAGGAGGACGTCATGGGCCGCTACGACGGGATGCAGGCTCTGCAGGTCGAGGTCGAGAAGCGCGTCGCGTGGGTGACGATCGACCACCCGCCGGTGAACCTGTTCGACATCACGCTCTTTCTCGATCTCGGCCGCCTCGTGCCCCTGCTCGAGGACGACCGCGACGTGCAGGTGATCGTCTTCCGGAGCGCCGATCCGGAGTTCTTCATCGCGCACGCGGACGTGAGCTGGATCCTCACGCTCCCCGAGACGAAGCCCGAGCCGATCACCGAGATCGGACCGTTCGTGGCGCTGCTCGAGAGGTTGCGGCGCATGCCGAAGGTGTCGATCGGGGCGATCGCGGGGATCGCGCGCGGCGGCGGCTCGGAGCTGCTGCTGTCGCTCGACATGCGCTTCGCCGCGCGCGGCAAGACGCGGCTCGCGCAGCCCGAGGTGGCGCTCGGGATCATCCCCGGCGGCAGCGGCACGCAGCGCCTCGGACGCCTCGTCGGCCGCGCGCGTGCTCTCGAGATCATCCTCGGCTGCGGCGACGTCGGCGCCGACGAAGCGGCGGCGATCGGCTACGTCAATCGCGCGCTCGACGAGAACGAGCTGATGCCCTTCGTGCGGGCCCTCGCCGAGCGCATCGCGGCGATGCCGGCGGAGGCCGTGCGTCTGGCGAAGGAGGCCGTGGACTGCGCGCTGCCGCCGGTCGAGCCGGGGCTCGTGGCCGAAGGCGAACGCTTCAACGAGTCGGTCGCGCTTCCCGGGGCGCGTGCGCGGATGCGCGAGTTCCTCGCCGGCGGCGGTCAGACGCGGGCGGTCGAGCTCACGCTGGGGGAGCTGCTCGGGAAGCTCGTCGGGTGACGTCGGCACGGAGGCCGAGGCTGCGTCCGCCGATCGCCTCGACCGCGAGCCAGGTTGCCGCGATCAGCGCCGAGACGATCATCCAGTACGAGTAGCGGTACTCGGGTAGCGGCGCGACGAGGAAGAGCACGAGCTCGAACGCGATGCCGGAGAGCGCGACGGCGCACGGCCACCAGCGGCGTCGCCGTGCTGCGACGAGAACCGCGCCGAGGCCGACCACGCCGTAGATCCACAGCCGGAAGAGGTGCCCCGCCCCCAGCCCCCAGATCCAGGCGCCGAGCCGGAGCTGCGCCGGCGTGGGCGGGACGGGCGGCTCGATCCCCCTCGCGGCATCGTAGTTGCTCTGCGTCATCACGAAGTTGACAGGCGTTTCGCGGAAGCCGAGCAGCCGGAATGCCATGTAGGCGCGGACGTCCGCGTACGCGAGCGGGTGCTCGAACACCAGCCGCACCCACTGCTCGAGCAGCGTTCGCGACGCTGCCTCGTCCATGCAGATGCCGAGGCGGCGTCTGGTCCTCTCGAGCGCAGCCCGGATCTTGGGCTCGTCCATCGACGCTGCGCGCGGCGGCGGCTGCTCGCTCGTCTTGTGGTGGCACGGATCGACCGCGGGCAAAGCCCCCGTCCGTTTCGCGATGCCGTTGAGGTCGGTGAGCGCGACGATCTGGGCCGGAGTCGTCCGCGTGTCGACGACGGCGGCGTCGAGCCCTTGCGCCACGGCCAGCAGCGCGGCGCTCGCCGCCAGCGCGCGCCACAGCGCGGGCAGCGAGGGGCCCGACGGTGCGAGGTGCAGCAGCACCGCGACCGTGACCGCGGGGATCGCGTTGTGCCGGCTCATGGTCGCGAGCAGCGCCACGGGCCAGAAGGCGAGGCGCCGACCGGCCACGCCGAAGGCCAGCGTCAGGAGCGCCGCCATCACGACGTCCTTCCAGATGGCACCCGCGATCGTCAGGATCGGCGGCGCGCAGGCCAGGGCGATCAGGAAGGCCGTCTGCGCCCAGGTCGGTGCCGCGATGCGGCGTGCCAGCAGTGCGAGGCCGGACCAGAGGACGATCGTCTGCAGGACGAGCATCCCGCCCGGCCCCGCGATGACGCGCTCGCTCGCCATCCAGAGCAGCACCATGATCGGCGAGTGCCAGTCGGAGAGCACGCCGCTGCGTGCCTGGCCGAGCTGGTTGGCGGAGTCGGGGCTCATGAAGCCGGGGTAGAGGAGGGCGATCCAGGCCGCGCCGCAGGCGAGCGCGACCAGGGCGACCGCGGGCGACCCGGAGGACGCGCGCGACTCGATGCGGACTCGCGCGCCGACTGCCGGCGACGCATCCGGGTCGTGCGCCCGGGGCGCGTGCGTCGTCGAGCCTGCGGTCATGCGCCGGATGAACCGGGTCGTCGGCGCGCTGTCAAGCACCGCGTGGGGTGCGTCGTGCGGGGAGTGGGGTGCGTCACGCGGAGAAGCGATGCGCCGCACCCCGTTCGTTCCCGGCGCTACCCTGCGCGCCTCCGGGCCACGGCGGGGACTCCGCCGTTCGGCCGCAGCGTGATCGTCGGCCGCGGCGTCACCGCGTCGCCGGACAGCTCGAACCGGAAGGCCGGCAACACCTGGGACAGCACGGCCTGCATCTCCAGCACCGCGAAGTGCTCGCCGATGCAGAGCCTCGGTCCGCCCCCGAACGGGAAGTAGGAGAAGCGCGGTCGCGCCGCGATGGCCTGCGGAGTGAATCGGTCGGGGTCGAAACGGTCCGGCTCGGAGAAGTAGCGCGGGTGCCGGTGAACGACGTACTGCGACACGTAGAGCTTGCGGCCCGCCTCGACGGGCGCGCCGCTGGGCAGCGTGTCCTTGCCCAGCGCCATGCGCACGAAGATCCACGTCGGCGGGTAGAGCCGCATCGATTCGTTCAGGACCTGCCGGCCGTACGTCAACCTCGACAGGCCTTCGGGCGACGGCGTCCGCTCGCCCAGCACCTCGAGGAGCTCGGCGCGCACCCTTGCCTCGACGTCGGGATGCCGGGTCAAGAGGTACAGGGTCCACGCCAGCGCCTCGCCGACGGTCTCGTAGCCCGTGCTGGTGAGGCTCAGGATCTCGTCGCGGACCTGATCCTCGGTCATCCTGGAGCCGTCCGGGTGCTCGATCGCCGCGAGGCGTGCCGCCAACCCGTGCGGAGAGCTGGGCTGGCGGATCTCCCGCCGGATCACCGCGTCGATGTAGCGCATCGCCGCGCGGTAGCGCCGGACCAGGGGCAGCGGCCACGCCTCCGGATAGGGCAGCAACGAGCCGTACGCGTACTCGATGTATCGCCGCCGCACGGTGAGGGCTTCCTCCAGGGCCGGATCCAGATGGCCGGGACCGAACAGTACGCCGATGATGGTCGACAGCGAGAGGGACTCCATCTCGGCCGCCACGTCGAGCCGCTGTCCGTCGTTCCATCCGGACAGGCGACGCCGCGTGCGATCGAGCACGATCGGGAGAAAGGTCTCGATCGA
>Ga0172362_10002112_pt1 | contig 17220 bp, 17 predicted proteins | sample LakKivs1_kivu2a2_FD_114534 | JGI IMG/M metagenome (GOLD analysis project Ga0172362, IMG submission 114534) | Sediment microbial communities from Lake Kivu, Rwanda - Sediment s1_kivu2a2 | ecosystem: Environmental > Aquatic > Freshwater > Lake > Sediment | place: Rwanda: Western Province, Lake...
GCTATCGCTTTTTTCTATGATTGGCCTAGGATCAAGTTTGACTTGATCCGCACCTTAACAAGGAGGCGACAAAGAATGTCAAGTCAAAAACCGGTTCAACTCAGGACAACTATCGATCCATACAATGGAGATATCTTTATCCAAAATCAGTATGGTGCTGAACAAATTCGAATGATCAAGCAACCAGATGGGACGTATAATATATACGCTTCAAGCGGAGAATTCGCCCAAAGAATTACTGGCATACACGGATTGCAAAGTCTTATTGAATTACCAGGTAAAATATTGAGAGAGGAGGTAAGAAAGATGCCAATAGAAATCTATAGACAAAAAAATACCATTGGCATTTTTGATCCAGTCAGATCTGAAGGTGCCGTCATTTTCCAGGGTGAAGATGGAAATATAAAAGTAATTGATGGCAGGATTTCAATGGCTTTGGATTTCTTATCAAAAATAGAAGCTCAACAAGGCTTGGCAAGTCTGAAAGATAAAAACGAGAACAAAAGGAGGTGAGGAGAATGATTAATCCAAACGTCAGGACAGAGCGCGCTTCGTGCGAGATCGTGGTGGAACGGGATGGTAGGATGGAGAAGTTTGGTTATGACACCCGCGTTCTCACCTACGATGAGCGCGGCAGACTGATCAGTATGTACCGCCCCTCCACTAGAACGGAGACCCATTTCTCACAAAATGAAAGGGTCACCGTTCGAAGATGAACCCAATCATTACCACAGCCCTGCGGAAAGTTTCCCCTCCGCAGGGTTTTTCTATTTAGAAAACTTAACGCGAATTTCGGATAAATTTATAATAAAATTCTTGTTAATTTTTGGATAATGATAAAAGTAATTGAAGTTAAAGAACTGGTAAAAAAATATGGCCCCCTGGCAGCAGTAGATAATGTTTCTTTTTACGTTTTAAAAGGCGAGGTTTTTGGACTTTTGGGTGAAAATGGAGCTGGCAAGACCACAAGCTTAGAAATTATTGAAGGTTTGAGAAAAATGAATTCTGGCCATGTAGAAATTTTAGGCCATGACATAAAAAGAGGTATAAATTCTATCAAAAACAAAATCGGTGTTCAGCTGCAAGCCTCAGCTTATTACGAATTTTTGACTCTCAAAGAAATCTTAGAACTCTTTGGCAACTTTTATGGCAAATCTTTAGATCATGAAGAATTACTAGAAATGGTTGGATTAAAAGAAAAAGCAAAATCTTATGTTACTCAATTATCAGGTGGACAAAAACAAAGATTTTCTATTGTCGCTAGTTTAATTAATGATCCAGAAATTGTATTTTTAGATGAACCAACTACAGGTCTGGATCCAATCGCTAGAAGGAATCTTTGGGACATTATTAACAAAATCAGAAAACAAGGAAAAACCATTATTATCACTACTCATTATATGGAAGAAGCTGAATTTTTGTGTGATCGCATAGCCATTATGGATAGAGGAAAAATAATTGCTATAGGTAAAACCAAAGAATTAATTGAAAAAGCTCAAAATCCATTCAAAATAAATTTCATTATCAGAAATTTAAAAAATTCTGATTTAGCTAGATTAGAAAAATTAGGAGAACTGATTGCTGATTTAGGCGGTAAAAAAAATAATTATGAAATTCACTTAAAGACTCAAAAATGTGTTAATAAGATCCTGGCCATCATCCATGAGTTAAATCCAGAAAGTGTATTAGTAAAAAGTGCGACCTTAGAAGATGTTTTTGTTGAATTAACTGGAAAAACAATTAAAGAATAATATGGGAACACTTTTAAAATTATTCATCGCTGATATAAAAATGCTTTTTAGAAATCGACAGGCTTTATTTTGGAGTTTAGCTTTTCCTTTAATTTTCACCATAGTCTTTGGTTTTTTTTTGGCGGTGGTAATAAATCAGTGGGTACTGTTACCCTAGTCAATAATTCGAAAACTGAACTAGCTAAAAATATAGAAAAATCTTTGACTGATTCTCCACTTTTTAAAATTCAAGAACAAGATAACACTAAAAATATTGAAAGTGATATCAGAAAAAATAAAATTTTTGCTGGCATTGTTATCCCTAAAGATTTTGGTAATTTTCGAAATCCTAGTGCTCCAAAGGAAATAACTGTCATCTATGATAAAGGCAATAGCCAATCCAATGGTGTTCTTTTCAATTTTTTAAATCAATTTTTAACCCAACTTAATTTTAAGGTACAAAATGCCCTGTCAATTTTTAAAATTAAGGAGGAAACTATCAGCAAAAATGATCTCACTTATTTTGATTTTGTCATGGCAGGACTTTTGGGTCTGGCTTTAATGAATTCTTCGATCATCGGTATTGCTATCAGTATTACTAAATATCGAGAAGATAAAATTCTTAAACGGATCACTACTACACCGCTTCAGACTTGGAAATTTTTAGTAGCAGAAGTTTGTTCCCGTCTAATTGTTAATTTTATCCAAGTTAGCTTGATACTTCTGATTGCAGTTTACGCTTTTAAAGCTCATATTTATGGTAATTTAGTCATTATTTATGCTTTAGCTATTTTAGGCGCAGTTCTTTTTCAGTTGATTGGCTTTGTCATTGCCAGTATTGCTAAAACTACTGATGCCGCTCAAGGTATGGCTACAGCCATTACCATTCCTATGATGTTTTTAGCTGGAGTATTTTTTCCTATTGATTCTTTACCTAAATGGCTCTTTTCCATAGTCCAATTTTTACCCTTGGCGCCTCTTTTAAGAATGGTAAGAGCTACAATCTTAGAAGGACTATCTCCTTTGGGAAATCCTATGAATTTTTATATTGTTTTAGCCTGGATTATAATTGCTTTAGCACTTTCAATTTACAAATTCAGGCTAACAGAAGAATAATTAGTGCTATAAATTACAGATAATAAAGACCTTCTTGAGCTGTTCCTTTAAGAAGTATTTTAAAAATTTCTGGATTCAAAGTGTAAATGAGAACAAAAATGGTAACAAAAATAATTATGGCTAACCATTTAGTGTAAGGGCCATAAGTACGAATAAAAAGAGTAACAGAAGCAATGGCAATGACAATCGGAGCAAAAGTCCTAATATCACCAAGAGGCACTAGATAGCCTGCAACATAAAAGTGAGATTCATCAAAAAAACTAGCCAGATTATAGTTAATATGAAATAAGACAAAAATTAATTCTAAAACTATCACGATTAAAATAAGCCATGAAGACCATTTTGTTGATTCACCTTCAGTACGATAGACTTCATAACCCACAGTAGGCAATAAAAAAACGATCACCAAAAGAGGATTTTTTAACCATATACCGAGGACAATACCGATTAAAGCTAGGATACTTAAACCTATACAAATTGGGGTGGCGTTTTGAGTCGGTTTAGCCATAAATTAATTATATAAAAAATAAAAAAATTTATTTTAAAAATATCCACAGCTAAAATAAGAATTCTTTCAAAAATGGTATAATGATAGAAGGACATATTTTTATTTCAAAAATAATCCGCCAGTTGGCGGAAAATTAAGGAGATTTTATGGAAGACACTACAGCAGTAAGTTCTTCTCTCAGTTCTTTGGGTAGTATAGGAGCTTTGTGGGGCTTTTTTGCTGCCTATCTTGCTATCTCGTTGATCGTCGGCCTTGCAGTCTACATTTACATGGCTTGGGCTTTGATGGTTATCGCTCAGAAAACTCAAACCCCCAATGCTTGGCTAGCTTGGATTCCGATTGGCAATCTTTACCTAATGACTCAAATTGCTCAGGTACCTTGGTGGACAATGTTGGTTATTGTCCTAGCTTGGGTACCGTTTATTGGCTACCTTGCTGTTATTGCTGTCACTCTTTGGTGGTGGTGGAAAATTGCTGAAAGAAGAGGAAAGCCTGGCTGGTATGCGATCCTCCTGTTAGTGCCTATAGCGAACATCATTATTCCTGGTGTTATTGCTTGGTCTGATTAAAAATTTCAAGAACTAGATATAAAAAAATCGCCAGATTTTTTTGGCGGTTCTTTTCAATACGGATCTGTCTGTTTTCTAAAATAAAAATTTTGAATTACCTAACGAAGATATTCTTTGAGACGATAATGAACTTTCATATCACGAAGTTTTTCTAGGGCCTTAGCTTCAATTTGACGAACACGTTCACGAGTGACACCGAATTCTCGACCCACTTCTTCTAAAGTATGGGTTTCATCATCTTCCAAACCAAATCGCATGCGCAAAATTTTTTGTTCCCGTGGTGATAAATATTTTAAAATATCTTTAATTTGACGACGCAAAAACTCATTGGAAGCAGAATCTTCAGGCGTGGTAGTCAATTTATCTTCAATAAAATCACCTAGTTTCGAGTCTTCCTCTTCACCCACTGGTGCTTCTAGAGAAACTGTATCTTGAGTCATCTTGAAAATCTGTTCGATTTTATCAGCTGATAAACCAATTTCTGCTCCGATTTCTTCAGGTAATGGTTCCCGACCTAATTCTTGAACTAACAATCTCTGAGCTTTATGAATTTTATTAATTGTCTCTACCATATGGACCGGAATTCTAATAGTCCTAGCTTGATCAGCAATCGAACGAGTAATAGCTTGTCTAATCCACCAAGTAGCATAAGTAGAAAATTTATAACCTCTTTTCCAATCGAATTTTTCTACTGCCCGCATTAAACCAATATTACCTTCTTGAATTAAATCTAAAAATGACAAGCCACGACCAATATATTTTTTAGCAATAGAAACAACGAGTCGCAGGTTCGCGCGCGTTAATTTTCTTTTTGCTACCTCATCCCCCCAAGCTACACGTTTAGCCAAAGCTTTTTCTGCTTTGCCGGTTAAAAGGGAAACTTTGCCAATTTCGCGTAGATATAACCTTACTGAATCATCAATATAATCAGCGATGTCATCAAGTCTAATGGAAGAAAGAGCTTCCTCTTCTTTCTTCTTATCAGCTTCAATAAAATGATCAATTAAACTTTTAGGTTCATGAAAAATTACTTCGATTCCTCTCTCTTGCAAAAGTAAGGCTATATAATCAGCTTCTTTTAATCTCGATTCTGGCTTGGGCACCAATCCTAAAATTTCTTTGGCAGTAATAAAACCATCTCGATCACCTTTGTCAATTAATTCTTTAAAACGTGGTGGGACGATTAATAAAGCTTCACGATGAAAACGAAGGACTTCTGGATCAATCATATTTAAACAATTTTCAATTTATAATTTTCAATTCTCAAACACATTGAAAAACCTAATTTAAATCTTATTTTAGGAAAGAATTATGTTTTGCAGTTCTCTAAGTAATTTTTTCAATTGAGTTAAATTTTTAGTTTTTTCACAAATCCTGATTTTCTCCTGCAATATGTCAATCTGTTTCTGTTTGTATTCTTTTTTCAAAAAATTTAATAAATCTATTAATTCTTTCTCTGCTAAATCTCTATCAGTACGATCATAATCATTCTCTACTTCTAAAACAGCCAATGGTAAGGCAGGATTTTTAAGTTTTCCTAAAAATGCGTCTTTGGAACGACTTTTCTGATTATAAAATTTAAGCCAAATGGTGTAAAGAGGATTATTTTTTAAAAATAAATTCAAATCTTTCTTTGTTTTCCTAAAAAAAGCAGGAAAAATAAATAAAATTGCTATTATTCTTTTTTCTATTTCCTTGTGAATTTCTTTTAAATTTTTTTCCGGAATTTCTTGTTTTAATATTGTCTTATCTTTATTTTTAATTTGGCTGAGAGCTTCATATAATGATGGCTCACTAATATTTAGTCGAGAACTTAATCTTTGGATCCATTCCCCCTGAACAATAGGATTTTTGATCATTCTGAGAAAGGGAAGAATTTTTTCTGCTGCTTCTTGTTGTTCTTCTATTGTTTTAGCATTTTTAGCATATAAGGCAAAAAAATATTCTAAGATGTTTTTTCTTTTTTCCAGGGCTTGTTTCCATTTTTTAGGGTTATTTTTTAAACATTCATCCACATCTTTAAAAGGCTTAGGCACAAAAACAATATAGACATTAAAATCTTTGGCTAAAGCCAATCCAATGCCACGTTCAGTGGCAATTTGACCAGCTTGGTCTTTGTCAAAAGCAAAATATAGATTACGACTAAAACGTCTCAAAAGATCAAGTTGAGATTCGGTTAAAGAAGTGCCAGAAGAAGCTACAGTATTTAAAAATTCAGCTTGATGAGAAGATACCACATCCATTTGGCCCTCAACTAATACGACATAATCTTTTTTAATAATTTCTTGTTTAGCAAAATTAAGACCAAAAAGAACAAAACTTTTATTAAAAATGGGGGAATCAGGAGAATTCAGATATTTGGCAATGTTTTCTTCTTCAAAATAAGGCATAATACGACCAGAAAAACCGACAATTGAACCTGCTTGATTAATAATTGGGAAAATTGCGCGACCGCGAAATCTATCAAAAATTGGTATTTCCTTAAGTGAAAAATGATCTTTTTTAATGCAGAGTCCTGACTGAACAATCAGAGGAAGAGGAAATTTATTCTTGATCAAAAATTTAGATAAAATATCTCTTTGATTAGGGGCATAACCTAATTTAAATTGATCAATGGTATCATCTTTTAAACCTCTTTTTCGTAAATAAGTCAGCACTCTTTCTCCGGGTTTTGTTTTCCAAAGTATATGTTTAAATAATTTAGCAGCTAATTCATTCAATTCATAAAGTTGTTTTTTTTGTGAATAAGCCTCTCTATGCACTGGCGCCACTTTAACTCCAACTTTTTCACCTAAAAATTTTAAAGCATCATAAAATTCTAATCCTTCCATTTCCATGATAAAAGAAATAGCATCCCCGCCTCGACCACAACCAAAACAATGCCAAATTTGTTTTTCTGGTGAAACCATAAAAGAAGGTGTTTTCTCTTGATGAAAAGGACAAAGAGCTTTAAAATTAACTCCTGCTTTTTTCAAAGGAACATAAGGAGAAATGATATCAACAATATTAGATTTGTTTTTTATTTCTTCTAAAGCATCAGCCATAAAATCCTTTAATTAAAGCCTAAAAAGAAGTCATTAAAAAGTAAAGAGAGAGAAAATTATTTCAAAGCCATAACAAAAGCAAATCTATCAGCACTACTCCCTCCCTCAGGCTTAGCTTCCAGGCGATGAGAAGGGAATAAATCATTGTCTTGATCCGTTCTCAAAGAGGTAATTTCAATTCGCTCTTGAGGTACACCAGCTCTTAAAAGTTCGGAAAGAATCGCTTGGTGCAAATTCAGATTATATTTGCCATTCCCCCTAGATTGAAAAATTTGCTCCAGTGCTTCTTGAGAAAAATTGCCACTATCCAAAAAAGCTTGATAAACGTCTCCTCCCACTTCATAATTACTGCTTATACCCGGACCAACTGTAGCATAAATTTCATTAGGATTAGTTTCAAATGCCTCCCTCATTTGTCTTAAACCCCGAAAAGCGATATTGGCCGCTGTACCTTTCCAACCAGAATGAAAAACGCCAATGGCTTTATGTCTAGGATCATAAACTCCAACTGATGGGCAATCTGCACCTAAAATCATTAAAGTTAAACCAGGAATTTGAGTGATCGCTCCATCAGTTCTTTCTAATTTTCTTCTTTTTGGTCTAATGTAATACTCCACTTCTGGATAGCCGATAAATCTCACATTAATGGAATGAGCCAATTCGGGGTAAGCCAGAAATCCTGGATTAAGTGTTGGATCAAGCTTTCTCAAGAATGCTATTAAACTACGACTGGCTCTAATTTTCCGTTGATTAATACCTTGTTCTAATCTGTCAGGTTCTCTTAAATAAATTAAATCAGGATATTGTTTGGTTGAAGCAGCACAAATTACTTCAGGAAATGGAGCAAAAATTCTTGGCCGCCAAATTCCATTTTCTATCTGTTGTTTTCTTTCTTGCTGCCTTTTGGCTTCTTCGTTATCTTCTCTAGATCTAGATTCAGGCTTTTCTTGAGACATATTTATTAAGTTTAAGCTAATTTTTTATCTAATTCAACTTAAATTTCAAAAATAGAGAATGCTCTTATCTTGTTTTTGGCTCCAATTTAGGATAGAATGAAAGAGTTATGGAGAGGTGTGCCGAATGGTAAGGCAGCGGTTTGCTAAACCGTGACGGTTCTAACAGACCGTTTGCGGGTTCGACTCCCGCCCTCTCCGTTTTTTATATTCGATCAATAACTAAAAAAGGAAGATGAAAAACGAAAGCCCCTGAAATATCAGGAGCTTGAGAGTTGGGATTGATCACTGATTTCTGCGAGCATTCTCTCAAAATCAATTACTCTTGCAGGATGAGCTACTTCTTTTCTCACATAATCCAAGAATTCTGTGATATTTTCTATCCAATTACCAAGCTGGCAGAAAGAAAGTGCACACCAAGCTGACCGGAAGGATTGCTCATGGATAGCGCATTCGCCTCTTGCGCAATCAAAGAAATAGCACCACTTATCTCTTCCATCATGAGGAAATCGAGCTAGGAAAAGATGTTCATCGCTTGAAAGATCAAAGGCGAGCCTGGGATCGATTCCTTGTCTAAGTAGAAAACAACTAATTTCTTTCGCTTCTTCTAGGGTGACCCCCACTTGATACTGGCAGCAATGCCAATCATTATTGCATTGCGATCCCCAACAAGCTTGGACTTCTCTAACATGAATGGGGTCCTGAGAAAGGATTTGCCGCAAATGAAAGGGGCTTATCCAAGCTTCCGGAGGGTTAGCTCTCAAAAGATACTCGGGATCAAAAACCCATTTGCCTAAATGATAGCACTGTCTAAACACAGGGCGATTGCCCACAAAGATCGTGCCTGTGGCGCAATCAAATTTCATTGGCTTCACCTCCTTGTTGTCAAGTCTGCAAGCTCTTAGTATTAAAACCTAAAAAAATATATCTGTCAATCTTTGAGGTTTAAATTCTAATCCCCTTTCCTTATAATTAGTTATATGGTTTTCAAAGCCCTAATTTTAGCCTTTATCCAATCGGTGACAGAGTTTTTACCCATTTCCTCCTCTGGCCATCTGCTTTTGGTAGAAAAATTATTTTCTCTCAAAGAATTTGGTCTTTCTTTTAATGTCTTGATTCATCTAGGATCAGCTTTAGCTTTAATTATTTTTTTCGCCAAAGATTGGCTAGAAATTTTTAAGAATGCCAGAGAAAATTTTTTTGCCTCTCTTTTATTTAAAATCATTATTGCTTTAGTCCCTGCTTTAATTTTTGGATTGATTTTAGAAAAATTTCAGCCTGTTTTTTGGCAATCTAAATATTTAGTAATTTTTAATTTAATCTTTTTTGGTCTAATTCTTCTCTGGGCAGACAAACATAACGGCGAAAAAGCAACAGAAAAATTAAGTCTTAAACAAATCTTTCTAATTGGCATATTCCAAGCTTTAGCACTTATTCCTGGTGTCTCAAGATCAGGTGTCACCATCACTATAGCTTTATTTTTAGGTTTAACTCGTAAAGAATCAGCTCGTTTCTCTTTTCTTTTAGCCACGCCAGCCATTTTAGGTGCCAATCTTCTGGAATTATCTAATCTTTCGGGAAACGTTGAATCCGTATTGTCTATTTATCTAATTGGTTTTTTAGCTAGTTTTATTTTGAGTTATATCACCATAGCCTGGTTCTTAAAATATTTACAAAAGAATAAACTCTGGCCTTTTGCGATTTGGCGATTTATTATTGCCATAGCTGCTATATTGTTAATTATCTTTATTCAATGAAATATTATCTCTTGATTTTTTTACTCAGTCTCTTACCGATAACTGAATTACGCGGTGCTTTACCTTTAGCAATCATTAGCTATCACCTAAATTTTTGGTACTCATTTATGTTTTCTGTTCTTGGTAGTTTTTTGGGTGGCGTTATAATACTCTTGCTTCTAAAATATCTAGAAAAATTAATTGATCAATCAAAATATTTAAAAAAAATCAAAGAAAAAATTTATAAACATACTAGAAGCAAACAAGCGCAACGTTTCAAACGACTACAAGAAGGATTGATTTTTATTTTAGCCGCTGTGCCCATTCCAATTTTAGGTGGTAGTTATACCGCGGCTCTAGTCGCCTATCTATTTAATGCTTCAAGGATAAAAAGTTTAATTTATATCTTCCTTGGTCTAACGATACAGGGAATAGCCATTGCATTCTTATCCAAATTAATCTAATCCCTGTTAAATAATTTTAATATAGGTTTGTTTTAAAAACATGCTAAAGTCAATGAGAGACAACCAACATTATGCTAAATATATTAAAAAATTAAAATTACGACTCAAAGTCGTATTTAACCAGGTGAAACATGCCAAAATATCCGCAATTTTTAGAAAAACAGATTGCCAACACTCAGGTTTTTGTTACTCCTTTAGAAAGGAATGCCACTGCTATCCAATTTTCCTTTGAAGTGGGTAGTTTTTTAGAAAATGAAACCCAAGCTGGAATTTCTCATTTAATAGAACATTTATTATTTAATGGCAGCAAAAAATATCCTTCACAAAAAATAATTGCTGAATCAATAAAAAAATATGGTGGCAGAACTAATGCCTTTACTGGCGTCGATGAAACTGGATTTTGGATTTATATGCCAGCCTCAGCCATTGAGAAAACTTTGGATATTTTATTCGATATTACTTTTAATCCTTTAGCCATTAGTAAAGAAAAAGAAATTAATAATGAAAAGAAAATAATCTTAGAAGAGATCAAATTGCATCGAGATAATCCAGAATGGCATATTTTTGAGCTAGCCAATCAAACTTTAAATCCAGACCACAAAATTGCTGTACCAATTATTGGTTATGAAAAAACTGTGGCTAGAATAACTAAAGAGGAAGTAAAAGAATGGTGGAAAAAATATTATCTGCCAGCAAATTTAAAAATTGCAATTGCTGGTTATATTCCTAAAAATATTGAAGAGGAAATCAAAAAATTTTTGCCAGCTGAAGATAAAAAAATAAAAAATAATTTTCCTAAATACCACTCAAAACAAAAATTAAGACTTAAGGTTCATCCCAAGGATACAGATCAAGTTAAATTAATCATTATTTTTGAAAATGCAACAAAAATTAAACCTAAGGAAATGATTACATTTGAATTGATGACTTATATTTTAGGCGATAGGATGGGGTCAATTTTGAGTGAGGAATTAAGAGTTAAAGAAGGATTATGTTATGACGTCTGGGGAGATATTGATAATTATAATGATTTCAGTCTTTTCTCCATTGGCGGTGGTTTTAATGAGAAAAAAATTGAAAGAGCCTCTCAAAAAATTGTGGAAATTTTAAACCAACTCAAGACTCAAGGATTTGGTGAAGAAAAAGTTAGGGAAGCAAAAACGAATTATTTAGGTAATCTAGAAATAAAATGTGATGATACAGCTGGTTTAACTTATTGGCCCATTTTTGATACGCGATATTTTGGCAAAATATTAAGTTTTGAAAAAACTATTGAAATTTTAAATTCAATTGGCAAAAATGATCTAGACAATTTAGCAAAAAAATTATTTCAAAAAAGCAATATGGCAATAACAACTTTGGGATCATTTAAAAATGAAAAATCTTTAAAATTAATTTTTGATCAATTAAAGGATTCGCCCGGGTAAATAATTTTAAATCATATGCTTTCTTTCATTTATATACAAGGGTTTCTAAAAAATAAAAAAAGAATATTGATTATATCAAAGATTTAAAATTACGACAGCAGTCGTATTTAACCGGGTAAAATGATCTATATAATTGCTGCGATTTTGGCCTTGCTTCTCTCACTTATTTTTTATCCTCTAGCCAAAAAATTAGGTCAATATTTTAAAATCCTAGATCAACCATCTAAAAGAAAAGTCCATCGAAAAATCATACCTCGGACAGGGGGCTTAGTCTTTTTTGTAATTTTTTGGATTTTAATCTTTGGTTTGACTTTAATTTTTAAACCCTCTTTTTTGAATCCCAATCTTTTGGGGAGACTTTTTGTGCCTGCTTTTATTATTTTTATTTTAGGTTTTTGGGATGATAAAATCTCCCTTTCTCCTTATATAAGATTGGGGGGGCAGATCGTAGCCGCCCTTATTGCTGTTTTTGCTGGTTTTCGCATTGAAGTAATCCAAATCCCCACTCTTGGCATGATCAATTTCCCTTTTTGGCTGCAAATTCTGATTACCATTTTTTGGATTGTTCTTTTAATAAACATCATTAATTGGTTAGATGGATTAAATGGTTTAGCTTCTGGCATGGGGATAATTGCCTTTTTAGCCATTGTCTACACTGCTTTTTTGCCCTGGGTTAATGCTTTCTCTGCAGCTTTAATTAGTAGTCTAATGGTCGGTTTATTATTGGGTTTTCTACCTTTTAACTTTTTTAAGGGATCAATTTTTATGGGGGATTCTGGTAGTAATTTTTTAGGTTTTATGTTGGCAATATCTTCAATTTTAGGTGGGTCAAAATTAGCAACCGCTTTTTTAGTTTTGGGTTTACCGATCTTGGATGGCCTCTGGGTTATAATTCAAAGGCTCAAGAATAAAAAAAGTATATTCTTAGCTGATAAAAATCATTTTCATCATAGGCTCTTACGTCTAGGTCTTTCAGAAAAACAAGCCGTTTTATTTTTTTGGTTAATTGCTCTAGCTTTTGGGTTTTTAGTTTTGACTGCTTCTAATAAAATCAAATTTTTTGGTTTAATAATTTTAATTTTTATTTGTCTGATATTTTTTGCTCTTTTAGATATAATAGAAAGGAAAAGTTCACCCAATTAAATAATTTATAAAAATAAATTGCCTAAAGGGCATTTGACCGGGTAAACCTGGTTAAATAATTTTAAATCAAATGTTCTATAACCTTTATCTTCTAAAATCAGAAAGAGATAAAAAATTATATGTTAGTCATACAAAAGATTTAAAATTACGACTAAAGTCGTATTTAACTGGGTAAATGAAAGAATTTAGGCGTGTTATTTGGATTTTAATCATAATAGTTGTTTTATTAGGACTGCTGCTCCCTTATTTTATTTAAAAAGATTTTTATAAATCTATGATTGATTTGGAAGATGATGAACAAATTCTCTTGGAAATTGGACCTCATTCCTATTTTTTAATTTGGCCAATTTTTTGGTCGCTTTTTTTATCCCTTATCATTTTAGGTTATAGTTTAGCCAAAGCTGGTTTTTCCTTTTGGTTCTTTGTGGCATTTTTAATATCAGCAGGAATATTTTGGACATACGCAATTCTTTCTTATGCTCGTTTTTATCAAAATCGAGCTTTTCTAACCAATAAAAGACTTTGGGTCAGACGACAAATTAAACCTTTAAAAGTTGAGGTCAAAGAAGTCGGTCTTAAAGATATTTTGGAAGTAGGCTATGTGATTGCCGGTCTGCGTGCCACCTTTTTTGGTTTTGGTAATCTAGTTATCAAAACTCCTGCCGGCAAAGTAATTATCGAAAAAGTGGCTAGACCGGAAAAAATTAAAAAACAGATTCTAGCCCTACGCGATCATTGGCTGAGACAATAATTCAACTTAGGAAGACATTCTCTTTGCCAACTAAAGAACGAAGATTTTTTAAAAGTTTCACACTTTTTTTGGTTCCTTCTTTCAAAGATAATTCCTGATTTCGTCCTTGTTCTCTAATAATCAAATATGTTTTCATTTTTCCTGGATGATTGGCTAAAATATTTTTTAAAGATTCCATCAGGGGGCGAGAATAAGAATTAATTTTTATATATAATTTTTGAGATTCGGAATTTATTTTTGGTTCGTGATTAATTTTTATTTCACTTGCTTTTTTTGCCCGCTCGACAATGACTTTAGGTTCTTGGGTTTTTTCACCTCTTTCTTTAAATGATAACCTGCCTTTAACACCAATAACCTCATCCAATTGAAAAACTTCTCCAAATTGATCTAGAATTCTGGGAAAAGCCAAGAGTTCAACTGAACCAGATTTATCTTCCAAACGGATAAATAACATCAATTCTTGGTTTCGGGTATAAATTTTTTGAATATTGGAGATAACACCTACTACTAAAACAGAAGTGTTTTCTCTTTTGTGGACCAAATCTTTAATTTGATAGGGTAAAGCCTTAAGTAATTTTTCATATTTGTCTAAAGGATGTAGAGATAAATAAATTCCCAAAAGTTCTCTTTCCCAACTCATTTTCTGTTGTTCGCTTGCTTCACCTGATTGTTCTAATTTCAGATTCTCTTTAAAAATAGATTCTTTTCCTTGACCAAAAAGATCAATTTGCGAATTATTACTTTTTTTAAAGCAAGCAGAACAAAATTTAAGAATAGTATCTAAATTGGAAAGCAACATTTGTCGATCACCAAAATTATCCAAACCTCCTGATTTGATCAAACTTTCAAGAATTTTTTTATTTAAAACATTACTCAATCTCTTAACAAAATCTTCTAAATTTTTATAATTTCCATTATTTTTTCTCTCTTCCACAATAGCTCTCGCGGGAATTTCACCAATATTTTTAATTGCCGCCAAGGCAAAACGAATATCTCCTGTTTTTTTCATTACACCAAATTCAACGAATGATTCATTGACATCTGGCGGCAAAACTGAAATCCCCATGCTTTCACATTCAGAAATGTCTCGCGCCACTTTATCCAAATCTTCTTGATCAGAAGTCAGAAGCGCTGACATAAATTCAGAAGGATAATTAGCCTTTAGATAGGCAGTGATGTAGGCAATCATGGCATAACCAGCAGCATGAGATTTATTAAAACCATAACGAGCAAAAGGTTGAATAAATTCCCAAATTTTTCTAGCTGTCCCTCTCCTAAGTCCATTCCTAATCATTCCTTTTATCATTTTTTTCTTTTGCTCGATTAAAAGTTTCTTTATTTTTTTGCCAATGGCTCGACGCAAAATATCTGCTTCTCCATAAGAAAAACCAGCTAGTTGTCTGGCAATTTCCAAGACTTCTTCTTGATAAACAGCGATACCAAAAGTTTCCTTAAGGATTGATTCTAATTTGGGATGTAAATATTTTATTTCTGGATGATGTTTACCCGCAATATATTGAGGAATAAAAGCCATGGGGCCAGGTCGATAAAGTGCAACCATAGCGATTAAATCTTCAATTTCTGTTGGTTTAAGCTGTTTTAAGTACCTACGCATTCCATCTGAAGAAAATTGAAATACGCCAACAGTACGACCTTCAGAAAGCAATTTAAAAGATTTTTTATCATTGAGCGGTAAACGAGAAAGGTCTATTTCTTTGTTGTGAATTTTACGAATTACTCTCAAAGCTTGCTGGATGATGGTTAAATTAGAAAGCCCTAAAAAATCCATTTTAGCTAATCCTAACTTCTCAAGATCATACATGGAATAATGAGTGGTAATAGCTAATTCACCTTTAGGTGCTCGTTGCAAAGGAGCAAAATTAAATAATTTTTCTGGTGCAATGACCACCCCAGCAGCATGAATACCAGTTTGTCTAACCACACCTTCGAGACGCTGGGCTAAATCAATTACTCTTTTGACTTGATCTTCATTCTCATACATTTTACGAAGTTCAGGTGATAAATTAAGCGCATCTTTAAGTTTTGAGCCAAAAGGAATCACTTTAGCAATACGGTCCCCTTCTGAATAAGACAGGCCTTCTACTCTGGCCACATCCCTCACTGCTTGACGACTTTCCATTTTACCAAAAGTAGCAATTTGAGCCACTTTATCTTCGCCATATTTCTTTCTTACATATTGGATAACTTCATCTCGACGATTGTCAGCGAAATCAATATCAATATCTGGCGGCGAAATTCTCTCTGAATTTAAAAATCTTTCAAAAATTAAGCCGTATTTAAGAGGATCAATATCGGTGATACCTAACAGATAGCAGATAATACTACCCGCGGCACTGCCTCTGCCTGGGCCAACCATGATGCCGTTATTCTTAGCATAATTAACAAAATCAGCCACAATTAAAAGATAAGAAGCGTAGCCAGTTTTCTCTATAACTGATAATTCGTAATTGACTCGATCTATTATTTCTTGACTCACTTTTGTCTTTATTGCTTTATGAGATTGGGCTTTCTCTCGGCTCATTTTTCCATAACGCCAAGCCAATCCTCTAAAAACTAATTCCTCTAAATAACTTTCTGGGGTGTAATCTTTAGGTAGGGGAAACTTAGGCAAAAGCAATATCTCTGCTGCTTTAATTTCTAAATTTATTTTTTCTGCTATTTCCAAACTGTTAACCAAAACTTCAGGCGTTTCTTTAAAGGCACCATACATTTCTTCAGTTGAAGATAGATGGAATTTGTCTTGAGCCATGGACATCCGATTTTGATCAGAAAGTAAAGTCCCAGTCTGAATACAAAGCAAGGTCTCATGAGCTTCTAAATCATCTTCATTAAGATAATGAGAATCTTGGGTGGCAACGACTTTGATATTGAATTTTTTGCTTAATTTAAACATTTGACGGTTAACTTTCTCTTGATCAGACATATTGGGATGATTTTGTACTTCTAAATAAAAATCATCTCCAAACGTCTCTTTATAAAATTTAAGAGCAGTTTTTAATTTTTTTTGATTCTTAGCTAAAATCAATCGAGGAATTTCTCCCTGTAGGCAGGCAGTTAGGGCGATTAAACCTTGGGAATATTTTTGAAGTAATTTTTTATCAACTCTTGGCCGATAATAATAACCTTTGAGATGAGCTAAGGTAAGTAAATGCATCAAATTTTTATATCCTTCTTTATTCTTGGCTAAAAGAACCAAGTGATAAGGATTGGTATCTTCTTTAGTTCTTCCTTCCATTGTATTAGGAGCTAAATAAATTTCTGAACCAATTATTGGTTTTATGCCTTTCTCTTTTGCTTTAAAGAAAAATTCTACTGCACCATACATCACGCCGTGATCAGTTAAGGCTAAAGCAGATTGACCTAGGGTTTTAGCCTTATCTAAAAGTTCATCAATTTTTGATAAACCATCCAAAATGGAATAATGAGAGTGAACATGCAAATGGACAAAATCTTTTATTTTGGGCATTACTTTTTAAATTTAACAAAAAAAGTAATTGCAAACAAAATTGACAGATTTTTTGAATTATGTTATTTTATTTTAGTTATTTGAAATTAAGATTTTGAATTTGTTTCGAATTTAGGATTTCGCCTGCCTGCCGGCGAGGCAGGGATTTTGAATTTATAATTTAATTAAGTTATGGCTCATAAAGCATCACAAGGAGCAACAAAATTAGGCCGCGACAGTCAAGCAAAAAGACTTGGTTTAAAACGAGGCAATAACCAAGTGGTTAAAGCTGGACAAATAATTTTAAGACAAC
>Ga0172362_10002114_pt1 | contig 17214 bp, 14 predicted proteins | sample LakKivs1_kivu2a2_FD_114534 | JGI IMG/M metagenome (GOLD analysis project Ga0172362, IMG submission 114534) | Sediment microbial communities from Lake Kivu, Rwanda - Sediment s1_kivu2a2 | ecosystem: Environmental > Aquatic > Freshwater > Lake > Sediment | place: Rwanda: Western Province, Lake...
AACTAGATGACGCTAACGGTAATCTAAAAACTAGATAACGCTAACGATTATTTAAAAACTAGATGACGCTAACGGTTATCTAAAAACAAGATGACTGTAAATTATATGATTAAAAAAGAATGTAAAAAATGATACATAAAATATAAATAACATAATATTATAAATATAAAAAAATGCAAGAATTATTGAACTTTATTTTTGATTTAAAAAAAAAATATTACAAGAGAGGTTCATATTTATATGATGTCCCAGAAGAGATTCCTATTCAAGGTAACTACATAAAATATTATCATTATCCATCAAAAATAAATATTCTCAAATTGACTACTGACATCGAGTTATTTGATCAAAAAATAGAAGTTTTAGTTCATAAGCCCGATGGAATACAGGAAAAATGGGAGTATGAGAATCATTTTGGATTTGGTGGTCATTGTTCAAATTTCAATCCCGAAAAGCTCGTTATCTATTGTCCATCCTATCCAATTTTTTCAATTATGGAGATGCATGAAAAGATTCTTAACAAATATTCTCAACCCAACGAGAATTTGTTAAAAGAGTTATGGGGTTTTCTCATTTTATCCGGTCATATCAATTCAAGAAAAGAAGCTTTAAAAGATCTCGTTGATTACTTTAAAATGAATGGATTCGTCAAGGATACAATCAATGAAAAAGAAGTCGATGAATGGTTCTTATTTGAGCTAGGTGATCTTCAAAAAAGATATCGCTGGTTGAATACAACTATAGAGTCAAAAACAGAAGAGATTACAGATCAAGAAAAGAATGAGAAAAAACAATGTCCAATATGTTACCAAGAATATACAGATGTTGTGAAAACACCATGTGATCACATTTTTTGTAAGAACTGTATTTCTTCTTGGATTGAAACGAATCATACCTGTCCTTGTTGTAGAAAAAGTTTTTAGAATGTAATTAATATATATTTAATGATTAAAATTGTATATTCTGTATAGCGATTATAAAAAAAAATTGAAAATTATTATTATGAATATGTAAATAAAATAATAAAAAGAAAATGAGTGAGCATTTTATTATATGTTGTAAAACTGATGATTTAGATCAATTGATGATAGCTTATCATAAATATAGAGAATATATAAATCGTTCTGTTATATCCAGGGCTTTCATAAAATCTCTTATTTATCAATCAAATAATATAGCACAATGGTTAATAGATATGGATAAAGATTCTTCATTATTAGAGAGTGATTACGATAAGAGAGAGAGTATGGTATATTGTTGTATGAGTGGTAAATTAAAATTTATGAAATATATAAATGATAAATATTGCCCACCGTATTTAAAAAATTTCAATGATGCACTTTTTAGAAAGGCTTGTAGAAAAGGTCAATTAAGAATGGCTAAATGGCTATTAAAAAATAAACCAGATATAGATGTAACATATAAAGACAATAAATCATTTTATCAAGCATGTTTGAATGGTCATTTAAAATTAGCAAAATGGTTAATAAAAATAAAACCAGATATAGATACATCGATTCATAATAGTTTAATATTTTTAGATGTTTGTAGTAAGATAGAAAATATAAAAGTTGCAAAATGGTTATATTCGATACAATCAGATAAAATATTAAAAGATGATAATTTACTTGTTTTACAACATTCTTACTATTATGGTTACTATAATTTATGTAAATGGTTATTACAGATCAAGAATGATTGGGATATAAGTTTTTTACAAGAGAATTATTATCAAAATTTAAGGTGGATAAATGAAAATAATGAAGAATTAAAGTATTTTTTTGATAGATTATTTTTACAATATCATATAAAGAATTATAGGGGATGGTTATCGAAAAGAAAACAATCAATAGAGAATATTGAAAAAAAAGATTGTTCAATATGTTTATCAGTTCCAGAAAATACATATGTAATAACACCATGTGATCATTTATTTTGTGTAGATTGTATAAATTCTTGGATTTCAATTCAAAATATTTGCCCTTATTGCAGACAATTTATATAATCATATTTATGATCATATAGATATATAAAAATTGAAAAATTATAATAAAAATTAATATATAAATTATAAGAAATAATAATATGGTTGAAAATAGAATTGATGTAAGATCTTTATATGAATATTGTGAAAATGGTAATATATCAATGATAATAGAATATTTAGATGAAATAAAAGATATAAAAAAAATAAATAAAGAAGTATTAGAGATAATGTTTATGCAATCATGTGAATTTGGACATATAGAGATAGCAAAATTATTATTAAAAATAAGACCAGAATTGAATATATCATGTGAAGATAATTATGCATTTAATTATGCATGTATAAATAATCATTTAGATATAGCTCAATGGTTATATAGTATAAATCCAAATATTCCGATGATAGATATTGAAATGAAAAATAATGAAATAATTTCTCCGATAAATTTAGCATTAGAAAATAAAAGTATAGATATAATAGATTGGATAAAAGAAGTAAAAAACTTAAATATTCATTGTGAATTTTATCCAAAATTTAATTATGTTTTATTTGATTGTGGTGAATTTTTACCAATAGAAATATTTGAGAAAGAAACTGATAAAACGATATGTCCAAATTGTAAAGAAAAACTAATAGAAGAATCATATATTGAATCAGATAATTGTATTTTAATGTAATATACAAAAATTGAAAAAAATATAAAAAATATTTTCATTAGTAAATTATAATAGAATGTTAATTGAAAGTTTTAAAGAAGTATTTAGAGAGTCAGATATAGATATATTATTTGATTCATTGATAAAAAGTCCAGAATTAATAGATTATGCGTTTAATATAGCATGTGGATATGATGATTATTATGTAATAAGAGGTATATATGATATGAAAGAATATATGGATATATCAGATGGATTTGTATCATCATGTGGAGCAGGTCATATAAATATAATAAAAAAATTATTAGATTTGAAGAAAGATATAAGAGAAGAAAAATATGATGAAGGATTATATTGTGCATGTGTAGCGGGTCAATTAGAAGTTTTTAAATATATATTACAATTAAGACCAAATATATTGCAAAGAGTATCAGTATATGAGAAAGCATATGTAAATGCAGTATTCTCATGTAATCTTGAATTAGTAAAGGAAATAAAGAAATATAAATATAATAAATAAAAATGAGTAGATAAATGATTATAATAAGTAAAAAATTGAATAAATTAATATAAAATTAAATAATTAATTTTATATATATAATCGCAATGACCGTTGAAATGGATTATTCAGATATAAAAATAAATCTTGAAGAAGTATTGGAAAATATAACGTATGATTTCCAATATATAAATTATGGATATAAAGATTATGTAAAAGATATAATATCAAAGAATGATATAGAATTTTTTAAATATTTATGTGAAAGAACATTGAAGATATTAGAGGATGATGAGTATAAAATACAGAAAAAGACTTTAATAACGAATATAATAACGGATTGTTTGGTGGAGAAAATAAATATGGATATGTTGAAGTATATATTAGATAATTCAGATTTAAAAAGGAGTGTTGATATAGAAAAATTATTTATGTCAGCGATCTATCATAATAATTTTGAAGTAATAGAATATTTAATAAGTATAGATCCAACAAAATGTTATAGAAATATAGATAAATATTGGGTATTTGATACGATAGTAGATAGGGGTTTATTAGATATGATGAAATATTTTTTTAGAGAAAGACCAGATATATATGATTTAAGTTTGCTAGATTATGAGAGTTTTTTTTATGGTTCTATTTATAGAGGTAATATATCATTATTAAGGTATATAAAAGAGATAAAACCGGAAATAAATATAATAAATACGACATCAGAAAATACAAGTATTAATCATAAATATTTACATGGAGCAGTCTATTATGGTTTTTATGAAATAGTAATACAGTTATTAGAATGGTATCCAAAAGATATAGATTGTAAAGAATACATAGATAATGAATTAATGAATTGTGCATGTAGTGGAAAAAATATAAATATAGTAAAATTATTATATAGTTTAAATCCAGATAAAAATATAATAGATATAGATTGTTTTAAGACATTATTTAGGAATGGATCATTAGATATATTAAAATATTTATTAGAATTAAATCCAGAAATAGATATAAGTGATAAATATATAATAAAATCTGTGTTTTTAGATGGACATTATGGAATCATAGAGTTTATATATGAGACGAGGAAGAATTTAATATATAATTTAAATAAGAAGGATTTTGAAGAAATATTTTTATATTCGTGTATAAATAATTATATAGATATAGTAAAATTTGTATATGAGAAAGTAGAAGATTTTGATATATCATTTGAAGAAGAAATTTCATTTATAGAAGCATGTAAATATGGTAATATAGAAATAGTAGAGTTATTATATGAATGGAAGCCGACAATAAATATGGATGTAAATAATGGTATATTATTAAAAACAATATGTAGTCATGGTCATTTAAAGATATTAAATAAGATATTTGAATTTAGACCAGAAAAGAAGGTAATAACGGAGGAGATATTTTTAAGTGGTATAAAGTCAAGAAATATAGAAATGGTAAGACAATTATATGAATGGAATCCGAAAATAAATTTATCATATTGTGATAATATATTTTTCAAACAATGTTTTGAGTATATCCATACACGGTATTATTTTGAAATATTAAAACAGTTATGTGAATGGAGTCCAGAATTTAGATTATCTACAATTAGTTCAGAAAAAATAATAAATTATTTTAAGGGTGATGTAAAAAAAAATGTATATGAAGATTTCTATAGGATAGATAAAGATATATATAATGAAGAATTATTTACACATGCAGCATATATAGGTAATAATAAGTTATTAAAATATATAAAGGAAATAAAGCCGGATATAGATATTTCATATGATAATGAGAAAGCATTAAGTAATGCTTGTAATCATGGAAATTTAACAACAGTAAAATTATTATTTAATTGGAAAAATAGTATAAATTATAGAATAAATGATAATTCGATCATAAAAAAGGTATGTAAGAATGGATATGTTCATATATTGAAGGAATTTTTGAAAAGGACTAAAGATATAGAAGAAAATTTGATAAGAGAATGTATAAAATTATCTGTAGATAATCATAGATCAGAAATATTAGAATATTTACATAAAGAATATAAAGAATTAGTAGAGAAAGATATAAAATATCATTTTGAATATTCGATAAAGAGAGAATATATATATATAGTAAAGTTAATATATAATTGGAATCGAGAAATTGTAGATGAATATTTTAAATTGAATGCTAAATTATTAAGTAAGAATATGAGAGAATATTTTAAAAAGTTAGGTTATGTGTTACCGGTATGTTGGAAAGAAGAAAAGATAAATTCAGATGAAGATGTAACATGTTTAATATGCACAGAAAATATAAAAGAATATTTAAAAACTCCGTGTGGTCATGTATATTGTGAAAGATGTATAATGGAATGGATAAAGATCAATGAGATTTGTCCGTATTGTAGATCAGCAATATAGAAAATATATAAAATAATTATAAAAATTATAAAAATATAAAATAAATATTTTTATAAAAATGTATTTCTGACTTTAGCCATGTATTTCTGATTTTAGTCATGTATTTCTGACTAAAATGTATTTCTGACTTTTTGGTATTTCTGACTATAGCCATGTATTTCTGACTTTTATGTATTTCTGACTTTTATGTATTTCTGACTTTTTGGTATTTCTGACTTTCATGTATTTCTGACTTTTTGGTATTTCTGACTTTCATGTATTTCTGACTTTTTGGTATTTCTGACTTTTTGCATGTATTTCTGACTTTTTGCATGTATTTCTGACTTTTATGTATTTCTGACTTTTTGGTATTTCTGACTTTCATGTATTTCTGACTTTTTGGTATTTCTGACTATTTGGATGTATTTCTGACTTTTATGTATTTCTGACTTTTATGTATTTCTGAGGTTGCGAAGCAACCAACCTTCGGTGACTATTTTCATGTATTTCTGACTTTTTGGTATTTCTGACTATTTGGATGTATTTCTGACTTTTATGTATTTCTGACTATTTGGATGTATTTCTGAGGTTGCGAAGCAACCAACCTTCGGTGACTATTTTCATGTATTTCTGAGGTTGCGAAGCAACCAACCTTCGGTGACTATTTTGATGTATTTCTGAGGTTGCGAAGCAACCAACCTTCGGTGACTATTTTCATGTATTTCTGAGGTTGCGAAGCAACCAACCTTCGGTGACTATTTTCATGTATTTCTGAGGTTGCGAAGCAACCAACCTTCGGTGACTTTTTGGTATTTCTGATTATTTATAAAAATTGATAAAAAATATATAAATATTCATATGTAAATTCATATATCAAAAATGAGTTCTCAAATATTAGATTTAGATGGTGAATTTATTTATACAAAAGAAACATATAATGGTAAGCGATTTTTTCAAAAAATGATTCCTGAAGAGTATATAATTGAAATTGAAATTTATGACTTTGTAAAATCTCATAATCATCCTAATATATGTAATTGTTATTTAATTGACCATGAAAATAAAACTATTACTATGGAATTCTTAAAAACTTATCTACCAATACCATATAAAGCTATTGATATAATGAGATCACTAAAAAGTTTTCTACAATCAAACGGTATAGTTTATTTAGATTGGAAACCAGATAACATAGGAATAGATGAAAAAGGAGTCATTAAATTATTTGATTTCAATTCCTCTAGTTTCTTTCAAAATCAAGAATTCATTCCTAATGATTCTTTTATTTTTGAAGATTTTATCACTAAAACCCCATATACAACTCCAATTGAATGCGATAATTGGAAATTTGAAGAAAATTTTGTTAAAAGTATGATAAAAGATCAAAAGTAAAAATATTTTTATATAAATAAAAATGTTTTTTTATAATTTATAATTAATTTATTTATTCTATATAAATTTTCTACAAAAAGGACAACTAAAATTTGTATTCAACCAATTTGTTAAACATTTTTTACAGAATTTATGATTACAAGGGGTTATTATATAATATTCATTCTCTTCATTACATATACTACATATGAAACCTAATTCATTGAATGAATTATTTAACCAAGATCTTTTTTTTTTAATATAAATATTAAATAAATTTTTAATATCATCATTATCTTCAATCATTTCAAACATTTTATTTGTTTTTAATATTTCAAAATCTATATTTGGTCTCTTATCTAAAATATATTCAACTATGGATAAATAATTGCTATAACATGCATGTAATAAAGCAGTATAATTTTCCATTGATATATCTAAATCAGGATGATATTCAAAAAATAATTTAACTAAATCTAAATTACCACTCATACATGAAAATTTAAAACACAATCCATTGCATATTAACATATTTATATCTGGTTTTATTTCTAAAAAATATTTAGCTATATGATAGTGACCATATTCACAAATCATTCTAAAAGGTATTTCATAATGAAATGATAAATTAATATCAGGAAACCATAATAATAATTGTTTAATTAAATCTAAATTACCACTTTTTATAGCATTACATAATATATCACTATTAATAAATGATGTTTGTTCATAATTTGAATAATTTATTGTAGGATTCCATTCATATAGTTGTTGAACTAATTCTAAATATCCTCCTTTACAAGCTGATATAAAATTATATTTATATAAATTTTTATCTAATAACCAATCAGGAAAATATTTATATAATAATTTTAATAAATGTAAATTTCCATTTTCACATACAATATAGAAATTATTAATAAAATCTTCTTTTGTATATAAATGTAAATATTTTTCTAGTATTAAGTTTATCATATCTATAAAATTATTTTTAAATATAGTATTTAATATCTTACATTTTTTTATATCAATAGAAGGATCATATTCTAATAAAAATTTAATTATTTCAAATTGATTATTTTGACAAGAGTGTTTAAAAGCATCTTCAATAATAAATTGTTCGGGTCTTTTATTATTATTATGATTTAATAATAATTTTACAATTTCTATATAACCTTTACTACATGCAATTCTAAAAGGAAAGAAATCACATTGATATATATCAATATCAGGTTTAAAATGTAATATACATTTTACAATATCAATATAACCTTTTTCACAAGCTAAACATAATCCAATATTATTATTATCAGTTATATTTAATGTAGGATAAACTTCTAATAAAAATTGTAAAATATTTAAATAACCAAATTCACAAATATATTCAAAAGATTTTGTAAAGCATTTATCAGTTAATAAAATATTTTTATTATCTTTAATATTATTTAAATAAAATAAAAATTTCACTAATTCTAATTTACCGCTTTTACATGAATATATAAAAGGTTTATTATTAGATATACTTAAATTTATATCAGGTTTAATTTGTAATAAATATTTTACTATTTCTAGATGACCTTTCTCACATGCTCTTTTAATTGGTTCTTCTCCTCTAATAGAAATATCTATATCTGGTTTAATTTCTAATAAAAATTTGGCAATATCTAGATATCCCTTACTACAAACAGAACAAAATATATATTCTTCATTAGAAGATATATTTATTTTATGTTTATTTATTTGATAATATTCTTTAACCAAATTAACTTCTCCAAATCTAGTTATTTGTAAAAATTTATCAGTTTCAAAATCCATTTAAAATAATATAAATTATAATATATTATTTTTTACTTTATAAATCAATTTTTTATCTATATTATACTTTAGATCTACAATATGGACATTTATTATTGGTTGATATCCATCTTTCTATACATCCTTTACAAAATTTATGATTACATGGTGTTTCAATATATTCATTTTTTTGTTCTGAACATATAGGACATTCTATAAGATTGTTAGAATTTTTTATAATATCGATCCATTTTAGAGGTAATGTATAACCTAAACTAAGAATATATTCTTTTACTTGTAAATTAATTTTATAAGAATCAATTGTTTCTATCATAGTAGGATTTTTATCTAAAAATAATTTAATTAAATTATAATTTATATTTTTATAATTAGATGCTTTGTAAAAAGCTTTATTATTATTAAATGTCATATCTATATCAGGTTTTTTTTCCAATAACCAATGGATAATATCAATATTTTTATATTTACATGCAATATAAAAGCATAAATTAAAATTTGTAGAACTTTCAATAACAGGGGAAGGTATTTTTTCATATAATAGTTTCAAAATATCTAAATGTCCCCATTTACAGCATTCACGAAAAATGGATTTATTATAATAAGATTCAAAAATATCAGGTTTAATTTCTAATAACCATTGAACTACTTCAATATGATTTTCAATACAACTAAAAGTAAAAGCGAAATTATTTAAAATAACTATATCAATGTCAGGTTTTATTTCTAATAACCATTTAGCTATATTTAATTTTCCAAAAGTGCAAGCATTACGAAAAGCTCTTTCTTCATTCCTAGATATATCTATATTTGGTTTAATTTTTAATAACCATTTAGAAATTTCTATATTATTATTTGCACAAGAATCTTCAAAAGTTTTTTCATATATATCGGATATATGATTCATTTCTTTATATTTTTCATATATAAATTCTGCTATATCTAAAAATCCATTACTACATGCTGTCGTAAATGCTAGTTCATTAAAAATTTTTATATCAATATCTTCTTTTATTTCAAATAACCATTTAATAATATTTATCTTTCCACGTTTGCAACTGATTAAAAATGCTTGTTCATTTCTATGAGATAAATTAATTCTATCTTTATTTTCATCATAAAAATCAATTAATTCTTGATCTGTTCCATTACAAATTAAATTTTGAAATTGTGATTGAATTTCTCTATTATTTTCATCGATATTATCAAAATTATTAATATTATACATATCTTCGTATAAATTCATAAAATAGGTGTAATCCATGATATAACTAATATATATTATAAATAATCTTTTATATATATTTGTTTTACAGTTTTTACACCTTTGCACATTTAAATGTTACCGTCATCTAGTTTTTAGAATATCGTTAGCGTCATCTAGTTTTTAGAATACCGTTAGCGTCATCTAGTTTTTTACAATATATTTAGAATACCGTTAGCGTCATCTAGTTTTTATTTGTAATAATTTAGTGTCATATATTTAGAATATGTTACCGTCATCTAGTTTTTTACAATATATTTAGAATAGAATTATATATTTTTTTACAATATTATACATATCAAAAAATTGAAATTAAAATACCATAAGCAAAGTAATAGTATAATTATAGAAAGGATACATAAAAGTAGATATGCTAATCATTGAATATAGTAAAGCAAATCAAGATATAATTAAACAAGTTCCAAATATATTACGTGAATCATTAGATGAAGAATATTTCAATTATGATGATGATGGTATATATTTTTTGATTACTGAATATATGAAAAGTGGATATAAGTTTTATTTATTGATAAGAGAAAATAATTTAATAGGTTTAACAGCTACGAATTCATTTAATGATAATATATATATATTATCATTATGTATTTCTAAAGAGTATAGAAGTAAAGGATGTAGTAGAATATTATTAAATTTTGTTGAAAAATTAAACAAAGATAAATTTAATGAAATATATCTAGAATGTAAAGAAATTTTAATAAAATATTATGAAAGTAATGGATATAAATTAACAAATGATAAAAGATATATTCCTACTTTATGTTATTGTAATCTGAATAATATGAATTTGAAATTTCTTGAATCCAATTTTGAAGAACAGAAACAATACTATAAAGGTATAAAATTAGTAAGAAAAATTGAAGGATATCATTTATATTTAATGAAAAAGAAAATAAAAGAATAAATATGATTAATATAAAACATAATCATCACATGTAATAATATTACATAATTCATCTAATTCAGAATTATAATAACCAGATCCTTTAATACCAATTTTTTTTGAATCAATATATTTAATATTGTTAATATTAACTTGTATATATTTATGTTTATCAACACCTATAAAAATCATACAAATATTAGTTTTATTATAAAATTTTATTCTATTGGAAGCAATAATACCATTAAAAATATATAAATTATCTTTTTTTATAAAATAACAATTAGGAAAAAAATCATCATTTATCATATTCCAATATCCATATAATCTTAATTGATCATATACATTATAATTAATTAATTTTTTTCTTCTATTTTTTGCATAAATAGATACATCATCTTTTTTTAGATTAGAATTATAAACATCAACACCGGCTAATCTAGCTTCATATAAATGAACCCATTTTCTATAAGAAGATTGACAATTATTTAATGTGGCTTTCCAAAAATCAAATAGATTATTAGCTTTCATATATGCTAATTTATAAACTAATTGTGCATAAGATAAAGCATGAGATTTACAAAAACTATATCTAGAAAGATTTGATAATTTAGTCATAATTTCTTTTTGTTCAGATTTTTCTAAATTAGAAATCTTATGTTTAAATTCTTGAATTGATTTTTTATCACCTTTTGAAAAAGCTCTTCTATATTTATCAGCTTCATCTTCAGAAACATTAATAAATTTAGAAATAATATCAATAGCATCATCATCAAAAATAATATCATCATTATTAATTTCAGAAATATATTTTGCATTTTTGGCAGCAGGTCTGATAATTGATAAACATATAGCAATATCATAAATAGTTTTAGGTTTAATTTTAATAAAAGCTTTACGAATAAGTGGTGATTCAGCAAGAGTAATACCAATATTATCACCATTTTGTAATAATTTAAAAGTATTTTCATCATATTGATATTCTTCAAAATTAATATTTCTAAATTTATAAATTTCATATAATTGTGAAATAGCTCTACTTGATAATATATCTATTTTAAAATTCTTATCTGATGCTATATCATTTTTATTTAATTTTATTTGTTTAATTGATGATAAATTTTTTTTTAATAATAAATCATCAGGAACTCCATTAGGATAATAAACAATACCTCCACAATGTAAAGAATAGCATTTAAATGTATTTTCTAATTTTAATTTTTCATTATGAATAAATAATTGTTGATCAATATGAAGAGAATTAATTTCTTTATAAATATCAGATTTAGGAATAAATTTATGAATACCAGCATTACGAATAGCTTGTCTAATTGCAGATTTATCATGATAATATACGTGATTACTAATTCTTGCAACTTTACCAGGCCATTTCAATTCTATTTTTAAAAATACTTCATCTCTTAAATTATGTGGAAAATCTAAATCAATATCAGGTAAATTATTTCTGAAATTATTTAAAAATCTTGAGAATTTAATATTATGTAATACTGGATCAATATGACTAATACCTAATAAATAACATATTAAAGATGAACCACATGAACCTCTAGTAACATGAGGTAAATTTTTAGTAATTTTAAGAATATCAATAGCTTGTATAAGATGTGATATAAGATTTTTATTATATAATAAATTAAGTTCATAATCTAATCTATTTTTATAAATATCTGAATCTGGAATATTTCTAATAAAAAAATTTTTTAAATAATCGATTGATAAAATATCAGATTCATTACTATTTAATATTAAAGAATCATTATATAATGTATTATTTGTAATATTCATTTTTAATGAATTTATTTTAATTAATTTATCATTAATATTTGATAATTTATAATTATATTTCCAGGGAAAAATTCCTTCAGGTAAATTTAAATATTCATGTAAATTATTACAAATAGAGAAAGAATTTTTAGCATTAATATCAATAATGAGACCGAATTTTTTTAGATTATTTTTATCTAATCTAAGAACTCTACCAATAGATTGAACAAAAACTTTAGATGATCTATCTTCTACTTTATCTAAAAATATACAACAATCTAAGTTTTTTATATCAGAACCTTCTCTATGTTTAGATGCACAAAATAATATTGCATTTTTATCTGCATCTCTAAAATCATTATATGAAAGATAACCTTGAATATTTTTACTAGTGTCAATACAAATTAAAAAATTATTAAAATGAGTTTTCCATAAATTAGCCATTTCTTTACAATAATTAATCATACCACACCAAACGATTAATTTTTTATAAATAATATTAGAATTATTAATAATATTTTTGATTAAAATAACGATTTCATTAGGATTAATAATATCAGAAGATGAGAACCATTTAATTTTAGGAGGACATATAATATTATCAATAAATGCATCATAAATAGAATAGGATGTTAAAATATTATTAAAAGGTTCAGATAAAAGATTAGGTGTTGCTGAAAAACCTATACATTTAGGTATAGTATTAAGATTTAGTATATAATTATAAAATTCTTTAGTAGTTTTATTAATAATAGTATGACATTCATCATGAATTATTAAATGAATTGGTATATTTATTTTCTTATATTTTTCTGAAGAAACTAAAAATGCTCTATTAATAATTAAAAGAACTGGTTTATTCCAATATATAGAAGTATTTACACTATTATACCAATCTTTTATTTTAATTTTACTAAAATTAAGAATATTAAATTTTTTTATAATATTTGAGAAATTACGATCTTTAATATTTTTACTCTCAAATTGTTCAATTAAAATTGATTTTCTTTCACATATCCACATTATATTATGTTCATTATTAATTTCATTATATTTTGCTATAATATTCATTGCTATCCACGATTTACCTGTTCCAGTTGCATGAAAATGAACACCTGATTTAAAATTATTTTCTAAAGATATTTCTACTGCATTTTTTTGATTTGTTCTTAACATAATAAAGGATAATTACAGTAATTAAAATAAAATATAGTAGAAAAAAATTTTCAATTTTTAGAAAAAATTTGAATAAAAATAATTATAAATATAAGATAATATAAATATATATTATCATTATGCATATCATATTTTTAATTGATAAGTCTTCATCAATGACAAATAATATTGAAGAAACAATAAAAGGATATAATACATTTATAGAGAATCAACAATCATTAGAAGATACAGAGGAGTGTATAGTTAGTTTATATTTATTTTCAACAAATATAGAGATTATATATGAAAAAAGACATTTAGATGATATTATAGAATTAGATAGAAATAATTATAGACCGAATGGATCAACAGCATTGTTAGATTCAATGGGATATATATTAGAAAAAATAAATATTCAAGATAAAACTATTTTTGTAGTTATTACAGATGGACAAGAAAATTCATCAAAAATATATAGAAAAAATAGATTACATGATTTAATTGAAACAATGAAAAATAATGTAGAAATAGTATATATGGGATCTAATCAAGATGCAATATTAGCAGGAGGAAGTATAGGATCTGATGTTAATATAGATTATGATGATATTCAAACACCAAATGTATATCGAGGATTATCTTCAGCAGTAACAAGAATGAGAATTGGTCAATCACCTACTGTAATATTTAGTCCAGAAGAAATTAATAGTTTTAGAAGTCCAGATAGAAGAAATTTAAATCCTTAAAAATATTTACACCATAATCTAAGATAAATATTATAAAAAAATCATAAATTTAATATATTATTAAATTTATAAAAAATAATGAAAAGGTCTAATAATCTACATTTCTAATATTTTTAATATGTTGAAAATAGACATTGTATTCGGGGTATTTATGTAATAATTTTTTAGCATAAAAATCCCATAATTTAAATGTAATTTCATTATTAGGTTTGTTTTCAAATTCTTTAAATGGTTTATAAATTTGGTAATGGTATATAGGACATTTTTTAAATAAGTATTTTTCAATACAACTAGTCCATAATTTGATTAATTTTTTTGACCAATTAGGATATACAGTAAAAAAGATAAGCATTTCATCGATACCTCTACTAAAGAATAAATTTTTAAAAATTTGTTTATAATATTTAGATAAGAAAAGAGCTTTATTATATAATTTTAGAGTAGGTTTAATAAGAAATACAGAACCACGAGTTCCCATACCAGTAATATCAGTAAAACTATCAATAAGGAAAGTATAATCATCATAAATATCAAATAAATAATCAATATTTTTATTAATGACAAGAGATGCATCTAAAAATAAGATACGTTGATAATCAATAAGTCCAAAAGATTGTAATTTTGTTGGATAAATAGATATATTTTTATAATGTTTAAAAACATCAGTAAAATGTTCTTTAAATTTATATGAATCAGTTTGGATTAAATCAATACCATAAACGACATCATATATTTTTAAAATATTATCAATAGAATTTTTAGAAACACCAGGGAAATATTTTTCTTCATTATTAATAATAACAGTAGTAGGTTTATCTTGAACCATGCAAATTAAATTAAATTTATTATTATTACTTTTAATAGAGTATCCTAAAACAAGAAGAGATGGAATATATGATTCATCAGCAAAAATAAGACTACTATAAGCATAATTAGTTTTAGTAAAATTATTAGGAGATACATATTTTCTGAAATTAGGTTTAATTAAATTTTTATTATTAAAATTATCAAATTCTTTATCAATATAATTAATTTTAGGGATCATTTTTTCAAAAGATACTTTTGTTTCTTTACTTATAATTTTATCTTTTTCTTTATTCATATAAAAATGATTAGTATATATAATAAAAATAAAAGATTATAAAAATAATTAAATATAATTAATTAGATAAACATACAAAAAATATGTGTGAAAATTATTATAAAAATTTTATTAATGGTTATATATCAGGAGTAGTAGCAATCATAGTTTCGCATCCAATAGATACGATAAAAACAAATATTCAAGAAAAAAAAGAAATAAATATTAATATAAGGAGTTTATATAGAGGTTTATTAGCACCATTGGTGGGTGTAGGATTAGAAAAATCAATAGTATTTGGAATATATGAATCAACAATAAAATATACAAATAGTGATATAATAAGTGGTGGATTAAGTGGATTATCGGCATCATTTATAGTAACTCCATTTGAAAGAATAAAAATATTATTACAGACGAATCAAATAATAGATAAAAAATTAATAAATCCTAGATTTTTATTTCAAGGTTTGAGTGCAACATTTTATAGAGAAACACCTGGTTTTGCAATATATTTTTCAACTTATAATTATTTAAAAAAATTAAGATATGATTTCTTATCGAGTCATTATTTAGATTTAAAAAATATACCTAATATTACTTCAAAAGAATCATTTATATTTGGGGGTATATCTGGTTGTATATCTTGGATATTCATATATCCTCAAGATAGAATAAAAACGCATTTACAAGCTTGTAAAGAAAGAAATTTAGGTTTAAGAGATGGTTTTAGAGAGGTTCTTAAAGAAGGGGGATATAGAGGATTATATAGAGGATTTCATTATGCATTAATGAGAGCAATACCATTACATGCTACTACATTTATGACAATGGAATTATGTAAAAAATACTTATAAGAAAAAAATGTATATCTAAAGTAATATAAAAAAAAATGAAAAATATTATATTAATAATATGATTAATATAAAATATAATAAAAAAATGACAAAATTTTGGTTTAATTTTGTTATTGTTGTATTCTTTTCTTGTCTGTATGCTTATATTCAACATAAAGAAATTATAGCAACAAAAGAGCAACAAAAACAGGCTACAGAAATAGTTGAATTTATTCTTAATATATTTAGATTACTATTTCATATGAGTCATTAATTTATTTCTATTCTTATTTATAAATTTTTTATAATAAATAATTTATTCTTTATATGCGTCTTCTACAATAGGGACAACAAGAATTAATATGAATCCATGTTTGAATACAACTTTTACAAAAAGAATGATTACATGGTGTTTCAATATATTGGTTTATATGATTACAACATATAGGACATTCTATTAGATTATTACTTTCTTTTAAGATATCAGACCAATGAGGTGTTAAATAATATCCTAAATTAATAATAAATGATTTAATATTTACTGGTATATCATTTCCATCGATAAAATTAATGACAGAAGGATTAAAATCTAGTAAAAATTTAACTAAATCTGTTTTTCCTGATCTGCAAGCAAAATAAAAAGATCTAGCATTATTGTAAAATATATCAATATTTGGTTTTACTTGGAGTAAATATTTTACTATATTTAAGTTTCCTTTACTACATAT
>Ga0172362_10002116_pt1 | contig 17203 bp, 17 predicted proteins | sample LakKivs1_kivu2a2_FD_114534 | JGI IMG/M metagenome (GOLD analysis project Ga0172362, IMG submission 114534) | Sediment microbial communities from Lake Kivu, Rwanda - Sediment s1_kivu2a2 | ecosystem: Environmental > Aquatic > Freshwater > Lake > Sediment | place: Rwanda: Western Province, Lake...
GCGCCCGGCTGGCGAGGCGCGAGGAGGAGGAATACTCGACGTATTGCGACGACGAGCAACGAAGCCAGCCGGGATGGATCGGCCGTCCAAATTCGCACAGATATCTTCGAGCGGGTCCTAAGAATTGCCGCGTATCTTCTCTTCGTCATCGCTCAGATAGGCGAACGTCCGTACCAGCTCCAGGATCCGGTCGCGCTGCGCCGGCGTCAGGTCGATGAACTGCACGCCCATGCCGGGGTTGATGCTGTCCGGGCCGCGCGGCTGATTCACCCAGATCACGCGCCCGTCCACGTCGAGCTTCTCGCCCTCCTTGGTGCGGAAGCGAAGGTTGAGCAGCGTGCCGGCGGGGTTGGGATTCATGGTCTGGATGAAGATCCCCATCGCCGACATGTCGGTGATGTAGGCAAACAGGAAGGTCTCGTCCGAGCGGTAGTCGACCTCGATGCATACCGCCACGCGTTCGTGCCCGCGCCGCTCGCCTCCGCGCCGGCGATCGTGCTCGACCGGCTTCTTGTGTTTGCGGCGTTCCTTGGTGCGCATGGCTACTTGATGTCGATATACCCGAGTTGCGTCCGGTCGGCACCGTCGTTCTGACCGGCCGTGATCTTCAGGCGCTTGCCTTCGCCTCCGGGCCAGAAGCCCACGAAGAGGGTGTATCGGCCGGCCGGCGTGGTCATGAGCGGCACGTCCACGTCGTAGGTATCACGGATATACTCGCCCGGCAGCCAGTAGTCCGTGGGGAAGGTGCCGTTGAGCAGGGCGTGGTCGCCGAGCAGTCTCGGCTCGCCGGGCGCATCGAAGTGCACGAACACGCGGAAGCCCGGCCTGGGCTTCTTGTGCACGCGGAAGTACAAGGTCAGGGGAATCTTGCCCGGCCTGCGGATGCTCTGCGGGTAGTCCGCGCCCACGAGCTCGATGCTGTCCTCGAACATGGTGCGGGCGGGAACGCGCCATTTCCACGGTACCGGCTGCTCCGGCCATTCCGTCTTCCTCAACGCTTCGCCCGGCGCGGCCTGCGCTTCCGCGCTCGCTACCACGCGCGGCAGTTGCGGCGCCATCCACACGTTCTTCTTGAGCGGGTTCTCGTCCTTCTCGCCTCCCTCCAGGCGGTTGGACAACAGCAAGAAACGCGTCGATGACGCGTCCACGACGAAGTAATTCACCCGGCCGGTCTTGAACGCGACGTCGAGCACCGCCAAGTCGGTCGTCGGAACCAGGGCAAAGACGCGATCGCTGCTGCGCAAGAAGTCGGTCACGCGATTCGCCGTAGGCAGGTCGACCATCTCGCGCCGGCTGTAGAAACCCGCCCCCTGGGCCTCGACCTTGTAGCGACCGATCCTTTCGCCCTTGCGCGCGAAGCGCGTGTACGACTCGAGCAGCGGCTTGAATGACATGTGTCGGGAGATCGCGGGCACCAGGTACTGCCCGACGGTGAAGGCGAAGACCACGGCCGCGAGCACGGCGATCTGGATCCCGTAGCGTCCGGCCTCGACGACGACCTTCTCGATGCGCCGCCGCCACGCTCCCGCCTTGCCCGGATCGCGCAGAGCCACGTGTCCGAGGGCGCGCCCGCGCGTGGCCAGCCCGGTGTAGATCCCGCCCGCGAAGAGCAGCCCGACCCAGAGGAAGAGCGACCCCACCTGGATGACCGGCGGCCAATGCACCTTGGCCAGGGTGTGCACCGAGAGCAACTCCTCAGGCTCAAGCACGAAGTCGCGCGCCACCACCATGGTGCCAGTCGCAACCAGAAGACCGAGCACAGGTTCGGCGCGCTTGCCCTCGAGCGCCTCGTCGAGCAGGCTGCCGATGGCCAGGGCGATGGGCGCCAGCGCGGCGTAGCGCGCCTCGCCGGCCATGAGCACGAAAAGGCCGGACAGGGCAAAGCCGAACGCGGCGAAGACGAGCAGGAAGAGCTGGACAAAGGCCAGGCGGTCGCCGCCCTCTTCACCGTCGGCGCCCAGGCGGATGAGCGGCCGGCCGAGCGCAAACACGGCCAGCGCGCTCCAGGGAAAGAGCCCAAATCCGAGCTGCTTGACGAAGAAGTCGAAGGTGGTGGATGGAGTTCCGGCGCGCGGGATTCCTCCCAGGAGCAGCGAAAACTTGCCGGCCACGTTGCCGAGCACGAGGGTGAGCACGAAGACCACGACGCCCAAGGTTGCAATGACGGCGAGAAGCACCCAACCCCGCGCGCCCCGCCGGAAGAGCCCCTGGCCCAAGCTCGCGTCAGCAGGCACATCCGGGCCCACGCCGGCCGCGCACAGGGCCCCGGCGTCGGCCCCTGCCGCTGGTGCCTGCGGCCGCAGCCCGGCGCCGACCAGGAGCGCGCCGCCCAGGGCAAGGCAAGGCAGGGCCACGCCCAAAAGCGCACCGCCGGACAGGAGGCCCATGAGCAAGCCCACCGCGGCCACCCCCAAGTCGCGCAGGCGCCGCGCGCCGTCGGGCGGCCAGGCGTAGCGGCCGAGCCCACCCAAGGCCAAGGCCAGCCCGGCCACGAGGGGCATGTCCGAAGCGATCTGCCGCGCCTCGAACACGAAGAGCGGCAACGAGCCCATCGCGAGTGCCGCAAGCACGGCCGCGCGTCGGCGGAAGAGGCCGAGCCCGGCCCAGTACACGGCGAAGATGGCCAAGATGGCGACCAGGCCATTGCCGATGCGGCCGCCGAACTCGCCCACCGAGAACACCCGCATGCCGAGCGCGGTCACCACCAGATCCAGGGGCGGCTCGGCGGGGAAGCGCTTGTTCAGCGTGACGTCGAAGAGGGAAGACGAGTCGGCCAGGTCGCGCGCGCGTTCCGCGATCTTCAGCTCCCAGGGATCCCAGAAGCCGTACGAGCCGAGCCGAGGCAAGATCAATGCGACCGCAAAAATAGCGATCCAGAAGACCGGCGGTATGCGCCGCAGTTTTTCCACCCAATGCATGCGATTTCTCGGGCTGTCCTTTGCAGGTTCGGCACTCTAGCAGCGTGCCCGGACAAAGGGAACGATCACCGCTGCCCGAGGTCACAGGTCTGGCCAGGTCGCAGCACCACCAGGCGGTCGGAAAGGCCGCGCTCGCGGCACAGGCGCACAAGCCAGGTCAAGGGCTCGTCCATGGGTTCGTAGCCGACCGGAAACGAACCGTAGGCGATGGGAACCAACAGACGCGCCCCGAGATCCTGGAAGGCCTGGACCGCATCCAGAGGCGACATGTGGTCTTCGCGTAGGGCGGGCGGCTCGTAGCCTGCGATGGGCAGCAAGGCCACATCGGGGCGCAGACGCCGCCCGATGTCTTGGAAGCCGGAGAAATAGGCCGTATCGCCGGCGTAGTACACCGACGCGGCCGCGCTCTTGACGATGTATCCGCTCGCCGGACGCCAGGTCCGGTCGAGAAGCCCGCGCCTGCCGTCGTGGCGGGCCGCCACCGCGACCACCTCGACGTCGGCATGGGCGAGCGACTGGCCCGGCGCCAGCTCGACCACGCGCACGAAGCCGAGCCCGCGCACGAGATCCCCGCAACGCGGCGGCACCAGCAGCGTGGCTCGACGGGGAAGGCGGCGCAGGGTGGGCAGGTGCAAGCGGTCGCGGTGGGCGTGCGAGAGCAAGACCAAGGTCACGCCGGCCTGGTCGCTGCGCGAAAGGCAGGCCGCCTCGCGGCGTCGCACCCCGAGAAAGAACCGGCCCAAAAACGGGTCGACGAGCAGGCGAGCCCGGGCGGTGGTGAGCATCACGGAGGCGTGGCCGACGAAGGTCACCGCGATTTGGCCCGCGGCCGGGGCGGCGTATTCCTGCGCTACGGGACGAGGTGGCCGCGTCAGAAGTCCACGCAACGCCATGCGCAGAAGACGTAAGGAAAGGATGCGCACAAGCCCGCTCTCCGAGGCAGGACGCATCCGGCGACGGTGCTCGTGGTCGAGCTCCTTTCTGCGCTCGATGACCTGCCGCTGCCAGTCTGGGTCGCCAGGCAGACTCATGGCCGCCAAGACTACCGATTCGGCGGCCCCAGGTCGACCCAAAGTGGATCTGGCGGTCCGATTTCGATATATGCTCCGCCGCATGCGTTCCACCAGGTTGTGTCTCGTTCTCGTCGCTGCTCTCGTCTTCGTTGCCGCCGGTTGCAAGAAGACCGCCGAGGGGGCCAAGGTGCCGCCGCCCCCTGCACCCAAGCCGTCGCTCGACAAGCCGCAGACCTTGAGCGAGCGCGCCCCCGAGGTCTTTCGCGCCAAGTTCGCCACCTCGAAGGGTGATTTCGTCATGGAGGTGCACCGCGACTGGGCCCCCCTCGGTGCCGACCGCTTCTTCAACCTGGTCAAGTACGGCTACTACAACGACGTGCGCTTCTTCCGCGTGGTGCGCGGCTTCATGGCCCAGATCGGAATCCACGGCAAGCCGGAGATGAACAGCATCTGGCGCGAACAGCGCATCGCCGACGACCCGGTCAAGAAGTCCAACCTGCGCGCCTTCGCGTCCTTTGCCACGGCCGGCCCAGGGACGCGCACCACCCAGTTCTTCATCAGCTATTCCGACAACAGCCGGCTCGACGGCATGGGCTTTGCCCCCTTCGGGCAGGTGACAAGCGGCATGGAGGTGGTGGACGCGCTCTACGCCGAGTACGGCGAAGGCGCACCGCAGGGCCGGGGACCGAACCAGAACCGCATTCAGAACGAAGGCAACCCCTACCTCCTGCGCGACTTCCCGCAGCTTGACCACGTGAAGGAAGCGACGATCCTCCCCTGATTTCGTCGGCTGTCCACTTGCAGCCGGGCAGGGGGCTTGATACCGTCGACCCATGTTCATCCGGCCCAAGCTCGTTGTCGGTCTTGCCTGCATCGCAACCGGCGCTGCGCTGCTGCTCTCCGGCTGTTCTGCAGGCACACCGCGGGATATCCACTACGGCACCGATGTGGGAGGGAACTACACGCCACCTGATACCAGGACCGTCTCCTCATGGGACACCTCGGGCGAGGCGATCCCCGGCGAAGCGGAACATCCGGTCGACGGCGGGACGGTCCTTGACGGCAACGCATCCCTCGACGAGAGCCTGGCCACCGACACGAGCCCATCCCTCGATGCCGACCTACCCATCGCCGAGGGCTCACCCATGGATGCAACTCCGTCGATCGATACGAATCCATCGCTCGACGAGGGCGCGTAGGTCGCAAGCGAGTCCCTGGCATGTCCGGCCCTCCCGCAAGTCAGAAGATCGAATGGAACGGCAGCTCGCTCGACGAGTTGCTCTCCTCGCTCATGGCGGCCGCGCTGCCGGTGCGCATCGAGGTCATCGCGCCGGGACCGACCGGCAGCAGGGCGGGCGAGATCCACCTGCTTGCGGGCGGCCTCTCCGACGCGGTCGCGGGAAGCCTGCGGCGCGATGACGCGATCGCGGTCCTGCAGCGGTTGGAAGGGGCGCGCTTTTTCGTGGAAAGCCGCCTGCCCCACCCGGATTCGGGTTCGCTGGCCGAGCCCGGCCTGTACCACGGCAGCTTGAAATACCGCCCGCTCGCGGCGCTCATGCGCTACTGCGAGGACTACGTCCTTACCTGCAAGCTAGAAGTCCGGCGCGGCCAAGACTGCGCCACCATCGAGTACCGGCGCGGCGAGATCGCCAGCACCACCGTAGGTGGGGCCGAGGGATCGGAACGTCTGCCCGATGTGATGGGCTGGGCGGACGGGTCCTACGAGATCTCGCTGCCCGCGCTGGCCTTGCCGCAGCCCTCGCCAGCGCGCAAGCTCGAGGCCGCGCCAGCCGCGCGCCCGGACGAGGCGGGGCCCAAGCCCGAGCACAAACGGCACAGCACCCTGCCCATGGTGCCATCGATGCCGGAAGCACCCGCTGCCGAGGCCGCTGCCAAGGACGACGCGGTCATGCCGCAGCCGCGCGGCATTCCGAGCACGGCTCCCTTGCCGGGCATCGCGCCGTCCGGCCAAGCCGTCGAACCGTCACCCCGGCCGAGTGCGGCCCCGTCCGCGCCACGGCCCGCCCCTGCCCCGCCGGCCATCTCGCGGCCCCTGCCGACGCCGGCAAGTCCGGCGGCCCACAAGCCGACCGTGCAACCGCAGGCAGGCAAGCCGGCCGAAAGGCCTCCGGCCCAGCGGCTGGCGAGCGTGCTGGCGCAAAGGCCGGGACCGCAGGCCGGCTCGTATACGCCCAAGCCGCCGTCCGAGGCAAAGGCGAGCCCCCTTGGACAGAAGCCCGTGCCGGCGCCGCAGCCGAGCCCGGTCGTGCAGAGGCCCGTGCCGGCGCCGCAGCCCAGCCCCGCCCCGCACAAACCTGCGGTCCAGGCAGAAGCCGCTCCGGTCGTGCACAAGCCCGCGCCAGGGCCGCAGCCAAGTCCGCTTCCACAGAAGCCGCCGTTTCAGCCGCAACCGAGCCTGCGCGAGCAGAAACCGCTCGCGGAGCCGCTGGCGAACCTGTTCGCCGAGAAGCCGCTGGTACGGCCGGAGGCTGCCCCGCTCTCCCGTAAACCCCTGGCCGAGCCGCAAGCCGCTTTGCTCGCACAGAAGGTGCAGGCCGGCCCCACCGCACCGAAGACACCTGCGGAATCCGTGGCCGGCCCGCTCGCGCAGAAATCACCGGTGGCGCCCCTCGCCTCCCCGCTCGCGCAGAAACCGCCGATCCGGCCGCTGGCCAGCCCGCTCGCGCAGAGAGCGCCGGTTGTGCCCCTCGCCTCCCCGTTCGCGCAAAGAACGCCCGTCGCCCGAAGCGCTCCCTTGGCCCCGAGTGCGGCGGCTGAGCAGGCCGCCGCTGCGCCGCCAGCCGCGGCAGCGGCCAGTGCGCCGGCTGCCGCCCGAAGCGCGCCGCCAGCAGCCGCACCGCCGCCCGCCTTGCTTGCGCCCGAGGAGACCGTGCGCGGAACGCCGCCGGTTCCCGCCGTACCACTTGTGCCTGCCCCAGCCCAGGTGGACGCAGGTTCTTTGCCACGAGCGGTCGCGGTAGCCCCGGCCAAGTCCGCCGCTGCCCCGGCCAGGCCCCAAGCGGCAGCACCGGTGCCCCTAGCCCCGCTGCCTCCCGCGCCGGATGCTCATGCCCCCGAGATGCCGGCCGAGCCGAGCGCTCAACCGGAAGCGCCGCAACGCGCTGTTTCAAACGACCTTCTGCCCAAGTCGGGAAGCTTTGAGGCCAAGCCCAAGCGCGCGAACCAGCTACCGCCCCACCCCGCCCCCATCGAACTGGCGCCGGAACCGAGCCTCGATGAGGCGCCGGTCGAGCCCACCCCGCCTCTCGTTCCTGAGACGCCGCTTGAGACTGTGCGGCCGAAGCGCAGGAGACACCGCGAACGGCCGATCATCGCCTATATGATCCTGGGCCTGGCCGTGGGCATGGGTTTGGTACTAGCATACTGGGCCTATTGGCACTTGCCCTTCGGCCATCGCTGATGCCGTGAGCTTCTTTGCGCAAATCGCTGAGGTCTACCGCCAGAGCCGGAAACCCAAGGACATCCTGTGGAACCGTTTTGTGGCGCGGCCCTTGGCCGCGGTGCTTTTGCTACCGCTCGCCAAGAGCCGCGTCACTCCTAACCAGGTCACCTTCGTTTCCCTTCTGACCTTCGTCGGGGCCATGGCCTGGCTGGCCATGGGGCGCGGCTACCTCGCGCTCCTCGGCGCGGCCCTGGTCCTCGAGTTGTCCTACGTCCTCGACTGTGTGGACGGCCAGCTCGCCCGCTTGAAGCAGCTTTCGTCTCCAGTCGGCGCCCACCTCGACTTCCTGATGGACGAAATCAAGGCCTTCCTGCTGGTGGCGGCCACCGGCATCCGCCTGTGGCGCGGCGACGGGCACGAGTTTTGGCTGGTGGAAGCGCTGCTCGGGCTGGCCGCGGTCGCGAGCGCCATCAGCTTGACCACCTTCATGCGGCGGCCGGAGTACGCCACCGCCACCGGCGCCCTGCCGCCGCGTTCGGCAGGCGACTACGGCGAGGGCTTCGCCGCCGAGCCCAAAGCGGCGCGAGCCACGTCGCTCATCGGCCTTTTCGAAGAGCTGGGCCGCTTCCTCATCCACTACCCGAGCTACTTCGTGATCGTGGCCCTCGCCGACCAGCTCGACGTCTTCTTGCACGTGTACCTGGCCGTCAACGCCGCCTACGCCGCGCGGTCATTGCTCGGCATCACCCTGAAGCTGGGCCGCAAGTGAAGTCGCAAGCCATCATCGTGGCCGCGGGCCGCGGCCGCCGCCTGGAAGGCAATACCGACCTGACGCCCAAGTGCATGGTGCCGGTGGGCGGCCGCCCCATCTTGCACTGGCAGCTTGCCGCCTTGGCGGCGGCCGGGATTCGCGACATCGTCATCGTGCGCGGCTACCTCGGCGAGCGCATCGACTGCGGACCCTTCGCCGCGCGCTTCGTCGACAACCCCGAGTGGGAGCGTAACAACATCCTGGCTTCGCTCATGTGCGCCGCGGATGAATTCGAGGGCGGGTTCTTCTTTTCCTATTGCGACATCGTGTACGCACCCTCCGTGGTGGCCGAGCTCGCCGCCGGCGTTTCCCGCCCGGCCGCCGCCTCGCTGGTCATCGACCGGCGCTGGGCCGACGCCTACGACGGCCGCACCCTGCATCCGGTCTCCGAGGCTGAGCTCGCCTTGGTGAAGGCCGAGGCGGGCCGAGAGCGCGTGCTCCAGGTCGGCAAGGGCGCGGTGCCCGCGGAAAGAGCGGCGGGCGAGTTCATCGGCCTGGCGCATTTCTCGCCCGAGGGCGCCGCCGCCCTTCTGGCCACCTGGCAGCGCGCCCTTGCCGAAGGCGGCCTCGACGCTCCCTTCGGCCGCGCCAAGACCCTGCGCCAGGCATATTTGACCGACGCCTTGAACGCCATGGCCGACCGGGGCGAAGTCCTCGTGCCGTCCTTCATCGACGGAAAGTGGCGCGAGATCGACACCCCGCAAGACCTGGCCGCCGCCGAGACGGCGACACGGAAGTGGGTGGGGTAGGCAGCGGGGCGTTCTCGCGGATTTGTCAACTGGGCTGCCACGCCGCTCGGGGGCGCGCACACTCAGGTCTCTGGCGCCTCGCCCCGCCGTCCCTGGTTAATGGGTATAACGGGTATTAGCCTGAGCCATATGTTATTCCATTTACTAACTGGTAAGGATGGTATAATCTGGAACCATCGTGTGGAAGGAACATCAACGGGACGACTCACGGACGGCGACCCAGGCGCCCCGTATTTCCTTTCGGCGCGGTGGAATCGCCTTCAACTCGAAACTTATCCGGGCCGCCCGCGCAACAGGCAGCACCCGCGCCACGCTGTTCTTTGATGATCGAGGAAACCGCGTGGGAGTGCGTTTTCACAGCGGGGCAAAGCCCAATGCCTACGCTCTGACCGCGGATGGTGGCCACGGCGCCAGCCATGGCCGATGGATCCAAGTCGGCAGAGTTTACGCCGTCCATCCATGGCTGGCTGATGTGCTGAACCGTCCCGTTCACGACCGTCGATTCGAGGCCCACCACGATGCCGCGAACGGCATCTGGTACGTCGAGGTGAAGTGATGACGAGCCGGCTTCGCTGGCGCGATTACCGGACGCAAGGCGGCGGATGCCCGGTGCATGACTTCGTCGAGTCGCTCACGGACGACGAAGCTGCGGCGGTTGTCGCTGCAATGCGAGAGGTTCGCGACCGAGGATTATCAGCCGCTCGCCATCTGCGTGGCGACATCTACGAGGTGCGGGCGTTCGCAGCGCGTCGCGGCTTCCGTATTCTTTTCTCCAAGGAGGCGAAGTACATCCTGCTGTCGCTATCGGCCTACGTGAAGAAGACGGCAAAGACACCGGCGGCAGAGATCGATCTCGCCGTGGAACGACTGGCCGACTGGCGCCGGCGTGGCCGGTCCGGGATCTCATAGCTTGGAAACAATAGCTTTGACGCCATAGCGCGGTTGCCATATGCTCGTGAGTATGGAGAGGGATTTCTTGGACGAGATCATTGCCAACAGAACGCGAAAGAATTCGCGTTTCCCTGCCTTGGTCGAGGAGGCGGCTCGGCGACGCGTGCTCGCGCAGGCTCTCGCCGAGAAGCGCGAAGCCAAAGGCCTGACACAGACGCTGGTCGCGGCAAGGATGAGAACCGCGGCATCCGTTGTCAGCAAGCTGGAGGCCGGCGGCGACGTGAAGCTGTCCACGCTCCAGCGCTACTGCGCTGCCATCGGCCAGCCCTTCCCGCCGAACGCCAAGGCGGCTTGAGTCGCCCGCGAGCAAGGAATTCCTCGCTCGCCAGCGCGGCGAAACCGTTCACCCGTCGCAGTTCGCAACCTCCTTCGACGTCCAGTTCGCGCCTCAAGGACATCCTCGCCCGAGACCCGCATAGCAAGCCCGCCGTCACCGACCCCAGACCCGCCCCTTTCGTCCACGCCACCGAGAATTCCACGGAGCAAGATCTCCGCGTCGCCTATCGCGCTTTCGTCAGTGCGTTCCTTCAACTTTCAACGGCCGCGCCGAGCCTCGATCGCCAATAGCCGGGCCTTCGATGGCAATGCATGATTGCAGGGATGAGAATATGGTCAGCCTCGACGGTGTATAGGACGGCGAAGGGGAAGACCCTGGTGAGGCGCCTGCGTATGTCTTGCTCGAGAATCGGCCAACGGCGCGGCGATTCACAGATTCCCGCAATAGCTGCCTCGACGTTCTGAATGAACCGTTCGCCGAGTCCGCGTCGAGCATCTTCATACTGGCGTACGCCTGCCTCATATTCCAGAAGGGGCGCGGGAAGATCGAGCGTGGTGCGCATACGATCGATGATGATTCTCGTGCTTATAGATGTAAACGACTCGGCACCCGGCAGACTGCTATGATTGGAACGTAGTGGCCGCAGAAGTTCCGACCGAAGCTGTGGTGCGGGCCTCGCCTGATCGGGGGCAGGCGGAAAACTGGACCTTGGTCCTGGAAGCCATGGCCATCCCCCACCGCGTGGTGCCGACCGACGCCGGCTTCGCGGTGATGGTGCCGCCGCAGATGGTGGCGCCCGCCATCGCGGCCCTCGATGCCCAGGACCAGGAAGCCGCGGAAGGTCCCGTGCCCGAGGCTGCGCCGCTCGACCACGGGCCCTCGTTCGTGGGGGTGGGCGCAAGCATCACCCTGCTCGCCTTCTACATGGTGACGGGCTCACGCTTCGGCGCGGATGCGCAGGGGTGGTTCCGCCACGGCAGCGCGGTCGCGGACTCCATCGTGCACCATCACCAGGTATGGCGAGTAGTGACCGCGTTGACCTTGCACGCGGACGTCATGCATGTGGCCGGCAACGTGGTGGCCGCCCTCGTCTTCGTGACCGCCCTCGGCCGCTGGTTGGGCGGCGGCCTTGCCCTCCTTGGCACGCTGCTCGCGGGAATTTTCGGCAATCTCCTCACGGCGTACGTCTACGCGGCCTCGCACAACTCGGTCGGCGCCTCGACCTCGACCTTCGGCGCTCTCGGCATTCTGGGCGGGTTGCAGTTCGTTCGCCGTTTCCGCATGCGCACGGTGGGGCGTGCGAAGCGCGCCCTGCTCGGCATCGCCGCGGCGCTGGGTATCCTCGCCATGCTGGGCATGGGGGAGCGCACGGACGTCGTGGCGCACGCGACGGGACTCGGGTTCGGGATTCTCTTCGGCGTGCTTGCCGGCCTTTCGCTTCGCCGTCCCGTGCGCATGCCCGGACAGGCGCTCGCGCTCGCCGCCAGCTTGACGATTCTGGTCGGCGCCTGGCTCTTGGCGTTCCATCACGGCTAGCCTCTGCGCTACACTCCGGCCGTGAGGAACGACGACAAGAACGATACCCAACTCCGCCCAGCCATCGCCGGGCTGCGCGACGAATTTGCCGACAAGCTCGCGGCCTTGGTGGCCATTCCCTCGGTGAGCATGGAGCCGGCGCGACATCCCGAGGTGCGCGCGTGCGCCGAGCTGGCCTGCGGGTACCTGCGTGAGCTGGGAGCCGAGGCTGCGCTAATCGAAACCAAGGGCCTGCCCCTGGTCGTGGGCCGCCTGATTCAGGATGTCGCCTTTCCCACCGTCACCATCTACAACCACCTCGACGTGCAGCCGGCCGACAGCGAGGGCTGGAAGACCTCGCCGTTCAAGCTGGAAGCCGTCGGCGACCGCCTCTACGGCCGCGGCGCCACCGACGACAAGGGGCCGCTTCTGGCTGCCCTCTTCGCGGTGCGCCTGGCCCTGGCCGCGTCGGTGCGGCTCAACTTCCGGTTTCTCTGGGAGTGCGAAGAAGAGATGGGCAGCCCCAGCTTCGCCGCCGCTCTCGCCGCCCTGGCCAAGGTGCCGCCGGGACTTCGCACCGATTCGATCCTGGTGTCCGACACCATCTGGCCGGCCGCGGGGCAACCCGCCATCCCCTACGGCTTGCGCGGCCTGGTCGGCTTTCTCGTGCGCCTGCGCACCGGCGAGAGGGACGTGCACTCCGGCACCACCGGCGGAGCGGCCCGCAATCCCGTGGGCGAGCTCGCGGCCCTCATCAGCCAATGCTACGACGCCCGCACCGGCCGGGTGCGCATTCCCCATTTCTACGACGAGGTTCGCCGGCCGAGCCCGAGCGAGCGCCGCCAACTCGCACGTTCGGGTTTCCGGCGCGCCCGATTCAAGCAGGCGCACGGCTTTCGAAGCTTGCGCTTCGCCGACGAGGCGCGCCTGCGCGAGGCCATCATGACCGCGCCCACCTTCGAGGTGCACGGCCTGGTCGGCGGTTACAGCGGCCCGGGGGTGAAGACCATCGTGCCTCAGCAGGCCGAGGCCAAGCTGTCCTGCCGCCTGGTCTCGGACCAGCGACCGGCCGAGATCTTTCGCCGCATCAAGCGCTTCATCGCCGGCAAGTGCCCCGACGCCGAGGTCGTCTGCGAATCCGCCAGCGCGCCCTATCTTGCGGACTTGCAAGGTCCTTTTTTGCAGGCCGCCAGCCAAGCCGTGCAAGAGACCTTTGGCAAAGCCCCGGCCCTCACGCGCGAGGGAGGGTCCATCGGTGCGGTCGTCACCCTGGCCAAGATCCTGCGCAAAGAGGTTGTCCTGCTTGGGCTTTCCCTGCCCGAGGACGGCTACCACGCCATCAACGAGAGCTTCGCCTGGCCCCAGGCGGAAGGCGGCATCGCCCTCTTCTACCGCTATTTCCGCAAGCTGGCGGCCATCCCGCGCGGTCGGCCCTGACACGAGTTGCAAGAGGACTGCCGCAGGGTAGATTTCGTCCATGAGCGAGGTTTCGGGAGAGCCGGCGGCAAGATGCGTCAGGGGACGCTTGGCGTGGAAGATCCTGCTCACCGTGGTCGTGTCGGCGGGTGCGATCCTCGGCCTTCTGTGGGCCTCGCTCGGCGAGGGAGCCGAGTACTACAAGCACGTGGACGAGGCCCGCGCCGGCCAAGCCCGCCTCGTGGGCAAGCGGGTGCGCGTCCACGGCCATGTCGCAGAAGGTTCGCTCGTGCACCAGGCCGGATCCCTCGACTACCGCTTCGTCTTGGAGAGCAGGGCCCCGCGCGAACCCGCCAGCCTGAACGTGGATTTCCACGGCATCCCACCGGATCTCTTCAAGCCCGGGGCCGAGGTCGTCGCTGCCGGCGTGCTCGCGAGCGACGGCTCGCTCAGGTCGGACCGCATCGAGACCAAGTGCCCGTCCAAGTACGAGGCGGAGACGCAGAGGTAGCAATCGGTTCTGCCCCGATCGCGACCCGGCCTCGTCGCTACGATCGATTTCTCCTGGCCAAGAGCGCAGCGCGTCTCATGAGTGAGGCGGGCTATGCGGCGACGTCGGTCCCCACGGCAAGCTCTTATGCTTTCCTCGGTACGCATCTTGCGAAATACTGGTGCCAGCGCGATTCTGCCTCTCCAGATCCGGGAGCAACCGATGCAATTCACACACATCAGCGTCAAGAATTGGCGGAACTTCGTCGAAGCCAGCTTGGACATCGGCGATCGGCTCTTCCTCACCGGCCCCAACGCCAGCGGCAAGTCGAATCTTCTCGACGTCTTCCGGTTCCTGCGCGACATCGCGAAGGACGGAGGTGGATTGCAGCAAGCCATCAAGGAACGGGGCGGGATGTCGAAGATCCGCTGTCTCGCCGCGCGACGCTATCCCGATGTAGAGATCGCCGTGGTCCTGTCCGAATCGAATGGTCAGGGAGGCTCGACGTGGCGATACGAGCTTGGCCTGCACCAAGAATCCAGGGGCGCGCGCAGGTACATGCTTCGCTACGAGCGAGTCTACCAAGACGACCGTCGCATCCTGAACCGGCCGGACCCGGACGACAGGATAGACGATCAGCGCCTGAAGGAGACCTATCTCGAACATATCGGTTCGAACAAGGACTTTCGCGCTATCGCCGAGACTTTCGCGAAGATCCTCTACTTCCATCTCGTCCCCCAGCTTCTCAAGTATCCAAGTCTCGCAAACCGCGAGACCACCACCGAAGACCCCTTCGGAATGAAGTTTCTGGAACGTATCGTCCGAACCCCCGAGAAGACCCGGCGTGCGCGCTTGCGCAAAATCGAATCGGCCCTGAAGGCCGCCGTGCCAGAACTTGAGGAGCTCGGCGATGTCCGCGACGAGGATGGACTGCCGCACCTGGAGGCGCACTACCGCCACTGGCGTCCTCATGGGGGCCGCCAGCGGGAAGATCAGTTCTCGGACGGTACCCTGCGCCTCATCGGCTTGCTTTGGTCGCTGCTCGAAAGCGATTCCCTGCTACTGCTCGAGGAGCCGGAGCTTTCGCTGCACGCGAAGATCGTCTCGAAACTCCCAGCCCTCATCTGGCGTCTGCAGCGGCCGCACCGGCGCCAAGTGATTCTCTCGTCGCATAGCTCCGACCTGTTTTGCGACCGGGGCATCCGCCTGAGCGAGGTGGCCTTGCTACGACCGAACGGCGGCGAGGGGACGGAGGTCCAGCTTGCGGAAAGCCGCGAAGAGATCAAGCTGCTTCTCGAGCAGGGGATGACCGTCGGCGAGGCCGTGCTGCCACTCACCGCTCCGACCGGCGCCATCCAACTCGACCTTTTCAAAGCATGAAGGCCAGGATCCCCATAAGCCTCGCGGTCGAGGACGACGTGAGCGAGCGTGTAGTTAGGCGCGTACTCAAGGAGAGAAGCGTGGAGTACGACGTCGGACCCGTGTACGGCCGGCGGGGCTTTGGCTACCTGAAAAGGCAAGTCGCGAGCTTCAACAACGCCGCACGCGCAAGTCCTTTCCTTCTCCTCACGGATCTCGACCAGTGCCCCTGCCCTCCCAGCCTCCTGGCAGACTGGCTGGGCCAGAGCCGACGGCACCCGCACTTCATCTTCCGCGTGGCTGTCAGGGAGGTTGAGAGTTGGCTTCTCGCGGACGATGTGAATCTCGCTTCCTTCCTCGGATCGAGAAGGAGGATCGCCATTCCCAACCCGGAAGGACTGGAAGATCCGAAGTCGACGCTCCTCGGATTGGCGGCCGAAGCACGACGGCGAGAGATCCGCGACGCTATCGTGTGGCGCAACAAAGGCAGCGGAGAGCTGCTCCAAGGGCCAGACTACAACGGGGCCTTGGCGCCATTTGTAGAGGAAGTCTGGAACATCCGAAGGGCGCGAGAAAGATGCCCGAGTCTGGCAGGATTCTTCGCAGCCTTGGACCGTCTGGAAAAGCGCGATCGATGACTTTGGATGGACGAAGCGCCGGCACTTTGGGCGTCATCGACCTCAGTCGGGCCGGACCCCCAGGCTGTCCGCGTGGGTCGCGCGGCTGATTCCACCGGCTCGGATGCAAATCCCTCCAGGAACATGTAGAAGAGCCTCTCTCAGGGGCGCACCAATGATGCGTGCAGGCGAAAACGACAAGGGCCACAACCATGCTTTGGACGGCCTGCGCTTCTTCGCCTTCCTGATGGTGTTCTTCTTCCATGCTCTGCAGTGGAGCCCGTGGGGCAACCTGCCCTTCATCCGCTTCGGCTACCTCGGCGTGCCCATCTTCTTCGTGCTCTCTGGGTTCCTCATCGGGGGCATCCTGCTCGACCTCAAGGCCAAGCAGAAACCCGGCTTCGGGCTGGGCGCAAAACTTCGGGCCTTCTACATCCGCCGCGCCCTGCGCATCTTCCCGGTCTACTACCTCTTCATCGCCATCCTGGCTCTGTTCCTCTACCTCTCGGGCCGGCCCGACCCGGTGGCGCGCGACAGTTTCTTGTGGCACCTCACCTACCTCACCAACTTCCGATCCTTCTTCGCCGGCATGGATCGGGTGACCGAGGGCCACTTCTGGAGCCTGGCGGTAGAAGAGCATTTCTATCTGATGGCACCTCTGGTGGTGCTCCTGGTGCGCGACAAGGCCCTGGTGCGCCTGCTCGCCGGGGTGATTTTGGCGGTCGCCTGCGCCCGCGCCGCCATCTACCGGGTCGGCTCGACGCGTGACTTCTGGGTGCTTTCACCCATGCAGTTCGACCTCCTCGGCCTCGGCATCGCCACCGCCATCATCGAGCGCAAAGGCCGCTTTCTCGGGATAGACGCGAGAATCCTGCGCTGGCTCGGGCTGGCCAGCGCTGCCTTCTTCGTCCTCTTCATCCGGCGCTTCTACCTTGGCCGCCCCGGCATCGGCATCGTTTACGCGACTTTCGGACCGCTCTCCCTGGGTGTGGTCACCGCCGCGCTGGTGCTCACCCTGTGGCAGCGCCCTGGCTGGCTTGCATCACGCGTCTTCGCATGGCGGCCCTTCGCCTACTTCGGCCAGATCAGCTACGGCCTCTATCTCTTCCATCCCAACTGCCTCGGCTGGTCAGGCGTCCACTTCGGCCACTACACCCTGACCAATGCCGCAGCCGGCCTCCTCGTCACCCTGGGGGTCGCCATGCTCTCGTGGCACCTGTTCGAGAAACCGATCAACAACCTCAAGAACCGCTTTTCCTATAGTAGTGATCGGCGCGGCAGCGAACGCACCACGCGCGCGCCAGCCACCGCGGGCCGGTTTGCGTTGCCCGAGAGCTAGGGCTTGTGCATCATGTCGCAGGTGGTCGACCCTTGACCCGCAGGCTCCCGCGGCATGCCTTGGCCCGGTTTGACTCGTCGTGACTCAATCACCGCCGTGACGAAATCGTGAGCTTGTCCGCACCATCCAAGAATTTTGGAGCCTTTGGGTATTCTTTCGATTATCTTTCCCAGACTGGAAGCCTTGCCCGACGAACCGGTCGGACTCCAGAGATAGAATTCGGGGTGGTGCGGGCGGAGTATAACGTTTGAGCGCCGTTCTGTTCTTGTCATCGGAATCCTGGCTCGCGGATCGCCGCCCGCAGCTTCACCCCTGGGAGGAGACCCACAATGAGGAATCGTCACA
>Ga0172362_10002118_pt1 | contig 17200 bp, 19 predicted proteins | sample LakKivs1_kivu2a2_FD_114534 | JGI IMG/M metagenome (GOLD analysis project Ga0172362, IMG submission 114534) | Sediment microbial communities from Lake Kivu, Rwanda - Sediment s1_kivu2a2 | ecosystem: Environmental > Aquatic > Freshwater > Lake > Sediment | place: Rwanda: Western Province, Lake...
AAGGTTTCTCTTCCCCAACTCTTTAATTCTGGTGGAGGAGAGACGCTCTTTCTTGATGATAGCCAGACCTGGTTTTGAGGACCTGTCTGGCTGTTTCCGCCAATGGTATATATCTTATCCTTAAAAACCACTGACTGATGGCTGAATAAACCAGGTGGAGAAACAGTCATTTCTTTCTTTTCTTGAGGATGAAAATTAAACCAATAAATAATTCCTAAGACAAGACCAAAAACAAGCAAAAGAGAAATAGTTCTTAAGTTTTTCTTATTGATTTTAAATACCATTCTTTTCTATTTCTTTATTTTAACAAAAATTTGATAAAAAAACACCCTTCAACAGGATATTTCCAACTTAAAAATCAGCTCCTTTTAACTTTTCAATTTTTCTTTTATGTTCTTTATCAAATCAGGAATTTTTACTCTCTCTTGTTTCATTGTGTCGCGGCTTCGGACAGTTAAATCGTCTTGTTTTAAGCTCTCAAAATCTATGGTTAAACAGAAAATAGTACCGATTTCATCCTGACGGCGATATCTTCGACCAATTGAGCCCAGTTCATCATACTGACAAGTAAAATGAGGTTTTAATAATTGATAAACTTCTCTGGCTTTTTTAACTAATTCTGGTTTGTTTCTGACTAAAGGCAGAACCGCCACTTTAACCGGGGCAATTTTTTTGTCCAATTTGAGTAAAATTTCAATTTCTTTGGTGGCTTCAGTGGTTTTCGTCCTGCCCCCTTTAACTTCTTCATAACTATCACAAAGAAAAGCCAAAAAACTCCTATCAATTCCTCCTGAAGTTTCAATAATGTAAGGGAAATATCTTTCCTTGCTTTCTTCGTTAAAATATCTCAAATCTTTTCCTGAATGTTTTGAATGGTTAGATAGGTCAAAATCTCCCCTATTGTTAATTGCTTCTAGTTCCCCCCAGCCAAAAGGAAATTTGTATTCAATATCAATAGTCTTAATGGAGTAATGAGGCCTTTCGGACTCTGGGATTTCTTTTTCTCTTAAATTTTCTTTTTTAATTCCCAAGTTTAAATACCACTTCATTCTCTCTGTTTTCCAATAATCAAAGAATTTTACTGCTTCTTTTGGTTGGCAGAACCACTCCATTTCCATTTGTTCAAACTCCCTAGTTTTGAAAATAAAATTCTTGGGGGTAATTTCATTTCTGAAAGATTTACCAATCTGGGCTACTCCAAAGGGAATTTTCATTCTCATTGAATTCAAAATATTTTCAAAATTGACGAAGATTCCCTGACAAGTTTCAGCTCTCAAATAAGCAGCAGAGGTTTCCTCTTCAACTGGACCGACCAAAGTTTTCATCATCAAATTAAACTTGCGAGGTTCGGTTAACTCGCCCCCACATTCCGGACATTTTGGATTTTGGATGTTGGATGTTGGATGTTGGATTTCGTCTAATTTAAACCTTTGATGGCATTTTTTACATTCTACTAATTCATCAGCAAAACCAGCGGTTAAATGACCAGAGGCCTGCCAAACTTTCGGACTCATCAAAATTGCCCCATCCAATCCAACAACATCCTCCTGTTTCATTGTCATTTCTTTCCACCATTCCTTTTTAATATTATTCTTCATTTCTACGCCCAATGGTCCGAAATCATAACAAGAGCCAAAGCCACTATAAATTTCCGAGGAAGGAAAAATAAATCCCCGTCTTTTGGCTAAAGATATAATTTTTTCCATTAAATTATTCATGTTTTATTGAACTATTCCTTGTTGTTTAGTTAAGGTTTGGTCGTCTGGTAAGGCAGTATTAACCGATGAAGCGGCTGTTTCTAAGGTTTGTCCGGTCCAACTATCTTCGCCAGTTATTTTAGCCTGACCAATAATTTGAGGAGTTCCTCCTCTTTGGGAAACATCAGGAGTAAAAGCAATCTGAAAGGCATTATTGGGAGCAGAATTGAACACTCCTTGCCCCACTTTTAGATCACCGACATCCCAGACAATTTCTCTTGATTGGGAATCAAAGGTTAATTTTTCTGCTTCGGTCTCGGGAAAAATTTTGCCAGTTAATTTAACATTTTGGGGTAAGATGGCTTTTACTTTGATGTTCTTAACTTCATTATAATAATTTTTTGCCTGCCAGATTATAGTATAGGTTGTGGTCTGACCAACTTGAGGAGGAAGAGGACCGGAATTTTCCCAAACTTCAGCCTGGCGATAACCTTTTTGAGAAATTTCTAATTTAGAATTAACTTTATTGATAAATTCTTCTTTGGCCTGACTTAAATAAATTTCATCTTTGATTTCTGTTTTCCCTTCCGAAGAAGGATTTTGCCATTCATTTTTTAAATTCAGCCAAAATTCAACCTTTCCTTCTTGTTGAACATTTAAAAATTGAAGGGCTCCCATTCTCCGCCAATCCCAAATAATAGAATTATCTCCTGGTTTATATTCACCATTGAGGGTTTTTAAGGTATTAAAATCAAAAGCTTCACCTGTTAAAGTAACCACTAATGATAAATCAGATAGAGCTTCTCCACCGATATTTTTAAAGGAAATTTCATAATGAAGTGGATCTCCAGGATTAGCAATATAATTGGGATTACCATTAATCTCTTGGGTAATGTACAAGGCTGGTTTAACAATTTCTACCCCTTTAATTGTTTTTTTAAATAAAATAAACTCTCCTTCCTGCCAGGTACCAAATTCAGCAGTAAAAACTTTTTCTTCTCCCACCTCTCCTTGTATTCTCCCGGTTATTTCAATTCTTCCCCCCTCAGCTTTATTTAAGGGCGGAATTTCCCAGTCAGTTTCCTCTAAAGCCGGGGGGTCAGATTCCAGAAATTCAAAATCTGATGGGTATTCTATTTTCACTTTCAGATTGGAAAGGGGGTAATTAATATTGGAAAAATAATTTAAGGCAAATTTCATTTCTTTTCCAGAAGCGGTTTTAGAAGGCAAATCAAATCCAAAATTAAAAGGAACAGAGTTAATAAGGGTAGTAAGGGTAGTGGTGGATTCATAACGAGCTTTTAAATTTTTTGGTTGATAACTTAAAGTGACTTGAGCTGTTAATGCCCGGTCTTCTTCTCCTACTAGTCGGGCTTTGAAAGAAAGAGTTTTTTCTTGTCCGGGATAAACATCATCAAGTTTAATTTCTTCTCTTAAAGTATTATTTTCAGTGATTGCGTGTTCTGGATATTCAAAAATAAGCCTGGGCTCTTCTAAAAGAACATTCCCAATATTTTTATATCTTACCAGGTACTCAACTTCTTGATAGATTTCTGTTTCAGCCGGACCTAAAATTTCCAGTTTTAGAACGTCTTTTGAGAAAGTATTTTTCTGAGAATAGTACAAACCAAATATTCCTATTCCAGCCGCTAAAAAGATAAGAAAGATAATAAATTTTCTTCTCATATGTGCCTACAAATTATGACAAATATACGAATAACTTTCTTCGGAAATTATATCTAATAATTTTAAATAAGATTTTTCAATTTTTAATTTAGAAAGAATCGGCCAGTTTTTTTTAAGAATAACTCTTAAAATTTTCACTATCTCAGGATTCAGCTCTTTACCTGATTTTAGTTTTTTAAAACAATTTTGGCAAATTACCCCTCCTTCTTTCAAATTAAAATAAAGTTTTTCCGGGCTTAACTTCTGTTGGCAAACTGGACAATTATAAAGTTCAGGTTGATAACCCAACATAGAGAGAAGTTTCCAGAAAAAATAGTAATAAATAATTTTAAATTTCCAATTTCTAATTTCCAATTTATCTAGTTCCCTGAAGATCTCTTTTAAAAGTTGCCAGATTTTTTGGTCCGGCGCTTGACCTTTTACCAGATTATCTAAAACTTCTGAAATTTTAGAAGCAATGTTTAATTTTTTTAAATCTTTTCTAATATTTTGGAATTTCTCAATTAAAATAGCATCGGTTAAAGTTTTATGGGCCTTACCCTGAATAAATTCAATCTCTGATAAATAAAAAATGTCTATTCCTACCCTTAATTTTGAGGAGATTTTTCTAATTGCTTTTCCTAAAATTTCTAACTTTCCGAAGTCTTTTGTGTAAATAGTAAATAATTGCTCAGCCTCTCCCTGGTCTTCTTTTTTTAAAACAATTCCCCGGGTTCGGTAATGAACGAACATTATTGTCCTAAAAGGCCTTTTAAAACTTTTATTGCCCTATCTCTATCTATTCTCTCTTTATCGGTTCTAACCTCTGTGGCTTGAAGTCTATTTAACAGCTCATTTGCCCTCCCCTTACTGACACCCTCTGCTCCAAAAAGTTTATTAACTATCTCTATTCCTTGCTCTGAGGTTACACCAGTATCAGAAAAAGCTTTATTTCTCACCCAATTCCTTAAATCTTCTCCACTTCCAAAATCCTTCCCGCCTCTAAAGATACCTTTTTCTTCTGGCCGAGGAGGTGTTTGTTCTGGTCCTCCCTGTGGTCTTTCCGGTGCTCCTCCACCAAGGTCCTTTTTTATATCAGATATAGCCATAATTATATTTTTTTAATTACTAACCATAAATTTTTTTGGTCGACCTTTATCTCTTTTTTTTCAAGAGAAACTTTTTTTAGTTCTTCTTTTAAAATTAAATCTTTAACTTTGGCTTTTTCTAAAATTGATTTTTTATTCTTAACTAAAATTTTATTTAAATCGGGGCTTCCTAAATAAAAAACCTGAATTTTATCTCTCGGTTTTAAACCGGCTCTTTTTCGCATTTCCTGAATTTGACGAATTACCTCGCGAACCATTCCTTCTTCTTTAAGCTCGGGAGTAATTTTGGTGTCTAATTTTAATGTTTTTCCAAAAGTAATATTTTTTACATTTACCTCTTCTTTTATTAAATCCAACAATTCTTTTTCTCTCTTTAATTCATAATTTGTAATTCGTAATTCATTTAAAGGCTGCCTAACTTTAATTCCGGCTTTGGCTCTCTCGGCTAAAACCAAAGCAACCAGTTCCCTTACTTTTTCCATCTTTTTTTCTAATTTCTCATCAATTAATTCCTTATTTACTTTTGGCCATTCTTCTAAATGAACACTTTGTTTTTTGGTTAGGTTTTTGTAAATCTCTTCGCTTAGAAACGGAATAAAGGGGGCGGTCAATTTACTTAAGGTCAGAAGTACAAAATATAAAGTTTGAGAAACCTCTTTTAATTGTTCTTTGGTTTGAAATCTTTTTCTTGACCTTCTGATGTACCATTGAGAAAGGTCGTCAATTACAAAATTTTCAATAGCCCTGGCAGCAAATGTCACATCATATTCATCAAGCTTCTGGGTGACTACTTGAATTAATTTATTTAATCTGGAAATAACCCATTTATCTAATAAGTTTTGACTTTTAATTTGTGATTTCAAATTTACTTTATAGGTTTGGAGGAATAAATAGCAGTTCCAAAAAGTCATAATAAATCTTCTCAAACAATCTGAAACCTCTCTTTCAGAGAAAAGCTTAGCATCTCCTGGTTGATTAACGGTATAGAAATACCAGCGAGCAGTGTCTGCTCCATATTTTTCAATAATTAAAGAGGGTCTAACTACATTGCCTTTTGATTTTGACATTTTCTGCCCCTTATCATCTAAAACAATGCCGTGAGAAATAACATTTTGATAAGAAATACCTAAATCAAGCAGATTTGAAATAACTAATAAGGTGTAAAACCAACCCCTAGTTTGGTCAACGCCTTCACAAATGAAATCTGCTGGGAAAAACTCGCCCTTATCAATACGACTTTGATTCTCAAAAGGATAGTGCCATTGAGCAAATGGCATTGCCCCTGAATCAAACCAACAATCAATCACTTCCGGCACCCTTTTCATTTTTCCACTGCAATCGCATTTTAAAATAATTTTATCAATATAAGGACGGTGCAAGTCATTTATTTCTGAAGAAATTTTTGCTTTTTCTCTTAACTCTTTAATACTGCCCAGACAAATTATTTTATTACACTTTGCGCACTGCCAAACGGGCAAGGGAGTCCCCCAATACCTCTCCCGAGACAAATTCCAATCTTTTACTTCCTTTAGCCACTCTCCAAACCGACCTTTTTTTAAATTGGCTGGAACCCAGTTTATTTTTTCATTATTTTTAATAAGTTCTTCTTTAATTTCGGTCACTTTAATAAACCAAGATTGTTTTGCGTAATAAAGCAGTGGTGAATCACAGCGCCAACAAAAAGGATATTCGTGTTCATATAATTCCTCCTTGAAAAGTAAATTTCTCTTTCTTAAATCTTCAATAATTAAAGGATCAGCTTTTTTAACAAACATCCCAGCCCAATTCTTAACTTCTTTTTTAAATTCCCCCTCTTCATCAACATTTAAAATAACAGGTAGATTGTTTTTTTTCCCAACTTCCATATCGTCTTCTCCAAAAGCAGGAGCGATATGGACTAAGCCTGTTCCTTCGTCTATGGAAACAAAATCTCCAGAAATAACAAACCAGGCCTTTTTATCTGGTTTGTTAAAGTTAAATAAGGGTTCATACTCAAGACCCAATAAATCTTTACCTTTTAATTCATTAATAATTTTGTATTCTTTGCCCAAAACCGATAATCTTTCTTTTGCCAAAATAAAAGTATCATTTTCAACTTTTGCTTTAATATAGGTAAATTTCGGATTTACAGCTATTGCTACGTTTCCCAGCAAGGTCCAGGGAGTGGTTGTCCAGACAAAAAAGTAAGTATTGTTTTCTCCTTTGACGGGAAATTTTAAATAAATTGAATTTTCTTTTAGCGTCTTGTATCCCTGGGCAACTTCATGGGAAGAAAGAGAAGTTCCACACCTTGGACAATAAGGAACGACTTTATAATCCTGATATAAAAGTCCCTTATCCCAGATTTGTTTCAAAATCCACCATAAACTCTCAATATATTTGTTACTACAGGTAATGTAGGCGTTTTTTAAATCAAGCCAATAACCAATTCTCTCTGTGAATTCCTCCCATTCTTTTTTATAAGTAAAAACATTATTTCTACACTCTTTAATAAACCTGTCTATATTTTTCTCAATTTCTTTTTTATCTTTAATCTTTAATTTCTTCTCTGTTTCCATTTCAGTTGGTAAACCATGAGTATCCCAACCAGCCTTTCTTTCAACAAAAAAACCACTCATTGTTTTATATCGCAAAACTACATCTTTAAAAACACGTGCTAATAAGTGATGAATCCCAGGCAAACCATTAGCAAAAGGCGGCCCTTCATAGAAAACGAATCTTGGCTTATTTCTGGTTTTTTCCAAGCTTTTTTCAAAAATTTTATTATCTTGCCAGAACTTTAAAATTTTTTCTTCTATTTTAGGAAAATTTAATTCCATTTTAATTTTCGTAACTCACCCATTTTTATATATTTTTTATCTTGAAATATTTCATCTAAAAGTTCCTTATTTGTCATCTTTTTAATTATCCCTTCAAATAACCATAAGGGATCGCCATGAGAAACAATTAAAATTTTTTTATTCTTATGTTTTTTTTCAATATCTTTTAAGAAGCTTTTTAGTCTTTTTCTAACATCATTCCAGCTTTCTCCTTTCAATGGTCTCTTTTTAAATCTTTCTATTATTCTGGGAAAGTCATTATAAAGTTCTTTTTTAGGTCTACCATGATAAACCCCTAAATTAATTTCTCTTAACCTTTTATCAAAAATTACCTTAATTCCAAGAATTTTTGACACAATTTTGGCTGTCTGACAGGCCCTGAAAATATCTGATGAATAAATTAAATTTATTTTCTCTTTTTTTAATTTATTTGCCACTATTTTTATTCGATTCACGCCCTTCTTAGTTAATTTCACTGGAGGGTTAGTATCAAGCCATTTAAAATAAGTCATTCCTTTATTTTTTAGATGATGAGTTGTATCTCCGTGTCGGAGGATAAAATAATTATTCATCGTTTTACATTTTTTCTGGGGCAGAAATGCCCATTAATCCTAAAGTGTTCTTAAGCACGATCTGAGTAGCTAAAATTAAAGCTAAACGAGCCCGGGTTAATTCTTTATCAGATGATAAAACTCGGCAATCTCGGTAAAATTGATGGAAAGAAGTGGCTAAATCTATAGCATATTGAGGAATTCTTTGAACCTGATAATCTTTACTGGTATCATCAACAATTTCTGGAAAACGAATCAATTGCTTAATAAGCTCTAATTCTGAAGGATGTTTTAATAGTTTTAAGTTTTCAATTGTGGTTTTAAGTTTTGAGCTTTGGGTCTTGAGTTTCTTTAAGATGCTGCATATTCTGGCATAAGCATATTGAACGTAAAAAACCGGGTTTTTCTCTGACTGCTCTTTGGCTAAAGAAAGATCAAAATTCAAATGGGTATTTGCTGATTCTTGAAGAAAGAAGAACCTAACAACATCTAGGCCAACTGCCTCAAGCAACTCATCTATAGTAACATAAACCCCCCTCCTCTTTGACATTTTTAAAACTACTCCTTTCTCTAAAACTGTAACGAATTGCAAAATGATAATATCAAGTTTTCCTTTATGGCCGAGGGCTTCTATTCCGGCCTGAAGACCGGCAACATTCCCGTGATGGTCAGCTCCCCAAATATCTATTACTTTATCAAATTTCTTTTTTTCAAACTTATATTGATGATAAGCAATATCCCCAGCCAAATAAGTCTTCCAACCATTATCTTTAACTAGTACCCTATCTCTTTCGTCTCCATATTTGGTTGATTTAAACCACTTAGCTCTTTCTTTTTCATAAATTAAATTTTTTTTCTTTAAAAATTCCAAAACTTTTTCGGTTTCTCCGCTCTGATGAAGTTTATTTTCTGAAAACCACTCGTCGTATTTAATCCCCATTCTCTTAATTGTTTTTTTAACCATTTCTTCAAGAATAATCTTGGCTGCCATCTCTCCTGTTTTATAAGGGTCTTTTATTTTAATTCTCTTATAAAGATCGTCAATATATTTCCCTCCCCACTCAGCTTTTTCATCTTTTAAAACTGAATGTCCGAGGGCTAAAATTTGCATTCCGTAATTGTTAATATAAAAAGCTTTTTCTACTTTAAATCCAGCTTTTTTAAGCACATTGCCCAAGGTATCGCCAAAAGGACCGCCCCGGGCATTACCCACAGTTACCGGACCAGTTGGGTTTGCCGAAATAAACTCAACTTGAACCTTTTTATTTTTACCGGTTTTTAAATCGCCAAATTTATCTTTTTCTTTCAAAATCTCTCCGACTTGTTTTTGTAGATATTCCTTTGAAATAAAAAAATTAATAAAACCATTTTTTACTTCTACCTTCTCTAAAATGTCTGATTTTATGGCATTAGCAATCTCTTGAGGATTCTTTTTAAGCATCATCGCTATATTAGTAGAATAGTCGCCATGACTGGTTTCTGCCGGCCATTCTGTCTCAACTTCAATCTCTTTTTGATAGAGGTTTTTTACCGCTTTTTCTATTAAATTGGCTATTTCTTGTCTTATCATTGTTCCTTAATTTTAACCTGTTTTACTTAAAAATTAAAGGTTTTAATGCTAAAATAGACCTATGAAGATATTAGCTAAGAACCCCGCGCCAGAACCTGTGGGTTCGGTACAGGGCAAGTAAAAAAGCTTATCGAAATTATGACAACACTGGCGGAAAATAAGAAAGCATACTTTAACTACCAGATGCTGGAGAAGTTTGAAGCAGGAATTTCTTTGATTGGCCAGGAAGTAAAATCAATAAAATCAGGAAGGATAAATTTAGCTGGCTCTTATGTTGTTTTAAAACAGCCCTTCAGGGGTAAATGCCCTGAAGTTTTTTTAATCGGAGCTAATGTTCCTCCTTATCAGCCAAAAAATATCCCGGCTGATTATAATCCTGAACGCTCCAGAAAACTTCTTTTGAAAAAATCAGAAATTAAATATTTAATCGGGAAAGTCAAACAAAAAGGATTGACTTTAGTGCCCTTAAAGGTATATACTAAAAGAGGAAGAATTAAGCTTGAATTCGGCATTGCCAAAGGAAGAAAGATGGTTGATAAAAGAGAACTGATTAAAAAACGGGCAACCGAGAGAGAAATTAGAAGAGAAATGAAAATAAGGGGGTGAAAGGAATCGACAGAAATTTTTGTTAAAATAGGCAAATCGAGCGTTCTAGAAACTCGTTAAACTTCTAGAGAAGAAATAAGTGCTAACTTATTTAATAAACCTGCTTTAGCTTTTGCTTAAGGCAGCATCCTTTTTACTAATTCTCGATAGGTAAAACAGGGTGTCATATTATCGAGATACTCAGCCTTTTTGTCTCAAAGGGTTGGGGAAAAATAGAGACTAAGAATGCTAAAATTTTGTCTGTTTTAAATTTAGTATTCAAAAATTAAAATAGACTAAATCTGTAGAAATATTTTGGCAAAATTTCTGGATTGGGGTTCAAATCCCCACACCTCCACAAAATTATTTTTTAGTTATTAGTTTTTAGCTATCAGTTTTGATAAAAGAACCATTAGTCAACAACCAAATAAGAGCTCCTCAGGTCAGGATTGTAGATGAAACCGGAAAGCAGCTGGGTGTTATGAGTTTAGGAGAAGCGCTCCAGACAGCCAGGGGGCGCAATTTAGATTTAATTCAGGTTACTGAAAAAGTGGAACCGCCAGTTTGTAAAATAGGAGATTATGGAAAGTATTTTTATTCACTTCAAAAAAAAGAAAGGAGGGGGAAAGTTAAAAGAGCGGGTGAAATTAAGGGATTAAGATTAAGTTTTAATATCTCTTTACACGATTTAGAAATCAGAGCTCATCAGGCAGAAAAATTTTTAAAGAAGGGAGATAAGGTAAAGATAGAAATGAGATTAAGGGGCAGAGAAAAAGGACTTTCAGGTTTTGCTAAAGAAAAAATAAATAAATTTCTGGAGATTTTAAAAGGGTTAATTCCGATACAAATTGAAAGGGAGTTGAAAAAAGAGCCGAGAGGATTAACAATGATTATTACTAAGGGTTAATAAAAAAATGAGAAAATCAATTATAAAACGTTTTAAAATTACTAAAACCGGCAAAATTCTTAGGAGACCGACCGGTCTTGACCATTATCGAGCCAAAAAATCAGGAAAGGGAGTAAGGAAAAGTCGGAAATGGGTTGTGGTTTCAAAGGCCGAAGCTAAAAAGATTAAAAAATTGCTTTGTTAACCTATGGTACGAGTTAAAAGAGGAAAAATTGCCAAAAAAAGAAGAAGACGTTTATTAAAATATGCCAAAGGCTTTCATTGGGGAAGGAAAAGAAAGTATCGCCAGGCCAAAGAGGCCTTATACCATGCTTGGGAATATGCTTATCGGGACAGAAGAGCAAAAAAAAGAGATTTTAGACAACTTTGGCAGATTCAAATCAACGCCGCCTGCCGTCAGGCCGGCATTTCTTACAGTAAATTTATTGCCGGACTTAAAAAAAATAAAATTGAGCTTAACCGAAAAATTTTGAGCAATTTAGCCCAAAACCAACCGCAAATTTTCGAAAAAATAATAGAGAAAGTGAAAAGTTAATTACAAAAAAAACCCGCCGTTTAATTAATTTTTTGGCGGTTTTTTTGTTTTGCAATTTTGTAGTAAAGGGGAAAATAAACTTGGATGAGTGGTGCAAACCTTGCCTTTCTTTAAAAAATCTTCTATCTGCGGTATTTCAAGTGTAACCTTGTTAAGAGAACCGGAACCACACATTGGACAATGTTCAGTAGGAAAATCTGTGATTATCCCACATCTTGGATTTTGACAGTAAAACCAGATTTTTGATATTTCTCTTTTGTGCTCTGGCATTGCTTTTTCTATCGCGCTTCTGCGAATCCTTAGGTTATAAACCTTTACTTCTAGTTTTATCTTTGCTTTCGTCAAACTAACTGTCATTGAAGCTATCATCTTATTCAAAATAACTAACGCTTTAATATTTACTTTAAGATAAAAGCTATAAAGTGCATCAATTATTAAGTTCAACTCTTATTTCCTCCTTTTTGCTTCATTATTAAGTTGTTAAGCAATAACCCTCCAATTTTTTATTACCACGCCTTCTTTTTTTAGTAAAGCCACCTTTTTATTTATTTCATTCCTGTATCCGCCGATTTTTCTATTAGATTTTATTACCCGATGACAGGGAATTTTTGAGTCCCTGTTCTTATTTAAAATACTCCCGACCAGCCGATAAGCTTTTGGCTTTCCGGCTAATTTTGCCACTCTTTTATAGGTTAAAACCTTCCCTTTTGGAATTTTTTTAACAATTTCATAAACCTTTTTTTGAAAGGTAGTCATTGGCTTTTTTAAGAATTTTTTTAGCATTATTGAAAGTTAGAAAATTTAAGGCCTCTGGATATGACAGCCACTTATAACCAATATGTTCTTGAGAAATTTTCACTTCTTCGATTTTGGTTTCTGCTAGGAAAAAGGTGACAAATTTTAAAACATTTTTTCCTTCGTGTCTAAAAAAATATTTTATTGTCTCTTTAAAGTTTTCAACTAATTTTATATTTTTAATTCCAGTTTCTTCTTTTACTTCTCTTTTTATTGTTTCCTCCAATTTTTCTCCTTTTTCAATATGCCCTTTTGGAAAATCCCAATAATCCCTCGGCGCTTTAGCTGAAGAGGGATAATGAAGTAATAAATATTCTGTCTCTTTATTTGTTTTAAAAATTACAGCTCCGGCTGATTTTTCAATTGGCATTATTTTTTAAAAAATTTAAGCAATTTTTCCAATGACCAGCAATTGACAACATCTTCTTTCTCGGCCCAGCCCCGGCGAGCTTGATACACTCCAAATTCTATATATTTTAATTGGTCTTTGTGATGAGAATCAGTATTAATGGCAATTTTAACTCCCATTTCTATTGCCGCTTTAGTATTAACATCATTTAAATCCAATCTTTCCGGAAAAGAATTTAGTTCTAAAATTATTTTATACTCCCTAGCTGCTCTTAAAATCTTATCAAAATCAATTTGATATTCATCTCTTCTTTTTAGTATTCTTCCGGTAGGATGAGAAATAATTTTAATGTAAGGGTTTTTCATCGCTTTAATAATTCTCTCGGTCATTTTATTTTTTTCCATTTTAAAACTGGAGTGAATCCCAGCAATGGCATAATCTAATTTTTTCAAAGCCTCGTCTTTAATATCAATTGAACCGTCGTTTAAAATATTCGTTTCCACTCCCTGTAATATCCTAAATTTCTCATTCTTCATTTTTAATTTTTCATTTATTTTATCTATTTCTTTTCTTTGTTGGGCTAATTGTTTTTCATTAAGGCCTTGTTCTATTCTTAAAAATTTGGTATGGTCAGAAACTCCCAAATATTGGTATCCCCTATTTATGCTCGCTTTAGCCATTTCTAAAATTGAATTTGCGCCTCCATCCCAATTAGAATGGGTGTGTAAATCGCCCTTGATATCTTTCAATTCTATCAACCCTGGCAGTTTCCCCTCTAAAGCCATTTCAATTTCTCCCCGATTTTCTCTTAATTCCGGAGAGGGGTATTCCATACCTAATATTTTATAAACTTCCTCTTCGGTTTTTCCGGCAATCATTCTTTTTCCTTTAAATACTCCGTATTCATTGAGTTTTAAACCCTTATCAATGGCAATTTTTCTGGTAACAATATTGTGTTCTTTTGAACCAGTGAAGTATTGTAAAGCCGAACCATAACTTTTCTCCGGAACTACTCTTAAGTCAACATCAAGGCCTTGTTTTAATCTAATGGAAGATTTGGTGGTTCCTTTGCCCCAAATTTTTACAACATCGGGCAAAGAAACAAAAAAAACCATCACTTTTAATGGGTTTTTAGTTGTAATTAAAAAATCAACGTCACCAATAGTTTCTTTTCTTCTTCTAACCGAACCAGCCACACTAATTTGATTAATTTCTTTTAAAGTTTTTAGTTTTTCTTCAATTTCTTTTACCGCCGGTAAAATTTCTCCTAATAAAAATCTTCCCTTGCTCCTTTTTAAAAAAGCAATTCCTTCCAAGATATTTTTTTCGCTTTTCTGGTCAAAGCCAAATAGAGAAGAAATTTTATGGGTTTTGGCGGCTTTTTCTAAATCTTTTAAATTTCTAATCCCTAATTTTTGGTACAAAACTTTAACTCTTTTGGGCCCCAGTCCTTCCACCGCTGTCAGCTCTTCTATTTGAACCGGTGTTTTCTTTTTTAGATTTTGGTAAGATTTAATTTTGCCGGTTTTGAGGTATTCTTCTATTTTTTCAGCTATATTTTTGCCCACTCCGGGAATTTCCTCTAAAGCTGCTTTTCCTCCTTCTTTGTAAATATCTTGAACATCTTTTTCCAAACTTTCCAAATTAATAGCCGCCTTCTGATAGGCATAAGGTTTGAATTGAACTCCTTCCATCTCCAGAAAATCAGCAATCTCGTAAAATATTTTGGCAATTTCTTGATTTTTCATAATAAGAGATTAAAATGGTTTTTCTTTCGGCGGAACTCGAGGAATAAAATGGTTTTTTGGAAAAATTTGATGGCGGATTAAAAGTAAACTTGACGAAGAAATTAAACCAAATATAGTTACTAAAACAAAAAGGGATTTAAATCCTAAAATACCAGCTATCACTCCACCAAAAGCAGCGGCAAAACCAGCGGCGAAACCGATGGCTGTGCTTTCAATACTCCAGGAAAATGCCTCCCAACCCCGGTCAATGTGCCTAGTAAAAATAGCTGACCAACTGGGGACAACACAGGCCATAGCCAAACCACGAATAAGCTCAAGGGTAAAAATGTGCCAAGGTTGAGTAGAAAAGATATAACCCAAAGGAATTAAATTGGCAATATACATTCCTTTAACTAAAAGGTTAAAATCGTCTCTTTCACCTTTTGCTGTATCCATAAAATGGGCGATGAATGGTTGAACAATTGATTTTGCAACCCAGTAGGTAGCAGCAACAAAACCAACCATAGCTAAGTTTCCTCCTTGAATTTGGCGGGTTAAAAAAATAGCAAAAATAGGACCGATGAGTCCCCAACCGGACTGAAGTAAAAAATCCGAGGTAATTAAAATTCTAATAACTCTATTAATACCAATCATTGTTTTATTATTTTAACCATTATTTCTCTTTCTCTGGGGCGGTTGTCGAAATCCAGAAAGACAATTTGCTGCCAAGTACCCAAAGCTAATTTACCATCTTCAACTGGAACAGCTAAAAATGGTTTGATTAAAGCTGAGCGAATATGGGCATACCCATTGCAATCTCCCCACTTTTTACAGTGTTCATAATCTTTGTTCATTGGAGCCACTATTTCTAATGCTCTTTTTAAATCTTTAATCAGGCCTTCTTCATATTCAATAGTAGTTATCCCGCAAGTTGAGCCTGAAGAAGAAATTAAACAAATTCCATCTTTAACTTTAGATTTTTCTAAAAATTCCAGAACTTTATTAGTAATATCAATAATGTCTGTAAATCCTCTGGTGGAAATATTAAACTTCATAAATTTTATTAGCTATTTTTTTAACTCTTTTAAATAAGATATTTTTTATTAAATCTATTCCCATCCGAAATAAAATAAAAAGTCCAACCAGAGCAACAATCAATTCTGCCCCTCGAATAATCATGGCAAAAGCAGTGGCAGTAGAAGCTCCTAAATTTAAAGAATTAAAGGCGAAGGTTTGGATTGCCTCGTGGCTCCCTAGGGCAGTAGGAATGGGAATTATTGCTGCTAAATAAGTAAAGCCAAGAACGGATAAGGCGGGTAGGACTCCAATACTTTTCCCCAAGAAGAAGATTAAAAATAAGGCCCGAAAATACATTACAATCGCTCTTAAAAAGGAAAGTACGACAACCTTCCACATTGATATTTTTTTTACTTTAAAGAAGTTAAAAATCTCTTTTTCAATTTCTAGGGGTTGATTGTCTAATTGATGATTAAAAATTTTACCAAAAGCCTTGGTTATGCTTTCTTTTTTAAAAGCCTTTAAATAAAAATAGACAATTCCGCCAGTAAAAACTAAAAATACTGACCAAAAAATTATCAACAGTTTTATTGGCGGTAGACCAATTGTTAAAAGAAAAATTAAAACCCCGAAGAAAATAACTACAAAATTAACAGTCCATTCTAAAATTCGGTCAATGACTACCGAAGCTATTCCCTTAGACCAGGCTACCGAATTTCTTTGTTTTAAAGTATAACCTTGGAATAATTCCGCACCCACTAATATTATTGGGGCTAAAAACCTAATAGAAAAACTAGCTAAATAGGTTTTAAAAAGATTAAAAAAGGGAATATTGTTTCCGCTGCTTTTTAAAATCTCTTTCCATTTCCAATTACCAATCAAGAGTATTAGTAGAGTTAAGCTAAAAATCACTAATCCCTGCCAGCCAGTAAAAACCAAAAATGCTCTTTTTATTTCCTGCCATCCCACAATTTTACCAATCCAAGTAAAAAGCCCTATTCCAACCAAAAGAGAGATTAAAAAAAGTAAAAATTTCCTCATGTAAGCTTTTTTAACATTTTAGCATTTTCTATGGCATAGCCATAGGCATCATTATTAAAATAAATATAAATATCTAAACCTTTTCTTAGCCATTTTTTGTTTTTTTTAGATAAATCTTTTAATTCTTTATTTGTATATTTTGAACTAAACAAAACCTTGGAGCCATGCATTCTAATATAAATAAAATCAGTAGTAATAACTTCGGCTTTGGGATAAGATGGTGAATCGGCAATTACCCAAGCGATGTTATATTTTTTCAAAAGTTTGTAATTTTTTTCATCACACCAAGATTTATGGCGAAATTCTAAGGCAAAACGCAATCGCGAATTTGTGCGAATAAGTTTCAAGAAGTTTTTTAAGCGTTTAATGCTTTCTTCTGTGGCTTTAAAGCTCGGCGGAAATTGGAACAGAATTGGGCCGAGTTTTTCTTTAAGAGATAAAGCGTTTTCTAAGAAATGTTTCCAGGCCTTTTTTACCCCCTTTAATCTCTTAATGTGAGTAATAAAACGGCTGGTTTTTACGGCAAATAAAAAATCCTTTGGGGTTTGCTTATACCAATTTTGGTAAGTGCTTGGCTGAGGCAAATGATAAAAAGAATAGTTTATTTCAGCAGTTTTAAAATGTTGAGAAAAATATTTTAATTTATCTCTTGAGGGCAAATTCTCAGGATAAAAAATTCCCTCCCAGTGAGAATAAACCCAACCAGAGGTCCCAATAAAAATTTTACCAATTGACATAATCAATTAGCGAAGTCTGTTTTTAAGGAAAGTTACAATTTGAGGACCGACTTCGGGAGAAGACCAATGGTAATTGTGGCCTGGCGCTTGAAAAGA
>Ga0172362_10002120_pt1 | contig 17196 bp, 17 predicted proteins | sample LakKivs1_kivu2a2_FD_114534 | JGI IMG/M metagenome (GOLD analysis project Ga0172362, IMG submission 114534) | Sediment microbial communities from Lake Kivu, Rwanda - Sediment s1_kivu2a2 | ecosystem: Environmental > Aquatic > Freshwater > Lake > Sediment | place: Rwanda: Western Province, Lake...
TTGGATACACTGTGTCGGCATCGGGCCGTCTCCTCCCTGAGCACAGGTTTGTTCTTGACAAACAACTTATGCCAAGGAGGGCGGCCTTTTTCAATCCACATGGTGAGAAATGCGGGCTAGCGGCTTTTGGTCTCGAGCCACTGCACGAGATGCTCGTTCGCGACCTGGTCGGCCCAGGGAATGGCGTTTAGATCGCCGTCGGCATGCCGATAGAGAACGTCGAACCAGCCGGTAGCGTCGCCGCGTGCGTTCGATTCGGCGGCGAGGCGGCGAACGAAAGTGCGATCGGGTTCGGACATGCAGGCCCTCGGAGGCCGGCGCACTGTGATTAGCAGCGAACTACGTGATTACCAGCAGACTACTTCGCCGAGATCGTTTCGATCTGAACCTTGGTGAAGAGCTGGCGATGGCCGTTCTTGCGGCGGTAGGTCTTGCGGCGGCGAAACTTCTGGACGATCAGCTTCGGCCCCTGGGTGACGCCGAGAACCTTGGCCGTGACCTTGGCGCCTTCGAGCGGAGAGCCGATATCGAGCTTCGAGCCGTTCGAATAGGCAATCACGTTGCCGAATTCCAGAGCGTCGCCACTCGAGGCATCGCGATAGTCGATGACGAGTTCCTGACCTTCGGTGACTTTGTACTGACGGCCGCCGTCGACGATGATTGCGTACATGATCTTTACTTCCGCCGCTCGAATTCGTTGGTTGCTATGGATTCAGGACCGATCGGGCTGAACTCAGCCCGCCGGCAATATTTGACGTTGATCGATTTTCAGACTCTGCGAAGCCCTTCAGTTTAGCGGCCTGGGCCGACTTGGTCGAGAGGGGTGTTTTCGCGGGTTTTCGCCTATCCCAACTGGATCTTCAGCTCCCGGCCCTGGGCATCGTGACACTCGATCGAGAGGTGCTCCGGACTGGCGTCCTCGGCCCCGAAAATCTGCACCCAGATCTCGTTTTCCTCTTCCAGGCGGGAGAGTTCCCGGCGCTTCTTGTTGTTCAAGTAGGTGGCCACGTCGTCGGCCACCGACACCGTGATCTTCGAAACGTCCGGGTGCTGAGTAGCCAGGATCAGCAGCCGCACGACCTCGATTGCCATGCTTTCGGCCGTCTTCACCACGCCGCTGCCGTTGCAGCCCGGGCAGTCCTTGTAGACGCTCCGCTTGAGGCTCGGCCGGATGCGCTGCCGGGTCATCTCGATCAGGCCGAAGGGGCTGGTGCGGAGAATCTTGGTTCGGGCACGGTCGCGCTTCACGGCATCGCGAAGAGCACGCTCGACGTTGCGGCGGTGCTTTTCCTTCCGCATGTCGATGAAGTCGTTTACCACGACGCCGCCCAGATCGCGAAGGCGCAATTGCCGGGCGATTTCCCGCGCGGCGAGCAGGTTCATCTGGTAGGCGGTTTCCTCGGCAGAGTCGTCGGCGCGGAAACTACCGCTGTTGACGTCAATGGCCACCAGGGCTTCGGTCTGATCGATGACGATCGAACCACCCTGGCGGAGCGGCACTTTGCGCTGATGGATGAGCGCGATTTCGCGATCGAGGTTGTACCGGTGGAACAGGGGTTCCTTGCCTTCGTAAAGCTGCAAGCGGCTGACATACCGCGGCATCACGATCTGCAGGAACTCCTTCGCGCGTTCGTAAGCCGACGGTTCGTCGATGTAAATCGAATCGACGTCGCCGGTGAAGATGTCGCGAATGGTCCGAATGATCATGTCGCTTTCTTCGTAGATGTCGATCGGCGCCGGGAATTTTTTGATCCGGCGGACGATGACTTTCCACAGCCGCAGCAGGTAGGCCATGTCGCGCGAGAGTTCGCGCTTCGTGCGGTCGATGCCCGCGGTGCGGACGATGAACCCCAGGCCCTTGGGCGGATTCAGCTCGAGCATCACGTCGCGGAGCTTGCGGCGGACGTCGTCGTCTTCGATCTTTCGCGAAACGCCCACGCGGCCCAACGCCGGCATCAGCACGAGGTACCGGCCCGGGATGCTGATATAGGTGGAAAGCGTGGGGCCCTTGGTGCCAATGCCTTCCTTGATGACCTGCACCAGGACTTCATCGCCGCGGCGCAGGATGTCTTGAATCGGGGGCTTGATACGGGGGCGGGCGCCTGGTCGCGGCGGGCGTTGGCGGCGTCCGCGGTCGCGACCACCTTCGCTGCGCTGGCCTTCGCGCGGTTCGACACGCTCGCCGGTTTCGTCCACGTCCACGTCATCATCGTCGTCTCCCAGGTCGACGTCGGCCCGGCTGCGAGCGCCGCCGAAGTCGATGGGCTTGCTAGGATCAAAGCCGCCTTGGGCGTAGTACTGCGGCTCGACGTCGCTGATGTGCAAAAAGCCGTTGCGCCCGACGCCGAAGTCGACGAAGGCGGCCTGAATGCTCGGCTCGAGATTGACGACCTTTCCCTTGTAAATGTTGCCGACGTAGTTGTCCTGGCTGGTGCGTTCGATGTACAGCTCTTCCAGGGATCCGTCCTCAACGATCGCGATCCGGCATTCCTCCGGCTGCGCGACGTTGATCAGCATTTCTTGCTTCATTCTGGAGGGTTCTTTCTGTGCATGCGGGGCGGTTCGTCCGGCGCTCGTATCAAGCGCGGGCGGCTCGCTCTAGGGTGAGTTGTAATTGGTTTCGCTCGTTGCTGCTGGTCAGGCGACCGTGCTCATCAAGAGCTCGCGCTGCGGGCGGGTACTCGACCCGCGGGCGCGACAGGTTCTGAGTCAGGGTACGAGCTCCGGTAAAATCTTCTTGAGTTCTTCACGCAAATAGTTCTTGATGTCGCGGGCGTTCTCCAACGACATCACGTGTTCTGTCACGCGCCGGCACTGGTCGATCGTGACCGTGCGGCACACTTTCTTCACTTCGGGAATCGCGCTGGGCGTGACGCTCAAACGCCGCAGACCCAGTCCCAGGAGCAGCATCGTGTACATCGGGCTGCCGCTCATCTGTCCACAAACGTTGACGGGCACCTGCTTGCGGCCGGCCGCCTCGACCGCCATCCGAATCAACCGCAGCACCGCGGGATCGGCCGAACTGTACAAGCTCGCGACGTCCTTATTGCTGCGGTCCGCGGCCAGGGTGTACTGCGTCAGGTCGTTGGTGCCAATCGAGATGAAATCCACTTCTTCCACAAAGTTGTCGATCATGAGCACGGCCGCCGGAACTTCGACCATCATGCCCACGGGTAGCTGGCGGTTGAACTTGATCCCCTCGTCATCGAGATCCTCCATCACGTCGGCCAACACCATCTTGGCTTGCCGCAATTCGAGGAGGGTGGTGACGAGCGGGAACATCAACCGCACGTCGCCAATCGCGCTGGCCTTGAGCACGGCCCGGAGCTGCGTGCGGAACACCGGCAGGTTTTTCAGCGACAGCCGAATGCTGCGCAGACCGAGCGTGGGATTTTTTGCCGCTTCTGGATCGAAGCTGACCTTGTCCGCCCCCAGGTCGCAACTGCGAATCACGACCGGTTTGCCCGCGAGCTTCTCGATCACTTCGGCATAGGCGCGATAGTGCACGTCTTCGTCGGGCTCGCAATCGGCGCCGAGGTACAAGAACTCGGTGCGATACAGGCCGATGCCGTCAGCGCCACGTTCCGTGCAGTGCTCTACTTCTGCGGGAAATTCGATGTTCCCCAGCAGCTCCACGCGAACTTTGTCGGCCGTAAGCGCCGGCAGCTCTCGGAGCTTCGCCAATTGAGCGGCGCGCGACTTGTGCTGCTCGACCTCATACCGATAGTGGGCGACCGTCTCTTCGTCAGGCTGCAGGATCACCAGGCCGTGATCGCCGTCGATGATCACGAGATCTCCGCCCGAGACATCGGTCAGGAAGTTTCCGACGCCGACGACGGCCGGAATTTCGAGCCCTTCGGCGACGATGGCCGTGTGGCTACCGGGACCGCCGATCTCGGTGGCAAAGCCGCGAACGAAGGCGCGATTAAGATTCGCCGTTTCGCTGGGGGTAAGGTTGTGCGCCAGCACAATCACCGGCGAAATCAGATGATCGAGCTCTTCGCGTCGCCGGCCCAGCAGGTTGCGGAGCAGGCGTTTTTCGATGTCGATGACATCGTTCGCTCGCTCGGCAAGATAGCTGCTTTCGATGGTCTGAAAGACCTTGGCATAGCGCCGCAAGGCACGACTCACGGCATACTCAGGCGAGTAGTGCCGCTCGCGGATCATGCCGTCGAGCTCGGTGCGGAGCACCGGATCGCGGAGCATTTGCAGATGTGCGGAGAAGACGGCGCCGTACTGTTCGCCGAGTTCGCGGGAGACGGCGTCACGATTTCGCTCGATCTCGGTGCCGGCGGCCTTGATTGCTTCGTCAAGGCGTTCGAGTTCGTGTTCGACGGCATCGCGCGAAACGAACCGGCGAGGGATTCTGAATCCCTCGTTGTCCATCACCAGCGCTTCGCCAACGGCCACGCCGGGCGAAACTGCGATTCCTTGTAGTTTTTGCATGTGACGCTCTACCGGGGGCGCGCTCATTGCGCCGGGATTGGCGTCCACGAGCAAAGAACTCGAAAGTGAGCGCACTTGTCGTGCGCCCTGGCCGAGTCCAGCCCGGGGCGATCAACCGGCAGCAGCTCTGAAGCCTTTCGGTCCAGAACCGGCAATGGCACGCCGCGTTTGCGGCGGCTCACCCAGTCGCTGTTCGCATCGGCCGGTTCGGGCTTCAAAGGTTGAACCGGGCGGACGAACCGCGACTGTTATGATTCCACGTTTTCACTTTCGTCGAAGCTGCGCGCGAACAGTTCCGACAACGCATTGAGGGCAGCCTCGGCATCGGGGCCGGAAGCCTCGAGGCAGAGTTCCGTGCCCTGCACGGCGGCCAGCGTGAGGATGTTCAAGATGCTCTTGCCATCCACTCGGTAGCCGTTTTTGTTGACTTCGATCTTAGCCTGGTATTGGCTGGCCGTTTTCACGAACACTTCCGCCGGACGCGCATGCAATCCTTGCGGATTGCTCACGACGACGGTTCGTGTCACGGTCGCTTCAGCCATCGCTTACCACTTACTCGTTTGTCTGTTCCGGTTGAGGATTTCCTGACGGAAGGCAGCAAGTCCCGCCGGCAGGGCTTCCTCGTCTCAATGGTCGGTTGATTCGCCAGGTTCTTACCGCAACTCCGCCAGCCCCAGTACGGAATCAGGCGGATGCGGCCGTTTGCATCCCAACTCGTTACGAGGCGAAGCCGTTGTTGTCGGCCTCGTCGAGCAAGAGCCGGATGTCGTCGGCGCTCTTGGCCTGCTTCAGGAACTTGCAGAAGGTGTCGTCCCGCAACTGGCTCGAAATGTTCTCCAGCGCCCGCAAATGATCGCCGGGACGATCGGGCGGAGAGATGAGCAAGAAGAAGAGCTGAACCTTTTCGCCGTCGAGGCTGTTGAAGTCGATCCCGTCGCTGCTGACAGCGACGGTACCGACCAGTCGTTGCACACTGGGGTGCTTGGCATGGGGCACAGCGACGCCGCGTCCGATGCCGGTTGAACCAAGTTCTTCGCGTTTGAGGATCGCCTTGACGATGCTCTCGACTTCATCCGAGGCGATGTCCCCGGCTTCAAGCAGCGCGCCGATCATTTCGCGAATCGCGCTTTCCTTGTCGTCTGCGGCAAGTTGCGCGCGAATCGCGCCGCTGCTCACAAAATCTCCAAACTTCATAAAACGCATTTCCTTTCACACCGAGGGGCCGCCGCGCTCTTCGAGTCGACCGTAAGTGATCGCACCTTGACTCGCCGCAGGGCACAGCGCGGGGAGTCCGCTCTCAGGGCCGCTTCGAACTAGTCGCCTGCTTCGCCTTCGAGCGGTGCCGCTTCGGGACGCGGGGCACGATGGTGGTCCTGAACTTTTTCCTTGTATTTCCTAAGTTGCTGCTCCAGCTTGTGGGTCACGCCATCGAGGGCCGCCAGCAGGCCGTCAGCCTGATCGGTCGCCACAAAGTCGTGCTTGTGTTCGGCCGAGATCCGTACATCCACTGTCGGTTTGTCCGCATGTTCCAAGTCGACCGTCACTTCGATTGAGAGCAGCCGGTCGAACAGACGCAACAGCTTCTCCATTTTCGCAGTGATCTTTTCCTTCGTGGCTTCACTCAAATGGCCATGACGGGCTGATATTTCGACTTGCACGGAAACACGCTCCTTCAGCTAAACCAAAATCGAGCCTCGGTTTACGGCAAAATTGCCGGCTCGAAACGGGGCATTCTAACCGCTCTGTCCCAGACGGACAAACGGAGCGAGTGAAATGCCTATCTGCGGGGCGATTTTCCGGTCGAGCGGTGTTCAGCACAGCCGACTGCCCCGCCACGAGCCTGCCGCTTCAGAACGCCACCTCTCCCAGTTTAGCCTTTTGTCCACGCTGAGAAAGGGGGCTTTCAACCAAGTCGTCGCGCCGGCAACACTTCAATCGCGAGAATACCGGGTGAATATCGCTGCCAGGGTCGATGTGGACGAAAAGACGCCACAGTCGGACGTTCATTTCGTAGCGGCAGGCCGGCCTGTAGTGCCCCCCCGCGGCGCGAGCTTGCCGATCTGCTTGGTCCAGGTGCTCAACGATTGGCGGCGGGTGCGTTCAATATCATCGGCTCGGTAGCCGTGAGTGGCGCCGCCTTTGATCTCCTTCAACGCAGCGATCCCCAGAACCCGAAAGTCCAAGGCGTCGTTTCGCCCTAAGGCATCGATTAAATCACGGTCGGAGCCGGTATTCAGATCGTTTGCCGTGTAGCCCCACAGCATCCGATCGAGCGCCGGGCCATCGGCCTGGCCACGCTTCTTGATAAAGGCCGCTTGCACGCGGGCAGCGGTTTCCGGACTGCGCGCTAGCGCCCGCTGCAGTTCGCGGCGGACATTCTCCCAATACAGATTCATATCCGGATCATTCAGGGCATCTATGCTCGGCTCGAAACTGTCGAGATAGGTCAAGCTGCGGATGGCTGCCGAACGCACATTTCGCTGGCGACCGAGCTTGTGCTGCGGGTCATTTACTTCGCGCAACTGAAGTCCCGCGGGCATGTCCGTCGTCAGGTAGGCTTCGATTTCACCGGCGGTACGACGGTCGCCGTCGCTCAGCACTTCGCCATTGACCCAGGCCGGAAATTCGCCGGCGACCGGTTGCGCGCTGGTGCCCAGCAGTGACATCACGGCCGGCGCTTGCAGCTCCACAGGTGCCGCATCCTGATTGGCGACCCGAATGATGCCGCTCGTGGAGTAGACGTTCGCCACCAGCGGCGCCGGCGCCACCTGCGGGTTTTTGCCGGGCGGCAACTCACGAAACACCTCGAGTGCCAGCGTCGACTGTGGATCGACAAACGTAATCAGCGGCTCGTGCCCATCGAGCTGCAACCGCAGCGAGTTGCCCGCGCGGCCGATGGTGTCAATCAACAAGCGGCCATACTCGACTTTAATGATCGGAACGCCGGCTTCGTCCCAGCCGACGAGTTCCAAGGATGTGGCGCCATCAGCCTGGACCGTGAAGTTCGAGCTCAACGTAAGGGTTGGTTGAAACAGCGGGAGCGACAACAGCCGATCCCCCTTTTGCAACAGCGTGCCGGCTGGTGAACGCATCCATTCGCCCGAAGCCGGATCGAACCGCAGCAGGATTTCGCCACGCGTCGAGGTAAAGCGGCCAAAGCCTTCCGCCGGCGCGGCCGCGGGGCCAACATCCGGAGTGCGTCCAATAGCTGCAGGCGCACTTTCGCCAGCGGGTGACGGGAATGGCGCATCCGCACCCGGCTCGGCTGGCATGCCATCGGCAGAAGGCAGGCTGCCAGGAATCGGCGTTCCGGTCGCAGTCGGTGGAGGAGTGGTCCGAGCGGTGCCGCCCGGCGGCATCGGCTCCGGCGGAAGCGGCGCTCCAGCCGGCTCGCCTTCGAGAGGCATCTCAACCGGTCGCGCAAGCGACGCATCGGTCGGGATCTCGGCTGGCGTTTCCACCGGCGCGGTATCTTCGGCGTAGGGATCCGCCGCGGGGACGTCCTCAGCAGGCGTGTTGGAATCGGGCGACGCAGAATCGGCAGGTGCTTCACTACCTGCCGGCACAGCAGCATCAGCTGCACCTTCAGCAGGTTGCTCCGTCGGCTGCATGGCCGAAGTTTCGGCGACCGCTGGTTCCACGGCACTTTCGCCTGTCACTTGGGGGTCTTCCGCTGGCGGAATGCCTTCGGCATCTCCTACGAGCGCGGTCACTTGCTCACGGAAAGGCGACGGTCCGAAGTAGTACAACCCTGCAAACGTGATCGTGGCGGCCACGAGCACGGCCGCGACGATCGGCCAGATGCGTGTGCGGCTTTCGCGCAGATACTCCGGCACCTCGGGCTTCGACCGGCGCAGAACCGGCGGAGCAGTAGGCTGAGGGCCGCCCCCCTGAACAGCGCTGGAGGTAGCCATGACGGGCGCGGCAATCGCGTCGCCAGCAGCTCTTCCGCGCGAGGAATCGACTTGCGCGGGCGGAGCGTCCGCCTCGGCGGCGATGCCATACATCCGCTGGCGGGCACTGGGGTCGATTTCGGCGGGTTCTCCCAAAACGAGCGTCAGAATCTGGTGGCAGGACGCGACCTCCGCCAGGTGAATCTCCGATTCCAGGCAGATTCGCTCAAACTCCGGGACACGCTCATCTGCCAAACGGTATTCCAGGTACTCAGCCACCGTGTTCGGGTCGGCCCCCAGTCCGCGGCCAACTAGCGCCGGGCTGCCCAAGCGGGGCCGTTGGACGCACTCGCGAATCGCTTGCACCAGCTTGCTGGCGAATTCGCTTTCTTCGATTTTCTTGCCAATGTCGTCGGCATCCTCGGGCTCGAGGTTGCCATCCAGGTACGCCAGCAAGGTTCGCAGCGTCAGTCGCATGATTTGGTATCCAACAGCCGGTGTTCCAACAGGTTGCGTGCCGAGCCGTAGCGGCGCAATCGGCGGCGCTAGCGGGTGCGTTCATGCAGGTAATGGTGCGAGGCGGGCGGCCATGCCGTGCAAACTTTTGCCAAGAAATTTGGCGCGATGCGCGAATCGGCAAATCGCGGACGTCTCGGCGCCGGGCGCAAGGTTTCGCCAACCGTGCTGCGCCGTCCGAGCGGTCCAACTGCCGGCTGAAAACCGGTCAGATTGACTGCAATTTTCGCAAGGCCCTGTGCGCTTTGGGAATTCGGCGTGTAAGATTGAAATGTGGCGACCGCGCCGAACCGCGCGAGTCGCCGCCAACCCATCCCCATTGCCATTCGGTAGGTCTTTGATGTCCGGGAGCACTCGCGTGTCAAGTGCGCACGATCGCATCCGCCGCCAGCAGTTGCTCGTTCAAGCCGAGGGTTACCTCGAGCTGGGAATGGCCGAGCACGCGCTGGGGGTCTTGGATCGTTGCGACCAGTTGGCCCGGCTGCCGGAGCACGGTCTCTATCTGAAGGGGCAATGTCTGCGCGAGCTCGGTCGATTTCGCGAGGCGCTCGATCCCTTGTGGCAAGCGGCTCAGAGCAATCCCGAGAACATCGGCACGTGGCTCGCGCTGGGATGGTGTTATAAACGCACTGGCAAGCTGGACCGCGCGATCGAGTCGCTCGAGGAGGCTCTCTCGGTGGAGCCGAACGACGCCCTGGTGCACTACAACCTGGCCTGCTACTGGGCGCTGGCGAAGAACAAACGCCAGGCGCTCAACTACCTGCGCAAGGCCTTGGATCTCGAAGAGGACTACCGGAACCTGGTGGCCGATGAGTCCGATTTCGATCCGATTCGCGACGATCCGGCGTTCCAGACGCTGGTCCGCGTGACGGTCTAATACCGTCTCATCTGCCCGCTTCCTCGCTCGGTCCCACACGCGTCGGGTTGTGGATTTCAGCGCCGATAAACAAGAAGCCCTCGGCCGGTTGCACCGACCGAGGGCCCAGTAAAGGATCGCTAGCCCGCCACCACCCGAATCGTCTGTTTAAAAGTAGAACCCGCCGCCCAGCATCACGCCGTGCAGGATCAGGTTGCCGTTCTGGTTGATTTCGCGAAAGCCCTGGTAGTCGGCTTCATAGATCAGGAACTGCTGGTCCGAGAGTGCGATGTTCGAGATGCCGATCACGCGGTAGCCGACGTAGCTGAACACATTTGGCCGCCAGAAGTAGGTCACGCCGGTGTCGATTTCGCCCAACAGCGAGAAGTCGTTCTTGTGGGCTTGGATGTCGTACACGTTGCCGAAGTCGTCGACCAGGTAGTTGCCGTTACCATCGCGAACTTGCGTGCGGCCGTTCATCTGGTTGCCGAACAATCCGACCTTCGGTGAAAAGAACACTCCCCAACGCTGGCCAATCATGTAGTTGTTGAAGCTGCCAAACTGGACGCCATACATATTGTTGACCATCCGGTTCTGATGCTCGGCCCAATCGTCGCGGTTGCTCCATTCGCCGCCGCCGGCAAGTCCGCGGAAGGCCAGCGACTCGTCGAAGCGAAAGTAGCGGAAGCCCAAAAATGGGACCGAGGTCAGGCGGCCGTAGTTCCAGGCGCCAAGCAGACCGTTGATTTCGAAGTTGTTGATGTTGTCCGTGCGATAGATTCGGTGGCTTTCCGCGTTGTCGTAGTAGTCGGCCATAGGCACGCCGTTGATCTCAAGCGGACCAAACTGCTGATTGAGATTGATCGGCGTGCTGATCTCGTTCGTCGGGCTGTTGTATTCGGCAAAGCCCTGCATGGGGGCGAGTCCCCAGTAGGTGACCGCAATGCCGGGACCCATCCCGCAACCGCTGTTGCAAGGCATGCCGCAACCCGGCGCGCCGCAGCAACCCGTGCCACAACCGATTCCACCACCGCCTAACATATAGCCGCCGGTGAACTCCCAGCCACCTTGCCAGTCCACCCCTGCATTCTGGGTGTTCATCACCTGGTTTTCGTTGACATTCGTTTCGTACGTGGTCCAGAACGGGTTCGCCCGATTGCGACCCATCACGATGGCGCCCGCCGTGCCAAACCAGCCGCCGCAGGCCGGTTCGCAGCAGCCCGCGGCACAACCGTCACAGGCGCCCCACTCGTTGGCGATCGCTTCTTGAAACTGGGTGTTGCCTTCAGCGCCGGGGATGATCGCCCCTGCCGCGGGCGGAGGGCTGGGCACGGTCTCTTGGCGTTCCGACGTGAACACCGAACCATAAGGCGAGACGCCCGTGCTGGGCAGATCATAGCTGGCCGTGACCGCATCGACGGCCGTGACTGGCGGGAGCGGCAGCAGGCTGGGAGAACCGTACTGGGCAGCGGCCTGCTGCGCAGCGAGAACAAGGCCCGCACACGCCATAAGCGCGCGGGCAGACAAGGATTTCATCGCAGACTCCTTTCCGAACAAGGTCAATCCGCTTTGCGCCAGCCTCCGTGTTGGCGACGCAAACACAGCCGGTAGGGTCTCGAACCCGGCACTCCAGCGCCGGACTCGATGCGTGGAAATCCATTCCCACCAAACAAGCAAAACTCCGTTTCAGTGGGAAGCATCGACTCGCCAGCTAGCGTCCGATGCGGCGAAACCGCGCGCTCGCGGCGAGTTTTGTTCAAGTTGCTCGCGCAGTTCGGTTCGACCGACGCGACCCGCACTGATTGCCGTGGGCGGAATTTGCGCTCGCCAATGCACAGAGCGCAGGGTTTGAAGATACGGCCGCTAGGACCGTTACAGGCGGGTGCGAGACGGCCGCCGTGTTAGCCCGCCGCCACTTCGCGGGCAAGCTGCTCGTAGTCTTCCGCGCCGCGCGAGTCGGGGGCGTAGTGGAAGATCGATTGCCCAAAGCTGGGAGCTTCGGCCAGGCGGATGTTCCGCCGGATGCGTGTCTGGAACGTCCGGGCGTGTTCCCAGGGGGTGCGCGGCTGGCGCGTCGCTTCCAGGAACTGTTCGACGTCGCTGGTCACTTCGGCTGCCAGTTTGGTGCCCGAGTCGTACATACAGTAGACGACGCCGGACAGCTTGAGCCGATCGTTGAGCCGCTTGGAGACCAGATCGATCGTTTGCAGCAGCTTGCTCAAGCCGTGCAGTGCCAGGAAGTGCGGCTGCAAAGGGAGGAACACCTCGTCGACCGCGGCCAGGGCGTTGAGCGTCAGGATGCCGAGCGATGGCGGGCAGTCAATCAGCACGTAGTCGAACTGGTCTTTCACGCGGGCCAGCTTGTCACGCAGGATCACTTCACGTCCGACGACGCCGACGAGTTCCACTTCGGCCGCGGCCAGGTCGATGTGCGAGCCGGCCACCCAAAGGTTGTCATTCGTTTCACGCAGTACGTCCGCCAACTCAACATCGCCGGTCAGGACGTCGTACACGCTGAGCTCATCGCGCGCCGGTTGCAGACCCAGATGTAGCGTGGCGTGCGCCTGCGGATCGAGATCGATCAGGCAGACCCGCAAGCCGGTGGCGGCGAGCGCGGCGCTCAGGTTTACGGCCGTGGTGGTCTTTCCCACACCACCCTTCTGATTCAGAACAGCGATCGAACGCATCGTGCGGAACTCCTTTTCCGGTGACGCCCACTGCGCAGATGGAACATGCGCGCAGCAGGCGCAGCGCGGCGGATTATAGCGGCACGTGGCCGCTAGCACCTAGAGCGAAACATTGCGGGATGTCGCCTTGGAACTGGCTATGGCGCAGCAACGGGCATCTCGATCACCAGGCCGGCCGTGCGCGGACGGGTTTCCATCCGCGTCGGTTGGTGACACTTGAGGCACTCGGATTCGAGAACGATCTTGCCCACACGGCGGTAGGTCCCGGCGTCGATTTGTTCGTGACTTACGGCGCCGGCGGCGAGTTTCGTGACCGCTTCTTTTTCAAAGTCGCCGGCCGGCTCATGGTCTTTGTTCATCGCCTGGGCGTTCACGGCCAGCAAACGCAGTTCGACGCCTTGCCGCCGCGACAGCTCGCGAAACACACCGCGGAGCGTGGCGGCGGGAATCGCCACGCCTTCGTCCTCGCGGAAGTACTGCAGATGCACGACCTGCAGCGTGGCGTGCATCGCTTCGTGCAAGATCTCGGCTCGGCGACGAGCTTCGTCCACCGAAGGAAGCTGCTGCTCTTGGGCGGCGACGACATGCGTTCGCGATTCGGGCGAATCGGCTCGGCTCGCGAGGTGCCACGATCCAGCCACCAGCAGAACGATAACGAAACAGATACCGAGATACCGTCTTTTTGTTCCCATAGGTTTCTAAACCGTACAGATGTCGCGGCGGTTGAAGATGATGCCGGCGGCAGTCCAGAGAAGTGCGGCCACTGTTAGCAGCACTGCCAGGTTATTCCACGGAATGACGCCGTCGCGGAGGATCACCATGGGCAGATAGTAATGAAGCGGTCCCAGGAACGACAGCCGATCGGCGACGTCCCAGAACGGCCCCAGGAAATTCAGCAGAAAAGAGGCGAGGAGAATCATGAACATCACGGCCAGCGCCGGGCCGCGTCGATCAAAGCACGCCGACACGCACCAGGCCAGGCCGCCGACCGCCAGATACAAGCAAAAGCAATTCGCCAGCACAATCAGGGTGCGGCCGATGTCGGGCCTTGAGTCCGGGCCAACGAACGAGCGGCCCAGCATGTAACCGGCGAAACCTGACAGCAGGACAATCGCGCCCGCCGCGATCCACACAATCGTCTCGCTGCGGAGCACGGTCCAGCGGGTCACCGGCAGGGTGAGCGTGAGATCGATCGTGCCGCGATCGATCTCGCCGGCCGGCATCCGTGTGCAGCAGATCATGGCGTGCGCCCAGATCAGCGAGAGCACGACCGGATGCACCCAGGGGAAGGCCATGAAGGCCTGAGGGCCCATCGCTTCGGAGGCGTCGACGCCGAGCATCGCGCCGACGAGCGACTGAACGAACTCGATCTGCAGCATGCCATTGGAAAACTGCGCCTGAAATGTCGGCAGCACGTAAGCCATGACGGTTTCAACGCCGAACAGCAGCCCGCCACACATCAGCGTCGCGGGCCACATCTCGCGCGCGGCTTTGAGCATCAGCCCCCAGTTCATGCGGCATCCTGCGGAGCATAGAAGTGACGGAACAGCGCTTCCAAGTCGGGCCGGCCGAGGTGCAGATCCTCGACCGGCTTGCCGGCGAGCCAGGCGATGAATGGTTCCAGCGGGCCATCGAGCCGGCCGTGCCAGAGCAGCGGTTCACGCGTGGTGATCGAAAGGGCAGGGGGCGGCGCGATGCCCACGGCCAGTGGCTCGCGCCAACGGATCGTCACCTCGTGTCCGGCATGGGCGCGAAGCTCGGCCAGCGATTCGTTGGCCACGATCTTTCCATCGCGAATCATCGCCACGCGATCGCAAAGCGATTCGACCTCGGCCAATGTGTGACTGGAAAAGAACACCGTGTGGCCAGCCGAGGCGAGCTCGCGAAGATGTTCGAGAAACGTTGCCTGCATCAGCGGATCGAGCGTGACGGTCGGCTCATCGAGAATCAAGAGCCGCGGCCGATGCGCCAAGGCGAGGATCAGTCCCAGTTTCTGCCGCATGCCGCGCGACATCTTGCGAACCTTGACCGAGAGATCGAGCGAAAAGCGATCGGCAAGCCTGCGCCCCTCCGGCAGCAAATCGCGGCGGCGAATCCGGCCCCATAGCTTTAAGGCTGTGTTGCCATCGAGCCACGAGTGCAGCCGGACGTCGCCGGGGATGTAGCCGACCTCGTGTTTGATTTGGCTACTCTGGTGCCAGCAGTCGAGGCCGAAGATCTTTGCGCCCCCGGAACTGGGACTCAGCAGACCGAGGAGCACGCGAATCGTCGTGGTCTTGCCGGCGCCGTTGGGGCCGAGAAAACCGAACAGCGATCCTTCGCGCACGGAGAGGTTCACCGCTTCAATGCCGCGACGGGCTCCGTAGTGACGGGTGAGCGATTCGGTTTCAAGGATCGACATGCCCGGAGATTATACCGTGGCCGAACCAATTTGCCGAAGCACCTTAAATATGGCAGCTCGACTGGCCGCGCTTTTCGAGATACTGCTGGTGGTACTCTTCGGCGCGGTAGAACTCGGGCGCAGGTTCGATCAGCGTCACGATCGGTCGGCGGAGCTTGCCGCTTTCGGTGAGGGCCTTCTTCGAAGCTTCGGCCGCCGTTTGTTGCTCGGGCGTGTGATAAAAGATCACCGAGCGATACTGCGAGCCGTGATCGGGTCCCTGGCGATTGAGCTGCGTGGGATCGTGGTTCGCCCAGAAGACTTCCAGCAGCCGGTCGAAGCCGACCTGCTCGGGGTCGTATTCCACTTCGACGACTTCCGCATGTCCGGTGCGGTCGGTGCAAACCTGTTCGTAGGTCGGGTTCTTGGTCTGGCCACCAGAGTAGCCGACCGCGGTTTGCTTCACTCCGGCGATCTGACGAAAGGCGGCCTCGACGCCCCAGAAACATCCTGCCCCAAAGGTTGCCTTCGCCATCGCCGGTGAACTCCTTATTTGTGTTTTGCTTTCCGCTTACCACTTGCCGGAGCAGGTGTCGCGCGAAGCTCCTTAAGCTTCGAGGCGACGCGCACGAGCTCGTGCAGTTCCTTTTGCCCGACTTCTTTGACTTTTGTGGCTCGCGACTTGATCCAGCCGAGCGACTCGGCGGCAGCGTCTTTGGCCGGCGCCGCCTTCTGAATCATTTTACCGAGCCCGGCAAATACGTCTTGGGGCCAGTGGGTGACTTTGGCCAGGTAAGTTTCCGAATGGCCTTTGGGCGTGGTCTTGGGGCTGCGCGTCGGCTTCGATTTGCTCGTTTTGGGGCCGTTGGCCGATTTCGGTTGCATTGATTTGGCGGTGAGCACGGCGGGCTCCTTCGACTTGCGTTTGGGGGGAGTTTTCTTGGCGGGCTTGGTGGCAGCTTTCTTGCCAGTGGCGGATTTTCTGGCGGGAGCCTTGGCTGGCTTCTTAGCCGCCACAGACTTCGATTTGGACGGGGGTTTCTTGGCCATGACCGTTCCTCTTGCATCGGCATTTCGCGGCATCAAGCGGGCAGGCGGATCGCCGCAAATCCGCCCGAAAAATGTAGCTTCTAACCGGCAGCACACACACCGGCGCTGTCGTGCCGATTGTGAGGGTTGTGGCGCGGCTAGTGGGCGCGCAAAAAGAAACCCAGGGACAGCAGTCCCTGGGCTTTCTTGACCGACTTCAGCGCGTGCCACACAGGCACCAGGCGTTCACTGGCAGGCCTGGCTACTTCGCAGTTTGTCGACGGCGTCGAATCAGCGGGCCAATCAGGAGCGCTCCTCCGATCGCCAAGGCGACTCCGGCGGCAGGCTCTGGCACGGCCGCAACGGTAATCCCTTGCAGACGCGCTCCATTGGGAATCTCGGTAGGCTCGAACGCCGAGCCGAGTCCACCGCCAACCTCCATGTAAGTGAGACGAAACATCTGACCCGCGGCGAACGGTATCGCTAGGTCGATCGTTTCGTCATCTTGTATGCCATTTTCCAGCAGATACACGATTTCTCCAGTAAGGGCCCCCTGGACTATGGCGTTGTCCACGGCGCCGGGGATGGTCGTGTTGGCGAACGAATCGAAAAGATTGACTCGGGCGCCTGGCGTCTCCAAGAGAAAATACTCGAGTGACTCGTCTTTCACTCCATCGAAGTTAAGGCCTGTCAGGATGCCCGGCCGGTCGAACGAAAACTCGATGTACTCGCTGGTGCCGTTGATACGATCGAAGCGAGCCGCTTGGCCGCCCGGCCCCAACAGGTTCGTGGCATCGACGCCCATACCGAAAATGCTATTGGTTTCCCACAGGCCGGCTCCTGGCGGTCCGGCGATTAAATTCATGCCGAATTCTCCCGCGACAAGCGATTTAGAAGAGGCTCCAAGCAAGTTGTTCGCGGAAAATCCGAAGGAAAACGTTTCGGCGTGAACGCGGCCCACCATCCCCACTAGCATCAGAAATGCGGTCACCAGGTTACGTGTTGCGCTGCATGATTGATACAGGCGGTGTACGGGATCGGACATGAAGCTATCCTCGAATGGCGGTGGCCTGTCGCTGGACGGTGATCCGCTGGCCCCTGAAGGTGTGGGCGACCTTCAGGGGCCAGGCGAGCAGTAAGCAAAACGACTAAGCCTGAGTTCGACGACGAAGTGTGCGAATGCCCAGGCCCGCCAGTGCGACGGCACCGAGCACCAGGGTCGAAGGCTCCGGCACGGCCACAGCGTTGAATCGCAGGTCATCAATAGCTAGCCCGCATTTCTCACCATGTGGATTGAAAAAGGCCGCCCTCCTTGGCATAAGTTGTTTGTCAAGAACAAACCTGTGCTCAGGGAGGAGACGGCCCGATGCCGACACAGTGTATCCAAAA
>Ga0172362_10002121_pt1 | contig 17194 bp, 16 predicted proteins | sample LakKivs1_kivu2a2_FD_114534 | JGI IMG/M metagenome (GOLD analysis project Ga0172362, IMG submission 114534) | Sediment microbial communities from Lake Kivu, Rwanda - Sediment s1_kivu2a2 | ecosystem: Environmental > Aquatic > Freshwater > Lake > Sediment | place: Rwanda: Western Province, Lake...
ATAATTAAAAATTATTTTATATATTTTTTTAATAATTAAAAATTATTTTATATATTTTTTTAATAATTAAAAATTATTTTATATATTTTTTTAATAATTAAAAATTATTTTATATATTTTTTTAATTATTTTCATCAGTATTTTGTTTATCATCATTTATTTTAAGTTTTTTGTCATGATATGATTTTTTATTATATTCAATAATTTTTTCTTTATTTTTTTCATAATATTTTTTATTTCCTTTAGGTGCAGTATATTTTTTAAGATGTTCTTTTAATTCTCTATTTTCATCAATAAGTTTATTAATTATATTTTCTTGTGTTTTTTTATATTGTTCGTATTCATTTTTAATAGTTATTTTTTCAAAAATAACTTCTTCATAGATTTTTTTATAATCAATATTATCCATATAAATGTATATATATATATAACATATCAAATAAATCTTTAAAATTATTAATTATTCATTCTTAAGAATAAATAATTTTTAAATAAGTGTCCCATTTTTTTGTAAATGGGTGTAATGCAACATCAAATGTCATTAACTGGTATAAAAGGTCCATTAAATAATTTAATGAATTATTTAGAAATGGTTGGTCAAATGTCATTACAATTAGATAATATGGTAAGTTCAAGAATAAATATGACTTTAGATAATTATCGTACTAAGATTAGTAATGATTGGTGGATATATGGAAATTTAGTATTGGATTATAAGGTAGCAGATGAATTGGTTGTAGTGGGATGTGAATTTGAATTATACGATACTAATATTCAAGAAGAAGAGTTAGTTTTAGATATTAATGAAAAAGGAGAATTGGGTTTAGTTACAAATAACAAAATTAAAAATATGTGTCCATTATAAAAAAAATAAATATAATTTTTAAAATTTAATAATATTAATTTTATAAAATTAATATTATATGAGTAAATCTGAAATTGATTTAAAAATAAAAACAAATCCATTAGATTCAAATATAGAAAAATATATTTGTTCTAAATTAGATTTAAGCCCCTACAAATCATATGCTAAAATGAGTGATAAGGAAATTAATAATTTATTTGAAAAAATAGAAGCTAAATATGAAAATTCCCCAATTCAATTACCAAAATATTTTTGTAAAGAAATAATTTTATCAATTAGAGCTAATTTAATGAGAGAACATATGATTAAGATGCATAAAAAAGTATTGTCAGCCAAATCAAAAATAATATTAGATTATAATGATGGAATGAATGTATTAAAATTATCATCAAAATATGATGGTTCACCACTAAATTTACTAAGATTAATATTTATGGATAAATATAAAAAAAAATTAACTCAATTAATTAAAAAAAATAACATTTTATCTTTGAGAGACAAAAAACAATTAGAATTAGGTATATCTAATGATTTATATGCATTAATAAATCAGGATGAAATATTAAAAAAATCAAATAATTTTGAATTTTTAATTCAGAAAATTTTAGATTTGAATGGAATAAAATATAAAACACAGAATCAATTAGCAGAAGAACAAATAAAAAAATTAAATAAGGCTGTTAATACTCCTGATTTTTTAATATTGGATAATTTAACTATTAATGGAAATAAAATTAAATGGATTGATGCTAAAAATTTTTATGGTCTAGATAATCAATATATTAGAAAAAGAATTAAAGAACAAACAAAAAAATATTTAAATACTTGGGGTCTGGGAGCTATAATATTTAATTTAGGTTTTTGTTCTGAATTAAAATTAAATGATATTCTTTTTATAGATTATTATTCATTTGAAAAATATTTATCTTAACAAAATTTAACTATAATAGATTCCATTAATTATTTTATTTTTTTCTTCACAACAATAATAAACGTCATTATAAATAATAAAATTATCAATACATTTAACCATTTCATTAATTATTTTTACATTAACATTAAAAATATCTGCTAAAAAATTATCACACAAATATTCTTCACAAAAATTTTTATTTAGTGTAATATAAATTGAACCAAATAAAATAACATAATTTTCAATTAAATGAGCATATTTTTTACATATTTTATTAAATATATGTATACTTACTAATAAAACTTCATAATCAAATTCATTTTGTTTTGATAATAAATTAATCAAATAAAAAATATTTTGATATTCTTGAAGTTTATTTAAATGAATGGAAAATATTTTCCATTCATTTACAATATCAGAATTGTCAGGAGCAAAATTTTTTAAAGAATTATTTATATATGATGTTAAATATAAATAATCAATAAATTTTATTATCCTTAAAATTTGATTTCTTTTAATCATTTTTTAATAATCCAGTACATATATGAATTTTATATGAATATATATGTAAGATATTTAGATAATTTATATTTTCAATTTTTTTTGTAACCATATGTACTTTGTTTTATATTTTAAATATTTATTATGGTAATTATTATTAAGATTGCTATCAAATAATTTGTAAGTGATTTTTTTAATTGGAATTTTAATTATGTCTTCAGATATATTATTAGTAATTTCTTCATCCCCAATTAAATTATTTAAATTTGAATTTGATTTTGGAATATTTGAATTGGTACTATTTGTTATTTTTAATTCATCGTTAGATAAAATATTTTGTTTTATTTTGTAATTTATTTTCATATAATTATCATCTTGAGGATTATATATTTTTTTTTTTGATGTATACTTAATATCAAATTCATTATTAGATTTTTCATTATTTTCTATCACAGTTAAAATTTGATTTGGATAATAAATTTTATCATAATTTTTATCAAGTAAATTAATGATAATTGAATGTAAAATATATTCAAAAAGTGGATTAATATCACAGAATCTTAGTTTCAAATCATTTATCAATAAATTTAAATTATGTACATTTTTTTCTGAATTAAATCTTTTATAAAAATGGTAATAATGAAGTTGTCCCTCAAAAACAGATGGTCCAACTATAAAATCGTATATTTTTGATAAATTATCATCATTATTATAAAATAAAACTAAAATAATTTCAACCAAAGCTAATGAATAAAATTTATCCAATCTATCTAACCAATTATTATTAATATTATAATAATCCCCAATAACATAATATGGTGTTAAATTTCCAATACATTTTTTGTCATAACATTTCAATATATCAAATGAAGTAAAAAAATTATCTTTAAGTGATAATAAGCTTTTATTAGTATATTTAATTAATATAATTTCAAAATTATTTTGAGATTTTTTTTCATATCCCAAATCAAACATATTTAAATTTCTTAAAACATATCTATGTGCTAAAACATTATCTAATAATGCTAATAATTTTTTAAAAAAAGTAATTGAAAAAATAAAATCTGTTTGATTCAAAATATCTATAAAATTGTAATATTTTTTCGTTAAATAATAATATGATAAAAATTCTCCTGAATTATTATAAATTGTTCCATAAAAATATATTATTGGAATATTTTGTTCAAATTTAATCTTATCATCTGTCCATTTAGATATAAAATCATCTTGAATCGAATTAATTTTATAATCTATTATTTGTAAAATTAATTCTTCTGAACCAAAATCAATATAATTATTTATGTCAGATGATTTATCAATTTGAAATGGTTCAACCAATCCATTAGTTAAAGTGTATACTGAATAATTATTTTCGTTAATTCTATCATAATTTGTAACTTTAATTTTAAAATTTATACCAGAATCAACATTTGAATTTAACCAATATATATCTTCTAGACCCATATTTAAAACAATTGATTTAAATTTATTATTTGATAAATTTATTTCATTTGATAAAATTGTCTTATTGGAGTTTGCCAATTGTTCTGGTTGAGTTTGATGGTTTTGTTGGGTTTGTTGGGTTTGATGGTTTTGTTCGGTTTGAATATATGATGAATTATTAGAAGTATTTAAAATAAAATCTAATTTATATGGTGTTTGAATCATTATATATTATATTTAGGAAAATAATATTTAATTATTTATTTGGTATAAAAATTGATTTTAAGATATAAAATAAATATATAATTATTATTTAATATTAGGATGAATATCGTTAATTTATTTTTTAATTTTACTTTTTTAATTGTGTTGGGTAATTTTTTCACAGTATATTCAACTGATACTCAGTGTCCATACACCCCTTCTAATCCATCAGATAGAAGGGAATCCAAATCAAAATTAAGATTGATACAATATAATGTAGAATGGATGTTTTATGATGAATATTCTGGTTGTCCTGGTTCTTCTTGTGTTTGGTCATCACAATCTGAAGTATTAAAACATATGGATTATATTAGTAATATTATTAATGATTTGGAACCAGATATTGTTAATTTTTGTGAAATAGAAGGTTGTGATGAAATTAATATGTTGATTAATAGAACAAATCACTTATATAATCCATATTTAATTAAAGGAACTGATTCTTCTACTGGTCAAAATGTAGGAATGATGACATTAATTGATCCTTATGTTAATTTATACAGAACCGAAACCAAATATAATTATCCTATACCCAATTCTAAATGTGGATATAATGTTACAGGAAGTACCGGTGTCTCTAAACATTATATTACAAATTTTAAATTTGGAGATAATTTGGATGTGGTTATGATTGGAGCCCATTTATTAGCAATGCCAACTGATTCAGAAAGATGTTCTAAAAGAGAAGCACAAGCGCAAGTTTTACAAGAACAAATTGTAAATTTTATTGATCAAGGTCTTGAAGTTATTATGATAGGAGATTTAAATGATTGGGATAATTTGATTTTGGATATGAATAATAATTTACCAATATCTCAAGTTTTAGATATTTTAAAGGGAAATACTGGGAAATATTCTTCTCAATATTCACTTAAATCTATTGGGGATAAAATTTCAAAATCTGAAAGATATTCTGAATATTGGGATGCAAATTCAAATTGTAAAGTTGAATCTACTGAATTTTCTATGATTGATCATATTTTAGTAACACCAAAATTATATTCAATGGTTTCAAATGCTTTCGCATATCACGCATATCCACATAGTTGTGATGGAAATTCATATAATTCAGATCATGATCCAGTTGTTATTGATTTTCAATTTGTTTAAAATATTTTATTTATTTCCAATTTATTTCATAAAAAATTTTTTTTATTTAATCTTTGTTATTAGATTGAATTTTTCCAATAATTTCAACGAATCTAACAAATAAATTTAAAAAATTTAAATATAATTCTGTTGAACATCCCAAATGATCTGGATTTCCTGAATTATATTTTTCAATTGCTTTATGTGTATCATATGCTATTAAACCTGTGAATAAAGGAATTCCACCATATAAACTTACCAAATGAGTTATATCTCCAAACCAATTAGTTCCAAAAATTAAATTTGAACCTAAACCCAACAAACTAACTCCAACTAATCCCCCTAATCCACCATACAAAACACTACCCAATGGTTCTAATTCACCTTCTGTTCTTGTCATCGCATACCAACTTGAACCACCAAAAATACTTGAGGAAGCAATAAAAGCTGGAACCAATGCATTAGGAAATATACCACATAATGGAATCATTGTGATACCCATACCTGTAACTAAACTACCATACGATACCAATCTACCAGTTGAATTGGTTGAAGTTATGATTTCAATTTCTTTTTTTAAATTATTTGTATTTGATTTAATAGACATAATATTTTTTTGTATTGAATATTTTGTCATTCCAATCCCAATTGCACCACCCAAACCCATTACAATTCCTGAACCAAATACCAAAGGAAATGAAACAAGATGTGACTGTAAAATTTCATTTCCCACAATCCCAATAGCAATAGATGTTGATATTCCACCACCAGTCCATAAATAAGTTTTTTCAATAAATTTTCTTAAACCTAAATTAGAATTAACTAAATTTAAATTAGTATTTTTATAATTATGTTCATTATTATTATTAGTATCTAATTTATTAGATAATGATTTATTAGCATTAAAGTTTTCTCTTGAACGACTTAAGCATCTTATATTTTGTGTAATTATGTTATTAAATTGTCTATTTAATCTGAATATATTTACCTTATTTAACATTATTAAGATTATATATATAAATAATTACATTAACAATTAAAATCAATTTTTTTCAAAAATTTGATTTTATCATAGAATACAATCTAAAATATATATATTGTAATAATGTCTAATGAAACTACAAAAATTAAAAAAATATCAAGTGTAAAAAAAAATATATCTATTTTTAAAAAAGATAAAACTATAAAAATAAAATGCACTCCTATTCCACAAAAAAAATCGATGGATGATGCTATTAAAGCAAATGAAGTATTATTGTGGGGATTAAATAGAATAGATAGTATTTTGTTAGGACCATATGAAAAAAATTATACCAAAGACAAAACCAAACAAAATAATTTAACTGACTCTGATAAATTAGAAGTTCAATCAACCAATATTGAAATTCAAATTGATAATGCATCAAATAACAATAAAACTACTGATACTGAATATATTCCTGAACATAAATATAATTTAGCAGATTTAGATTGGTTAAATAATGAATACGACAGAATTGAAAAAAGGATAAGTCAAATGACTGAATTAACTGATGAATATGATAATTTGTTAGAATTACAAGATAATTTAACTGATTTGATTAATGAACTTGAATATGAATTAAAATCCAATATGCAAAATTATAACATTACTGAACCTGATGAAAAAGAAGTTTTAATGGAAATTGAAATTAAATCTACCAAACCAATCAACCCAACCAACCCAACCAACCCAATCAAACAAACAAAAGCAAAAAAAACAACCAAAACTAAAAATCCCAAACCATATTTTTGGATTGGAGAAATTCCAGATGGTTATAGGGAAGCAACTGAAGAAGAAGCAATAATTAATAAAAAAGTATCACTATTTGGAAAAAAAAGAGTTCAAAGAGAATTGTATAGTTTATTTGAAATAACTGGAACAATTTATTTGAACTTGGAAGACCCAGTGAAACTAAATCAACAAATCATCGGGCTAAAAGGTAAATTAAAATTTTACAAAAGAGAACTTGAATTTAATAATACCTCATTAGATTTAGACACAATAAGTCCTGAAAATGAAAATAGAATTAAAAACAAAATAATTGAAATTAATGACCATTATAAAAAAACTCTTGATGTTTTAAACTTATACATTATTCAATATAATAAAATTAAATAATATAATTATTTGTAAAAAATTATTTGCTTTAAATAAAAATGTCTATTCACATCAATTTTATATTCTATATTCGAATAATTATGTTCATCTAAATATTTTATCATATTTTTAGATATTGAATAATTCATTTCTAATGATTTAAAAATAATTGTATTTGGTTTTTTTGTAAATTTAAATACATTATTTGTTTCATATTTTATAGGCAATGATAAATATTCTAAATTATCCGGAATACAATTTTCTAAATTTATTAAACAATTATTTTTAAAATCCACATCCGCTAAAGAAGTTATGGGATTAAAACATAATGATTTTAAATTTTTAGGTAATTTAATAATTTGAATATTATATTTATTTGGTAAAAATAAATGTATTAAACTGTTTGGTAAATTTGAAATTGATTGATTAAATTTTTTACCTAAACATAATATTTTTGATCCAAATGGAAGATTATCAATTTGTTTATTAAATTCAGAATTAAATGGAAAAATTATAGTTTCAACAGATTCAATTAAATTATCAATCAGTCTATTAAATGAATAGGGAAAAAATATTTTTTTAATTGGATTTTCTTCAAATTCAAATTCTTCAATTCCATTTGGAAGATCAATAATTATTGTATCAAAATAATTGTTTGAACAATATATTTTTTTAATATTATACAGATTAATTATTGAATTTAATTTTGAATCAATTCTTAAAGTTCCTTCTAATAATAATCCACTTAAATCAAGTAATGATGAATTTAATGACATTAAATGTTGAATTGCATTAAATGTATCATCATTCATAATGTTACTTTCAAGGTTTAATATTTTTTTTGTGTGTTTTAATTCAATGTTTTCAAAATATAAATCTTCCCCCTCTACAAAATAATCTACAGAATAATTTTCAGTAAACATCCAAATTATTTGATATAAAATTTAATTAATTTAATTTTCTAATATATCATTTTTATATCAATTTTTTATTTATCAATTATATTTATATAATGGATATTAAAATATTTGATTATATTGTAATAGGAGCTGGTATGGCAGGACTGTATTGGATTTATAAAACTAAACCTTCTAATTATTTGGTATTGGAAAAATCCAATCGGATAGGAGGTCGGATTTATAATGTGAATTGGAATGGAAGTAATATAAGTTTGGGTGGAGGAATTATAAAAAATGATAATACTTATACAATAAAATTAGCTGGGGAATTAGGTTTTGAATTAGGTGGAGGAATAAGTAAGTATAAAATGATTGATTGGGATAATAAATATATTAAATCAGTACCTAATGAAGATGATTTTTATCAATTAAATAAAAATATTATTAAATATTTAAAAATGACATTCAATTCAAATAAACTAGAAATATCCAATGCCAAATTAAATTTTGAAGAATTTTTAGACTTGTATGTTGATTTAAAAATAGTCCAAATAATAAAATCTACTTTTTTATATAAAACTTATTTTAAAGCTAATATTGAATCAGTATTGTATGGGGAGATAGATGAATTGCTAAGAACTGAAGATTTTAATTTTAAATTTATAAAAGATGGTGGTTATACAAAATTATTAAATGGGTTGGTTGGAATAACAGGAATTCAAAATATCAAAATAAATCAAAATGTAATTATTGTTTCTCAACCCACAGACTCACAAATTTTTGAAATTCAAACAGATATGAATAAAATTTACAAAGCAAAAAAAATTATTCTTGCCACCGAATGTACTAACTCAATCAAATTTAATTTTGCAAATTGTAAAATTACTGATAAAATAGCAAATGTATATTCAATGGTTTCAGGTTCTAATTATATTCGTGTATATTCTTATCATAAATCAGGACATGGGTTAAAATTTTCATACAAAACAAATGGTTTGGTAGGAAAAGTCATTGTGATTAATGAACAAATTCTTATGTGTTGTTATACCGAAGAATCAGATTCAGTTAAATTAAATAATTTATTATATAATAAGTCAAAAACAGAACAATATGGTATAATTTATAAACTGCTAAACAAATGTAATATTCCAATCACAAAACCTGATGATATTATAATTAAATTTTGGAAAACTGGAGTACATTATAATAATCCAAATTATAATAAAGATAAAAAAAAATCAATGATTAAAGATTTAGTTAAAGATAATATTATCATTATTGGAGAATGTGTTTCAGATTCTCATGGGTGGGTTAATTCGGCTTTTGAATCTGTTGAATTTATTTTGGAATAATTTTTAATATTTGTTTTTACAAGTTTATCAAATTCAAATCCAATTCATTACCTAAATTATTTTCTATAATAATTTCTTCTTCTGTTTTAGTATTCCAATATTTATTAACTAACATATTTAAATTTTCTTGACTAAAATTAATTTTAAGTTCTTTTAAAATATAAGTATGTCTCTGAACTTTATTACCATTAATTTCTTTATCAATAATATTTTTTTTACAATATATTCCGTGTTTTATAAATAATGGAATATCTTGAACCCAATTTATATTTTTTTCATCTTGTAACATTTTAATTAATTCTTTAGAATTTTTTCCCATTATTTTTTTATGACCAAAATATGTATAAGCATAAGTAGAAATAGCATTTATTTCACAATCATAAACCGAACGCCATATTTGATGATTTAAAATTTCATGTTTGGTTGATTCCGAAAAAATTAATATTCTTCCATCAAACATTTGTTTTTGTGATTTGATAAGATTTATAAATTTACTATCATATTCTGATTTTGATGATTCAATTAATTGAGCCAAATGGTAATTAAATCTTACTGAACAATATGAACTTATTAAAGTTAATATTTTTTGTATTCTTCCATTAAACATATGATTTGGTAGTTTTGTTAATTTAGTTTTAGATTCTAAATATTCAAATTCTTGTAATTCTGTACATTTTGAATTAAATATTAATGTGATTTCATCTGAATGAGTATATCCTGTTTGTGCTTCAAATTCTTCTATTAAATCAATTGTAGTTAATCCCATAACTTTAATAAAAATTACATCAAACGGTTTTTTAAATCTTTTGGTAAATTTACTAAAGGATCTTCCATCAAGTCTAATTAAAAATGATTCAGTAGGTTTAATAATTATTTGAGAATCAACATTATTTTCATATTTTTTCATCCTATCACCCAAACTTTCAATAACATTTGAATTATTTATAACTTCATTTTGTGTTTCCATTTTAACTTATTTTAATTAAATTGAATTATTTAATAAATTAATCAACTTTTTTGCAAATCTAAATATATAAATAAATATGTAAACATAAAATATAAAGTATGTTTAAAATTGACTATAACACAAAATATTTAAGTATATGTAAAAATATTTCTAAAAATATAGACATACAAATAAAAAATTTTATAAATCAGTATAACAAAATAATTTTTTCAGAAAGTTATAATGAAAAAATTGTATGGTTACCTGAAACAATTAAAGAAATTAGATTTGAAGTAGATTATGAATTTCCATTAGATAATTTACCTTTGAAATTAGTTAAATTAGTCTTTATGTTTGATTGTAATCAATCTGTTGATAATCTTCCAACAAATTTAAAAATAATATATTTTGGAATGAATTTCAATAAATCATTAGATATGTTACCTGAATCAATTGAAGAAATTTATTTACTTGCCACATTCAATCAACCTATAAATAATTTACCAAGAGGATTAAAAAATCTTACACTTTCTAACGCTTTTTCTTTCCCAATTTCTAATTTACCTAGGAATTTGGTAAATTTAAGTTTAGGAGACTCATTTACTTATCCTTTAACTAATTTACCCAATACAATAGAATCAATTAGATTAGGTAATGGTTTTTCTTCTAAAATAATTCAATTACCTAAAAATATCAAAACAATAATTTTATCATCCAATTATAAATATTTAAGTGAATTTAGAGTAGTTTGGAAAAATTTTTATCAAATTAATGAATCACATGGTTCAATAACTTTTCTTAAAAGTAATATAAAAAAATCAAATTGTACTAATATTAATAATACTTCAAATTCAAATTCAAATTCAAATTCAAATTCAAATACAAATACAAATACAAATTCAAATACAAATACAAATTCAAATTCAAATTCAATATTTGATTACGTTACAACAAATTTAAATAATTTTATTGAATATATTCAATATGATATTTTTGACTAAGTATTAAATTATTTTTTAGATGTTTTTTTAGATGTTTTTTTAGATGTTTTTTTAGATGTTTTTTTAGATGTTTTTTTAGAAGTAATTTTTGATGATTTTTGTTTAATGTATTCAGGTTGTGTTTTAATCCATTTGGCATCTTCTCTTAAAATTTCATATAATTTAGCATCTTTGTTTTTATTCAAAGTTGCTATTGCTATTATTCTTCTATAAATAGATAATGGTTTTATTGTTTGGATTGCTTTCTTAAGTGCTTTTTGTCTATCTGATTTAGTCATCAAATGAACATTTTCATATCCAAATGGTTTTAAAACATCTTTTTCCATTAAAGTAATTAATTTACTACCTTTAGTACTTCTTCCCAAAACACTATTTATACATCCAGGAGCAACCCAATGACCTTTTACATTAATTTCTTTACCTGATTTTGTGTGTGATAAATGTGATTTAGTATAATATCCTTCTCTTTTAATTTGACCTGGACTACATTTGCTTGAGGCTTCTTTGGGAAATTTTTGTCTTGATTGTTTTTGCTTAGATTCTTTTTTTTCTATATATTTTTTTAATATTTTAGAAGTTTTTTTACCAGTTGCAGATTGAGCTTTAATACATCCAGATGAAACTTTTTTACCGGATTTTGTTTTATATCCTTCTCTTAAAATTTCTCCTTTAGAACATTTTTTAGATGTTTTTTTAGATGGGTTTATGGATGTTTTTTTAGATTGATTTTTAGATGTTTTTTTTCCTCCATCTTGTTCATAAACGCGTTTGTGCAAAATATTCATAATAAAATAATTATATATATTTTTTATTTTTTATAAAAATATATCCTTGTTATGTTACAAAAATCTTACCAAAATTAAACATCACATTAAATAAAAAGTCATTAAATAAAAGTCACATAGCATCAAAGAAAAAAGTCACATAGCATCAAAGAAAAAAGTTACATTGCATCAAAGAAAAAAGTTACATTGCATTAAAGAAAAAAGTCACATCAAACAAAATTAGAGTCTTTGACCTCTAGTCCAAGATAATGAACTTGAAGAATTAGACTGAGAATTGGAATTAGAACGATTACCAAATCCACTACTGTTATAGCGGTTAGCATATCCACCATTAGCTTCACCTCTACCATTTGTGTTGGTGGATTGAGCAGTTTGGACAGATTGGGTAGAATGGTTTCTTCCCCAACGTGAATTGAGTTGAGTTTCATGTTCAGTTCTCAATCTAGCTTGTTGTGCTTCAAGTTCTCTTGCCTCTTGTTCAGCTCTCAATCTAGCCTGACGTTCCTCAAGTTCTCTTGCTTCTTGTGCTTCAAGTTCTCTTGCTTCTCGTTCAGCTCTCAATCTAGCCTGGCGTTCTTCTTGTTCAGCTCTCAATCTGGCTTGGTGTTCTTCTCGTTCTGCTCTCAAAGCTGCTTGTGCAATTTCCTCTTGTATTCTGGTAACTTCGAGAGCATCAAGATGTCGAGCATTATGAACACATTGTTCCAAATTGGCAAATTCCAAGTCAACATACTCAAGATTATAAATGGCATCGTTAATCTTGTTAATAACTGCATTTCCAGCATAAATGATTGCGGTATGAGAAACTCCAGGTCTTCCTGCTCTTGCCATTAATTGACATAAAGTCTTATCGGATGGAGTAGTGTCAAGATTAGTAACCATTTCATCAGTGATAATCCCGTTGTTAAATGGGAATGAATTGCCATAATTCAGTGTTGAATCGGCAAAAACATAAACTGATGTTCCCTTTGAAATTGTGTCAATCACCAAGTTGTGATACGATGGATGAGAATCTCCACTGTAAATGAATATTCCAAACAAAGCTGCAAACTTAACAATTGGGTCAGCAACAATTTCATCCCAATCAACAAGTCCAATCGAAAAATAAGATTTGTTTTGACCCAATCTAAATTCTTCGGGAATTTCTGGAATTGTGATATTTTCTGAACGTTCGGCTTCGGCTCTTGCTCGTTCATCTCTTGAAATTTTTACATCGCCCTTAGCTGATTTAGCCTTTGAGGCAGATTCAGCTCTCTTTTGGTTTGCTAGTAAAATTTTCTTGTAGTTACTGAGCAAATCATCAAACGATCTGATTTTCATTCTTGCCATCACAGTTGAAAAATATTCTCCAAATTTAATTGTCAGCAATTCTTCAGGATTTGGACAAGATATGAATGTTTGACCAGAGAGAGCGCGTGAACTTTCAACCAAATTGTCAAAATCAATGGCACGACTTACTTGATTGATTTGATTGAATCTCTCAAGTATAGTTAAGTCATCAATAGACATAGTACGGATAAAGTATAAGTACTCTATTCCGAGTTCTTGAACAGACTCTTGATTTCTATGAGCCAATACACTCATCCAATTGTCAAAGGTTAACTCGTTTGGCAATTCTAATCCAAGTGAAACAATTTTTTCGTACATTGCTCTCACCAAGGGAATGGTATAGAACTTTCTGTACATGATATTAGTTTCAATAAATCGAATATAACGATCTAATGTCTCCAAATCAGCACATCTTGAGTGGGGAATAACAATTTCCCCATTCAATCTATTAAGCTGTGTACCAATCAAAACCTTCGAATAATCGATAGTTCTAAAAATTGTCTCGGAATTTTTGGAAAGAATGTATTCTCTCAACATATCCATGCGCTCAATTTCCGGATGAGTGGCTGAAGAAAAGATTACTTGAGAAGGAATATTTTGGTAGAATTCGCTCAAAAAGGGAACCATTGGACTTGGTGTTTTGTCCATCTGAATAGTGTTTTCATCAAAAAACACAATGTTATCCTCTCTTCTGATCACATATTCTTCCTTTGTATCAAAATAATCATTCTTCAACAATTCAATTGTTGCTCGAACACCAGCCAAAATCACAGTTGGTTTTCTTCGGTCACCTTTGCAAGAATTTTGCTTTTTGATAACTAGTTTTCCAACTGAATCACCACCTCTACGTTCAACAAAAGCGACTGCGAATGAAACATCATGAAAATGCAAGATTCTTCCAACAACATGTCTAACTGACCTAAGTCCTTCTTGACAAGTGTATATGAAAGTTTTTGGTCTTCTTGAGGAACTATTCCTAATGTTCAATTGATGAACCAATAAACCAATGTATCCTGCAACCCATGTTTTGCCCATACCCATCAAAGTATTAAATACACAACAAAATGGATTTGAAATATTGTCAAAGACAAAGTCGATAATTTGTCTTTGAGACTCGTATGGCTTCACTGACATACCAGGAAATATCTTATCAAATTTTGTTGAGTAAAATAATCTTGGATATCTAGAAGAAGCAATCGAGTAGTCAAATCTGAAATGAGCACAAAAAGCACGATACTTATTATTCAGCACATTCACAATCATCTCATGAATATGAGTGATTTTGTTAGTCGTATGGTGTCTGACTTGAATCGCATCGATGTTTTCCAAGATTTTTCCAATACCGAAAAAGGTTTCATAAGCTTTTTCGATATCAACACGTTGTGCCGATGTATTCATCATTGTATCCATGTACTTCACTAATTCCAAGACTTTTGTATCAATCAAACCTGATAAAACAGGACTTGGAATATCTGATGTTCCTTTCATTTTTTCGATATCCTTTTTGTATGTTTGAATTGAATTGGCCAATTTCATTTGATCGGCCTTTTTCTTGTTTGGAATTTCAGATTCATATGTGATTGTTAAGTCAGGTACAACTCCATATGAATCACTAAATCCAACAATCTTCATCTTTTTATCGCTTTGTAACTTGCGATATTCATCAAATCCTTCTGGAAATGTTGAAGGAAGAGATAATTGTACAGACTCCTCTGTTGATTCACCTCTTACTTTGCATGATACATATTGTGCCAAGCAATTAGCAATTGGTTCAGAGCCTCTACCAATGGATTTTTCAAATTCTCTCCATTCATCATTACCAATCTGATGATTCATATTGAAGAAACTTGATTGAGGCAATCCAAGTTGTTGTGGTTGTTGTGGCAATGCTTCGCCGTTGTGGTTGTGGTTGTTGTTGTTGTTGTTGTTGTTGTTGTTGTTGTTGGTAAACATTTTAGCGATAAAGTAATAAACCCTCCCTATATATATATATATTGTCAATTAGCCTAGGGGATTCAATATTTAATATTTTCAATTTTTTTTATTAGTTTATGTAATATATCAAATATATTTGATTTTATATATATAATGTTTATATAAAAATATGCATATGTATATATACTTTTTATATAAAATATTTGTATATACTTACAAAAACAATCAAATCTTATATATTTATTACTAAATAATTTATTATTGACATTTTATCTAATGAATTACTTTAATATGAAAAAACAATTGCCTTTTGATTATTGTTACTTTTATCACGAAGATAAAAATAATACATATTTTCTTTACAACTTTTACTATAACATTTATTGGATACACAACCACTCCATCCGATTTTATCATCACAACACAAATTAATTATTCTGTCAATATTATATTTGATGTTTAATTCTTCTTTTGAAGCATAAATTTTATTTTCTAATTCAATTGTGTCTTCATGAATAAATTCATCAGTTTTATTCTGTTCTTTTTTATCATCAAAAATTTTTTTTAATTCATTATTATTTTTTGTATAATATGTATTTACATACATATTATTTTCAACTAAAAATTTGTCAAATTCTATCAAATCCATATGTTGAAAATTTTTTAAATTTAACGTTAAAAAATCATAAATTGAATCTATGTCTTTATATTTTTTATTATCAAGTAATAATCCAGTTATAATAAAAACACCATAATTTGGTATATTTGTATTGGTTCTAATATAATTTATAATTTCCTCAATTTTATTCATTTGGTTAATTGTTTTTTAATAATATAATTATTTAGAATTTGATTAAGTACTTTAATTTTCAATTTTTTATAATAATAGTACATAATATATATTTTACTTACAAAAATTTATAAATTATGATAATAAATATCATAATTTAATTATAATTATTAAATTATAAAAAAAATTAACCAAATGAGACATTTTAATTTAAAATAGCTGATGAAGAACTTTTTCCAAAGTCCTTAGGTTTTAATTTTAATTTAAATTATAGCTGATGAAGAACTTTTTCCAAAGTCCTTAGATTTTAATTTTAATTTAAAATATAGCTGAGAAAGAACTTTTTCCAAAGTCCTTAGGTTTTAATTTTAATTTAAATTATAGCTGATGAAGAACTTTTTTCAAAGTCCTTAGGTTTTAATTTTAATTTACATTTTTAGAGGTTTTAATTATAATTTAAAATATAGCTGTGGGAGAACTTTTTCCAAAGTCCTTAGATAATCCTTAATAATTAATTGTTTCCATTTATTTTTTTTTTCAATTTTTTAGTATTATCACGCCCTTATGGGTGCAATTATACCTTTGAAGTGTCTCTCCGAGCGCCAGAAAATAAACAAAGTTTATTTTCTTGGGCGTCCCGAATTTCACTGAAAAAGGTGTAATATAAATGATTGATTAATCTTATCAACAATTTTATCTAAAAAATTTCCAAAATTAGATTCAATTTTAAATTTTCTAGCAAAATACCCATCCAAATAATCACATAAACATCCTATGACCATATAAATTAAGTATACGGTTTTGTTTGTTAAATTATACATAATAAGTGAATAATTTACAATTACACCTTTTTCGGTGAAATTCGGGACACTATTATAAAAATATAATTAATTTAAAGAAATAAAACTATAATAAATTATGAATATGAATTGAAGCCTTACAATAATGATTATTCATCCTAAA
>Ga0172362_10002123_pt1 | contig 17187 bp, 20 predicted proteins | sample LakKivs1_kivu2a2_FD_114534 | JGI IMG/M metagenome (GOLD analysis project Ga0172362, IMG submission 114534) | Sediment microbial communities from Lake Kivu, Rwanda - Sediment s1_kivu2a2 | ecosystem: Environmental > Aquatic > Freshwater > Lake > Sediment | place: Rwanda: Western Province, Lake...
CCGCATCCTGGCCCGCATCCTGGCCCGCATCCTGGCCCGCATCCTGGCCCGCATCCTGGGCCACATCCTGGGCCACATCCTGGGCCACATCCACGTCCACATCCACGTCCACGTCCACGTCCACATCCACGTCCCCATCCAAGGCCGCATCCAGGACCGAATAGGCCATGGTGGAATTGGTGGGGTGGATTAGGGGCTGGATGGTTGGCGGCTGATTATGCTGATTATGACGATGGAGATGATTATGATGATATTCCAGATGATTATTATTATGATAGTTAAATTTTATGTATGGTATATATAAAATTTATTCATCGATATCATCTCTAATTTCGGCGAAGTCATCAGTTTCTTCTTTTTTTTCTATTTCTTTATCGAAATATTTTTCCCATGATACTTGAGCAATCAAAATCCCATTTTTTCTCAATAACTTGAAATCAAATCCAAAATTATTAAAATACTGCTCTAACTTCAAAAATGGTGGAACTAATCCAATTTTCTCATACAACTCATTCTTTATAAAAAATAAATCTGCCTCCTGCTGATTATTAAAAAAAAATAAATTTGTATAATACTTACCCCTCAGAGCATTATTACGAACCTTCATCTTCCAATTATAAGTCACCTGTCCAAAAACACTATTCAACTGTTTCTCCATCTCATCACGCTTCTCCATAATGTCTTTTTCGATGTTTAAATCAATCTGCACTCTTGATGCATAAGTTGTTTGTAAGATTTCATCAATAAAATTTCTATTTCTTTCTTCTACTTTATTCTTTAAATTATTGTTATACATTAATTCTAAATACATTTATACTTCAACTATTTTACGAATTTTTCCTAAAATTTTGCAAAAAATATTGTTTAATTACCTTCCTCATCTTTATTATATCCACAATATCCTTTATATCCTTCCCATAATTTGCCTCTAAAGCATCCACATTCTCCATAATATTATCATCTATTGGCATCAACCATTCTCTCCTCTTTTCATCATCCAATCCCATATCTCTTAATGATTCCTCCATATAAAACTTCAACTCAACCTGATAATTCAATGAATCTGACGGTATTCTATCCTTATGCAATCTATTCTTTATTTGCTCAATTTTAGCTAAAATTTGGTCAGATAAAGAAGGAGCGTATTTAACATCATCGTCAAAACCAGCTAATGCAGCAACATAAGCTTCTATTCTTCCGGAGAAGCATACAGCTTTTGTATTTTGAATTTCGTTTTCTAATATTTGTGACAGACTTTCTTTATTTTCGTTATTAATAATTCTTTCATAAAGAAATGGAAAAAATTCAGATAGTGAATAAGATTTGCTATTTAATTCAACTTGACCAATATCAGAATTCTTTAATATTGTTACAGTATCCTCCAATTTAAAATATTTACTTAAATTTTCACAACATTCCTCAAATGAAATTGAAGGTTTATCCAATTTATTAACAATTCTTTCCATTGATTTAATAATGTCATTCCTTATCTTCAAATTATGAGCATTTTGTGAATCTTTATAAATTGTTTGTATCTCCTCATAATTTTGTGCATATATTTCCTTCAAATTTATTTCCTTCTCATTCATATGCATTTTATGAAATTGTTTATCAATCCATATTAAAACATTTAATGATATTTCTATGGTATCATTATGTTCATAATTTAATTTTTCTAAGTCTCTGCATTGAAGAATACTATCACATAATTTATCGAGGTTATTGGTGCTAACATCTAAAATTTTAAGGGTGGTAGGGTAATTTTCGATTGTTTTTATTTTATTCATGGAAAGGTCTAATTCAATTAAATTTTTGGGTAATTCTGGTATAGATGATATTTTGTTATCTTTTAATTTTAGTACTTCAAGATTGGGTGGAAAAATATTTCCACCAATTTCTTTTAATTGATTTCCAGTTAAATCTAAAAATCTTAAATTTTCCTTCATTCTATCAAATCTAAAATAACTTAAATGATTGTAGGATAAATTTAACTTCTCCAAATTATCCAATTCTTGATCAAACCATTTTACAGTATTATGAGCAGCGTTAACAACCTTTACAGCATTAGGTAATTTAGGTAAATATTTTATGGTATTATTAGAAATATTTAATGCGATTAAATCTTTTGGTATGTTATCTGGTATAAAATCTAATTTATTAAATGATAGGTTTAATATTTTTAGTTCTTTTGGTAGTTGATAATCGTGGCTGGAGCCTTTATAGAGGGCGTATATTGAGTTATAGCTTAAATCAAAAAAATTTATCCAATCAGGTAATATAAAAACATTATCTATAAATTCTTCGTCAACCCATGATAATTCTGATATATTGCAGTATTTAAAATTAACTATGAAATTATTGGGTTTAATTACGTTAGGATTGGGTAAAAAATTATCAAAAAGTCTAAAAGTATATTCTTTCATTTATATATTTCAATATTGTTATATTTTTAAATCTGTAATAAAACGAGAAAAATTGATTGAAAATTATAATATGTAATAAGTATATAAAAATGGCTACAACAAAGATTTATGTTATTTTAGATAAAAGTGGTTCAATGGAAAACTGTCGGACAGATACAATTGATGGATTTAATTTATTTGTTTCAAAGCAGATGGAAGAGAAGAGTGATAGTGTTTATTTATCTTTGATACTTTTTAGTAATATTTATGAGATTCATTATGAGAGTAAGAGATTGGAGGATGTTCAGAAATTAACATGGCAGACATTTGTTCCTTATGGCACCACCGCATTATTAGATGCGATTGGAAGAACTGTAAATGAAATACAGCAATGGGAAGGGGAGAATATAATTGTAGTGATAATTACAGATGGAGAGGAGAATTCGAGTAGTAGGTATTCGAAATCTCAGGTAAATGATTTGATTGGAGAGAAAAAGGCGAAGGGATGGGAATTTGTATTTTTAGGAGCTAATCAAGATGCTATACAAGAGGCTGGAAAACTTGGAATTGGATGTGATTCAGCATTAACTTTTTCAACAAGTGAGAGTAAGGTGGCATTTGATTGTTTAAGTGAGGCTATTACGAGGTCGAGAAGTACTCCGATTGGTGGGAGTAGAAGTATACATTTTACGCCGCAGGAGAGAACTTTATCGATAGACTCTCCAAATTAAAATATTATAATAATATATATGCTTGGTGTTAATTCGGTTTATATTTATATGTTAATAGTTGTGATAGTCATTATGGTGGTTGCTAATATTTTTAAGATGAGGGATAATAGTGATTTTGTGATAAAGAATGTGAGTTTATTTTTGGATAAGATGTCTGATGAGAAGGATTCTAAAGAGGAGTGTAGTATTTATTTTGATAATTTTGTTAAATTTAAAAAGGGTATTGATACATTTCTTCAATATTTAAAAAATGTAGGATATGTAAAATCAGAATTTTTTGTTATAAATAAAAAACATTGTGCAGTTTACAATAGTAGCAATGTAATGAGATTATGTAATAATTATAATGAAAGTAAAGATAAAAGATGTAAGTATTATAGGAAATTTTGGCAGGATTTGGTAATGGATAGTGGGGTTTTAATAAAGTATAATTTATTGAAGAAGGAGAATAGGAATGAGATAATACTTTATAAAAATTATGGTTGTAAGAACGATGATACTATTATCATGGGTTTTATATGTCAGGATAAGAATTAAATTTCAATATTTTTCTTACATTTTTTTTCACATATTTCTTTAACCTTCAAATTGTATAAACTCCTATCATTTATCCAATTTCTTCCTGCCTCTCCATTCAAAGCACTATGTGGATTAGGATCATTTAACAAACTACTCAAGCTCAATAATACCTTACTTATAGATAAGGATGGTGACCATTGGTCTTTTAAAATATCTAAGCAAATTGTTCCATCCTTGCTTACATTTGGATGATAAACTTCATGATCAAAACTAATTTTTGGACTTTCAAAAGGGTAGTTATCCGTAAATTTAATGCTTACTTTAAGTATGTAACCGTAATATGGGGTGCCTTCAGGGCCATCCATTTCACCTTTCCATAGTTTTAGATTTTCTGGGTCATAATTAAATCTAATTCCATGTAAAGGATCTTTTTCAAGTTCCTTAATTTCAGTGTTAATTCTCTTTGTACACTTGCTCATTTTTTTATTGAGTATTTTATTCTATTTTATTTCAATTTTTTTCTAAATAAAATATATATGCAAGATATTATCCCAAAAACACTTCTTGTTGTTCATCCCATTATTGGTTCTTTTTTAACAAGCTTCTTAGGTGGAAATAATATGTCTCCAAGCTGGTATACAACACTTAAAAAATCACCTTTAACACCACCTGGATTTGTTTTCCCTATTGTATGGACTGTTTTATATATATTATTAGGTATCAATGTAATGACAATTTATAATAAAATAAAGCGTTTAAATCGTCCTGCGTTTTTTAATCAAGAATTTATCAAAAATTATTTAATATCATTTGAAGCACAACTTATTTTAAATTTGTCATGGAGTTTTGCATTTTTTAAATTTAAAAAACCAACAATATCACTTGGAATTGTAATAGGTATGGTTTTATTAACAATATATCTACTTTATAAAAGCTGGTATATTGATAAGACAGCTTTTTATATTTTAGTACCTTACCTTTTGTGGATATTATTAGCGACTTATTTAAATTTGTACATAGTAATAAACAACTAAATATATTTATCAACATAATCTCTATTAAAATGCAAAAATATTTCTTCATCTGCCTTTATATGCTTTCTTGCCTTAATTACAATCAATGTATGATTATCATCAATAAAATAATCTGCATTATTATCCTTTGAAAAATTAAATAATGGAGCTGACCCAAATCCTATATATCTTTTGTTAGGTTTATTCTCATCATAGAAGACATAATTGAGAAGAATTCCGGTAATATTTTCTTTATCATCTTCTATATATGTTGATACATCAATTATTTCATTCGGTTTAAAGTCTTTTTTTGCAAAGATACCTCGTCCATACGTTCCTCCATATGGAGATTCTTTTGTATAGACATTTTTGTGAAAATGTTTTATTTTTTCAATATTTTTTCGTTGATTGTAGGTTTTAATCTTAGGAATCAAACAAATAAGAATAATTATAATAATAGCAAGTACAGTTAATGTTATTATTAATTCCATAATCTAAAAAATAAATTATTTTTTCTTAAATTCCTTTCCACGCAAACTCCACCAATTCTCACCATATGACACTGTTATCTCCTCATCCTTACTTATATCCCTTAAAGCCATAAATACAATCTTTTCAATATCTTCATCCAAAAAATACTTACAATTTGGATTATCAGTATGATTATACATTGAACCACAATTAAATGCGATTGCTATAACCTTTCTTGACTGCAGATTAAAAGTATAATCCTTAATTAATCCAGTAAGCTTCTGATCTTTATCCATTACAAATTCTACTTCCTCAAAATATTCTCCCTTCTTTATATCCCTTCTCGCATACACACCCCTACCATATTCCCCTCCCCATTCCGAACCCTTAATATAAACATTATCATCATAAATCCGAATATCCTTCATAGAACCCTTTTTCTTATTGAATCTACTCTCTTCAAATAGAAAAACAATAATACATAACAATATAATTCCATAAAATGCCCAAATGATTTTATGAATCATTATCTATAAAAATATTTTATAAATAATTTTTTCACTTATATACCTTAACTATTCTCCCAATAGTCCCATCCTCCAATCTAACCTTATGCCCCCTCGAATGAAACTTTTTTTTTGTCAAAACATCCTTAACCCTTCCTATAATCAATATCTTCTTCTTATATGGCTTAACTATTATCTGAACTCTATCACCTACCTTCGGCGGAAACTGCTTAACCGATATTCTTCTATATTTTCCTCCAATCATCGCATAATAATATCCCTTTTCAGACTCATATTCCATTACAATAACATAGATAATTCCTTAATTACATTTGGCTCCAAATACTCTGGAAATTCTATCTCAAAATTTATATGCAAATTACCCCTCTCACCCTTAACAAACATCCCCTCATTCTGTATTGTCCTTCTTGTCGTAGGTGTTGTCACACCCTTTAAAGGTATTTTTAATATTTTACCATCCAAATGCTCAATTTCTATTATTCCTCCACATAAGGCTTGTTTTAATGTAATTTGAGCTTTATATTCTAAATCGTTATTATTACGTGTGAATAATTCATGAGGTTTAGTTGAAATAATAAATTGAACATCATTTCTATCAGAAGATGGATGATTCTGATTACCAGAATTATTAAAAGTTATTTTTGTCCCATCCTTCCATCCAGGCTTTACATCAAACTCCAATATCTTATCTACCACCTCAGACTCATTCATATTCCTAAAAATCTTCGATGTAACCTTAAACTTCTTATGACAACCACTATAAATCTCCTCTAAAGTCAATTTTACCTCAATCTGTTGCACTGTATTATTCTTTTTTTCTTGTTGAAATGTTCTCTCAGAACTAAAACCAGTATTAAAAAAAGAATTTTCCTGCTCAAAAGGATTAGAAGCACCGAAAAATTGCTTAAATAACTCATTCGGATCCACATTATTTCTCGTACTCCACGAACGAGTATAAGTCTGCGTTCTCGGACCACGATTCTTAAATAAATCTGGTTCTACCTGTTCATCAAGATCACCATGCCTATCATAAAATTCCCTTTTTTCTTTATTACTAAGAATTGCATAAGCCTCAGCTATTTCTTTAAATTTTTTCTCCGAAAGTTCCTTATTATCAGTATTTTTATCGGGATGCCATTTTAGTGCCATTTTTTTATATGCCTTTTTAATGTCATTTTCTGATGCATTCGGTTTAATTTCTAAAATATCATAATATTTTGTGTTAGATACCATTTATAATAATTATAATTTTTTTTTTAAGTATATATATAAATGGGAGCAAATGTTAGTACAAAAAATGAAATAGCATCTTTAAAATTAAATACCATAAAAAAAATTAAATTAGGAGCACCTTGCAAGTATAATTTTTATTTTATAAGACATGGTTTTTCTTGCTCAAATATACAAACAACTAAAATAAAAGATGAAGTAAAATCTAAAATTAAGCAGAAATACCAGATGCTTAAAGAAATTGGAAAGTATTCATTAAATGAAGATAGTCATCTGACTAACTGGGGTATATTTTCCTGTAATTTATTAAGAAAAGATTACTATAATTTATTTAAAGACATAAAAATCGATAATCTATTTATATCTCCTCTAATAAGAACATGGGAAACTGCATATTTATTATTTGGAGCAAGTAATATTAATCATTTTACTATTGCTCCTCATATAAAAGAAGATAATCCTCTTAAATATTTTCCAATGGAAAACTATACTGTTCAAAAAGAACGTTTTAAAGAATTTATAGAATATGTGAACTATTGTGATAAACTAATAGATTTAAATTATAATTTTAAATATAATTACCCAAAATATACTATACAAGAAGAAAATTATCCTATGGAATACCTTAATAACTCAATTGATAAATTCATGAAATATTATATGAAAAAATATGACAAAAATACTGATTTTGTTAAAGAAAAAAACGTAGTAGTTGTTTGTCATAGTCAATTATTAGAAAATTGGTTAGAAAAACATGAATTTAATTATAATAAAAATATTCCAGAAAAATTAAAAAATAGATTTAACTTCCTAAAAGATAATAACGCATACTGCATAAAAATAACTATAGATAGAAGCTCAAAAGAAGATTTTTATACTGAAATAATCAATCCTGGTTTTCCTTATCCAAATAAGAAAGAGCTAAAAGATATTAATATAGTTACAAGCTATTTATGTAGAGTCGGTGATGAAGAAATTATTTCAAGAAGTGAATTTGATAGAATGCTAAAATATGAATACGATATTGTAAAAAAAATATACAATAAACAAAAAAAATTTAAAAACATTAAATTACAAAAAAAATAATATCAATATATTTATAATGGTATCAGGTAATAATAATTTCCAATTAAAAACATCAGCATACGTTCCAATGAGACGCTCCTGTGGCTGCGGAAGTCTTAGACCTCCCGTCCCAATTACTCAACCTTCTTTAGAACAAAATAAAAATATAACACAACCACCTCTTAACAATAGACAAACATTTCCACCAAATATTACTGTGCAAAATATTATTCAACCACAAAGAACAATACTTTCTCAAGTAAAACAACCTCCTGTTATTTTTCCATCTCAAATAAATAAATCGATGAATCCAGCAGTTTCTGTTCCAGCATCATACATACCTCCAACACCTCTTCCTCCAAAACAATATAATACTGAATTTATGAAACAATCTAAGGTTACACAACGAGAAAAATCTATAGAAGTTAAGCCATCTGTAGAAGTAAAACCCAATCAAGGAAAAAAAGCTGAAATAAAACAATCATTTTTCTTCGGAAACCCTAATAGAGTTATATCTGCTTTCAATTCCTTAAATAAATCCCCAATTAAATAAGCAATATTTTTTAATAAATAATTGAAAAATATTAATTTAAAAATATCTGCAGTAATTAAGTATTATATGTCAGATATAATCTCAACATTAATAGATATAAATTTATATAATGAAAAAATTATTAAAGGTAACTGGATAAATTGCAAATATAATTTTAACATTTTTAAAAATAATAATTACAAAAAAAATAAACAACTATTATCCGTATCATTATTTTTACTTCCATTTGTTGATGAAGTTTATGCAAGCCAAAAAAATATATCATTAGATGAATTAAGAATTGAACATTCACAAAAAGTAAATGGCTACTTAAACGGCTTAAATTTTATAGTCACAAAAGTTAAAGATATGAACATCCGCATTTTTTGTGATATTACCTCCATCAATTTAATTGAAAAATATTTGACATATAATAACGTAGAAATTGTATATTATTATTTTGAACAATTTTTTAACAAAGATTTAAACTGTCATTTTGGTTTTTTTGGTACATTAATGAGATACATTTCTCTATTTAACTTCAAAGAATTTGATAACAAATGGGAAACAGTCTCAATTATAGATTTAGAAAATAATTTTTTTAACACCAAAAAATTCATCAACAACTTTACCAAAAATAGAACAACAATTAATCTAACATACTGGTCAAGACCATGCTACTATCTAAGTCCAAGAATGTTTTATATGGGACATAGCATAAATAATTTTGCAATTATTAGTAGTTATTTAACGCAAAAGAATTCACAAGATAAAGAGGTATTTATTAATTTTTTGAACAATGATTTATTGGGTGTTGAAGGTGAGTATGATATAGTTTTGAGGAAATATTTGGATATTGATTTTGGAGTGAGGCATTTTAAAGGTAGATTGGAATACGGTGTAGATGAATACTTTATCAATAGATATTTTTTAGGAGATTGCTATTTAAAAAAGAACTTGCCGTTCCAGGTTATTTTATCAAGAGATGTATCAGGAGGTTTTTTGGAATGGATAAAAAACATAAGATTTACTTATCCAGTTAAAACAATAACTAATGAAGAAATTACAAGACAATTTTTAGAATTAATTGTTGACTGCTTTTTCCCAGAAATTGAAAAAAAAATACCTAACCTGCATATAAATGAACAAATAAATTGGGTAGCTGAAAGATATTATTTTTTAAATTTACAATTTATTCATAGGAAGATAGATCAAACTAATAAGTTAAAAATATTACATGAAAATTTAAAATTGGATAAATATAAAGAATTGGATTTATATAATGAATATTTATTTGGGGTTGAATTAAACAACAAATTAAAAAATAACTCATTCGGAATATTTGAAATAAATCCTGAAAAATCTTACCCCAACTTCTCCCACAAACTTATTGAGGAAATACTTAAAAATTAAATAATTTTTTATAATATTATGAAATTATTAACAGATTTTTTTAACATAAAATCAGAACTTAAAAATCCAATCAAACCCTCCCACAACTCCCCCACCCACCAACAACTTAAAATAATTAACGCAAACATACAAAAAAATCTATCCATAATCGCCTGCGCAGGCAGCGGTAAAACAACCACCCTAATAAACCGCATACACTATCTTATAAATCACGTTCACCCTACCTCCATCATCCTAACAACATTCACCCGCGATGCCGCCAAAGATATGACCAAAAAACTTGACAAAAAATTAGGTAAAGATAACGGCGTTTATGTTGGAACAATGGATAGCTTAAGTTTATATTTTTTAAGAAAATTTGATGCATTAGACGATACTATGCATAATATTGGTGAATATGCTGTCCATTTCTTAGAATTTTTAAAAGAAAATGACCAACGAAATATATTCTTCTCAAGCAAGAAATACCTAATTGTCGACGAATTCCAAGATATTAATGACCTACAATTTAACATTATCAACGAATTCTACAAAAATAATATAACTATAATCGGAGTAGGCGATGACGCACAAAATATATACACCTTCCGCGGCTCAAACATCAAATACCTTATCAATTTTGAAAAATACTTCAATGCTGAACAATATATGCTAACATATAACTTCAGAAGCACAAAAGAAATAGTAGATGTAGCGAATGAAGTAATAGAGAAAGCACATTTCTGTATACCAAAGAAGATGATTGCACATGATAATTACGAGGGAGAAAAGCCTGAAATAAGATTTTTTATAAATCAAGATGACCAATCAGATTTTATTTTAAACAAAGTATACCAACTTGGAAAAACATTTCCATACGAAGAAATATGCATTTTATGTCCAATCAATCAAATGCTATATAAATTAGAAGAAAAAGCTCTACAAAATAAAATTCCAATTAATATAATCGACAATAAAAATGAAGTAGGCATTACTGGAATAAGAAAAGGTAAAGTAACTATGTGCACTATACACAAAAGTAAAGGCTTAGAATGGGATGTTGTATTTGTAATTGGAATGAACGATGAAATATTTCCACCTGAAAAAGAAGTTGATAAAATTGAAGAAGCAAGAAGACTATTCTACGTCGCCACCACAAGAGCAAGAAAACTATTATACTATACTTTTACTCCTGTTGGTAAGTCAAGAAAAGTTAGCAGATTTATCGCAGAATTACCTATGAACATAATAAATTTTATTGGATTCCAAAAAGAATTTATTGAAAGAAGTAATGATGAACATATAAGTAAGAAAAATGGTGTTGTTGAAAAAATAGAAAACCTACAAATTGAACAAATTACTTATCTTCGTAAAAAAAATATTCTACCCCAAATAACCGACCTTAATATATCAGAAGTTCATCAACCTATATCTCTTCCCCAATTTGTTTATACAATGAATTTACTACCTGATATTGGTATATTTGTAGATTGTTTAGTTACAAGGGAATTAGCAGTTAGATGCGGAGAAAGTCCTAAAAATTTTGCTTGTCAATGTTGTTTAGCGAATATACATGTTGATGTTTTTTCTTATAAAATATATTTAGATAATAGAGCTTTTATTGAACAATATTTTGAAACTAAAAATAAAAATGTATTGGATAAATTGGATAGTAAGATAATGGGAATAGTGGATAAGATAGTAAAAAGTGCTAAGATAAATCGTGTAGACCCAATGAATGTTGGAGTATTTCCAAATTCTTTTTTACCAAAAATATGGAGAGCAACATTTGCCGAGAGTTATTATAAATATAAAGACAATCGCTTGTCATCTAAAGAAATAATTGCTGACATTTGGAACGTCTCTTTATGTAATCAAATAGTAAATAACAATAGAAGGAAAATGTTATATATAAATGTTCCGATGGATAAGGTGGAAGAATTGGGTAGAATGGTATTGGAGAGAATGCCTCAATTGATTGTAGGAGGAAATGTTTTAATACATAGACATTATGGAGTTGAGGGTTTAAGTGGTGAAATAGATTTTTGGAGTGATGGTAGTTTGTATGATATAAAGATGAGTCATGAGAGAAGGGCTGATCTTAATTGGGTGATGCAATTAATGTGTTATAAGGGGATGATGAGGGAGGATGTGGAAAGATTTTATGTATATAATGTGATGATGGGAAATTTGGTGGAGATACCTTGTGTTGAATTGGAGAGGTGTAGAAAATTGGTGAAGTATTTAAGTAATTTGTAAGTTTTCTGGGATGGGTGGTAATTTTTTCTTTGATTTAATTTTGATTGGTATATCTAATGGGTCTTCTGTGGATGTTCCGATGCTTCTGGTTTCCTTGCTGCAGGGTAAAAAAGAGCAATAATTTCCCATTTATATTATTTCTAATATAAAATAAATGGATAAATATTTTAAGTTCCTTAGTGTAAAGATTTTATCTATAATTTATTTTTCATTATTTTTCCTATTTTTAGGATTTTTAGTTGCACTCATTTTTAATTTCTTTCAACCTCCACTAAAAGATGATAATAACAAAATCTTCACAAAATCACCATTTATTCTCACATTTGAAGTAGTTATAACTTTAATATTAATTGTTGTCAGTTTTTATTTCGTTAGAAAAATTATTAAAAATATACCGTTTCCTTTTGATGGTTGTTATGGTTTTCAGCATAGTCGTTTGCAGGAATTGCATGGGGTAGTATTTTTTGCTCCAGTTTTCTTTTTATTACAGCCAAGATTGGTTGAAAAAATTGCGTATTTAAGAGATAATTATTTTCAAGTAAAACATTTTTATAGCTAATATTTATGAAGTATTATAAAAATTATAATACGATTATATTTGATGAACCGATTGATATTTTTCCTGATGAAACAGATATAAATTTTATTATTATAAATTTTAATAGTCCAATTGATTTAGGTGTGTATATAGTAGATAGTATTCATTCAATTATTTTTACAGATTTTTTTGATAGTGATATAACTTTTACTGGTGATAAAAATTTTAGGTTAAATTGTATAGAATTTGGTGAAAATTATAATAGAAATGTTGATAATTTACCTACAAGTAAAAAAATTATATTTGGTAAAAAATTTAATCAATTAGTTGATAATTTACCGATGGGATTAGAGATATTAGTTTTTGACCATTTTTTTAATCAATGTGTAGATTTTTTACCAAATACATTAAAATCATTAAGTTTTGGTTCATATTTTAATCAATCAATCGATAACTTACCAGATAGTATAGAAATATTAAATTTAGGATTTTCTTTTTGTAATGATTTGAGGCGTTTACCTGATAATTTGAGGTTATTAAATTTAAGTTGGAATTATAATAAAAAGATATTAGTTTTACCTTCTAAGTTGAAGAGGTTAAAATTATCTAAATATTATAAAGGAATAATACCAGAGACAAGGGCGAGGATAGTGTATGTATAAAAATTGAAAGAATTGGGTATAAATGTTTAGGTATATAAAAATGGTAGGAATTTTTGTGAATACGTGTATTAAATTGGGGGAGATAAATTTTGGGAGTTATGATAAGATAGATAAGATAGAGTTTGCATGGGAATATAAATTAAAAATTAATAGTATTCCTGTTGCAAATGAAGTTTTATTTGGAAAGTATTTTAATCAACCATTAATATCAAGAAATGGTAAACGTAGATTATTGTCAGATTCTATAAAAAGAGTTAAATTTTCTGTGAATTTTAATCAACCAATTGATTTATTATCTGATAATATTGAATCATTAATATTATTAAACCAGAATTATTCTCATTCTATTCTTAATTTACCTAAAAATTTATTAAGTCTGGAATACAGAGGAGATAAATGTTTAAAAAATTTACCAGTATCATTGAAGATGATATCGATTTATTTAACGAAAAAACAAGGAGTAAATTGGATAAAACGTTTAAAAAATCTGGAATCTTTGACTATTCGTTTTCTTGAATATTTTTATATTAATAGGCTTTATCCTATAAAAAAAATAAGTATTTCATTTGATTACGATGAAATGAGATTTAATTTTGAGATGATAAGAGAAGGTGTTGAAGAATTAACTTTGGAAGAAGGTTTTCAAAGTTCTATTGGAAAAATACCTGAAAGCGTAAAGAAGTTATGTATATTTGAGAATATGTATGACAGTAATATATGTAACTTGAAGGATACTAAGTTAGAATATCTTGAGATTTGTAGCACGGTATTTAATCAAGATTTAGATGGTTATTTACCTAATACGTTAAGAGAGTTGAATATATCAGATTCGGAGCATTTTGATAGAAAATTGGATAACTTACCGTCTAAATTGGATAAATTAACATTGGGGTGGTTAAATTTATTTAATAATAGTTTAGATAATTTACCTTTATTGACAGAATTGGATATTGATTTATTTGATTATGACAAGGAGTTGAATTTTTTGCCATTTAGTTTAGTTAAATTAAGAATTAGAATAAATGTGTCGGTAAAATTGGATAACTTACCACCAATAAAAAAATTAAGTATTGAATTTAATGAGGAATTTATAGAATTTAATTATCAAAATTTACCGGAAAGTATAGAGACATTATTATTGGGAAATTTTTCGCATGACATTAAGAAGAATATGGCGAGAAACGCGAGTATTCGATTGCCTAATAATTTAAAAATATTAGGACCTGGATGTTCTGTATGTAGTAGTGGTATTTGTGGTTCAGATTTTCGTTTTAATAATAAGATAAAGTATTTGCCAGAGAGTGTGGAATATATTATATTGGGAAGAGATTATTTGTATATTGATAAATTGAGAAAATTTCCGGTTAAGATTATAGAAAATTGGGAGGAGATAAATAGAATGAATTTTTGGTGAGATTTATTTTTTTAGATAAGAATTTATAAAATATTTTTAATTTTATGTCTCGAGAATTAAAAGAGTTGCGCATAAAGTTAAAAAATGACCAATCCAATATTAAGGGTGTAATTTTAAAATTGGATAATGGAAATATGGTCAATGTTGAATTGGATGATTTTAAAATTTATACGGAGATATTGCCAGGTGATATATTTACAATTAATTTATCAAGATTAAATCACTTTGATAAGAATAAATTGGAGAGGGTTATGAATTTGTATTCTGAAAATATTTATAAAGCAAGTAAGATAACATTATTATTGGATTACAATAATATTGTAAATAGTGAGTTTATTGATATTGTAGATTTTTTATTTCATTATAGAGATAAATTGTATAAAATTAATATAACTCATAATAATATTAAAAGGACTGGTTTTGAGTGTTTAATAAGATTATTAGAATTATGTCCTTTATTTTTTTCATTAGAATGTGACATGAACTTTATAACTGAGAAGATGTTTTACGATATACTTGAAAATTCTAAATTACCAAGAGTTTTAAAAGATAATCTTGTATATAATGCATTCTAAATAAAAATATCTATTATATTTTATGATAAATGATTATAAAATATTAAAAGAATTAGGACATGGTATGTTTGGTAGTGTTTATTTAGCAGAGAAAGGTGGTAAAAAATATGCTTTGAAGATAGAGAAGATATCAGATGACAAAGTGGATTTAAGGAAGTCTTTGTGGAGGGAGATAGATTTTTATGAGAAATTTTCGAGGTTTTTTCCTAATTATTTTTCGCAGTTGATTGAGTATGGAATTTTAGATAGATGTAAGTTTAAGCCCAAGATTATTAATAAAATATCTTTACAAAATCTTGAATCGAAATATTGTTCCATTAAAATATATTCTCTTATTGACAAAACATTGGATAAGTTAAAGTTGAGGCAAAATGAATATTATTCCATATTAATACAATTATTATATGCTATTTATTTGATGAATAAGGCTGGATATGTTCATGGAGATTTACATAAGGGTAATATAGGGGTAGTTAGGGTGGATAGGAAGTATGTGAAGATTTTTGGGAGGAAGGTGAGGACTTATGGTAGGGCAGTTAGGGTTATAGATTTTGGGACAGTATTGCATCCATCTTATGATATGCGTAATGAGGAGAGAGATTTATATATGTTAGGTAGGGATAAGGAGATGTTGTGGGCGGTTAGTAATATGGCTTATGATTATGAGAAGTTTATGAGGGGAGTATTGGATGGATTGGGAGGTAAGAATGATTTGAATGATATGATAGTGAGGTTTGAGGGCAGTAAGAGGGATAGGGAGTTGAGAGAATATACGAGTAATATTTATTATAGGTATCAGTTATTTATGTTGATGTATCCTGATGAGTTTGTAAGGTTTGTGTTTGGTAGGGATGTTGGGTATGAGCCTATTGAATTTTTTTTGCCTATGGAGGATATATTGTATGTGGTGAGGAATAGTGGGGATATGAGGGGTATAATAAATTATTTTATTGATAAATTGGATAAAAATTGATTAAAATTGGGGGAGAGATTGATTGATAAAATGAGTTGTAGAAATTGTAGTAAGCAGGTAAATTATGTTAAGTCGTCTAATAATAATTCGGTATCTATGAAGAGTTATTTTGGTCCAAATTATTTATTTCATAGTAAGAATTGTTTATTGGAATTTGCTTTTGAGCATTTTACAAGTATAGTTAGTTATCATATAAAGGATAAGAAAGTATCTGAGGATAGATTTTATAGTCAGATATTAGAAATTTTAGATAATATGGCAATAATGCCAGTATTTGGTAAGAAGATTATTATCAATCAGAGATTTATTGATAAGTTATCTATTTATATAATGAGACATTTTCTTGAACCAGATATTATTAAGGGAGGTGGAGATAATATGTTACCTTGCTATAATAAGCATGATTATACATTAAGTTATTATAGGATTGTTTGTGAGCCAGTAAATGAGCATACAATATCTATGATGGAGTCTTTAAGGAAGGATATATTTTTGACTTTGGAGAGAAAGTGGGATGAGATGTGATATTATAATTTTATGAATTTTATAGGTTTAATTTTTTTGTTATTGTTGTAGGAGAGAATTATATATAGTATTTCTATAAGCATTTTATCTGTTTCTTTTCTTATTTCATCGTCATAATTAAGTGCCGGATTGCAGTTAATTTCAAGAATCCAGTGTTTATTATTGTTATCGATTATAATATCATATCCGGTCATAAGTAGTTCGAGTTCGTGTGTAATTTTTATTTTTTTAAGTTTTGGGATAATAAATTGGTTGGCATTTTTGAGGCATTTTATAAGTTCAGGTGGATGGTATGATTGGATAAGTTGTTCATTTATTTTGGATAAATCTTTGACATTTGTGAAGATACTATCTGGTGA
>Ga0172362_10002127_pt1 | contig 17180 bp, 16 predicted proteins | sample LakKivs1_kivu2a2_FD_114534 | JGI IMG/M metagenome (GOLD analysis project Ga0172362, IMG submission 114534) | Sediment microbial communities from Lake Kivu, Rwanda - Sediment s1_kivu2a2 | ecosystem: Environmental > Aquatic > Freshwater > Lake > Sediment | place: Rwanda: Western Province, Lake...
AAACTTCTTTTTCAATATTATCAATACAAATAATATCAATATTATCGTTTATTTTATAAACTGGTTTCTTAAAATTTGTTAGTTTATATTCCAAATCAATCGGATTATTTTTTGAATTAACATCGCAACTAATATCGACAATTACTTTTAGATTTTCGAATTTATTTAAATTATCTTTTGTAATAAATTTAACATCTGAATCTGGACTTAAATAAATACAATTTACTAATATATTATGTTGAAAAAGATCATCTTTTGGATCATTTTTTCTATAACCAATATATGGGATTTTTAATTTATCAAGAAAAAATTTACATCCATTTCCACATCTTCCATCAATACCAATTACTCCAATTTTTATATCAGATAAATTTGTGATTTTTTTTAAATTTTTAATTATTAATTTATAATCATAACAAGGACGTAAGTTGTTTATTTCAGGCAGGTTATTAATTTTCTGTAAATATTGAAGCATTCCTAAACACATTCCTGCAAATCCTGCCCAAAATCCAAAAGCAATAAGTCTTTTATTATTTTCATCAACAATATATTCATAATCCAAGATAAGTCCATTATTTTCCTTGAAACATTTAAGAATTTTTTCACTTCCTAATTGATTTTTAAAGCAGTGTGAAAAATAAATGTGTTTATATGAAAAATGTTCTTTATTTTCATAATCAAACTCCTTTAATCCAATAATATACGCGTCTTTTGGGTAAGATCCTTCCAAAATTAAACATCCATTGCTTAAATATTCTTCATCTTTGAAACATCTGTTTATACAAGGTTCTAAATATATTTTGAAACCATTTGAAATAAGTTTTTTACAATCGGTTGGTACTAATGGAGTTCTATATTCATTATTTTTTATTTCTTTACGAATAACAATATTCATATTTTTACATACATGTTATTTTCAAAAAAAAAATATTAAATTAAAACAATATTTTACGAGCCTATTAAATAAATAAAATATATTTTTACTTTATGAAAATTGTTATACTAATTATTGCACACGATAATCCTTATGAATATGTAGAAATGCAAAATAATTGGAGAAAATATATGCATTCTCATGGTGAAATTAAGTCATATTTTATAAAAGGAAAAAAATATGATGGACAACAAGAAAAAATAATAGTTGAGAATGATACTCTTTATATAAATACTGATGAAAACTTTATTCCTGGAATTCTAAAAAAAACAATAATTGCTTTTAAATGGGCGAAGAAGTACCTTGATTTTAAATATATATTTAGAACAAATCTTTCTTCAGTTGTTGACTTATCAAAATTATATAATTTTTGCATCACAAATAATTTTAATTTTGCTGGGGCTATTGGGGATGATAATGGCGTTCGATTTGCATCTGGAGCTGGTTTTTTTGTTTCAAAAAAATGTATAAGGTACATTATGCAAAATAAAGAAAAAATAGATTATGAAACAATAGATGATGTATCATTAGGAAAATTATTAACACCTGAATTTAACATTTTTAGTCTTAACAGAATAGACATTTTTCATTATAATAAAAAAGGTATTTCAGATCAAAAAATAAAGGAATTACCAATATTTCATTATAGAGTAAAATGTTATAACCAAAGACATATAACTCTCGATAATCAAATAAAATTAATTAATTTAATTTATGGGGTTTAATTTATCTTTGTATAAATAATGAAGATAAATGAAATAAAAATTTTTGGACTAAGTTATTTCCAACTTCTTTTTATTTTTCATATATTGTTTGTTTCAATTCTTTTTATTTATATAGGATTTGTACGTAACGAAACACCAAACTGGTTATATCAATTATTAGGAATAATTGCAATCATTATTATATTATATCACTCTTATAGATTATACACGCGTGGTTTAAGAGATAATATTTGGAATTATTTTCATATATTTGTAATTGCACCAATTTTACTTTGGGTTGCTTATCAAAAAACAAAAACAACAAGAATTATATATGATTTTTTTATTATACTAGGATTTGGAGCTCTCGGTATTAATCTTTTCAAACTTAAATCATCTTTATAATTTATTCCCAAAATATTTTTGCGAATTTTTTTACTCCTCTAATTATACCAAAAATTTTATATAAAATCCATTCTTCAATAATTTATTGCAAAATAAAATTTGTATAATTATAAATAAAACTTTAGTAAAGCTAACAACTTTTTTTAGAAGATTAAAAAGAAAATATTATCAAATTATAATTTTTATTTTTTACTAATTTCTTACAAATAATATTTAGTAAAATATGAGTGAAATTATCAATGTTTATTTTAATATTACAAATTGTAATATAAAGAAAATTATAGTAGTTAAAGATGATGATTCATCAATAATTATTGATGAATATGAAAAAATAAAAAAAGAAAGAAAAGAAAATTTTGTTTTAAATGGATCAAATATAAGATTTAAAAGTTTTTCTCATTTTATGGAAATGATTGATTCTCATGTAAAAGATATGAAAGAATGCAAGAGATTTTCATTAGATTTATCAAAAAATAATTTAAATACATTATTTATAAGATCTTTAATTATTTTTTTGGGGAATTATAAAGATAAATTGTATTATTTGAACTTATCATATAATAGTATATCTCCACAAGGAATTAAAGAATTATTTAATTTTTTAAGTACTTGTACAATTTTTTCAAAAATAGATTGTGATAATAATTTTATTACTTCAAATTTATTTTATGAAATTTTGTATAAGTCAAATTTATCAATTGATTTTAAAAATAGAATTGAGTATAATCAAATAAGTGTTGCATTATAAATGAAGATTCTCGTTTGCATATTTATGATTCAATAAGTGAAATATAAATAATTACTTTTGTATCATTGTTATATTTCAAAATTATATAATAATGAAGAATTGGATAATTTATCTCCTTCCCAATATGTAAAAAATTTTTTTGGAATTTTTATATAGTTAAAAACAAAATATTTATTCTAAATTTATTTTTTTAATATTGTCAACAATAAATTCTAAATTTTCCTCTGACAACCACCATCCAACTGGAATACAAACTAATTCCTTTTCAAGAATATCAAGATTAGGAAGGTTTTCCTGAAATTCTTTAACACATGTATTTATATCATTTCTATTATGAACCTGACTAGTAACAATATCATGTTCCTTCATTTTTTCAATAAATTGCAATTTATTTTGTACTCTTATTGTGAATAACCACCAAGCTGAATTAATTTTTTCATTAATGTTCATTAATTCAAGACCTTTCACATCTTTCAAATTTTCCATAAGATATTTGGCATTTGCTCTATTTTTTTCAAGTAATTGGGGAATATGTGGTAAATTATGTAATCCAATTGTAGCATTAATATCATTCATATGGAATTTGTATCCATATTCAATAATATCATTTTCCAATCGAAAATCTTTTTGTTTATAATTTCTCTTATCACGATCTATACCATACCATCTCAATAACTTGCATCTATCATAAAGTATTTGATTTGGAAGTGTTATAATTCCTCCATCACCAGTAGTCAAATGCTTAATGGCCTGAAGACTAAATACACAAATATTACTATTATTTCCTATTTTTTTACCATTATATTCTGCACCAAAAGCATGTGCACAGTCTTCAACAATCATTGGTCTGAACCCAAATTTTTTAAGACTATATTCCTGAAGTTCTTTGAGTGAGTCTAAATCAACTGGTGTCCCACCCCAATGAACAACATAAATTACTTTTGTTTTCTCACTTAATTTATTTTTAAGATCATTAAAATCAATATTTGCAGTTTTTAAATCAACATCTATCCATCTCAAATTAACATTATTTGCTAAGACAGAAGCAGTTGTCGCAAAACAAGTTAGAGCTGGAGTTAGTACAATGTCTTCATCATCATTAAAACCTGGCCATCCCCAAGATTCATCTTTGTTTTTTAAAAGTCTAAGTGCAAGAGTTAATCCCGCGGTAGCAGAATTTAATGTTAAAATGTATGGATTTCCAATAAATTCTTTTAATTTTTCTTCAAATTTTTCTACCTGAGGTCCCTGAGTTACAAATCCAGACATTATAACATCATTTAGAGGATTAATAACATCTTCACTCATAAATACTTTAAAAAGAGGAATCATATAAAAATTTATATATTTAATATTTTGGAAAATAACTTATTTCTAAATTATTCTATTTTATAAAACGAATACCTTTAAAATAAAAATATTTAATATATTATAATGACTAATCTTACGGCTGCGAATATATGTGCTTCACAAACCATGAAGATTTGTGCTCCGAATTCTTTTAAAGCGGATAACCAAGGTAATGTATCTGCCCTCAATGGTAACTTTACGAATGTTACCGCAACTAATGTAACAACTACTAATGTTGCAACATCTAATCTTACTGCATCTGGTAATGCAACATTTACTAACCCTCCAGTTTGTGCAGTTGCTCCTACTGCTAATAATCAACTCGCTAATAAATCGTATGTTGATGCTGGATTTGTTTCAGGGCAATCAATCAATAATAATACTATCGCTAGTGCAACGAATGTATTATGTGGCTCCAATTTATCTCTTGCAATTCCATCATCATGGAACACTTATGAAATTGAGGTTACTTTTTCAGTTTACAATTTTGATATTCCTTTCGCTTGCAGTACAATGATTTCTCTTTATTCAAATAAGACTAATTCTTTTCAGAATGGTCAAGCAATCCCTTCAAGTAGCACTGAACTTTTGGCAACTCCTTCTGGCTATGGAAGTGGAGATGGACAGGCTGGGGTCAGTTATTTGGGCAAGAATTTCCAGACATCATTTGCACCAGGCTCTACTATCTATCTTGGGATGGGTTTTGGAACGATGCCACCCACAACCGGCACTTTTAATGCATCTGCCTTCAACATCCTCGCTCGTGCTTATAGAACCTCATAATTTTACAAAAAAATGAATTATTTTTTTATTGAATTCTTGGATTACAAATGAAAATAGAAAGACCATATAAAGGAATTGCCTTAGTTGTTGGAGGAATTGCTTTTGGAGGACAAATCACATGGAATATCATTTCCCAAATGGAAGAAACAGAGGCGAATGAACAATATATCGAATCAGATGGAAAAAATCTTACAATTTTTACAGATGAAACAATGACAAATGAATATTGTACTTATACATATAACAAAGAATTCGATGTTTATTATAGTAATAATGATGATAAATTAGAACAAATTGTTAAAATATTTGATATAGACAGAATAAGTTTTTTTCAAATAGAGCCCCTAAAAGATTTGGTAAAAGAACATCCTTTTTATGTTTGTCTCCATATTGAAATAGATGGCGACCCAGAAAAAAAAATAATATTAGTTGATATGGAATGTAATATTAACGATTTTCCAAATACAATTGAAGATTTTTCAGAGTATTTATTTGATAAAGATGTGGACCTGATGTTAAAAGATAACAAAAAAGCAAAATTTTTTATGACTATCAGAACCGAAAAAGGTAGTAGTGTTGGATTAACCCAATTCATTGAAATTTAAGACTATTTTCATGTAGGTAAAACTTACTAATATTTTTGTGTAATTCCTCTAAAATATGATTAGTTTTTTCAAAACGTTGGCGTGGCATTCCAAAAATTACCTCACAATTTTTAGTTAAACTGATATAATTTTCCAAATCTTTAAGAAACTTAACAATAAAATTAATTTCTTGGGTTGTTAGATAATTTTTGTCTATTTTTGTGTCTTTTATGTTATAAATACTTTTTTTATAGGATTCCATATTTTTAGGACCACCAAACATAAATAAGTTTCTAATATTTCCCAAGTAATCACTTTGATTTGGAAAATAATCAATAATTGTAATATCTAATTCATTTCTTAAAGCACCTAAATAATCAATAATTTTCAAAAATATTTTATATATTTCATGCTTTTCCCAGAAATTTATTAGGACTGAACTTGAAATGAAGTACACACGATCTTCAAGTTCAGACAAAATTTTTCCCTGGCTAACCCACCAACTGGCGTTATATTTTTCATTCATCTTCACTACAAAAAAAAGTGATAATAAATTTATGTAATTTATTTAAATATAAAAATGGAAAAAAAAGTATCAATTTACCAATTATTGCGTTCATTGAGAAAAAGTGATAATCAGTCAAAATATCTTGAAGAAGTTGAAGATAAACATGGCAAAGATGTTAAATTGGACTTGATTATTGCGGATTATACTGATCGTCTGACAAGAAAAGGATTCAATGTTGAAGAATATATTGCACCGTACAAACATTGGAATTCATTTGAAATAATGAAACTCTTAAATGCAAGAATTTATGAACAAGAAAGCTATGTTGTAAAATATATTTTACATACAATTCAAAAAATAAATGACTCCTTTTCAGACGAACAAAAAAAACAAATGAGATGCAAAATGTATTCCACATTTTTTGCCAACTTATCTAAAAAAGGAACTACTATGATTTTTGAGATTAATGATGAACACTATGAAGTTTTGAACAGTCTTTATCAGGAAAAGATACCTGATATTTTTCTGTGAGAAAAATAATTATAAATTATTTATTATGTTTGTGACATAGTGACAATAAAGAAAAAAAAATTGATTTAATAAAATTCATAGACTTTAATTAATTATAACTTTTTACCACAGCGTATTATTTTTGTGTGCAACATTGTTTAAGATGGAATTTAGAATGGAATTTGATTACAACATGGGAATTTTCGGCACTGTTAAGGCCGGTAAATCTACCATTATCAACAGTTACTTCGGTAAGCATTACAGCAGTATGGCGGTGATTCGTGAAACGATGACCCCACAAACATACAAGTTTAACGCGAATAATTTTGGGAATCCCCAGAAAATTCACAATGAACAACAAATCCGTGAAGGCAACCAACAAATAAACAATCTATATCGGACCCAATGGGACGGACAAGCACGTGCCATTTACATGGTTAATGCACCACCCGATTTTATTAACATGGATCCGAATATCAACTATTGTATCACTGACCTTCCCGGCCTGAATGACAGGGATCAGAGTCATGCTTATATGCAATGGGCTCGTGACAATTTTCACATGTTTGATTGTGTGATTCTTCCTATTGATATCCAGGCTCGTTTTAATTCGAGCCAGGATAAGGAAGTCTGCAATCTTGTTTTTGAAAAAATGTCTGAACCTCAAAACGCAAACATCAATTTGATCATTATCATCAACAAATGTGACGATATGGATCCTGACCGACAAATTGTTCGGAAAGGATACAAACCAGTCCAAGATGAGATAGTGTCCTTTTTGAATGAATCTTTTGTTAGATTTAATATTGATGAATCTCGTGTAAGAATCGTTCTGTATAGTAGTCTTAATGTCTACCACTTCAGACTCATTCGCCATAACACCTATGAGTATATCAAGCTCACACTTGATAAACACGATGGTATTTGTGACGAGGATGAAGACAGTGAACTTACAACGATAATGGGAAACATTGTCGGGAGAGAAAATTGGCTCAAAATGTCTGAAGATGATAAAAGGAGTGAGATCGAAAAACTTAAGTCTTCTCCTAATTACGACGAAAACTACATCAAAAAATTTGGATTTTTCCAATTAAGACGAGCAATCAACGATTTCTTGTCTCCGGAAATACTTGCCCGATTTTTTAAAAGGAGTATTGACCAAACAATCAATAACACTCTTAAGATGTTTGAACATGATAATCAACAAATGAATGCCAGAACTCGTTATGATTGTGCGATTTCTATTGTTGAAGCAATCAATCGGATTAACATTTCCGGAATGCATGGATTTGATGAATTCAAGAAATCAATGATTGATCAAGTCGTTTTTGTCTTCAAAAAACGCTATGCTGGATACGTATTTAAGGTTGATGCCTCTCCATTGACATGGTTTGAGGAATTTGGATATCTTCAGAAATTTGAAGATAGATTGTTGAACATCTATCAACTTACCAGTAATTCAATTTCATTTGCGTATTTTAAACAGTGGAGACAAACGTTCCTTGATGAACAAGCGATTGCTGTGTCTGAACGCATTAAGTATCAGCCTCATACTGATGAAGTTGTTAAAAATCATGTTACTATTTTCCGCAAAGTAATGGAAGAATACATTATTCCTTCACAGAATAGATATTCTTCTTTTATCAAAGAGGAAAAGGAGAGGTTTGAAAGAGAACAGCTAGAAAAGGAAAAAACTGACAGAGTTTTTGTTGATTCTCTCATGTATGAAGAATACATTGAAAAATTCATTACTGCTTTTTCCAAACCATACCTCTGGAACGACAAAATAACGATTGAATGGTTGAAGAAAATTCGATATTTTAAGATCGAACAATTTTTGGTTGATTACATCAACAAAATTTTCTCACCTGGAACAGGCAAATACTGTCATTACATTATTCGTGTTCTTCAAACGTTACAACAATTTCAGCAAAATGAGCCTGTTAAAAAACTGATCATATATGCGGAATCAAAGAAAGCTTCATTGCTTTCTCAATCATCCTACAATGTACTCACGTTAGAAGAGATTGATCAATACGATTCTTCCTATAAGTCAGAAATTGGCGCTTTTCTTGAGGAAATTATCAGACCATTAAGATATTAAATATTTTTTTGAGTTTTTTGTGAATTATAAAAAAATTGATTTATATTACTTTTACTTCATAAACAATATATAAAATGCCAATTACATTTGAACACACTGATACCAAGATAAATATCGAATTTATCGACAATAACAATAATCATTTTAGTGGATTTTGTTTAAACACTGATATTCCAGAAGTATTTGAAAAAAATATTATGAAAATTACAACTTTCTTTATGGAAAATTACTTTATTATTTTAAACGGAGAAGAATGTATTTTTCGTGTTCTGAATGATATGATTGATTTAACTATCAAATTATTCAAAAAAAGTATCCAAATTAGGATCCCAAGAATTGAAGATTTTTCAATCATACAAGAAATGAATGATTTACACCCCAAAATTGATGAGTGTAAAAAAACAATTCAAAAAATATCTCAAATACAAGAAACTTACAAAAATCTTAATAATTTTGAAGATTTATTAAATAAAATAAACAAATTTGATCATTTTGATAAAAAAATGACTTATTTACTTGACAAAATGGAAAGATTTGAATCCATTATTTCAAGAAATCATCAAAAAGAAACTTTCAATGAAATAGAGAAAAAAATGTTTCAAGAAAAGATAATGAATATTGATGAAAAAGTTAGTAAAATGGAGAATTCATCACAAAGATTAAATGAAATTGAATTTCAAACATCAAAAATTGATGAACTTAATTCAAGAGTTTGTTTATTTGAAACAAAAGCTGAAAAATTAACAAAATTTGTTGAGAGTAACACAAAAGTAATTCTTGAACGAAAGTGGTCAAATTTTGATGACCTTAACAAACGAATAGATATTCTGGAAAATTCTGTGAATGAAATTAGAAACACATTGGAAGATACTGAAAAAATTTCAAAAATTGAACAATCCATTGAAGCTCTTGAAAAAAGGTTTTCAGAATATTCACTCCGCAATATAAAAAAAAGTATTGATATTATTGCGAAAAAAGTGAACGAAAATGAAAGAAAAATAAGGGAGATTCATCCCCAAGAATCTTCAACTGAACCTAGTGAAAGGAGAGTGAATAATTTCAGTGGGTCAAGGAAACATCTAGGAGCATTAGATCTATAAAAAAATTGATTTAATATATTGATGAACATTTATAATTATAAAACCATGCGCCCCCTATTTGAGATATATGAAGATCATCTTGTGATTCAATACGTTGATTCCAAATCACAAGTATTTAAGTGCATCATTCCAAAAACTGATTTCTTTGTTTCACAACATTTGAAAGGAAATGTCGCAATCTTGAAGAATATGCTTGAAGAAAATTATTTTATCAAAGAAAGAAATTCAACTTGTGTTATTGAGATCAGTGATCCAATCTCTTTAAGATACGAACTCACAAAAATTGACTTGAAACTCAATCAAGACATATCCGTTTTCATTCATCCTGATAATCATACCAAAGAAATTCAAAAAATGCAACAAATAATCAAGGATTTTGAAAAACAAATTCTTGAGCTACGTGAAGAAAACAAAAGAATTCTTTCTGATTTTAGCCACATAAACAACCAACACAAGCATAATTTTACCAATATTAACAAGCTTTTTAATATTGTAAATTCAATTCAAAGGAGATTTGGTAACAATGACAGAGACTAAAAAAATTGATTTATAATTTATTTGCAATAAAACCAAATACAACATTAATGACCACTAACATTGAATCATTTAGTGACAAATTAGTCTTAAAATATACTGATTCCAACGGAATAACATTTGAATCAGTTATCACAACTGAAAATCCAATCGTACAAGAATATTCTCAAGGTAATCTTGAGAATTTTTATGAAATTGTTAAGGATCATACAATAATCGAAAAAGGTAAATATTGTATCATGAATATTTCTGAACATTCTATCAAAATAATTTTGAAAAATGATAATATCGATTTTTCATTTGAAGAAAAAATTACCAATGAAGAAAAAGAATTTGATGACCATATTTCTTTCAATAAAAAAAAACTTATTCTTTTTGAAGAAAAATTCAGTGAGATTCAAACAGAACTTACTAAAACAAGAAATGAATACAGTCAATTTCGTAAGGAATCACTTGAGATTGATTTTGCCAGAAATGAAGTAACCAAAATGCAAATGGATTTACTAACAAAATCAATTGAAAAAATTGATTCTATCTCTTTATTTGTTTCAAACCTTGAGACTAGAATCAATACCATTGATGAAAAATTTGAAGAATTCAAGTTAAATTTTCAGAAAATTACTGAAAGTAACACAACACCGATTATCAATTTGTTGAATAAACAAGAGGAATTGAGAAAGCTTATTGAGCAAGTACAAAGTAATTCAATTGATAAAATATCTGAAAATATAACTCAATGTGTGTCTTCTTTACAAACAAGTATCGATACACACGCGAGTGTTATTAAAAATTCGATTGAACCATTGAGTAAAATATCAAAAGATGTAACCAACATTAAAAGCTCAATTGAATCCATAAAAGAAATTCCAAAAATTTCACAAAAAGTTGAAACAATTAGTAAGTCATTTTCTCCTATTAAAGAAGAAATTGAAAAGGTAAGTGCATCTCTTGATCTTCAACTAATCACTATCAACCAAACAAATGAAATTGTCAACAATATTCCAAATTTAACTCAACCAATAAAGAATGTCACTGATATTATACGAAGTTCAATAGAAAGATTAAGTTTTGAACCATTAAAGAAAAATATTGATCGAATAGATTTAAAACTCAATTATCTTGACAGTTCTCTCTGGCTTTTTCCAAATACTGTTGGGAAATTTGATAAAATATCAGTAGATTCTCAAAAATCAATATGTGCTATGTTTTCTTTAAAATTACTAACAAGAAATTATGTTGGTCCAATCGCTCGAATAAGATCTGGAAATCGATTTCAGAATTTTTATGCAGATGAAGAGGGTAACATGGGTATAGCTTTGCATGGAAAAGGTGAGAAATTACAAGACTGGCTTGGAACCGGGATTGCCCAAGTGGAAATATGGTATGATCAGTCAGGTAAAGAGCAACATGCCCGCCAGGAACTATTTAGATCTCAACCAATTATTAATATTCAGAAAAAATGTATGGTTTTCACGGAAGGACGTTACTTTAATCTAACAAATCAAACAGTTCCCATAAAATATTGTGATCAAACCATTATAGTTAAACATGGAATAATTACAAACGAAAAAGCAGTAATTTTTGGTCTTAAGCAAGATTTACCAGAACCGTTACCCTTTTCAGTTCAACACACAACATGGGTTCAAAATCGAAAATATTTCAATACTCTTGAAAGAAGTGGAGAAACATACAAAAATAATTTAGGTGACAATGAAACATTTGAATTTACTGAATACAAAAACGATAATGTTATTAGTATAAAGAAATCTCAAAAATCAATTAAAGCATTTACGTATGGGAATTGTACTACTAAAAAGCGTATTCCTGATTTACCAGTTCAAGATGAAAAATTTTGCATAGATTATACAATTGGCTATTCTCTGGATAAACATAATTCAGTTCAATATCTAGATGGAGAATTATATTCTTTGTTTTTCTTTAATTCTTGTATTGCCGATGTTGATTACTTGATTATCAAAACTGATTAAAATTACATATATGTTGAAATTACTTTTTTTGCAAAAATATATACAATATCAATAAAAAAAATTGATTTAATATTTTTATAACATGTTTGTAATTTATAACGAAATGTCAATCACTGTTGAAAAGGCTGAAAGCCACTTTTTAGTAACTTATATTGATTCAAACAGTCAGTTTTTTAAAAATTCTTTTCCATTGGATAATGAATTTTTCAATAATTATTCACTTGAAGATTTAACTAATATGTTAAATGATTGTCCCAAGATTGAGAAAAAGGATGAATATACAATTATTATTCCAGATTCCAAAAATCTTATTTTGTTTAAAAATTTTGATATTGAAAAAATTAGTCAAGAAAGCATTTATTCTCCACTTGATAAATCCAAAAATATTCCTCAAAAACAAAATGATGAAAATCTCAATAATATTGTTTATCATTTCAATACAAGACTAGATCACAATAGAGAAAGAGTCGCTAATATTCAAAATACTGTAAAAGAACTTAATGAAAAAATGGTGTCTATTTCAGAAATTTACTCTGATATTAAGGATATTAAGAACTTACTTGAAAACAAAAAAATATTTGGACATCCAGAGGAAGATATTGAGGAATTCAATTTACAAAATATCTTGCAAATCGAATCTTGTTACAATGAAACTATTGTTCTTACTCAAGCGGAACATTTTAGACAGATTGGTGATTTTCACTCTATGGTAAAGTGTTATGTTTATGCATCTCGCTTTAATAGTGTTGATGCTATGCTCAAACTTGCCAGATATTTTAAAGAGGAACAATTTTTTCACCTTATGGAAAAATATTATCGTTTAGCATGCGGTATCAATAGCAATCAAGCCATGATAGAATTAGCAACTTTCCACCAAGAAAATAAAAACATTGCCTGTGCAAAACTTTTTTACAAAATGGCAACATTTTACACAGGAAGTGTCAAAGCCTTTGTTAGTCTCGGTGATATTTACAAAGAAGAGTGTAAATACGATAAGATGAAAAAATATTACCTGATTGCTATCGAAAGAGGTTCACATTCTGCTAATTACAAACTTGGTCACCATTACCAATTTGTTGAAAAAAATCCAGAGGAATGTATAAAATACTACAAGCAAGCAATTGACAAGAATTACTTATTCGCTAATCATGAATTAGGTTACTATTACGAAACAATTTGTGATTACGAAAAGATGAAGATATTTTATCAAAAGGCAATCAGTCACGGTATTAAAGAGTCTATGTATAGACTAGGAAATTATTATCAACATATTGAGAAAAATATTGATGAAATGAAAAAATGCTATGAAACTGCAATCAATTTAAATTGCAAAAAATGTAAAATTGCATATGATGATTTCCTCAAAAATCAAGAACAACCTCTTGAACAACCTCCAGAAATTCAAGAACAACCTCTTGAACAACCCCCAGAAATTCAAGAACAACCTCTTGAACAACCTCCAGAAATTCAAGAACAACCTCTTGAACAACCTCCAGAAATTCAAGAACAACCTCTTGAACATGTGGAAAATAATTTATGATGAGAATTTTTTATAAAAATTGATTTATTTTGTGATAACAGCTTATTAAATAAAATGGAGGAAATACTTAATTTTTTCAACCAACATGATATAAATTGTTTATCTGTTACACTTAATGATGAACAGTCTAAAATCGTCCACAAACTGATTTTTGAAAATATGGAAACACCTTCAGAAGATCCATGTATTTTACATTATTATGGATTATTTTACTTGGTAACAAATAGATTTGATGAAATGAAAACAAATTTTTCGAAAGCTTCTGAGAAAGGTAATGACAAATCTATGTTCAATCTAGGTCTATTTTACTATCGAACAGAACAAAATTATGATCTTGCTAAAAAATACTTAAAAATGGCGGTAAGTAAAGGAAATGTTCAATCAATGTCACAACTAGGAACTTACTATAAAGATATTGAGAAAAACTATGATGAAATGAAAAATTACTGTGAAATGGCTGTTGTTAAAAAAGATGTAATTTCAATGTTTAATCTTGGAATTTACTACGAAAAAATTGAGAAAAATTTTGAATCAATGAAAGAATATTATGAAATGGCTATATCACATAATCATGCAAAATCAATGTATAAACTCGCAATTTATTATCAAGTTGTTGAAAAAAATATTGTTCTAATGAAACATTACTTAGAAATGGCTATAGAACAAGGATATACTCCTGCTCTAACTTCCCTAGGAATGTTTTATCAAAATGAAAAAATATATGATGAAATGAAAAAATATTACGATATTGCAGTTCAAAAAGGTGATGAAACAGCAATGTTCAATTATGGAATATATTTTGAAAAAATCGAACTAAATTATGATGAAATGAAAAGATTTTATCTGATATCTATAGAAAAAGGATACGTCCCTGCAATGGTAAATCTAGGAATATTTTACAAAAATGTGGAAAATAATTTTGAAGAAATGAAAAAATATCTTAAAATGGCAATCGAGAAAGATGACGGAAAAGCTAAAAAAAGTTATGCAAAATTCTTAATTAATAGAGCTAAGTTATTGTTAAAATATCATTAAAAAAAATTGATTTATTAAATTAAAGAACCTAAAAATATTATAAATAAATGCTTATAGATATTCAAATTGAAAAAGATCATTTTGCAGTTGCATATAAATCTAATAGTAGAGATTACTTTTGTAATATACCATTCTCCGAATGTAATTCCGATATAAAATCTTTTGAAAGTATATTAAGAACAAATAATTCAGTTGTTGAAGATGAAATAAATGATTGCTGTTACCTATTATTGAATGAAGGTGAATATCAATACAAATTAAGTCTTCAAAAAAAAAAATTTGAACAAGTTTTACATCAAGAAAAAATAAGTTTAGAAAATGTCGACAGTATATTTAATCGAATGATAATGTCAACTCCTATCAACACGAAAGGAATAATTGATTGTTATCTGTTTATGAAGGAAAAATATTTACAATCAAAAAAAAATACAGATGATTTGCAGATGAAAGAAAAGGAAATATTAGTTCTCAAAAGAGATTTATATCTAAAAGAAGAAGATCTAAAAATAGCACATAAATCTATTTCTGAATTAGTACAAAAAAATAACAATTTTACATCAATTCAGAAGACGAATGATAATATCAGTTTGGAAATTCTCCATAACAGATTAATCTCTGAACGAGGAAAAGCTCCTACCCGAAAAATATGGGGATTTTTGGATTTTGACGAAGAACGAAAAAATATAACAATGCTAATTCAGATTGGTGAAGATAAATCGTGGGGTAGCCCTGATTATGATTTTTGGAATAAAATGGAACCTGCGCATAAAGAGGCATTTTATGATTATTGTTTGAAAAATGGTAAAAAATATCAAGCTCTTAAATATATTGAAAAATCAGAAACGTATCATTAATTGTATTTTTTACAAATCTTTCATATTTTTTTTGAAAAAAAATTGATTTAACTTTTTATTGTGATAATAATTATTATAACTAGTGAAAATGAACATTTCAAAAAACACTGAAGGTGTAATTCTAAAATACACCTCAACCAAAAATAATTTATTAGAATGTATTATTTCAAATAATGATAGTTTAATTGCTCAACTATGCAATCACGATGTTGATCGTTTTATTGGGTATCTTGAAAATTATTGTATAGTTGAAAAAGAAGATTACGCTATTTTTGAAGTCTATGAACCATTACATTTAAGATATATTTTGAAGCCAAAATCAGATATCATTGCCTCAAATATAAAATTTGGAGATAATGAAACAAGTTCTTATGAAACATTTTTCACCTTTATGAAAAGAAAAATGGAAGAAATTGATAAAAATTTTACTGAAATCAACGAAGAAATAAATCAAATCAAAAAAAACAATGAAAAACAATCCGAGAAGCTTGATTTAATTTCCCAACAACAAAAGGAAGATTCCAGAAATATTTCTTTAATGAACCAAACAATTAACGAAATATCTTCAAAAGTTGCAACAATTGAATCCACTACTAATTTTTCCAAAACTTTTGAAAATAATATTCAAATTCTTTCCAATAAATTAGAGAAAAATGAAAATTCTATTAGAATATGTTCAGAAGAAATCCAAAATATTGGAAAGTTAACAAATAATATTATGGAAAAAACAGAACGTATATCAAAATCTTGTAGTCCTCTTCATATTAGGATGGATTGTGTGGAAAATAATATTTCCACAACTATGTCTAAAAATACCGAGGAAATTTTAAATCTTCTCAAAAAAATAGAATCAAACAAAGATACTATTTCCGAAATTAAAAAGGTGAACGACAATACACTTAAATTATTAGTTTCTAACGAGGGAATAATTGGAAGACTAAATTATATTGATGATATACCAAAAATATTCTCTCCAGTAAGTATTGATATTGCATTTGTTAAAAATAAAATAGATGAACTTTCTAATTCAATAAAAATAACAAGTAACCAAATACCACCATTATCAAAAAAAATGGAGATTGTATTAAAAGCAACCGAAATAGTTAAAAATAGAGTAGAAAGTATGAATCAATCAACTGAAGAGATTAAAACTAAAGTTATTACACTCAAAAATGTTGATAAATTTTTTTGTGAGAAATCTTTTAGAACTGGGTACTATGGAAGTGGAGGAACCTATACAATGGATATTGGTGTATTTAAACCAGTTTAATAAATTGATTTACTAAATTATTATTTTTATAAGCAATTATACCGAAAATGACAACAACTATTACCGCAACATCTGAAGGAGTACTTATTCTATATACTAATTCTAGTTAGTAAAAGTATTTAAAACTATATTAATTTTAAACACCTTACTTTTGTGGTTTCCTTGATTTTATGAGCTGTTCCACAGGCGTACTATACACCCTTATGCTAATATCCAATTATCTAAATTC